>Ga0224529_1000152_pt1 | contig 53706 bp, 40 predicted proteins | sample CBST50metaG_FD_179893 | JGI IMG/M metagenome (GOLD analysis project Ga0224529, IMG submission 179893) | Peat soil microbial communities from Stordalen Mire, Sweden - C.B.S.T50 | ecosystem: Environmental > Terrestrial > Soil > Wetlands > Peat | place: Sweden: Norrbotten County, Stordalen Mire...
CGACGGCAGACAGGTGGAAGGCCCTGCTGGACTATATCGTGGCGAAAATCATCCCCCGCCGACCCAAGAAGTTGCTCGAAACCTGTGCCCTCTTGGCCGAGTGACTGCCGTTTTTAGGTTGAACCGCGGAATCACGGTGGATGTCAATCCTGTTCGGCTCATCCAGAAGACAGGAAGTTCAGGGAGAATGGTCGGTGCCAGGCGAGTCCCATCAGATGGGCCGGCGTCCCACCCGATTGTGACTCGAATCACCCATTGACTTCGGCGGCGGCTGCTAGGCTTTTATGTGTCATCGGATTTCCCCTTGCGAGGTGGATCATGAGCGAAGCAGCGAACAAAGGCCCCCTGAGCCCGGAGTTGCTGGCCAGGATGAACGCGTACTGGCGTGCCGCCAACTATCTCTCCGTTGGCCAAATCTATTTGAAAGACAACCCGCTTTTGGAGCGGCCGCTCACGCTGGACGATGTGAAGCCGCGCCTTCTGGGCCACTGGGGCACGACTCCCGGGCTCAACTTTCTTTACGTCCACTGGAACCGGCTGATCCGCGAGCGCGACCTGAACATGCTTTACATCATCGGCCCAGGACACGGCGGACCGGGCCTCGTGGCCAACACCTACCTGGAAGGCTCGTACAGCGAGATCTACCCCCACATCGAGCAGAACAAGGACGGCATCAAGCGCCTGTTCCGCCAGTTCAGTTGGCCCTATGGAATTCCCAGCCACGTTGCTCCGGAGACGCCGGGATCAATCCACGAGGGCGGCGAACTGGGCTACTCGTTGGTGCACGCCTATGGCGCGGCATTCGACAATCCGAACCTGATTGTGGCCTGCGTGGTAGGTGACGGCGAGGCCGAAACCGGCCCGCTGGCGACAAGCTGGCACTCGAACAAATTCCTCAATCCCGCCACCGACGGCGCTGTGCTGCCCATCCTGCATCTGAACGGCTACAAGATCGCCAACCCGACGGTTCTGGCGCGGATTCCGCACGCCGAACTCGAAAGCCTGATGCGCGGATATGGCTACGAGCCATTCACGCTGGAAGGCGACGATCCGGAGGTCATGCATCAGCAGGCGGCGGCGGTTTTCGACACCATGCTGGACCGCATTGCCGCCATCCAGAAAGCGGCGCGCGAAGGCGGATCGACCGAGCGCCCGGCGTGGCCGATGCTGATCATGCGCACACCCAAGGGCTGGACGGGACCGAAATTTGTGGACGGCAAGCCGGTCGAAAACACTTGGCGCGCGCATCAGGTTCCCTTTGCCGAACTCCGCGAGAAGCCGGAGCACATGCGGCTGCTGGAAGAGTGGATGCGCAGCTACAAGCCGGAGGAGCTGTTCGACGAGAAAGGCGCATTCCTGGCAGAACTTGCCGAGATCGCGCCCAAGGGCCGGCGGCGCATGGGCATGAACGCACACGCCAACGGCGGCTTGCTGCTGCAGCCGTTGAAAATGCCTAACTTCCGCGATTTTGCGGTCAAGATCGAGGGCCGCGGCCAGTCCGATGTGGAATCGACACGCGTCCTCGGGCAAATGCTCCATGGCGTGATGGAAGCGAACAAGGCGCATAAGAACTTCCGCGTCTTCGGGCCGGATGAAACTGCCTCGAACCGTCTTGGCGACACGATTACCGGAACGGGCAAGGCCTGGATGGCACAAACGCTGCCCGTAGACGAGAACCTCTCAGAAACCGGCCGTGTGATGGAAGTGCTGAGCGAGCACATGTGCCAGGGCTGGCTGGAAGGTTACCTGCTGACCGGGCGGCACGGCTTTTTCAGTTGTTATGAAGCTTTCATTCACATCATCGATTCCATGGTGAACCAGCACGCCAAGTGGTTGAAAGTGACGCGCGGGATTCCGTGGCGCAAGCCAATCGCTTCGCTCAACTATCTGCTCTCTTCGCTCGTATGGCGGCAGGATCACAACGGCTTCTCGCATCAGGACCCGGGCTTCATCGATCACCTGATGAACAAGAAGGCAGACGTGGTGCGCATCTATCTTCCACCGGACGCAAACACGCTGCTTTCGGTGGCCGATCACTGCCTGCGCAGCAAGCACTACATCAACCTGATCGTCGCCGGAAAGCAGCCTGCTCCGCAATGGCTCAGCATCGACGAAGCGGTGGCGCATTGCACCACCGGGCTGGGCGCATGGAAGTGGGCCTCAAACGACGACGGCAACCCCGATGTGGTGATGGGCTGCTGCGGCGACGTACCAACGCTGGAAGCGCTGGCTGCAGTTTGCCTGCTGCGCAAGCTGGCGCCCGACCTCAAGGTCAGGGTCGTCAACGTGGTCGATTTGATGGCGCTGCAGCAGCCATCGGAGCATCCGCACGGGTTGCCGGATGAAGACTATGACCAACTTTTTCCGCCTTCGACGCCGACGGTGTTCGCGTTCCACGGCTATCCCTGGCTAATCCACCGCCTCACGTACCGGCGGCACAATCACGATCAGCTTCACGTGCGCGGCTACAAGGAAGAGGGCACCACAACAACGCCCTTCGACATGTGCGTGCTCAACAACATTGACCGCTACCAGCTTGCGCTGGACGCAATCAAGCGCGTGCCACGCTTGGCGGCACAAGCCGACGCGGCCGAACAATGGTACTCCGAATCCATCCAGCGGCATCGCCTCTATGTGGCCGAAAATGGTGACGACCTGCCTGAAATCAAGGACTGGCGCTGGACGCAGGGATAAGTTGAACGGTGGTCCCAGCCTGGCCGCGGGAACGAACGCGCGGTCAGGCTGGAGCACCGGCATAACTCGCTAACTCCGCAAACACGCGCGAAGCGCGGCTAACTCGCTAATTTGCTAATTTACTAACCCGCTGATTCATTCAGCCCAACCCCCTGAGGCTTTTATTCATGTCTTCGTTGCCCGTATTGGTTTTGAACAGCGGTTCCTCCTCCATCAAATTCTCTGTTTATGAAGCCGGTGACGGCGAACGCACCAAGCTCGTTGAAGGTGCGGTCGACGGCATCGGCACCGATCTGGGCAAGTTCTGGATCAAGGACGCCGCAGGCAAGAAGCTGGTGGATGAGACCCCGGCCCTGCCCAACCGCGCCATCGCATTCAAGCTGGTCGCCGACGCCCTGCACTCCGGCGACTTTCCCGCGCCGGTCGCCATCGGCCATCGCATGGTTTCCGGCGGCCCCACCGTGCAGGAAAACCAGCGCATCACGCCTGCTCTGATTGACGAGATGGAGAGCTACACGGCGTTTGCGCCGCTGCACACGCCCATCGCCGTCTACATCATGCGCGAGGCGCTGCGCCTGTTCCCCGGCATTCCCAACTTCGTCATTCTCGACACGTACTTCCATCGCACCATGCCGGAAGTAGCCAAGCGCATGCCGATTCCCTCCGAGTATGCCGAGATGGGCGTCCGGCGCTACGGCGCTCATGGCGTCTCCTACGAGTCGATCGTCTACCAGTTGCAGCCCAACGTGCCCGAGAAGCTGATTGTGGCTCACCTGGGCAACGGCGCTTCCATCTCCGCCATCCGCAATGGCCAGTGCCTCGACACCTCGATGGGCCTGACGCCCACCGGCGGCATCATCAGCGGCACCCGCACCGGCGACATCGATCCCGGCGTACTGCTGTTCATCCTGCGCAAGTTTGTGGATGCCGGCATGACAGCCGCTGAAGCCGCCGATCAACTGGAGATTGTGGCCAGCAAGAAGGCCGGCCTGTTGGGCGTGAGCGAACTTTCCAACGACATGCGCGACCTGCGCGACGCCATCAACGCCGGCAACGCCAAGGCGCGGCTGGCCGTCGACAAGTTCACCTGGACCCTGGTGAAGTGGATCGGCAGCTTTGTCGCCGAGTTGGGCGGGCTGGATATGCTGGTCTTCACCGGCGGCATCGGCGAGAACGACATCTACACCCGCGCCGAAGTTTGCGCTGGGCTCGGCGGCCTGGGCATCGTGCTGGATCCTGCGCGCAACAACGTGCGCGGCGAAGCATTGATCTCAGCCGAAAAATCCCCGGTCAAGGTGCGCGTGATTCCGCCCGCCGAAGACCTGATTATCGTGAACCACGTGGTACGCCTGCTAGCGGAGTAGTCTGTCCAACCCACCCGCAGATAGATTTGGCCCTGTTGCGCATTCATCCCGAATGTCGTGGCAGGGCCAAAACTTTCAGCGGAGTTGTTTTACACTGGTATGTCTTCTCTGGAGTACTCCCTTATGCCTGCTACAGCCGTCTCCGTCAACGCACAACGCCTGCCCTCGCCTGCTCTGCGCCGCTTTGCGTGGTGTGTGCTGGCCTACTTCATCTCTGTCATCCTGTGGGGGACGCTGGTACGCGCCACGGGAGCGGGAGCCGGCTGCGGTGAGCACTGGCCACTTTGCAATGGCACGGTGATCCAGCACTCGGCCAGCGTGAACACGATGATCGAATTCACCCACCGCATTACCAGCGGACTGTCGTTCTTCGCGGTGGTGGGGCTGGTGGTGTGGACCTTCCGGGGCACGGTGCGCGGACACCTGGCGCGCGCGGCAGCGGTGACCTCGGTGGCACTCACTGCGGTTGAGGCCATTCTGGGAGCGCTGCTGGTCAAACTCGGCTACACGGCGCAAAGCCAAGCGCCGCACCGCCCTGCTTTTTTGGCGCTGCACCTGACCAATACCCTGCTGCTGCTGGCGGCGCTCACCCTGACCGCGCACCTGCTCAGCCGGCGCAAGGGCTATCTGCGCGGCAGCATTCGCCCGGTTTCGCCCTTCGGAGCCTTGGGCAGTGCGCTGGTGGTGCTGACCGTGGGCGTGACGGGGTCGCTGGCCGCGCTGGGCGATACGCTGTTCCCGGCTACCTCGCTGGGCCAGGCGCTGGTGCAGGATTTTTCCCCTGGCAGCGGCTGGCTGGTGCGCTGGCGCTGGACGCATCCGACGGTCGCTTTTGTGGCCAGCATCTTTCTGATCTGGCTGCTTGTACGGGCGGCGCAACGGCCCAAAAAGGGAGGCGGGCAGTGGGACAACCGCGGCCTCTCGGCACTGGTACTGTTGCTGCTGGCCGGCGTGTATATTCTGGGACTGTTGGACGTGGTCCTGCTGGCGCCGTTGTGGGTGCAGGTGGCGCATCTGTTGGGCGCGGACACACTATGGGTCTCTCTGGTAGTGCTGACGGCGCGGCTGACGCTGGGGCCGAAAGAAGAGGGGTCAGGGATCAGGGGTTAGGGGTTAGGGGTTAGGAACTCCACTGGATGGAAAGCATGTAGTCCACCCACGAGTCCTCCAACAGAAAAGGCCCCTTCCGGGGCCTTTTCTGTTGTTCTTCCTAATCCCTAACCCCTGATCCCTAATCCCTGCCTTACTCACTTCACCAGCACGCCTGCCGCGGGATAGACCGCCCCGTTTGCGGTGGCGGCGATCACGGGCAACTCCGGCGTGGCGGTGAGCCACTCGATTTTGCCGTCGTGCAGAATCACCGTGTCTTCGATTTTGCCGCCGCGGATGCTGGGGTTCCAGGCAAAGGCCTGATTGTTGACGACCACTTCGGTCCCATTGGGCGTAGCCACCCATTCGCGCTCGCCATAGCCGGCCGGTCCGCCCTGGTGGTGGAACTTCTCCTCGCCGGGGAAGCCTTCCGCAACGTAGGCCGCCTGGGCCACACGGAATAACTCGGCGGAGGTTGCGCCAACGCGGGATGCATCGAGCAGCGCGGCATTCACTTGCGCGGCGGAGTTGAAGCGCGCCGCGAGTTCTGCCGGTAACTCGCCAAAGTGAATGAAGCGGGTAATCGAAATGACCAGTCCCCACTTGCGCGAGCACAGATTGAGCATTCCATATTGCTTCAGCCGATGGCCACGCGGGACGGCGTGCTTGTACTTCATGATCCGCTCGTCGACGGCATAGAGAGCGACCGAAGGCAGAATGCCGCGGCGCAGCAAGCCGGATGCGGTGACAGCCTCAAGGTCATACTCGCTCAGGCCGGGCTCAACCTCGTTGAGCGCCTCGATGGTCGCGGCAACGGTCTCCGCACCCAGCCAGCGATAGCGTGCAATTTCGGTTTCGCTGAGGGCGGCGCGCAAGGGAAACAGGCTCACCTGCGTTACTCCCGCGCCCGGTGTGTCCGAGCCCAGCGGTCCGCCGGCCAGACGCGTGGCTGCAGCAACCGTATCGTCGGCGTACCAGGGAAAGAGCACCGGCTCAAAGTCCAGCGCACCAAACTCTTCATCGTGGGCGCGGGGCGCCTCGTTCTCCGTGGTGAGGTAATAGCGATTGCCGGCAGCAGTTACGAGGAGCGAAACCACGGCGGTTTCGACGGCCGTGCAGACGATTTCCTCAACCGCGCCGCCGGTGAGCCAGGCGATGTTTTCGTTGCGGCGGATGAGGATGCCGGCCAGCTTTTGAGCGCGCAGCCACTCGACCAACCGCTCGTGCTTGGCGTCCAGTTCCGCGTTCCACTCCGCTTCGGTGGCCAGCGTGGAGCCATTCACTACCAGACTTTTGCCGATTCTCTTGCTCATAATTGTCCATCCTATCTGTTGCAGTGGCCCGATGAAACGCAACCGGAGGTGATTCGACTCCGCTGCGCTTCGCTCAGGATGATAGCCTTGTGGTGAAGGGATCGTTGACCTCTTAGAAATGAATGGTCATGGAAGCTTCTGCTTGTGGCTAGCCCAACATGACCTACTTCGAATCCTTCAGCCCCAGCAATTCGGCATGAACTTTCTTGACATTCTTGTTGAAGGTAATCTGCTTTTGTTCAAAGCTGATTACGTCTCCCGCTCCGTTCTTGTGCCAACTGCGAGCCTCGGTAAGAAGATCCGATGCTGCAGCCCTAATGTCTTTACCATTGTCATTCGCGAATCCAAAAAACTTAACCATCTCGTACCACCCGCGATTTAACTCTTGGAGAAGTGTGAGTGAGCGCGTTAGATCCGGCGAGATCTCATTTATATCTACTGCTATTCCGCCTTTGTCTTTATCACCCAACTCCTTCCATTCGGACTCAAGGTACAAAAACAGGAAGCTTGTTGCAGAGTCATTAAAGGCCGACGCAGCCTTATAAAAGTCGTCCGCCCATTTTGTGAGCCACGACGAGTGCCTCTGCGCGATTGCGTTCTGACGTTGGATCGTTTTATTGATGATGAAACCGAAGACGACAATTACGAGCGGCGTCGCAATCGAGGCCAAAAGTTTAAAGACTTCCAATGGGCATAGATTCCACATACCTTGATCGCCCCTCTCAGCAGGTCTCCGTTGAAGTCAACAATCCATTATGGACCTGTTCTTTCCGGTTGTAGAAAGATAACAGCAGATTCTTCGACTCCGCGACGCTTCGCTAAGGATGACAGCTTTGCACGATGGAATTGCATTCCTTTTGGCCGATGAAAGTTAGCTCTGCAAGAGCGATTCGGGCGCCGACTGGTTTCGTCAACGCCCGATTGGTTTTTCCTTGCCTTGCTTAGTCTTCGAGCTGGGGGTGGTAGTGGCTTTCCCATCCGAGGTAGCGCGCGGCCTCGTGGATGGCCTTGGAGACATCGCTGAAGTTGGCGGCTACGTGATGCTCGAAGCCTTCGCGGCAGATGTACTTCAAGAGCTTCTGCAACTGCGGAATCTCGACCACGCCGGCGCCGCCGAAGGTTTCCAGCGGATCGTCGGTGAACTTGCCCAGGCCGGTGTAGCCGCGAATGACGCCGCGGCGATCGTCGGTGGAGTAGCGCGCGTAAGTCATGACGCCGGCCTTGACGCGGCCCACGCAGGTTCCGAAGGTGTTTTCCTTGCCCACGGTGCCGGCGATGATCGCCTGATAGTCCATGGTGGGAGCCTGGGCGAAGAAGTGCTTGGGCAGGTTGGAGCAATGGAAGCAGACGCACTTGTCGGGGTGGCTGCCGTAGTTATTGTTCCAGTCGAGCAGGGCGCTGGGGGTCTGGCTGGCGAGGGCCAGCATGTACATGCTCAGGGTTCCGGGCACATCCACTTCGCAGGCCGAGGGGATGAGGTTGTTGCTCATCATGCTCATGATGGTGCACGGCACGACGCCGAAGAACTCTTCCATCGAGGTCCAGCACTGAACCGCGCTCACGGTGCAGTTGGTCTGCTTCATCCAGCCGTCGATGACCGCGCCCAGCTTGGACATCTTCATGAGCGCCGCCTCGGGAATGCCCTTGGTGGAGACGTAGCTCTTGATGGCGGCGAGCTTGGCCTGGGCCGCGTCGTCGGTGTCCTTCATGGCGTTGATGCGGCCGAAGATCTCGGACAGATCGATGGGCTCGATAGAGATGCCGGCGGTCTCGAAGATGCGCTCGGAATAGCGAACGGTGTTGAAGGCCGCGGGGCGCGCGCCGATGGCGCCGATCTTGAGATTCTTGAGGCCCTTGACGATGCGGCAGACGGCGGAGAACCATTCCAGATCGGCGGTGAACTCGGCCGATGTGAGGCTCTCGGTATGCAGGGTGGTGAGCGAGTAGTCGATGCCGTACTGCATCATGTTGTTACAACAGCTCATTTTGCCGCAGAAGCTATCGCGGCGCATGGCGATGGTCATGTCGTCGGAGCGGTCGGGCGTAGCCTGGACCAGAACCGGGACCTTGAGTCCGGAGAGGCGAATGGCGTCGACGATGCCGCGTTCTTCGCCAAAGTTGGGCAGAGTGACGATGATGCCGTCGATCTCTTCGGCGTGTTTTTTGAACAGTTCGGCGCAACGCTGCGACTCGGCGTAGGTCTCCACCGCGCCATGTTTCGACTCCTCGGGGCCTAACACCACGACCCGGGCGCCCGCTGCTTCAAGAACAGAGATAATCTCTTCGCGGCCGGACTTCGCCAGATGATCCGGAAAAAATCCGCGATTGCCTACTACCACTCCAAATGTCATTGTTCGTTGCGCTGCCATTGTCTCGGCTCCCTTTTGCCTTGCCGCTTGCGCGGCTCGATTGCGCCTGTCAGGGGTTCCGGAATTGCCGTCCTGGGTCCGGAAATCCGCGGCAGGATGAGTTTTAAGACTGCGTTCAGCGCCAGGACGGTATGGTGCGCGATTCTGAAACAAGACTTCAAGCCGTGCGCTGCTCGAATCCCGCGCGCCGGCGGAACTCGAGCAGCGCGCTCGCGCCTACTTGCTGGCGCGGCCGGGACGGAACTTGATCACGTAGAGCAGCCCAATGGCCGCCAGGATGCCGCCCCACCAGATGGGCGTGTGCAGATAGTTCAACTCAACCGGAGCCAGGGGGCCAACCATCGCTTCGAAAATTCCATAGCCTAGGATCAGCACCCCGTACAGGAGCAGCAGCACTCCGATAAAAAACCAGATCGGTATTCCGGAACCATGCATACGTTTCTACCTTTCTCTTGTTGCCGGAACCGGACTCGCGCCCGGCTCCGGACTTGAATTCCTGGCTACCAGAACAGAATGTTGAGGGCGGCAAACAGGACCACCACCACGATTGCCCAGAGGTACTCGTTCCGGTAAAACGGAACGGGCTCCGGCTTGGCCAACTTGGTTGCTCCGTAGACCAGTCCATCCAACTCCGCGACCGGGCGGGGTTTGGTCAACAGGCTGACGATCACCACCACGAAAGCGGCGAAGAGGAATGCCCACAGTGCACGGAAGACATTCTCGGCCATCGGCTTGGCATCAGGCGAAAGCGCTACCGTAGCCAGAGCAGCGGGCGTCAGCTTGACCCACATGAAGAGGCCCGCGGAGAAGATGATGCCCAGCAGCAGGCCCAGGAAACCCGCCAGACGCGTGGCGCGCTTGGAGAACATGCCAAAGAGAATCACCGCCAGCAGAGGCGCAATAAAGATGCTGAACAGCGCCTGCACGTAGTCCATGATGCCGTGTGCGTGCATCACCAGGTAGGCTGCGCCGATCGAAACCAGGACGCCGAAGAGGATCGACAGTCGGCCGACCGTCACGTAATGGCTGTCGGAGCCTTTGTTGTTGATCAGCGGCTTGTAAATGTCGTAGGTCCACACGGTAGAGAAGGCGCTCACGTTGCCCGCCATGCCGCTCATGAAGCCGGCAATCAGAGCCGTGATGCCAAGACCGAGAAGGCCGGGTCCAAGATAGCGAACCATCATCAGGGGCAGGGCCTGGTTGTAGCTGTGCAACTCGGCGTCATCGCCGCCGGCCAGAACCTTTTGCTGCGAGGCGTCGGTGAGGTTGGTTTTAGCCATCGCAGCCGTGCAGCCGGCGCGATCGGCCACCTGTTCCGCGGAATTGAGCGAGCAGCTTGCGACCACGTCTTCGCCCACCAGTTGACGGCGGCTGCCATCAGCGTTCTGCAGCAGCACCAGGCCGAGCAATCCGGGCAGAATGACGATGAACGGAACCGCCATCTTGAAGAACGAGCCGATGATTGGAGCCATGCGGGCGGCACGCAGATTGTGTGCGGCCAGAACGCGCTGCACCACCAGGAAGTCCGTGGTCCAGTAGCCGAAGCTGATGACGAAGCCGAGGCCGAAGACAATGCCGGTCCAGTGGACGCCCATGGGGTTGGCGGCGAAGTGGCCCGTATCGCGCCAGAGGTGGAAGTAGCTGTCGGGGGCGACACCTGTCATCGACTGCATGTTGGCCATGATGCGGCGCTTGAGGCCGCCCACACCGCCAGCCTGATAGAGGCCAAGGATGGGAACCAGCAGCGCGCCGCCCCAGATGAGGACGAACTGCAGAACCTCATTGAAGATGGCCGAGCGGAGACCGCCCAGGCCGACATAGAGCGCGACCGCAACCGAGGAGACGAAGATGCTGAAGGTGATGTCCCAGCCGAGAACGACCTTCATCACCACGGCCATGGCGAACATGTTCACGCCGCTCATGAGAATCATCTCAATAGCGAAGGAAAATGCCGCGACGCTGCGAGCATGGCCACCGTAGCGCAGATCAAGATAGCCGGGGACCGAGTGGGTTTTCGACACGTAGTAGAAAGGCATCATCACCAGGCCGAGAAACAGCATGGCGGGAATCGCGCCCACCCAGTACCAGTGGGTGGCCAGGATTCCATATTGATAGGCGGAGCCAGCCCAGCCCATCAGTTCGAGCGAGCCCATGTTGGCTGAGACGAAGCTCAAACCAGCGATCCATGCGGTCATTTCGCGACCGGCCATGAAAAATTCTTCGCTGGTGTTGGACTTGCCTTTGAGATAAAAGCCGATCCAGATCACCATTCCGAAGTAGATGGCGATCACGGCGATGTCGAGGGGCCTCAGATGCGCGAGAGGAGCGGAGCTGAGAGCCAGGAGTGCCGGGAGCTTAGCAAATCCGCCGGCTGCGATTGAGGCTGGGACCAATCCGTACATTGCTTCACCTGCAAGGGGTGATTCCGTTCGCGGAGGCCGCGCACGTTCGCCCCTTAGTAAATGGGTTTACTGGAACACTTGTCAAGCGGCAAGGCGCGTTCACGGCAGAAAAGACCCGCGCTTGGCTGCTGGCGGCGGTGAATCCGGACTACCTGAAGAACACACGACGTCCGGAGTCGAGAAAGCGTTTACCCGACGAAGTGTAGCACAATTCGCCCTGATTGGAACACTCTCATTTTTTTCTTCCTTGTCTTGCCTGGGGAACGAGGATAACTTGAGACATGGAGCCCCGTATTCCCAGTCTCCCAGTACCCATCAGCCCCGCCTTTTGCCGTGCCCCAATCGACCGCAGCCGCTTGTTCACCTCCATTTTCGTCACAAGGAGAGTCGTCCATGCATCCGTCTGTTGATCACGCCCCGTGTAATAGTTTCTCCCGCCGTTCGTTCTTCCGTTTGGCCGCCGGCGCCTCGGCTCTTGCCAGTTTTCCCATCCTTACCGAATCCCATCTCGCCCTGGCAGAAAGGCCCAAGTTCGCCGACCCCAACAAGGGCATCCACATCGACGCCAACGAGAATCCTCTGGGGCCCTCGGAAGCGGCGCGCAAGGCAATTGTGGAGATCATTCCCAGGGGCGGACGTTATCTGTTCAACATGGAAGAGGACCTGGCCACAACGTTCGCCCGCATCGAAGGGCTGAACCCGGACTCAGTGTTGCCCTTTGACGGCTCAAGCGCACCTCTGCACTATGCGGTCCTGGCGTTTACCGATAAGAGCAAGCCGGTGGTGGTCGCCGATCCCGGCTACGAGGCGCCGATCTGGGCAGCCGAGGTGTCGGGCGCGCCGGTGATTAAAATCCCGCTCGCCGATTCCAAGGGCGCCGCCACGCACAACATCAAGGCCATGCTCGCGGCCTCGTCCGCGCCGGGCATTATTTACATCTGCAATCCCAACAACCCCACCGGCACGGTGACCAGCCGTGCGGATATCGAATACGCGGTGGCCAACGCGCCCAAGGGCGCAATCCTGCTCATCGACGAGGCCTACATTCACTTCTCCGACGCCGCGTCTTCGCTGGAGTATGTGAAGGCGGGCAAGGATGTGATCGTCCTGCGCACCTTTTCAAAGTTGTACGGGATGGCCGGCCTGCGCATGGGGTTTGCTGTTGCCCGGCCCGATCTGCTTCAGAAGATCGCATCGCTGCGGGGAATGAACTCCCTGCCGATCACCGCTCTGGCAGCGGCCAAGGCCAGCCTCCTCGATGAGGACCTGGTGCCGTCGCGCAAGAAGTACATTGCCGACACGCGGCGGGAAACGATAGCGTGGCTGAGCGGGCAGGGATATGCAACTACACCATCCGAGAGCAACTGCTTCATGCTCGACGTGCGGCGCCCCGGCAAGGAGGTGCTGGCCGCCATGGCGGCGAAGGAAATCTACATCGGCCGCATCTGGCCGGCGTGGCCGACCCAGGTGCGCATCACGGTGGGCACTCCCGATGAGATGCTGGCCTTCCGCAAAACATTCCAGGAGGTCATGGCCGGGGAAACCGCAGGGATGGTACCGCCGCCCTTGCCACGCAGGCTGGCCGGACGGCCGTTTCCGCATCTGTCGTAGAAGCAGGGATTAGGGGTTAGGGGCCAGGGATTAGAACAACCAGAGCCCCCATCCGACGGATGTGGGCTCTGGTTGTTGCAGGCTTTCAGTTCGCTCTTGGGTTGGCTTCGCTGTTCGCTTCTTGCCGAGGACCCTGTCTGGCACTCTTAGAAAATGATCTTCAGAGAGAACTGAACGTTGAACGGTTCGCCGGGACCGATGCCGGGGTTGCCGAGATAGGGTCCGAGTGTGGAACCGATGGTGCCCCCCTCACTCGCAAATGCCATTCCAACGGGCGCGAGATTGGTGTGGTTGAAGATGTTGAACATGTCGGCACGGAACTGGGCATTAACCCGCTCCTTGATTTGGGTGTTCTTGAGGACCGCGAGATCCACGGCGGAGTAGCCGGGATTGTAATTCTGACCACGGCGGGTGGGTGAGTAATGGGTCCAGGCCGGGTCAACAAACGCAGTGGGGCTGAACCACTGCACGACGCCGCCGATGATCGCATGAGAAACCCCGGCAGACGGGTTGTTGACCACTTGCACGGCGCGATCCGCGCCCTCTCCATTCCCGCTTCCGACGTTTTTCTCAGCGGATTCCACTCCGGATGCCGTCACTGTGTAGGGCGTGCCGCCGTGGAAGGAGAAGCCGGAGTTGAACTCCCAGCCCGTTGTGAGGCGGCTGGGACCGCTGAATCTGGGGACCTGATAATCCAGGTAGCCGGTGAGCGTATTGCGGACATCGAAGTCCGAGTTGCCGTACTCGGCTTTTTCGTTCAGCGGATCCTGCGGAACATAGGGTAACTCCCCAGTCTCGTAGTCCAGCGAGTGCGACCAGGTGTAGCCCGCAGACGCCGCGAGGCCATGCCAGTTCTGCACCCGCAGGGAGGTTTGCAGAGAGTTGTAGTTGGAACCGAGATTGCTCCGTGCTTCGTCGATGACCGAGAACGGAAACTTGCCTGGGGTGCCGTAAACCGGGCTGTAATAGGGCCGGGTCAGGTTGGGGTCTGCGTCGTTGACAGTCCCGACAGCAGCAGGGTTGATGTCGAACAAGCCCAGCAGATGCGTACCCTTCGTGCCAACGTAGCCCAATTGCCAGACTACCGATGACGTAAAACTGTGCTGGAGATTGAGGTCGAGCGATTCCGTATACGCGGGACGGAAATTCTTGTCGAACGTGGAAATCTTCACCACGCCCAAACCTTCCAGCGCGTCGGAATACGACTTGAAGATGGGCTGGCTGCTTTGGATGATTGAATTCTGGACACCGGCTTGCGCAACCTTCGCATCGCCTGCGGGATTCAGCCCCGGGCCGAAGACCGGAATGTTCTGCGCACCATTGTTCTGCAGGATCGACTTCATGAAGATGGAGTCTTCGTAGAGGCCAAAGCCGCCGCGAAGAACTGTTTTATTGGAGTCGCCGACCTGGTAGGAAAAGCCTACCCGCGGGCTGACCCCTCCCCAGAACTTGGGATAGATGTTCGACACTTCCTGGCCGGCCACGGCAAGACCGGTCGACTGGGAGGGGTCGAAGATGGAAAGGTCATGGTACGGGGAGTGAACCGGGCCTTCATAGTCGTAGCGCAGCCCGAAGTTCAAACTGAGTTTCCTGCCCACCTGCCACGCGTCCTGCCCGTAAAATGCGAAGGTATTGATAAATACTTGGCGCTTGGGGTTACCAAGCACGATTCCGGACTGCGAGGGACTCAAGCAGCCAGCCAGAAAATCCGCCAGATAAAGAACATTGGGGTCCGTGGTGTCGGGCGCCGCGCCCTGGTTCTTGGTGGCCAGGCCCGCGCAAGCCGTGTCCGTGGTCGACCATGGCCCCTGCGACCCATCGAAGTAAATCGTTCCGCGCTGGCCGGTCTGATAGAAGTCGTCCACTTGCGCCTGGCGGAATTCTCCGCCGAAGTGGAACTGGTGCGCGCCCTTCGTCCAAGTCAGGTCCTCGTCGATGTGGCCGGTGATGTCGTTGCGGCCGGAGGGGGCGGTGACGCCAATGGGGTCGAAGCCGTTGCCGCTGGCGGAGAGGCCGTTGCTGGCCTTGCTGGGGCCGATGATCAGGTGAGGCGCGCCGGCCAGATCGGCCTCTGTCACGCCAGTATTCAATCCCAGGCCGACCGGATCGAAGTTCGTATCGGCATCGGAGAAGACCTGGTTGAAGTAACTCACGCCCGCCGACAGTTGGTTGGTCATGGCGGTCGAAAGCACCCGGTTATAGACCAGCGAGTAGTTCTGCACGTGGATGGGGGCGTTCTCGAAGTAGGGCGTCAGCTCTGAGGAGGTGGGCGCGGTTTGCGTTCCCTGGCCAATGAACCACGTAAATGCGAGGTGATCCTTGGCGGTGAGTTGCTCGTCGAACTTGGCGATGCCGTTGAAGCTGTGGCCGGTGAGGTTGCCCGTGGCCGAGTAGTTATCCGATTTGGCGGCCCCGGTCAGCGCTGAGGAGGGCCAAAGTCCGGGAAGCGTTCCATTACCGTTCAGCAGGTTCACAGCAACCGGATTTTCAGGTACGCCATATTGGCTGAGAATCGCCAGAGCGGCGGTTTGATATGCGGCGGAAGGTTCGGTAGCCTTGGTTCCGGCGCCGATGAGGAAATTCTCGTGTTCGCCGGAGAGGAAAAAGAAGGACTTGTCTTTCCAGATGGGAGCGCCGACCGAAAAGCCATAATGCTGGTCCCGGGTGGCCGGCTTGGAGGACGCGAATGGGTTTTCGGCCTGGAAAAACTCGTTGTGATTGAAGTAGTAGGCCGTCCCATGCAGCTTGTTCGTACCCGCCTTGATGGTCAGGTTGGCGGTGCCTCCGGAGTTGCGGCCGATCTCCGTTGAGCCGGCAGTGACGAAGGAGAAATTCTCGATCGCATCGATAGGCAGGATGACGCCTGCCAGCGCCGAAACGCCACCCTGGTTGACGGCCGGAATATTCCACCAAAGGTCGTTGTTGTCCGTTCCCTCGATCTGCCAGTTCACTGAGTTGGACCGGGCGCCATTGACACTGGACATGCCGCCGCCGCCGCCCGTGGAAAGACCGGCGAATCCGGTGGTCTGGGCCAGCATCTGGGTAAAGTCGCGGCCGCTGTTGGGCAGATTCTGCACCACGAGCTCTGGAAGAGCTGTTGACTGCTCGTCAGTAACCGTGTCCAGCGATAACGCGTCGGCCGTAACTTCCACCGTTTGGGCGGCCGTGGCCACGCCGAGCTTGACCGGCAGCGTATAGCTGACGCCCGCCGAGACGGTCACCTTGTTCACTTTGATTGACGAGAAACCGGTGGCCGTAACGGTGACCGAGTAATCCCCCAAGGGGAGGTTTGTGAAGGCAAACTCGCCGGCGCTCGAACTGACCGTCTTCAAGGTGGTGTTGGTGGCGGTTTCTACCGCGGTCACCTGCGCCCCCGGCACCACAGCGCCCGATTGATCGGTCACCGTTCCGCTGATGCCGCCGCGAAATGTCTGGCCAGAGAGGCTTGCCGGCAGGGCCACGAAGATGGCTAAAGCCAGCAGCACGAGAGTCGATACACTTCGAGTCAGTCGATACGCCATTGCGCGTGTCCTCCGGATAATGCTGATCAGGTTGTATGGTTTTGCGCCCTCGAAAAAAAGGAAGGGCCGAAGGCCTGAGCGGGGCGCCTATGTACGCACCAAACCCTACGTTTTCTTTGGGTGTCTACAGGAATGGAAGGGGTTCTGAATTTCCATTCTCAAACATAGAGAGAAACCAGATAAGGAAGCAATAAGGAATCGCAAAAAAATACCATGGGAGCTTAGCGACGGGCAGCAATCGGTGAGCCGTGCGGTTCGAGGGGCGAGGGGTGCCCGGGTCGCCGGCCGTCGCGAGACTGGGCCGAAGGCCGAGCCGGAGTCAGAGTCTGAGCAAGGGGGCGCTTACCCCCTGCCGGCGATCACAGCATCTCCCGCACCGTTTTGGACTTCGAAGATTCGGGTGTTCCAAATCACTTTTGACGGTGCGCGCCGACACATCTTCGCGCTATACTCGGCAGCACACTGAGGGGTTCGAGGTGGAAGTCATGCCGGATACTCTCCCAGATCGTGCCAAAAGCCGCTGGACCCATCCAGCCGTCATCCTGGTTGCGACCGATCTGACTGATCTGGACCGGCTGATGCCGTTCGCCTTGGAACAGGCCGTGAACGCGGGATCGCGCCTGATTTTGCTGCACGTGCTCGCTTCCGGCGCGGCCATGTCGGTGGATGCCGCGGGAATGCCCTACTACGATCCGGCCGGTGCGCTGGAGTTTGCCAGCAAGGCCATGGAACCATGGTGCGCGATGGCGAACCACAAGCAGATCGGTTGCGATGCCTTGGTGCGCGAGGGACACGCCGCGCAGCAGGTGGCTGCCGCCGCGCGCCAATTCAAGGCGGAACGCATTTTTCTCGGGACCCGGAGCCGGAGCAAACTGGGCAAGCTGCTTCTCGGTTCCGTGGCAGAACAAGTGCTGCGCTCGGTCAACCTCCCGGTCATTACCGTGGGACCCGAGGCTCATCTCCCGGTGGCAGACGGCGACCAGAAGAAGGTCGTGCTGCATGCCACAACATTGAGAGAGACCTCTCGCCCGAGCGCAGCGCTTGCGTGCCAAATCGCGGCCAGCCAGCAGGGCCGGCTGGTCCTGCTCCATGTCTTGCCACCCATCGATGAAATGGAGCGGAAAGGCCTGCCCACCGGTCTGGATTCCGCGGCCTTGCACGAGCTGCGCATTCTGGCCGAGGAAACCGGCGCGGGCTGCTCGATGACGGTGGAAGCGCATGTGGCGCACGGCAACCCCTCGATCGAGATTCTTGCCGAAGCCTCCGAACGGGACGCCAGTTTGATTGTTCTGGGGGCGACTCAGCGCTCAGCCTTTGAGGACCTGACACGAGACCGGACCATTTACCGCGTTCTGGCCCATGCGCGCTGCCCGGTGCTCACTCTGCGCGAACCGCTTGGGCAACCGGCGGGAAGCGAAGCCGAGCGAATGGCTTTGCAGCGCTGAGAAATTTAGGCATGGAAGAGACTTTTCGCCGCTTGGAGTGTTTGCATCTTTGATGTGAGCGGTTGAGTGGAAGTAATGCTGGCGCTGAAATCCCGGGCTCCTCCGGATTCCAACCACTGCCTCTGGAGAACTTTAGAGAACCACTGGTTGCAATATTGCATCACAGTGTTCCCTTTTGACCATAGTTTTCTTGGGGCAGAACTTAGAGTCATAGCATCTCTGCATTTGATTCTCCTACCCGTCGCCATGAAAGCTGGTCGCCGGTTCAACGGCAGGTCACAGATAAAAGTGTGTGTAAGAGGCCAAATCATGTCGGACGCCGGTAAGCCGTATCGCGTCTTTGTTGTCGACGACGAACAGGTCATTGCATCGAGCCTGGCAGAGATTCTGTGCCAGCGCGGCTTCGATGCCACCCCCTTCACTGAACCTCTTGAAGCCTTGCGAGCCGCCCGCTCTCAGTTCCCTGATCTACTCATTTCCGATGTGGCGATGCCGGTGCTTTCGGGAATCGAATTGGCGACTCAGGTTCAAGGACACTGCCCGAATTGCAAGGTCCTGCTCTTCTCGGGACAACTATCGACCATTCATCTGCTTGAGGCAGCACGGGAGTACGGGCGTGATTTTGTGGTTCTGCAGAAGCCGGTGCACCCGACGGACTTACTGAAGAAAATTCAAATGCAACTTGGGATTCAGGCGCCGCTCGGGACCGAGGCGCAACTCGAGATTGGTTCCTGAGTGTAGGGAAGAACGGCCACTACCCCGGCTTCACGTCCGATTCAAAGCCTGTTACGCGGTGAGGCGCTCGAGTTGGTCCGGCTTGACGATGGTCATGCTGGCGCCCTTGATGGTGATCCACTCGTCCCGGCGAAACTGATTCAGCAGCCGAGTGACCGTCTCGCGCGAAGTACCGGCCATGTTGGCGATCTCTTCATGCGTCAGAGCCATGGTGAAGCGGATTTCAGGCTTGCCGGGGGCGGCAGCGCGTCCCCAGTCGAGCAGCAGGCGCGCCAACCGTCCCGCCGCGGAACCGGACAAAGCCAACCGCTTGGCATCATGAAAGACGGTAAGATATTCACCGGAAAGCGATTGCGCCGCGTGCATGCTGGCGATTCCGTGCCGTCCCAGGAAATCGACAAACTCCTGTTTGCGCACGGTTTTCACCTGGCAGGGCTCGATGGCTTCCGCCGTAACCTCGTGCGGAACATTGGCCAGCACCGCGCTCAAACCCATGACGTCGCCCGGACCTGCGATCTTGAGAATCATGGTTTTGCCGTCGCGGGAGGTGGAGGAGATTTTGACCTGGCCGAAGCAGATAACAAAGACGTTGCGCGCCGGATCGCCTTCTGAAAACAGCTTGGCGCCCCGGGCATGACTCATCATGATCCCGATGCCGTCGTAATCCTGGAGTGCTTCCGGTGTGAGATTGCAGAACATTCGCAGATGGCGATGCTCACAATTCAAACAATCTTCCGGAGGGCGATGGGAGTGAAATGAGGCCATACGTTTTTGCTGCTGGTCAAAATGAAGTATAGCGCACTTTAGCTGAATACAAAGCAGGGATTTTCCAAAGCTCCGCTGCGCCTCGGGGAGACCCGCTGCGGAGCTTTGTCAGGGGGAAGCCTCAGCCCTACGCGCGCGGCTGGGGGGAGTCCTCGGTGCGCGCCGTTGCGGAGCTGCGACGCCGGACCTTCGCCGTGCGGCTGACGAGACAAGCGTTATACGCGCGGGAAACCTCGCGGGCCAATTCTTCCAGCAGTTGCATCCGCAAGGGTGGGTAGCTCTCAAACGCTTGGTGAAGGGCCTCTATGGGCAGCATGAGGACGGACCCGGAAGTCAGCGCGGATAGCGTGAAGGTATGACGGCCGTCGCCCAGCGCTGCCGCCAATTCCACCAGGTCGCCAGGACGGGCCGGACCGAGCGTGACCCGCGCTTCAAGCCGCTCTGCCCTGCGCTGAAACTGGCCCGACACAACCAAATAGAGCCCTTCGCAGGCCGCGGATTGGCGGAAGACCACTTCCCCGCCCTTGAAGCTGATGCACTGGGCCGAGTTGTTGAGCAGATGTCCAGTCGCCGCGGGGCACTCCAACAGTTGTGCCAGCGGATGCGCCTGTACGGCATCCATTCGCCCGGATTTCGCGCCCGATTGCATGCTTTCCTCTCCCTTTGTATCTGCCAGGTCGCCGGTTCCGCGGCGGGACGACACTGCCGTCCGCCTGCCGACCGCTTCCGGGCAACTGCCTTTGCCCACGCGAGATTGCGATGGGCTGAACTTCATAGAGAGCCCATTGCTCCAAATGCAATCAACCCCGAAGACCGGGACATTGCGATGGGCGAAGGACTTCCGCGTCCTGCTGCCCATGGCGCACGAAGAACGGAGATACGCGACCCGAGACGACCTCGACTATTTGGTCTCAATGGCCATGGAAGTGTCCCGCTCGTGTGTGGCGGCGACTGCTTCCGGCGGTACGCACAACACAGGCACGCGAGCGCGAACCATCATGGCAAATGCGGTGCCATGCGGACCCGGCGTATGGCTGGCCCGCTTGACCCCCACCACCAGGACGCAGGGATGGTACTGCGCGATGGCCGCCACAATGGCGTCCGCCGGACTGCCGTCCTTGACGATGGATCGCGCGGGAAACTGCCCGCTGGGGTGAATTCCGAACTCCTCCAGCGTGGTTGCCCCGGGGTTGAGAAAAGCCGACGCCTCGGCCGGACCGCGCGCATGGAGCACCAACAGGGGGCGCTGAAAAGTCCGGGCCAGCGAATCAGCCGCAGCCACCGCCGCTGGCGTCGCTTCGTTGCGCTCCATGGCCAGCAGCACCGGCCCTCCGGGAGCGGGGCGGAAGGGACCGGCATTCCAGTCCGCCGCCACCGCCAGAACCGGACACGGCGCCAGCCGAACCAGTTGTTCGGCGACGGCGCCGACAATGACCGGGCCGGCGCCCTCTTTGCCCTTGGTACCCACCACGATCAATCCAGCCGAGTACTGGCGCGCTACATCTACCAGCATCTGCGCCACCGCGCCCTGACGAATCTCCGAGTGGCTGTGAATCCCCTCCTGCATCAGTTCGGCCGCCATCTTGTCGAGCACCGCCCTCGCCTGCTCCGGCACCCCCTTGAGCATTCGGCCGGGAACCGTATCCACCGCGGCGTAATCCATGGGATCCAGTCCGTGGGCCAGCACAATGCGCGCGCCATAAGCCGCAGCCACTTTGCGGGCATACTCCAGAGCAGCTTCCGACCGGCCGTCCAGGTCAGTGGCCACAACGATGGTCTTCAAACCTTCTGCAAAGCTCATGGATGCCTCCCGGCGCCCGTAGCGCCCACGTGCTCTTTCTGCCTATTGGATACCGAGTCTGCGCTCCCTTGAGACAACACAGCAGTGACCTTATTCACCCGACGCTGTGACTCGTGTCACAAGAAAGGACTTATGGGCAGCCAGCGAGCCCACAAAGCTGACGACACGACCGGCTGACGCCCAATCCATTCAGTCCGGTGTACAGCCGCGGGCCAAACGCGATAGCCTTGTCCGCGCCATGAAGATCACCAAAAAAAGCCACACTGAATCGATTATTTCGTTTGGCATCGCGTGCCTTATCCCGATGCTGCTGGGTTCTGCCCTTGCTGCCTTCGCCCAGGCTCCCGTGCCGGACTCGCCTCAGATTGAGGCCAAGGCCCATGACCTGCTGGCCAAGCTTACTCTCGAACAGAAGATCGAACTGATGGGGGGCGTGGACGAAATGTATACGCACGCCGTCCCCGCCATCGGCCTGCCACGCCTGAAGATGTCCGACGCCTCGGTGGGCGTGCGCACCTGGGGGCCCGCCACAGCCTATGCGGGCGGAGTCGCCTTGGCCGCCACCTGGGACGCGGATTTCGCGCGCAAACTGGGCGAGGGCCTGGGCCGGGATGCCCGCGCCCGGAGCGTCCATTTCCTGCTCGGGCCGGGCGTGAACATCGCGCGTTCGCCCATCGCCGGCCGCAATTTCGAGTACTTATCCGAGGACCCTTTCCTGAACTCTGCCCTGGTAGTTCCATTCATTGAGGGCGTGCAGTCGCAGGGAGTCGCCGCCACCGTCAAGCACTATGCGTTGAACGACCAGGAATACAACCGGCACAATGTCAGTTCCGACGTGGACCAGCGCACCATGCGCGAAATCTACCTGCCGGCCTTTGAAGCCGCCGTCACCAAGGGGCATGTGGATGCGGTGATGAACTCCTACAACCTGATCAACGGCGTGCACGCCACCCAGAACGACTTCCTGAATCTGAAAGTGCTCAAGGGTGAGTGGTCGTTTCAGGGCATCCTCATGTCGGACTGGGACGCGACTTATGACGGGGCGGCTGCGGCCAACAACGGCCTGGATCTTGAAATGCCCTCGCCGCGCTTTATGAACGCCACCAACCTGCTGGCCGCGGTAAAGGCCGGCACGGTCAAGGAATCCGCCATCGACGACAAGGTGCTGCGGTTGCTGCGGACCGCACTGCGCTACGGCTTCCTCGACCGGCCGCAGTTCGATCCGGCCGACTCCACCTATTCTGTGGCCGACCGCGCAATTGCCTTGGAGGGCGTCCGCGAGAGCCTGACGCTGCTGAAAAACGACGGACATCTGCTGCCCCTGGACTCAGCCAGGGTGAAGTCCATTGCCGTGATCGGTCCCGATGCCTGGCCGGCAGTCCCGGGCGGCGGAGGCTCCTCCGAGGCGCAGGCTTTTGAGCCAGTGTCGATCCTCACCGGCGTGGCCAACGTCGCCGGCCCCAAGGTGCATGTGCTCTATAGCCGCGGCCTGCCGCAGATGAACGACGTCTTCCGGGGAACCCACTGGGACGGCGAAGTGAAGGAATCAACTTTCCATAGCAAGGACTTTAGCGGCACTCCGGAAACGGCTACTCGCTCGACGATTGCCAACAACGAATGGTCGGGACCGGAAGGCAATGCGCTGCGCAGCATCCGCTACACTACCGCATTCAAGGCGGCCAAATCGGGCAAGTACCTTATCCTGGCCACCGCTGCTGGCGATGACGACTTCAAGTTGCTCATCGATGGCAAGCAGTTGACGTCTCCGCCGCACGCCGAGGGCCAGGCGCCGCAATTCTGGACGCTCGATTGGAGCGCGGGCCAAACGGTAAGCGTGGTCGCAGATTATCTGCCCGCCTTTGTGGGCAACCGCTTCGGATTGGGAATTGCGTTTGAGGCGGACCTGGTCTCGAGCGAGGTGAAAGAGTTCGCTGCCAAGGCCGACGCAGTTGTGGTGGCGGTGGGCTTCAACCCCGGCACCGAGGGCGAGGGCGCCGACCGCATCTTTGAGCTGCCATGGGGACAAGACGCGCTGATCGAAGCCGTCGCGGCGGCCAATCCGCACACCATTGTCACGTTGACAGGTGGCGGCGGGATGGACACGCGGCGCTGGCTCAGCAAGGTTCCGGCGCTGCTGCACACTTGGTATCCAGGCCAGGAAGGCGGTACGGCGGTGGGCGAAGTGCTGTTCGGCCAGCACAATCCCGAAGGCAAGCTGCCGGTGAGTTTCGACCGCAGTTGGGATGACAATCCCTCGGCCAGGTATTACTACCCCACGCCCGGCGCCGACACCGCGCTGCAGGTGACCGAAACCGACGGCCGCAAGGTGGATTACGTAATTCCTCATGTGAAGTACGAGGACAAGCTGATGGTCGGCTATCGCTATTGGACGACTACCGGCAAGCACCCGCTGTTCCCGTTCGGGTTCGGCCTGAGTTACACCACTTTCAGCTTCTCCAAGCTGAGTGTGGCGGCGACGGCGCAATCCGGCGCGACAGTGCCAGTGAGTTTCGACGTGACCAACACCGGCAGCGTGGCGGGCGCGGAAGTGGCCGAACTGTACGTCTCCGACCCCTCGGCCAAAGCGACGCGGCCAGAGCGGGAATTGAAGGGCTTTGCGAAGGTTCACCTGGCTCCCGGAGAGACGAAGCACGTGACGCTTAACCTGGACGCGCGCGCTTTCAGTTACTGGGATGACGCGGCGCACAAATGGACCATCGATCCGGGCAAGTTTGTCGTCCGCGTCGGCGACTCCAGCGAAAACACGCCGCTCAATGCAAATTTGACAATCAACTAACTCTCCGTCAATCGAAGGAAGCCGGCCTGCTGCTGATTGCGGCAGACCGGTTTCGTTTGGCGGTAAATTTGTTTGTCTCTTCGAAGAAACTTCGGCAGGAGCCCCAACAATCCGTGGAATAGAGCTTGTCCGAAGGCAGCCGAGAGCCGTCCTTTTGCGGGGTTTGGGGTTGCATTTTCGAACGCGACCGCTTGCCGTAAATGCTTCATTTTTCATTCTTTATTGGATAGGTAAATGGCCCCCCTAAAATAATCTGCAAATTTCACAGGCGGATACGCACGAATTTACCCCGGTGGGGGTACCCGACAGGATCCGGACCGGTCCCATCCCTGACAGATATGACCTGGGAAATAGCGGAGACCACGCATGGAAGAACTGGGGGCGAGAAGACCTTCATGGGTTCAATGTGTGGTTGGGGTTTTTGCACGCTCGCCTCCTATCTGCCAGTGTGCGCCAACGGAATTCAATTTTCCGCAAACCCCTGCGGCGGAACAGACGACCTCGTGTTTTGTGCCCCAGCGGCCATGACCGGTGGGAGTCATTTCAGGTCTCAGAAGCGAGCCGTGTGGAACCCAACCCAGTTGACGAAACCCGGAAAATGGTGTCATATAACGTTTCAATAACCGTGTTTTCGTTATTTGCGCAGCGAATCTGGTTCCCAAAGAAGAGGTTGTGCGAAGGCTGTAACTGGGTTCCGGACAGTTCAAAGAAGGACAGCTAACCAGGAAAATCTGCGGCAAGGATATCCCTGGATTTGGAGGAGTGGTGATGAGAGGCTTTTTTTTGAGGCTGGATCAGACGCGCCTGTTGCAAAGCTGCTGGATACTGCTGGTCACCTGCCTGTTGGCAGCGCCTGTTTGGTTACTGGGTCAAAGTTACTTTGGAAGTGTAACCGGCGTATTGACCGATCCCAGTGGGGCCGTAATCCCTGGCGCCAAGGTAACTCTTACCGATCAGGAAAAGGGATACACGTTCAATACCGTCTCGGACGGAACGGGCCGCTATCTTTATCGCTCCATTCCTCCAGGCGTGTATTCAGTGACCGCGGAGATGACAGGCTTTGAAAAAGCTGTGCGCACCGGCATTCGCGTGGACATCAACATCAACGCGACGGCCAACCTGAGCCTTAAGGTTTCGGGATTGTCGCAGACCATCGAGGTCACTTCGCAAACCCAGGCGCTCGACGCGCAGGACGCAACCACGGGCCTGGTAGTCGACCGAAAGTTCATCAACGATCTGCCGCTGATCGACCGCAATGTGATGGACCTGACCATGCTGACCCCGGGCGTGACAGAGGCGGACGACCAGTGCGTGGGCTGCGGCGGCACCAACTTCGTGTCGAACGGCAGCCGCAACGCGACCGCCGACATTTTGATGGATGGCGCCACGGTGACGAACTATGAGCCCAACGGCGGCGTGACGGAGATGACCTATACGCCTTCGTCGGAGGCGGTGGACGAATTCCGCGTGGAGCAGTCGAACTTCAGCGCGGAGTACGGGTTTTCAGGCGCATCGGTGGTGAACATGGTCACCCGTTCGGGATCGAATACCTTCCACGGCAGCGGCTACGATTTTGCCCGCAACACGATCACCGATGCGAACAACTGGTTCAACAACCTGGATGGTAATCCGATTCCTCCGGTGCACCGCCAGAACTTTGGCGGCACCGTCGGCGGGCCCATCCTCAAGAACAAGACTTTCTTTTTCTTTGACTACGATGGCACGCGCCAAAGCTCGATGGGCACCTACCAGGCCGGAGTTCCCTCCGACGTCGAGCGCAATGACGGCGATTTTGGCGAGGTCTGCACGGCACAGGGTGGAACATTCGACGACACAGGCATGTGCAGCGTTGCCCAAGGGCAGATTTGGGATCCTTATAGCGGGACGTACCAGTCGGTCGGGGATTATGGGTCGGGAGCCGTGCGCAGCGCCTTCATCCCCTACAACAACATCGGTGCATATGCCAGTCCGGGCAATCCGAAGCTGAACGGAACGCCCTACCAGTTGGCCGGGGGCGCCGGTAACCTGATCGATCCAGTCGCCAGGAAGATGATGCAGCTCTTCCCGGAGCCCTCCAAGACGATGGCCAATCCGACCATCTACGATAACTGGTCGACCTCGGGTGCGGGCCATTATCCCAACGATCAATTTGACATCAAGATCGATCATCGCTTCAGTGCAAAGAATCTTTTCAGCGGAAAGTATTCCCACCAGTGGAGCACCGGCACCTCCTTCAATAGCTTTGGCAACTTCGCCGATCCGAACGCTGCCGGCCCCAACAGCAGCACGGCCAATCTGCTAACCCTGAATGACACGCACACGATTACCAACACGCTGCTGTTGACGGCCACGCTGGGCTTCACGCGCGGAGCGTTCCGGGCGAGCGCCTACAACGGCGCGGGCGGAGTTACCGACCCTCTGAGCACCCTGGGCTTTCCGTCCTATCTGAATACAAACGGCTTCATGGGTTTTCCCGCCATGTTCATCAGCGGGGGATACTATTCGGCCGGTTATACCAGCATGGGAAGCGACCCCTATGGCAATTACAGGCAGGGGAAGGATTCGGGACAGATAGGGATCGCGCTCAGCAAGGTCTGGGGCGAGCACGACGCGAAGTTTGGATTCGAGGGGCGACAGCATCAGATGAACTACATTCAGACCGAAGCCCCCAACGGCAACTTCAATTTCGACACCTCGGGCACGTCCGGATGTTTCTACGATTTGTCGCTCTGCGGTGGAGACGCGATGGCCAGTTTCATGATGGGCCGATCGAGCACAGCGAACCCCAACTACTATGAGATCCAGGACGTGCCCGCCACCGAGGATCGCCAGTATGCCTGGTATGCGCAGGACAATTGGAAAGTCAACCACAAGTTGACTTTGAACCTGGGCTTGCGCTACGACGTGTCAATGCCCCGGACCGAGCGCCACAACCGTCAAAACTGGCTGGATCTGACGGTAAAGTCGCCGATTCAGATTGATGGGATCGATGGATTCAGCGGAACCCTGGTGGGCGGCGAGGTCTTTGCCAATTCCAAGCAGCGCAGAATTGTCGACGGTGACTGGAGAGATTTTCAGCCCCGCTTCGGATTTGCCTATCAGCTTAATTCCCGCACGGTGGTTCGGGGCGGATATGGCATCTACTATTCGCAGCCCCGCTCAGGCGCCACCGGCGTCCAACCGTATGTTTCATCAAAGTACAAGTTGGGCATCAGCGCGGTCCTCACCTATCAGAACGACTTCGCGACACCGTACATACATCTGAAAGATCCGTTCCCTGCCGGACTAACGCGGCCTTCAATCGGGAGTGACCCCTTGCTGACCGATGTCGGTTACAATGCCGCCGGACCAGAGCGCAACGTCACCAATACCCCTTATGAACAGAGCTGGAGCTTTGGCTTCGAACGCCAAATTCCCGCGAAGGTCCTGGTCAGTGCGATCTACGCCGGAAAGAAAGGCACCCACCTTTATTTCTCCGGGGCCAACTGGATCAACCATCTGGGATCGGAGGTCGAAAATTACACCACGGATCAAAAGGATGCTCTGACCAACGCTGTGGATAATCCTTTTTATGGAATGATTGCCGATCCCAATAGTTCCCTTTCCTATCCACAAATTCAGGCCTACAACCTTCTGCTTCCCTATCCTCAGTTCCCCGGCGGCGTCAGCGTTGACGCACCGCCGATTGCCTACTCGATTTATCACGCTCTGCAAGTGACCGCCGAGAAGCGTTACTCGAACGGATTGCAGTTTTTGGCGAGCTATGTGTGGTCGAAATCGATCGACGACGCCTCGGCTCCCGATGACAACACCACCTGGTTAGGCAGCTTTACCAGTATCCAGAACCCAAATAAGTGGTGGCTGGAACGGAGCCTTTCGACCTTCGACATCCCCGCGGTTCTGCAATTCACCTATACCTACGATCTGCCGGTAGGGCGCGGCAAGGCGTTCCTTGGCCACATGCCCGGCGTGCTGGACGCGGTTGTGGGTGGGTGGAAGACGAACGGCATCTGGCGGCTCGCGGATGGACGACCGCTGGCCATGACGCTGTCTGACCCAAATGCGCTGCCAACCTATGGACAGCGGCCCAACATCACCGGCAAACCGAAGCGCACCCACGGAAGCGCTTCCGGGGATCCGTCCAGCTGGATCAACAGTTACTTTTCCAATCCTGGCGTATTCGTCAAGCCCGACCCCTATGTGCTAGGAAATGCTCCTCGTGCCACAGGCCTGGTGCGGTCGCCCAAGTCCTTTACCTCCAACTTGTCGATGGAGAAGGAGTTTTCACTGGCGAGACTTCGTGAAGGGATGAAGTTCGAACTCCGACTGGAGGCCCAGAATGCGCTGAATCACCCGGTCTTCGGCACCCCGGACACTTCGGTTGACGATCCCAACTTCGGCATTATCAGCTACACCTCCAACAGTCCCCGCCAGGTGCAACTGGGAGGGAAGGTGACGTTCTAACAGGGTGCGGAGGGCGTCTGGAAACACGCTCCCTCCCCGCCTCAAGCCCGCAATGATTTTCAGAGCCTTATGCGGGGCTGATCCCGCCTCTTTCCGGATCGAACGGTGAGGCAGTTGCCCTGCGGCCGGAGCCGGCTTTGCAGTGCGCAGGCCATCCTCCTGTACACTGGAGTGTTCATGGCCATGAAAACCAAATACCCCATCGGAATCCTCGGCGCGACCGGAATGGTCGGCCAACGCTATATTCAGCTCCTCGAGAACCATCCATGGTTTGAGGTCGCGTGGGTTGCGGCCAGCGACCGGTCGAGCGGCAAAACCTATGGCGAGGCCGCCAAATGGCGGCTCGACAGCCCCCTGCCCGCGCGCATCGCCAAGATGACCGTCTCGGCGGCGGAGCCGGAAGGCGCGCCGAAGATCATTTTTGCCTCGGTCGATGCCGCCATCGCCCGCGAGATGGAGCCGCGCTTTGCGGCTGCGGGATGCGCCGTGCTGTCGAACTCGAGCGCCTTTCGCATGACGCCCAATGTGCCCCTGGTGATTCCGGAGATCAACGCCGAGCACCTGCACTTGATCGAGGAACAGCCTTCGAGGAAAGACGCGGGCGGGTACATGGTGACCAATCCGAACTGCTCGACCATCGGGCTGGTGATGGCGTTGAAGCCGCTTCAGGAACGCTTCGGCATCGAGCAGATTTTCGTGACCACCATGCAGGCCGTGAGTGGTGCGGGCTACCCTGGCGTGCCGTCGATGGACATTCTGGGCAACGTGGTTCCTTATATCGGCTCGGAAGAAGAGAAGATGGAAGAGGAGACGCTCAAGCTTCTGGGCAAACTGGAGGGCCATGGCGTCACTCCGCTGGCGGCCCGCATCAGCGCCTCGTGCAATCGCGTCGCGGTGGAAGACGGCCACACGGAGAGCGTCTCAGTGAAGCTGGCGAAGAAGGCGACCCGCGAAGACATTCTGGCCGCGTGGGCGGAGTTTCGTCCGCTGGCTGGGCAGGGATTGCCGACCGCTCCGGATCAGCCGGTTCAGTGGGCGCCGCAGAACGACCGCCCCCAGCCGCGCCTGGACCGCAATCGCGGCAATGGCATGGCGGTGACGGCGGGCCGGCTGCGGCCCTGCGGATTGCTGGACTGGAAGTTCACCGTGCTGTCGCACAACACCATTCGCGGAGCCGCCGGAGCGACCATTCTGAACGCCGAATTGCTGGCCAGTCTGGGCAAATTCGATCAGGAGGCCCCGCCCGACAACTCTGGGTCACTGCAGAAGAAGAAATTGATCGATGCTGGAGATGGGATCGTTGCGGGTTTGAGTGCTTTGCTGGGCTAGCTTGCTCGGTACCCCATCCTCTCCGCGCCTTGTTTTTTGTTATGCACAAATGCGGCAAGAAAAGCTGGCGCTTTAGCCCCTTAAGTACATTAGGACAAATCGCATGAGCGTGGTGGTCATGAAGTTCGGCGGCACGTCGGTAGAGGATCCGGCGGCTATTGGTCGTACCGCGGCAATCGTGGCCGGGCGCGTCGCCCTGGGCAAGCAACCGGTGGTGGTGGTGAGCGCCATGGCCAAGGTGACCGACCAGTTGCTGCGCGCCGCGGCCGCATCGTCGCTGGGCGACCGCACCGGCGCGCTGGCCATCAGTTCCCGGCTCCGCGCGCGGCATCGGGACACGGCCGCCGAGTTGGTGAAGAATCCAGCCGACTTTGCCGAGTTGATCAACTTCATCGACCAAAAATTCGACCAGCTCGACGAGGTTTTGCGCGGACTCGCAGCCATTCTCGAACTGACGCCGCGCATCTCCGACCTGATTGTCAGCTTCGGCGAGCGGATCTCGAGCCGCATTGTGGCGCAGGCCTTTCACGAGAAAGGCATGGACGCCGTCCACGTGGACGCGCGCGAAATCATCATCACCGATTCGCAGTTTCAGAAGGCTGCGCCGCTCGATGACATCATTGAAAAACGCGCGGGTGAAAAACTGCGTCCGCTGACCAACCAGGGCAAGGTTCCGGTGATGGGCGGATTCATCGGCTCGAATGAAGCCGGGATCACGACAACACTGGGGCGCGGCGGATCGGACTTTACCGGGGCGCTCATCGGCGGCGCGCTGACGGCCGAGGCCATCGAAATCTGGACCGATGTGGACGGCATCATGACCTCGGACCCGCGGGTTTGCCCCGATGCCCTGCGGGTGAAGGTCATCAGCTTTGAAGAAGCAGCGGAGCTGGCTTATTTCGGCGCCAAGGTCCTGCACCCGGCCACCATTTTGCCGGCGGTGAAAAAGAACATTCCGGTACTGGTGCTGAACAGCCGCAACGCCGGCTGCGAGGGCACGCGCATCACTTCATTGGCGCCGCCCTGCAAGAGCCCGTTCAAGTCCATCGCCGTCAAAAAGAAGCTTTCCATCATCGACGTGGTGGCCAGTCGCATGTTGATGACGCACGGCTATATGAAGGACATCTTCACCATCTTCGACAAGTACCAGTGCCCCGTGGACATGGTTTCAACCAGCGAGGTTTCGGTGTCGCTGACGGTGGACTCGAACGACAAGCTGCCGTCGATTGCCGCCGAACTGAGCAAATTGGCCGATGTGAAATACGAAGGCAAAAAGGCGCTGGTGTGCATGGTGGGCGATGATATTCGCGGCCGCTGCGGCATGGCGGCGCAGGTGTTCAACGCTGTGCGGCACATCAACGTGCGGATGATTTCGCAAGGGGCCAGCGAAATCAACATGAGCTTCATGATCGACGAAGACGACGCCGACGAGGCCGTCCGGTCCCTGCACGCCGCCTTCTTCCAGGACCCCGACCCGGCCATCTTCGACGTCGAAGCGCGCAAGGAGAAAGCGGCTCCTAGCCTCTAGGATTGCGACCGTGAATTTGTACCCTCCCAGGTCTCAAAATCGAGACCTGGGGCACCCATTTTTTCTACTGGAACAAGCAGTCCGTGGCGTGCGCTTCGATCCGGATCGGTTTGAGCTGGAAGCTAGCGGCTAAAGAAGAGGTCACAATGTTGTTTCTCGTGTTAGGCAAAGGGAAAACCGGCAGCCTGGTGGCTGAAGTTGCGCGGGAACGCGGCCACGGAGTGCGCTCGCTCGACGTCACGGAAAATCAGCACGCATCCGCTCTGACCGCACCGAACCTGGCGGGCGTGGACGCGGTGATCGACTTCACCGCCCCCGAAGCAGCTCTGAAAAACATGCGCGCCGTGCTGTCGCTGGGCGGCCGCATCGTCGTCGGGACAACGGGCTGGTACGCGCACCTGGAAGAGATGAAGGCTCTGGCGGAGAAGCGCAATGGCGGCCTGCTCTACGGAACCAACTTCTCGATGGGCGTGCAGAAACTGTTCCGCTTGACGGCTGAACTGGCGCGCCTGGACGGATACAGCTTTTCCATCGACGAGACACACCACACCTCGAAGCTCGATGCGCCGTCGGGCACGGCGATCACGCTGCGCGAGATTATCGAGGCTGTACGGCCGGGAACGCCGGTTGAGATCACCTCTCACCGCGTAGGCGACGCCAAGGGTGAGCACATCGTCACCGCTTCGAGCGAGACGGACACGCTGGAAATTCGGCACGATGCGCACAGCCGGCGCGGTTTTGCGCAGGGCGCAGTCCGCGGAGCCGAATGGCTGGCCGGCAAGTCAGGCGTGTGGGAGTTCCGGGAAATCTTCGAACTGCTCTAGTGTCCCGTCTCTGAAATTCACACCAAAACAGAGACCGTCATTCTGAGTGAACGGGGCCCCGAACGCTTTTCAGTTCGGGGGTGGTGAGCGAAGAATCTGCTTTTGTTCTTTCGCCAGTTTTGCAAGCAACTTCGGAGACAGGACACGTAGTTACCCTCTTCCATTGATTCTGGTCCCGCAGTGCGCGGGTCGCTTATGCTTGCTATAAGCTCCGCAATCATGCGCATTGAGAAGGAGGGCAGAATTCGTGGCCCCGCTGCCGTTCAATATGGCTTTGATGGAATTTCTGGCAGCCCACAGAACTGCCTTTCTGACGCATTTGTTTCTTGCCGCCACGTTTCTCGGGGACACAGGCGGCTATATCCTGATTGTCACATTGATCTACGTTGCGTGGAACAAGCGGCTGGCTGTGCGCCTTTCGGTCCTGGTGCTGCTGGCTTCGTCCCTCAATGTTGTGTTGAAGCTCATCGTCAAGAATCCGCGCCCATTTGTACGCGAAGGAACCTACCTTGAAAAATGGGCGGTTTCGCCGAGGGCCGCGCGCGGACTTGCGGCGCAGTATTCCACACCCTCGGGCCACGCGATGGGTGCAGCGGCTTTCTATCCGTATCTCTATAAGTCCGTCAAGAAGAGTTATATCCGCGTGATCGCCGTGACGGCCGTCGTACTGATCGGGATTTCGCGCCCCTATCTCGGCGTGCACTATGCCGAGGATGTACTGATCGGCTGGGCAATCGGGTTGGGAATCGCACTGGTCGCCATCCGATACGCGCCGGCAATCGACACGTTGTGGGACAGGCTTTCGTATGGGCAGCAAGTCGGTGTCGCCGTTTTCGGGGGCCTGGCGATTTGGCTTCTCGCGATTGCCTTGAATGGCGGACGGCTCGACGGCCAGCCGCGGGAGGCCCTGTGCAACGCCGGATTCCTGGCGGGTATTATCCTGGCCCGGCCGCTGGAGTTGAGGCGGGTGAACTTCGACCCGCACAGCCTGGACGTCGTGGCCAAGGTGCTGCGTTTTCTTCTCTCTGCTGCCTTGATGGCGGGAACCTTGCTCACATTCGGCTGGGCGTCCGCGGCGATACCGAGCGAGTTCCTTCTGCTTGCAAACCTGCTTGAATACCTGCGTTTTGCCGCTGCCGGCTTCGTCGTCATATTCGTCGCGCCGCTGTTGTTTACAACCATGGGATTAGCCGAGCGAACGGCGGCGGAAGCGAATTGACACAGGCGTTCCGGCTGCCGCACGGCTGGAAATTCAGGAAACCACGCTTGCTGCGGCCCGACTCGTTGCCGCTGGGGTGCGACCGCTGACTGGGACATGGATTGTGTGCTGAATCACACTTTCCGGCGGGGTGCGGGGGTGTACACTGCGAATCGTTGTTCGAAAATCGCCTATGTTTGTTGAATCACCTATGCCTGTAGAAGAAGACCTTTGTATCGAGAGCTATTCGCGCGGCCCGAGCCGCACACTCCTCGAACTGACCATCGGCGAACTGCTGGACCGCACGGCCAGCCGCTTTCCCGACCGCCTGGCCGTAGCTTCGTGCCACCAGTCGAAACGGCTCACCTGGGCTGAGCTGAGCGCCGAAGCCGATCGCGTGGCGCGGGGACTCTGGTCTCTGGGCATACGGCGCGGCGACCGCGTTGGATTGTGGTCCACCAACTGCATCGAGTGGATCGTGATGCACATGGGCTGCGCGCGGGCCGGAGCGGCGCTGGTGAACGTGAACCCGTCCTATCGCTCGCACGAACTGCGTTACACGCTCAAAAAGTCGCGCATGAAAGCCCTGTTCCTATGGCACAAGGACAAGCGGGCCGACTACGAGGAGATTCTGGGCCGGGCGCGGCACGAACTCTCCGTGGAACTGGAACACACCATCTACTTTGACTCGCCGGAGTGGCCGGCGCTGCTGGACGCCGACGGACGGCTGCCGGACAGTGTAGCCAACGACGACGTGGCCAACATCCAGTACACCAGCGGGACAACGGGGCTGCCCAAAGGCGTGATGCTGACGCACCACAATATTGTGAACAACGGGCAGTTTCTGGCCCAGGGCTTCCACTACACCGAAGTGGACCGCATTTGCCTGCCAGTGCCGCTGTTCCACTGCTACGGATGCGTGATCGGGACAATGACCTCGGTGAACACCGGTGCGGCGCTCATCTTGCCCAACTGGACCTTCGATCCGCGGGCCACGCTGAAGGCCATCCACGACGAACGGGCGACCTCTGTGTACGGAGTACCGGCGATGTACGTGGCCGAGATGGCGCTGCCGGAGTTCGCCGGCTACGACCTGACGAGCCTGCGCACCGGCATGATGAGCGGCGCGCCCTGCCCGGTAGAACTGATGAAGCGGGTGCTCGACGAGATGCACTGCGGCGAACTGGTCATTGCCTATGGGCAGACCGAACTCTCGCCGGTTGTGACCATGAGCGACGCTGCGGATACGATCGATATTCGGGTCAACACCGTGGGCCGCGCCATGCCACAGACGGAAATCCAGATTATTTCGACCGTGACCGGAGACACCCTGCCAGTGGGCGAACAGGGCGAAGTGTGCGCGCGCGGGTACGCGGTGATGAAGGGCTACGACGGCGACCCGGAAGGCACGGCGCTGGTGATTGACGCCGACGGTTGGCTGCACACGGGCGACCTGGGCATCATGCACGACGACGGGTGCATTCACCTGACCGGACGCTCCCGCGACGTGATTATTCGCGGCGGAGAAAACATCTATCCGCGCGAAGTGGAGGAGTTCCTCTACACCCACCCAAAAATAGACGAGGCGCAGGTGGTGGGGATTCCGAATGCGCGGCTGGGCGAAATTGTGGCGGCGTGGGTGCGGTTGCGGCCCGGCGTCGAGGCGACCGAAGAGGAAATTCGCACCTTCTGCCAGGGGCAGATCGCCTATTACAAGATCCCTGAATACGTGCGTTTTGTGGACGACTTTCCGGCAACGCTCTCGGGCAAGATCCAGAAGTACAAGATTCGCGAATTCGAGATCGAAGCGCGCGGATTGCAACAAGAGGCGAACGCGCCGACGGCCTGACAAGGGCGATTGGTGCGAGATTCAGGCCAGGCAACGCCATTTCACAGCGGGCCTGGCCTTTCTGTTTATGGTCAAGTTGGGTGTTTGCTGGTCCCACCCTTGAATCAAAGAGCGATTCAAAAGGCGCGGTAACTAGCACCAGCATAGAATATGTTTCACAAATTCCCTTTGTGTCAGGGCACGACTTCAGTCGTGCCGAAGAGTTCGCGAACGGCAAGGGGTTTTAACCCCTGCGGGAACACCATCAAGAGAAAGCGGTCGTGATTGAAATGCGCTCTATTGGAACGCCAGCGGCTTCCACGCTCCATCCTGCTTCATGGCTAATTGAATGGGCCGCGGTGGGCCTTTAGGCGGAATGGTGACTTCGATCCACAGTTCCTGGCCGGGCTGCATGGGCAGAGGACTGGCTGCGTGCTCGGCTATATAGAAGTCGACCGGCTCCACGATGCGTAGCGAATCGCAGGAGCTGCCGGGTCCCGCTGTCACCATCACGCCCGTCGAGCGAAGGTCGGCTTCGGGAATGCGGATGGCCACCAGCTTGTTCCCCTCTACCTTGAGATTGGCGCGAAATTGTACGGGCTGAGCCGTGGTGACGGAGAAACCGTTCGGGTTGGTGGTGCCGTCGATATTGCGCGGAAACTGGGCCTGCTTCGCCGAGGGCAGCGTGCTGTGGCAGCCATCGACGGTCAACTGCAGGCTCAGGTAGCGACCGCGCATCACCATCTGCGGATCGTAGGCTGCCGTTCGTGTCCAGACGCGGGGGCAGGTCGAGCGCTGGTAGAGATACTTGGCCGCGATGGACGAGACCAGCACCAACTGGATGAGAAGCAGCGCGACGGAGGTTTTGGAGAGCTTCATTGGGCCTCCTCGGCGGAAATGTCTTTTTGTCCCATGTGGGTGATCAGACCGCGTCGAGTCCTCTCAAGTGCCCATCCGCCGGCGAGGAAAAGGATGCCCAGTCCGATGAGGCCAAGCGACCGGCCCACCTTGTCGAAGATGTCACTCCAGTAGAACCAGCCAACGGCAATGGCGAATCCGACAATGCCCAAGTTGACCAACGCCTTCGATAACTGGCGCACACCCCACCAGAGGATGAAGACGCAGAAGGCGGCGACGAGCGCGTGGGCGGCAAGATTGGGTCCGGTGCGGACATAGGGGCGTCCGCCGTAGGCGAGGCTGGAACTGTCCGTCCAGGTTCGCTGACACCAGGGCAGTGCAATCGAGAAGACGATCGCAATGGCAACGGGAAGCACTGTCTTGCGGAACCTAAAGACCGCGAAGAGAAGCGGCAGCGCCGCGATGTCCACCCAGCCCCAGGTGCGCAAGCCGAGAGACAGGAAGGTCTGGTCGCCCCACGACCGCCAACCTTCCAGCATCAGGACAACACCGACGACCGAGGCGAGAGCTGCCATAGCAAAGAGGACGCCCTGCACGATCTCCCGTTTTGAGCCGAGGAAGAACGTGAGGTAGAGAACCGCCCAGACGATCAGGAACCGGCCCAGATAGGCATCCTGGCCAATGTGACCTTCCGCAGCAAACGAAAACTCCGAAAAGACCCATGCCGGAAACAAGAGCAGCGTGAGCGTCTGCTGCGCCTCGTCGCGGAGCAGAATCCATCCGGCCAGGGCGGCGATGGCCCACAGCAGAATGGCTGCCGGCCAGTGCTCCTGGATGTTGAAGATCTGGCCCACCAGGGCAATGGCCGCGCCGGTGGAGACAGTTCCCACGGCGTGCAGCGCGGAGGAGAGGCCGTGAAAACGGTCGCGCGTGAAGCCTCCGGCCAGGTGGAAGACGGAGACCATGGCGAGGACCAGGGCAAAGCGCGGGCCTGGCCCCATCTGGTCCCAATGAGCGGAGACGAAGAGAACCACGCCGCAGGCCAGTAAGATCGCCCCCAATATGAGCGCGACCAGTCCCTGCCAGCGCAAACCGGCGGGTCGCTCGTGTTCCGATTCCCACGCACGAATGCGGCTTGCTTCCGCCGCATCCAGGACGCCGGCCGTTTGCCAGCGATTGATCAAGCTTTCAATGTCGGCCATAACTGTCGGCCACAAGTAAAGCACATTCGAATGGCAAGCACACATAAATCTCTGCCTATATCATCGGGAAATATGCGTTTTGAAATTGTGACAATTTTTCCGGGATTCTTTACCAGCATCTTCGAGAACGGAATTCTGCGCCGGGCGCTGGCCGAAGGGCTGGTGGAGGTGGGCGTGCATGACCTGCGCGAGTTCACTCACGACCGGCATCGCACGGTGGACGACCGTCCGTTTGGCGGCGGCGAGGGTATGGTGCTGAAGCCGGAACCGATGGCCGAGGCCCTGGTTTCGCTGGGAATCGCGCCGAAAGCAGAGCGGGAGCCGGATGATGCGGCGGCGCGCACGCGGGTGATTCTGCTGTCGGCGCAGGGAAGGCCATTCTCCCAGGCGATGGCGCGGGAGTTGGCAGCATTGGACCGGGTGGTGCTGATTTGCGGCCGCTATGAAGGCGTGGACGAGCGCATCAACCAGATCTACTGCGACATGGAACTGTCGATCGGCGACTACGTGCTGAGCGGGGGCGAACTGGCCGCGGCCGTGGTGGTGGACGCGGCGACGCGGTTGCAGCCGGGGGCGCTGGGAAACGAGGCTTCAAGCGAGTTTGAGAGCTTTGGCGTGGCCGACGCGGAGATTGCAACCGATGTGGAGGGGGTTCCTCGCTCGCAACATGGCGCCGGCGGGCTGCTCGACTATCCACACTTTACCCGGCCGGCGGAGTTTGCCGGGGTACGCGCGCCAGAGGTGCTGATGAATGGCGACCACCGGGAAATTCGCCGCTGGCGCCGGGAGCAGCAGTTGCGCAAGACGCTGGCCAACCGGCCCGATCTGCTGGCCGGGGCCGCGCTGAGCAAGGAAGACCGGAAGCTGCTGGAGACGATCCGGGAAGAAGCCGGGTAGAACCTATTGGAACGGCTTAACGGGGACGGGCTGTTCGGCTCCCACCTGTCCTGCGGCAATGTCGGCGAGGTAAAAGTCCTCCCCGCGGGTCGGACTGCCGGAGAGACGGCGCAGCATGGCCAACTGGCCCACATGCGTGAGGGCGTCGGCGACCGGGCCCTGCAGCAGGCGCTCGACCGGAGCATGGAGCTTTCCGCCCGAGGCCAGAAACGAGTCAAAGGCCTGGAGGGAAGAGTAAAACCGGTGCTGCTCGTCCTGCCAGGACTGAGGCTGAGTTGCGTGCCACTGTTCCTGCCCCACGGCAATGGTCAAAGCCCAATCGAACAGGTCGCCCATGTGGGCCAGGATGTTCACGGGCAGACGACCGGTGCCGTCAAAACCGGCAAAGTGTTCAGGCGCGCCTTCAAGAGCCCGGGTGGCGCGATAGGCAACAGTAGCAAGGGAGTGGCGCAGAAATTCACGTTTCTCGTCCATACGGGGAACTATAACGCAACGGGCCTGGAATGTGGATGGGGCGGCCAGCCAGCCGTCTGCGCAAGGCAAATTAGGTGATGAAAGCGATTCTCTGGTAAACTGGTGATTCTGAGTTCAAGAGCAGGAAAACACAATGTCTATTCATCCCGTAATGCAGCGTTTGGCTGATAAGCTCAAGCGCACCGATCTCCCCGAGTTCGTGCCAGGCGACCAGATTCGCGTCCAAGTCAAGATCAAGGAAGGCGATAAGGAACGCTTGCAGGCGTTCGAAGGTCTGGTTATCGCCATTAACCGCGGCCCTCAGGGGACGTTTACCGTACGCAAGATGAGCTTTGGCCAGGGTGTGGAGCGTATTTTTCCGTTCAACTCCAAAGTCATCGACAAGATCGACAAGATTCGCAGCTACAAGGTGCGTCGCGCCAAGCTGTTCTACATCCGTGGACTGCGTGGCAAGGCTGCCCGTCTCAAGGAAGTAGGCCGCGTCGTGGCCAAGGCGTAAGCCTCTGCGGTTTGTATTGCCAAACAACCCCGGCTTCGGCCGGGGTTGTTTTTTGTGCGCGAAGAAGAGTTGGCCGGCTCAATAAGGGCGGGGTTCCAGGCGGCTTCGGCGGAGTTCCTGATTCCCAGGTCTCGGATGCGAGACCTGGGGCACCCGAAGGTTGATCGTCTGCGGGATTTTCTTCTTATACTGGAAACATGGCAAGAACCCCGGTTTGCGGATGGACACTGGAAAATGCTGCGCGCAAGCGCGGCGCCATGCGCATTGCCGGACTGGACGAGGTGGGCCGGGGACCGCTGTTTGGGCCGGTTGTGGCCGCCGCGGTGATCCTGACCAAGGGCTGCCGGCTGCACGGACTGAACGACTCAAAGAAGCTGTCGGAAAAGAAGCGCAACGAACTGGACGTCGAGATTCGCGCCAACGCCGTGGCCTGGGCCATTGCGGAAGTGGACGCGGAGACCATCGACCGCATCAACATCCGCCAGGCGTCCCTGCTGGCCATGCGCCTCGCTGTAGAGCAACTGCCGCTGAGCCCGGACTTTCTGCTCATCGACGGCAAGGACCAGATCGACTGGCAGTGCCCGCAGCAGGCTGTGATCCAGGGCGATGGGACCAGCTTTTCCATTGCCGCTGCAAGCGTGCTGGCCAAGGTTTTTCGCGACCGGCTGCTGGTGGAGCTGGACAGCGAATATCCCGGCTATGGGCTGGCGCAGCACAAGGGCTACGGTTCAGCCGAGCACCTTGCCGCCCTGGCCCGCCTGGGGCCGACTCCTCTCCACCGCAAGAGCTTTCACCCGGTGGCGCAGCCCTTCCTCGAATTCAGCGGACGCACAATCGTCCAAGTGCAGCCCGAGACGCCGGACGATTTGGCCCCGACAATGGACGAGCCTGCACCCACGCCGATTGAAGTGAGCACACAGCGCTTTGCCTGCCCGTGTTGCGGCAATTTGACGATCCCTGTTGAGCCGCCCGGAAGCTTCTCCGTGTGCGAAGTCTGCTGGTGGGAAGACGATCCGATTCAATTCGCCGAGCCGAACTATGAAGGTGGCGCGAATGCTCCCAGCCTGAATCAGGCGAGAGCCCTGTTCAGGGCCATCGGCGTGAGCGACCCCAAGCTGAAGGGCCATGAGCGAGCACCCCGCGAAGACGAATTGCCGCCGCTCATGCTCTACTTTCCGCCCTCGGCGTGATTGTCTGCGCTCAAGCAACTCGCGGTTTTGGCCGTTGAATCCACGCCAGGACCGGCCGTGCCCCCAGCAGGACTGCCAGCACAACCGTGATGGTGACCGGGGTGAGGACGCCGGGCTTGACCTGCCACCAGTAATGAATCACTCCGCAAACAGCGGCCAGATAGACGAGCTTATGCAAGCGGTTCCAGCGCTTGCCACCTAGCTTGCGAATAGCCCAGTTGGTCGATGTGGCGGCCAGCGGAAGCAGCAGCAGCCACGCGGCCACGCCGATGGTGATGAAGCGGCGGCGGGCGATGTCGGCGGCCATCGAGTTCACGTCAAACCCGGCGTAGAGCGCGACATACGTCAACAAATGCAGCGTGGCGTAGAAAAAGGCGAACAAGCCCAGCAGACGCCGGAAGCGGATCAGCCAATTCAAGCGCGGCGAGAGGCGGCGCAGCGGCGTAATAGCCAGCGAGATGGTCAACAGTCGTAGCGCAGCCAGGCCCGTGGCGAAGGTGATGGTGGCGGTGGGGTCCGCGCCCAGATGGTTGGTGACGGCGCCCCAAAGGAGCCAGGCAAGCGGCCACAGGCAGGCCAGCCAGGTAAGGGTCTTGAGAAGAATGACGGTCGGTCGAGTCATGGTCCTTGCAGGATAGCGGGTTAGCGATCTTCAGCACTGGTGAAGATCAGTTTGAGGCAATTGAACTCTGACCGCGGGCTCCCCGGGGTCTGCGTGGATTTCGCCGCCTTTGTGCGGAGGTACCTCAGCCTCTCTCCGAGGCGAGCATCTTGCGCGAGTCTATCAAGCCAGACTGGCTTTTGAGCGTACGACCTTTTCGATCAGGCCGGTGATGAAGCGGATCGGCATGAGCCGGACGAAAAGCGCCGAGAAGCTTCCGGCAAAGTTGGGGATGATTGTGCGGCGGCCTCGCGCCAGGGCTGCGATGGCGAGGCTGGCCACCTCGGGAGCCGGCTGCACGCCGCGCCCCTTGAACACATTGGAGCGGGACACGTCGAAGAACTCGCTGTTCGTAGGTCCGGGGCAGAGCGCCGTAACCTTGACGCCGAAGCGAGCTACTTCGGCAGCCAGGCCCAGCGCGAAAAAGCGGTCGAAGGCTTTAGTGGCCGCATAGGTGGTGAGATAGGGAACGGGCTGAAAACTGGCCGTCGACGCCAGGATCAGCACCCATCCGCGGCGGCGCTCAACCATGCGGGGAACGAAGAGTCGCGAGAGGCAGACCATGGCTTCGCAATTGACGCGCACCTGGCTCAGCTCCTGCTCGATGGGGCTCAAGTGGAACGCGCCGAACTGACCGAGGCCGGCGTTGTTGATGAGAATGTCGACAGCGAGGTCGGCGCTTTCAGTGGCGTCGTAGATTTGCTGGGCGGCGGCGGGGTCATTGAGGTCCGCGACGACGACCCGGACTTCGGTTCCCCTGGCTGCGAGCTCCGCCGCCAGCGCTTCGAGGCGGTCTTTGCGGCGCGCGGTGAGAATGAGCTTGGCGCCTTGAGAGGCCAGTTCCCGCGCCAGTGCAACGCCGATGCCCGCGCTGGCCCCGGTTACCAGCGCCCATTTGCCGTTGAAATCCTGTGTGTTTGCCATTGCCGGACCATCATAACGGATGGGCTGCAAAGGCGTGTGTCTGGCGCGCTTCCTGGCGCATGGCGATGCACAAGCGCAATTTTCCTGGCGAAGGCGCAGAAGTTGGACAAGTCTCCGGTGGCCGTCTATACACTGTTAGGCGACTTGAATCGAGGTCAAACGCACGATCCGAATTCGGCGAGGGCGTTGTGCGAGGAAATGGGCGGTCGAGATCGCGAACTGGAGTGCCTATTGATCCGGTTCCTTTTGGGTGCTACAAGGCAAAGGGAGAAGCAACCGCAGTCACTCATGGAACGGTGTTCCACCCAAGGTCATGAAAAAAGCAACCGCGGATCCTTCCCGTTGGTCAGGATGACCTTTGTTGTGGGATTGGAGTGTGATGTGGCCAAGAATTTTCAGGGCAGATTCTTCGACCCCGCTACGCTCCGTTCAGGATGACAGTTCTGTGGTGATGCGATGCTTCAGGGCCGGATCAATATGACTTGCTGTCGTGATTTGACCGATACTCCGGCGATACGCGAAGCAATTGCACGCGGGAGAGCTGAATGAAAGCGAAAGCTATCTTGGGGATCATCGCCATGCTATGTGCGAGTTTCGCCGGCCAGGCCCAAAACGGCTGGCAACAGAAAGTAACCAGTGAACTGCCCTTGCTGGGGCATCGTAACTGGATCGTGATTGTGGATTCCGCTTACCCCCTGCAGAGCTCGCCCGGAGTGGAGACGATCGACACGGGCGCCGACCACCTCGCGGTGCTGGACTACGTGCTCGACGCGATCAAGAAATCGGAGCACGTGCGTCCCCTGGTGCATACCGACAAGGAGTTGGAGATTGTCCCCGAGAAGGACGCTCCAGGAGTCACGCAGTATCGTCAGGATCTGAAGGCGCGCCTGAGTGGATTTTCGGCCGACACGCTTCCCCACCAGGCGTTGATCGACCGATTGGGCGAAACAGGGAAGAGCTTTCACATACTGGTCTTGAAGACGCGCATGACGATCCCGTACACATCGGTGTTTCTGCAGTTGGATTGCAAGTATTGGAGCGCCGAGTCAGAAGCCAGATTGCGCGAAGCGATCAAGGCGGCTGAGCCGCCGGGGACAAAGCCCTAGCGCTGCCAAAGTTTGAAATACAAATGTCGTTTTGAGAAGGATAGGAGAACAAGCAATGTCATCGTATGTTGTTTCAGCAATTCATGAGCCGGAGCCGGTTGCGGCCAACGAAGTGGTCTTGATTGCGAGCGGAGACCTGCGCGAGTCTGCCAATGAAATGTGCTGGCCGGCTCAGTCCGCCATGGAAGCCGAAGTAACCGCGGCCTTTGGGGCTGAGGGAATCAAGGTGCGCCGGGCACACGCTTACGATCCTGCGCGTCACCATGGCTTCATTTCCAGCCAACGCATGGGTATGGACGTCTTTATGGGGATTCACCCGGACGCGCCTCTCGTGGTTGCCGAAGCCGTATGGCAGTACAGCCACAATGTGTTTGCGGGCCTGCGGAATCATCGCGGTCCGATTCTCACCGTCGCAAACTGGTCGGGACAGTGGCCGGGCCTGGTCGGGATGTTGAATCTGAACGGCGGCTTGCACAAGGCCGGTGTCGCTTTCAGCACGCTCTGGAGCAAGGACTTCAAGGATGAATTCTTTCGCAAGGGAATCCGCCAGTGGTTGAAAGAAAAGAAGGTCACGCAGGATGAAAGGCACGTGCGCGATCTCGACCTTGCCACATTGCCGAAGGCGGAACGCGAATTGGGCTCGGCTCTGGCTGCGCAACTGCAATTCCGGAAGGCGATTCTGGGAGTCTTCGACGAAGGCTGCATGGGGATGTATAACGCCATTGTGGAAGACGAGTTGCTGAATAAGGCCGGCATCTACAAGGAGCGCCTCAGCCAGTCTGCTCTGGTCGCGGCCATGCAGCAGGTTCCGGCAGCGGAGGCGCAAGCCGTGCGGCAGTGGATCGATGCCACCGGATTGAAGTTCATCACCGGCACCGACGAATCCACGGAACTTACCGACGCGCAAATTCTCGAGCAATGCAAGATGTATATTGCGGCGGTGCGCATTGCCAACAACTTCGGTTGCGATGCGATTGGCATCCAGTATCAGCAAGGGCTCAAAGACAGCGTTCCGGCTTCTGACCTGGTGGAAGGATTGCTCAATAACGTAGAGCGTCCGCCGGTCCTGGGCAGTGATGGGAAAGAACTGTACGCCGGTGCGCCGCTTCCGCATTTCAACGAAGTGGATGAATGCGCGGGAGTGGACGCGATTGTCACGAACCGCGTGCTCACGGCCATGAAACTCGATCCTGCAACCACGCTGCATGATGTGCGCTGGGGCGAAGACTACAAGGGCGAAGGCATCGACGGCTTTGTTTGGGTGTTTCAAATCTCAGGCGCAGTTCCCGCCTCGCACATCGCGGGCGGATATGCCAAGGCCACCAGCCAGCGCCAACCGCCGATGTATTTCCGTTTGGGCGGCGGAACGCTGACAGGTGTTTGCAAGGCGGGTGAAGTGATCTGGAGCCGTGTATTCGTCAAGGACGGCGCTTTGCAAGCAGACATCGGCCGCGCAACGGCCGTCGAACTGCCAGCAGAGGAAACCGCGCGCCGATTGCAACTCACGACTCCCCAGTGGCCCATCATGAACGTCCTTCTCCATGGAGTCACGCGGGACCAGTTCATGGGGCGCCACCGGGCCAACCATGTAAACGTGGCGTACGCGCCATCCGTTGAGGAAGCAGACAAAGTGCTGGCCGCCAAGGCATCCTTGTTTGCTCACCTCGGTATCGAAGTGCACCTTTGCGGAGTCTAGGCGCTGAATCCAGGGAATGAGCGATAGAGTGCGCCGCCTGACTCGCAGGTCACGCGGCGGCGCGACCTACCGTTTCAATCTTTCAGGATGCAGTGGATGTTTCTTTACAAATAGCGTGGCGAGTTCCTTGTTGCGCATCGAAACGCGATTTTGCTTCAGGTTTTTTCTGACGATTCCATCACTCGAGAACAGGAAGTACGATGCAGGTTTATCACCTTCCACCCTCAGCCGATGCAGCGGGACAGCCCGCACGCAAATCCTTGATCCCTGCAGGCTTCCTGATTCCTTTCCTGCTGGTGACGGCGCTTTTTAGCTTGTGGGGAATCGTCAACAATCTGAACGACGTGCTCATTCGCCAGTTCATGAAGTCGTTTGCGATCTCCCGCCTGCAAGCCGGGCTGGTCCAGTCGGCATTCTATATGGGCTATTTCCTGCTGGCGTTGCCTTCCGCGTTGCTCATGCGGCGTTGGGGGTACAAGGCCGGCTTCATCGTTGGACTGACGCTGTTCGCCATCGGTTCGTTTCTCTTTTGGCCGGCGGCACAGGCGGAGAGCTATTACTTTTTCCTGTTTGCGCTATTTGTCATCGCGGCGGGCGCCTCGTTCCTTGAGACGGCGTCAAATCCTTTCATTGCTCAGTTAGGTGAACCGTCAACTGCGGCCTTGCGGCTCAATTTTTCACAAGCATTCAATCCCCTGGGATCGATGGCCGGTGTGCTTATCGGAACGGTCTTCATCTTTTCCGGGATCGAGCTCAAGCCCGAGCAGGTGAGCGCGCTCAAAGCCGACCACCTCTATCAGGCCTATCTGCGCTCCGAGACACTCCGCATCGTTGAGCCATACATGGCGTTGGGGGCAATCGCGCTGATCTGGGCGGTCCTCATCCTGCGCACCAAGTTCCCGCCGATTCAAGGCGAAACGGAAAACAACACCGAAGACAAGGGCCACATTCGGGACTTGCTGCGGTACCCTCACTTCATGTTTGCCGTGTTTGCGCAATTCATGTACGTCGGCACACAGGTGGCGACGTGGAGTTACTTCATCCAGTATGTTCAGTCGTATGCGCATCAGCCGGAGAAAGTCGCGGGCTACTTTCTCACCGGTACGCTGGGAGCGTTTGCTGTGGGACGTTTCAGCGCGGCGTATCTCATGCGTTTTCTCGATCCCAGAAAACTCATGGGAGCTTATAGCCTGATCAACGTCTGCCTGCTCCTGCTGGGCGTATTTCATCCCGGATGGGTCGGCCTGTGGGCTGTGTTCCTCACCAGCTTCTTCATGTCTCTCATGTTCCCCACCATCTTCGCGACAGGATTGCGCGGCCTGGGTGTGAACACCAAGGTTGGCGGGTCAATCATCGTCATGGGGATGATTGGCGGGGCGATCCTGACGCCGCTCATGGGGTGGATTTCCGTTGCTACGCAGAGTGTAGCCCTCGCTTATCTCGTGCCCATGGCTGGGTATCTCTGCGTGGCTTCGTACGCGTACTATGGATCTACCCTGAAGCCGCGCCTTTCCGCCGTTGTGCAATAACTGCGCGGACTGGGCGTGTAACTCATCACAAGGACCGAGCGCGTACGGCACGGCTCGTCTCGTGCCGTACAGATCGCGGGGTGAGTTATGCGGAACGCGTCCTCACGCTTTTGTTCTTTCGGCAGAGTCGTGTCTCGACAAAGAGAAGAGTTTATTCGGAGAGCTCGATGAACAGTCGCTTTTGGTTTCTCGTCCCAGCCAGTTTACTGCTCAGCTTTTCGCTGCACGGGCAGCAGACGCCCTACGACGGCCTCAATAATACGCTCGGGAATCTCAGCCGCCTCTCCTCGGCAAGCTCTTTTTCCATCACGCCGGAAAATCTCAGCGGAGAGAAAGGGAAGGGGGGAATGGTCAAGGAGGGAACCGCCGCCAATGCCGCGCGCGAACTTGGCCAGGGGTGGAAGGAGAATCCTTTCATCGTCGTTCCACCGGGCCAGACGGTGACGCTTGGCGAAATTCAGGGCATGGGCGCCATTCAGCATATCTGGATGACTCCTACTGGAAATTGGCGGCTGTCAGTCCTGCGACTTTATTGGGACGATGAAAGAGATCCGTCGGTCGAAGTCCCGGTCGGCGACTTCTTCGGCATGGGTTGGGGCAAGTATGCGCGCCTGTCTTCGCTGCCTGTGGCCGTCAATCCCGGCAGTGCCTTCAATTGCTATTGGGTGATGCCGTTCCGCAAAAGCGCGAAGGCCACGCTGCAGAATCTCGACAGTGAACCCATGACCATCTATTACGAAATCGATTACACCAAAACCGCGGTTCCGGCGGATGCTGCCTATTTTCATGCGCAGTTCAGGCGCATCAATCCCTTGCCCTACAAGGACGTCTATCCCATTCTTGACGGCGTCCAGGGCCAGGGCCAATATGTCGGCACGTATATCGCATGGGGAACGCATAGCTCCGGCTGGTGGGGCGAGGGCGAGGTCAAGTTCTATATCGATGGCGACAAGGATTTCCCCACCATCAATTCAACCGGAACCGAAGACTACTTCGGCGGCTCGTACAATTTCGAGAACGGCGAGAAGAAGCAGTACGAAGAATTCACCGCGCCCTATTCGGGCCTCGCGCAGGTGATCCGCCCTGACGGCCTCTATGAATCCCAGCAGCGCTTTGGCATGTACCGCTGGCACATCCCCGACCCCGTTCGTTTCAAGAGCGATCTGCGCGTCACCATTCAGGCCCTCGGATGGCAGAGTGGCGGCCGGTACCTCCCGCTCATGGACGATATTGCCTCGGTCGCCTACTGGTATCAAACGGAGCCCCACCAGACCTTTCCCAAGTTACCGGACCGCGATCACCTGGAGATCCATTAGGATACGTTCTCGACCCGTAAAATGACACGCAGCCGTGATCCCGATCAGGAGCATCTAACCCATCGCATGACTGAAGCCGACGCACACCTGCTCTCCCTCGACTATCCCGCCGAGTTCATTCCCGGCGCTCGTTCCGCTATCCTCACCTGTCTGCGCATCGACCCTGAGGAGAAAGTAACCCTCATCACCGATCGCGTCACGGAGCCGATCGCCACTGCCCTTGCCTCGCAACTCGTCGAGCGTGGCTGCCCGTGGAACGCCTTCATTCTCGAAGACCTGGCACCTCGCCCGCTGGTCAACATGCCTGCTCCGGTCCTCGCCGATATGGAAACCTCGCAGGTCTCCATCTTCGCAGTTCAAGTCCAGCCCAACGAACTCCACTCGCGCATGCAGATGACCGACGTCGTCAACCGCCGTCACATGCGCCATGCACATATGGTCAACATCTCACCGGAGATCATGTGCCAGGGCATGCGCGCCGACTTCGATCTCGTTGACCGCCTCTCTCAAAAGGTTCTCGAACGCGCTCGTCGCGCCACCCGCATCCGCGCCACCACCGCGGCAGGAACCGACATCACTGCCGACATGAATCCCGCCTACAGGTGGTTTAAAACATCCGGCATCATCTCGCCAGAAAAATGGGGCAACCTGCCGGGCGGCGAATGTTTCACCGCACCCGGCGAAGTGAACGGCACCTTTGTCGTCGACGGCGTGGTCGGCGATTGGCTCTGCGCTCGCTATGGCCTGCTGGCCTCCACTCCGCTCACCATCGACATCGCTCAAAACCGCATCGTCCGCTGCTCCAGCACAAACAAGCAGCTAGAAGCCGACTTCTGGGCTTACACTCACACCGATGAAAACTCCGATCGCGTCGGTGAGTTCGCCATCGGCACCAATCTCGGTGTCGAACGCGTGATCGGCAACATCCTTCAGGACGAAAAGTTTCCCGGCATTCACATCGCCTTCGGCAATCCATACGGTGAGCACACCGGCGCTCCCTGGACGTCCGGCACGCACATCGATGTCGTCGGACTCGGCTTCAACATCTGGCTCGAATCCAGGTCTGGCTCTGACCTGCATACCGAGCAGATCATGCGCGACGGCCGTTTCCTCATCGCCGCTTGACGCAAGCCATTTCGTAGCAGATCGCTTTTCTGTGCACTTTGGGCCATTGGCGGCAATGCACCAAACCCGTGCCATTTCCGCTTCATTCATCGACACACCGGCCGCCGCCGGTTAGACTGGCACTCAGTTCGTCTCAAATCTGAAACGTGCAAGGACTTGCTCCGACGCCATGGCCGCTCAGCTCTCGTTCATCGGATTCGCCTGGAAGAACCTCTGGCGCAGGCGTCTGAGAACGCTGCTCACCCTGTGCGGCATTGGAATGGCCATTGGCGCATTTGTTGCCCTGGTCGGCTTCTCGCGCTCCTTTGAGCAGGAGTGGCTGCGCCTCTACACCAGCAGTGGCACCGACATCGACGTCGTCGAGAAGACCTTCCTCAATACTTCTATCGACGAATCGCTTGCCACTCGCCTGCGCGCCGTCGCCGTCGTCGACCGGGCCGAACCCATGATGTACAACATCATGGACCTCACGCCGGAGATCAACGCCATCGTCTTCGGTTGGCCAGATGATTCCTACGAATTCAATTCGCTCACCTTCACCTCAGGCGCGCGCTTTCATGGCGACAAGGCGGAAATCATCCTCGGCGAACTCCTGGCTCGAAACCTCAACAAGAAAGTCGGCGACACGGTCGAAATGCAGGGCGCGAGTTTCCTCGTCGCCGGCATCTACAACGGCGGAACAGCGCTCGAGGCCGGCGCGGTCATCATGCCTCTCCATCAGTTGCAGCAGATCTCCAGCCTGCAGGGCAAGGTTTCCGGCTTTCATGTGCGTCTTCGTCCGTTGCCTGTCGGCGAATCGCGCGAGCACTATCTCAAGCGCGCCCAGACCCTGATCGAGGCCGCACTGCCCGGTCTGAACGCCCAGCCCGCCGCGGAGCGCGCCGCCAACAACCAGTTTGTGACACTCGCGAAAGCTATCGCCTGGGGCACATCCTCCATCGCCTTGATGATGGGGATTCTCGGCATTGCCAACACCATGGTCATGTCGGTCTTCGAGCGCACACGGGAGATTGGAATCCTGCGGGCCATCGGCTGGAAAGGCTGGCGCGTCATGATGCTCATCCAAATCGAAGCGGTGGTGCTCGGCGTCGGCGGCGGCATTCTCGGCATCGGCTTTGGGTGGGGCGTGCTGCGCCTGCTGTCCGCCCTGCCTCAAACCGCGACCATCGTTTCCTCCTCTCTTTCACCGCTCTACTTGTTTCAGGCCTTCGCCATCGCCGTGTTTTCGGGCCTCATCGCGGGGGCCTTCCCCGCGTGGCGCGGCGCCCACCTTTCGCCGGTAGAGGCGCTGCGCCACGATTGACCCCGGCCCGGGAAATGCGCGACCACTCACCTCGCCCTCCGGCTCAGGCTTGCGTGTAGTCCATGCGGTCCAGGTCGGCGATCAGGCCCGGTCCGGTTGGTTTCCAGTTCAGCTTCTGTCGCGTAATGGCGCTCGAGGAAGGCATATCGTGCGCGGCGAAACGGGCAATCCAGCCGAACTGCGCCTCAGCCTCCTCGGCCTTGATGCTGATTATCGGGACTTTCAGCCCGCGGCCCAGAGCCTCGGCGATGGCCTTCATCGATACGCCCTCCTCGTCGACCGCGTGATAGATCGCGCCCGGCTCCGCCTTCTCAAACGCCAGACGGTACAGCCGCGCCGTGTCGGAAACGTGCGTGGCCGGCCAGCGATTGCCTCCATCGCCGATGTAGGCCGACACGCGCTTCTCGCGTGCCACGGCTGTGACGTAGGGAACCAGCCCCTGCCTGTGCGTGTCGTGAATCTGCGCCAGGCGCACCACCGAAGTGTTTACCCCGCGCTCCGTCAACTCCTTCACCGCCGCTTCAGAGGCTCCGCGCGGGTTCCACGAAGCGGTGGGGCTGTCCTCGGTCGATGGCTTGCCGTCTACATTGACCGCGATCCCTGTACCCGAAGTGACAACGAACGGCCGATTTGATCCCATCAGCACTTCGCCAATCGCTCGGATCGCATTGCGATCATCTTCACAGTTTTTCTCCATCTGCGAAAAGTCATGATTGAAAGCCAGGTGAATGACGCCGTCTGACTTGGCCGCTCCCTCGCGCAGGCTATCGAGGTCCTCGATGTTGCCATGAAGTACTTCGGCCCCCGCCTTTCGCAGCTTTTCGGCGCCGACCTCTGACCGTGTCAGCCCCAGTACCTGATGCCCTGCCTGAATTAACTGCGGAACAAGCGCCGAACCGATGAATCCCGGTGCCCCGGTGACAAAGATACGCATGATGATCTCTCCTTTTTGAGTTCCACGAAAACACGGCCAATTCGCACCGTCGAGTACTAGATGGTTCTCGGCCTGCGGACGATCTATACTGAAAGTCCGTATGAATAGTCCAAACGTCCTGACGCCTCCCGAAGCCGAGACTCAAATGTCTGGAATGCCGCTCCGGCGATCCAGGCCAGAATCCAGACAGCATATGGACCCGCTCTCCGAGGTTCTTGCCCTGCTGAAGCCGCAGAGCCTGGTTTCTGGAGGCTTCATGGTGCCGGGCGATATCGCCATATCCTTCCCCAAGCACCAGGGAATCAAGTGCTACGCCATGCTCGCCGGGAATTGCTGGTTGGCCGTCGAAGGAGTGTCGGAGCCGGTTCTGCTCCATGCCGGAGACTGCTTCGTCCTTCCTCGCGGACTCCCGTTCCGGCTCGCCACCGATCTCTCGCTCGAACCGGTTCTCTATACAGAAGCCTTCGCTCGGCTCGGTGTGAGGAGCGAGGCCCCGGAGGTCGCGGAAGGCGCGCGATACATCGCCGGAGGCTTCTTCGAGTTCACGGGCGGCCACGCGGAGATGCTGCTGAACTCGCTGCCGCCCATTGTTCACATCCGCCGCGAGTCGGACAAGGCCGCCATGCGCTGGTCACTCGAGCGCATGAGGGAGGAACTGAGCGACCCAAAGCCCGGCGGCTCGCTGATCGCGCAGCAGCTCGCCTACATGATGCTGATCCAGGCGCTGCGTCTGCACCTGGCTGACACCGCCAGCGCCGGTCCCGGCTGGCTTTCGGCGCTGTCGGACAAGCACATGAGCCTCGCCATTGCCCGTATGCACAACGACCCGGGCAATCCGTGGACGCTGCAGTCGCTGGCTGAACGCGTGGGTATGTCGCGCTCGGTCTTCGCTCTTCGCTTCCGCGAGATCGTCGGCGTCACGCCCATGGAGTATCTTGCCCGTTGGCGCATGCTTCTGGCTGCCGACCGGCTGAAGAACTCCGCTGACGGCCTTTCCACCATCGCGCAGTCGCTCGGCTACGAGTCCGAGAGCGCCTTCGGCAAGGCGTTTCGCCGCGTGATGGGCTGCTCTCCGCGCCAGTACGCACGGTCGACCACGCAGTGCGAGCTTCCTGGGGCTCACGTCTCTGATGATCGCGAGCCAGAGCTTGTAGTCAGGTAGCCGTCGGGCGGTTTGCAGAGAATTTCGCTGGTTTCGGGTACGCTGCAAGCAGACATACCCAATCGAGACAAATGGAGGAAGGTGGGAGTGGGCCTTCCTGAACTTCATCAGGCCATCTCCGCGGCGCGCGTGCGCAGGGGAGACGAGAGGCAGCGGCATTCTTAGAATGCCTTGGTCGTGGTTCTGAGGATGCGTTGCGCGGCAATTCCGGTGCGGGATTGCCGCGTGTTCCTTCTTTGCGGGCGCCAGGATCCGTGGAGCGTTGGCCGGAATGGCGGAACGATGGCTGATTCACAGAAGAAGCCGAGTGGTGCAAAGAAAAAAAAGAAGCCGAGTGGTGCGAAGACAAAAACGACAACTGGCAGCACAGCCGCGAAAAATAGCCGTGTGAAGGCTGTTCGCGGGAAAACGCCGTGTGTGGACGGGGCCGGGCAACTGCGCGTGGCAGCGGACCAGTGGCTGGGTTGGAACTCGGATACGATTGCCAACGCGCTGGCCGACAAGGCGGCCAACGGCGATCTGGCCAGCGCCAAGGCGCTGCTTACGCTGGCCGACGGCAAGAAGGCAAGCGCGGAAGAGGTAAAGAAAATGTGCGGTCCGAGCCTGGCGGCGCAGTGGGCGGCGGAACCGCACTGGCAGGGAGGAGAGGGAGGGAGCAAGGAACAGGGAACAGGGAACAGCGAGCGGCGCTCGAATAAGCGCTGATTCTGCTCGCGGGGTGTGTGCGTGACTGGTCCCAGGTCTCAAAAATCGAGACCTGGGGCACCCGCCCGTCTTCTCTGATCCTTGATCCCTAGTCCGTATTCCCTAACCCCTGCTCCTCATAATAGGTACTCGCGGAGCATGCGCTCCCAGGTGGGCCAGTCGTGGGCGTTGTGCGAGTCCCAGATGTAGAGCTTGTGGGGAATGTCTTTGGCGGTGAGGATGCGGTCGAGGTTCTGATTCTGGCCCAGGCAGTGGTCGTCCCAGCCGGTCGCCAGGATATAGGCGTTGCGCCGGTAGCGCTCAAGGTACCATGGGTCGCTCAGGTTGGGCAGGTAGTGGGTGGGCAGATTGTAGTAGCAGTCCTGGTCGTAGTAGCCGTGCAGGAAGTTGGATAGGTCGAATGCGCCGGACATCGAGAGCAGGCCGGTAAACACATCGGGATGACGCAAGGCGATGTTGACGGCATGATAGCCGCCGAAGCTGCAGCCGAGCGAGACCAGCTTGGAATCCGGGTTCTTCTGGCGGATGAGCGGGAGAACCTCATGGATGAGGTAGTCCTCATATTGCATGTGGCGGGCGATGCGCCAGCGGGGGGCGACGGCGCGGTTGTACCAGCTTTCCATGTCCACCGAGTCGACACAATATAGCTGGAGTTGGCCGGAGTCGATTTTGCCGGAAAGGGCCGCGACCATGCCGCGATCTTCAAACTCGTAGAAGCGACCGCCGGAAGTAGGAAAGACCAGGACGGGCAGGCCGGCATGGCCGAAGACGAGCAGTTCCATCTCCCTGCCCAGGCTGCTGGAATGCCATTTGTGGTACTCACGAACCATGACGAACACGCTCCGCGATTGCGCTCCGGTTCCGAGTCTGTCCCGCGCCGAAGCAGTTCCGCTCTCAGGTCGTGGAAGAGGGACCGGGAGTGCCGCATCGGGCAGCGGAAGGATTGGAGAACCGCTGTTTTCTTGATACTGTAACAGCCACGGGCGGCCGTTTTGGCGATATCTGCAACTCTGCTGAAGCCGCAGCCGCCGCTGGTCGACGGGGGGAC
>Ga0224529_1000155_pt1 | contig 52935 bp, 47 predicted proteins | sample CBST50metaG_FD_179893 | JGI IMG/M metagenome (GOLD analysis project Ga0224529, IMG submission 179893) | Peat soil microbial communities from Stordalen Mire, Sweden - C.B.S.T50 | ecosystem: Environmental > Terrestrial > Soil > Wetlands > Peat | place: Sweden: Norrbotten County, Stordalen Mire...
TCGAGAATCTCCTCGATCGTGGCGCTTCCAACTCGCAAAAGAAATTTGACGATCAGCTCAGACCGGTGGTTCAGTGCGTCAGCCATACCGCACCGATTCTATCGCTTCCGGCCGCTAAAAGAGCAGGATTCCGCTTGATTTTATGGGCGAAAAACAGAAAACTCACCCATATTTGGTCAATCATGTGATCAAATAGTGGATGTATGATCGAAATTTAAGGGATTTTTCCATCCCCAAAGCCAGACACGAAGAGGGACGATATGCAGGACTTTCCGAACGAGATGCTGCGTGAAATGTACGAACAGCCGGCGGCTCTGCGCCGCACCTTGGCCTTGTATTTGGACGGCAACGCCCTGAAACCTGAAGTGGCGAGCCGGCTGGCCGGGTGGGCCAATCCAGCGGGCGAGGTTCTGATCGTCGCCAGCGGCTCCAGCCGCCACTGTGGACTGGCTGCAGAGATTCTTCTTGAGGACATGTGCGGACTGGCTGTCGATGTCGAATACGCCAGCGAGTACAGTTGCCGCGGCAGATACGACCGGCGGCGTCCTTCGGTAATCGTCATCTCCCAATCCGGCGAGACCTCAGACACGCTGGCAGCTCTCGACGAGGTGCGTCAGCGCGGCGAAAAGACGCTGGCCGTCACCAACGTCGTCCAGTCCACCATGGCCAGCGAGGCCGATGTGTCCATGCCGTTGGCCGCGGGCGTTGAAAAGGCGGTTCCGGCTACCAAGAGCTTTACCTGTCAGTTGGCCGTGATGTTCCTGCTCGGGCTCTACGAGGCGCGGCGGTTGGGGCGGATGGACGACGCCGCTCTCGCGGCCAATATCGCCCGGCTGCAGGCTTTGCCCGGCAGCATCGAAGCGCAACTCGACGGCTGGCGTGAGCAGATGGCCGCCCTGGCGCACAAGTACCAGTCCGCAAACACCTTTCTTTATCTCGGCCGCGGTATTCATTACGCCATTGCGCGCGAGGGAGCCTTGAAGCTGAAGGAGGCATCCTATGTCCACGCCGAGGGCTATCCGACGGGCGAGTTGAAGCACGGACCGAATGCGCTGGTCAGTGACAGTGTGCCGCTGGTCGTGCTGGCCACGGTGGACCGCGAGCTTGAGGCCTCTGTGATGCGCTATGAGAAGACCCTGCAACTGCTGCGCGACATGAAGACGCAGGGAGCTAGGGTGATCGCCATCGCCAACACGGGAGACAGCGAAGTGGCCAGCCTGGTGAGCGATTGCGTCGAGGTCGCCCCGGCCAACGAGTATCTGCTGCCCATCGCCGAAGTCGTTCCGCTGCAGTTGTTCGCCTATTACATGGCTCTCGAACACGGCGTGGATGTCGACTGCCCCCGGAATCTCTCCAAGGCGGTTGTGGAGAAGTAGAGCGCAACCTGCAAGAGGCCGGTGACCGGGGAATAACGCCAGCGATGGGTTATTTTCCGAGTTACCGGCTTTCCGTTTGAAACCGATAAGTCCTTACTTATAGATATAACTCTGTGCGCGATGGCCGGTCAGCCGACAGTAGATCGCGTAGCTTCCAGTTTGGCGGCCGGGGTCCTGAGACTTCGGAAAACAGTCGGGAAGCCGACTTCCCGGGAGTATTATGTGCTGGCTGACGCTCTTGAACTTTCCCACGCCGAGGCCTGTGCTCTCCCAGGTGCCCAAAGGCGAGGCACCTAGGCCACCCATCTTCAGTGGTTCTTCTCACTTCTCTCGACGCCTGGGCCACATGCCTTCTGGGCCTTCATGGTATTCGTGTTTCATAATCTCCGATTCTCTACCTTGATCGACGTCGGTCGAAACGTTCCCCCGCCATCTCTGCAATGTTCCTTTCAGTGGAAACGATCTTTCCGAAACGGTCATGGACAGACAGATATAGCGTTGCATCCTTATCGTTTCTAAGATTGTCGATCCTCTCGTGCGGAATGTGAAGAAAAACGAAAGAGACGAGTCCGGGTATTTCGGTGCCAGTTTCGATTGGTTCTTGCAGGCGACTGTCAAGTCGCGGCAAATCGAGCGAATCCTTTGCGAGTTGATCGCCAAAGGCGTGATAAGAAGTGAGGTTGCCGTTCGATGTGTGAACTGTTAATTCCCAGTCTCTGGCTGTTGTTGGCACTCCATCGTTATTCGCGGCAACGGTTAGTTGTAGTCGCGTCGAATCATGATTGATTCCTGTCGAAACAAAACCACCTATTTGAAGCGATAGCCCTTTGTTATTTCGTTGAGTCAATTCGCTTTGCAGCAATTGATTTTGGGCTCTGAGAAGAATGTGATCGCTGTAGACAGTGTGGATGACTGCCCATAAAAATAGGGCCGCGTATGCACCCACCATAAGCCAAGTGTCGACACCGATTGTCTTCCAGTTCATAGCGCCCCATCCTGACTTGCGGACGCGAAGACCCTCTCTCATCGCCCAAATGATCGCAGGCAGCGAAATCGACAGCCAATTAGAGGACAGAGATACCGGGAAATAGACGAGACTTCGCCAGGTAAGGTGCAAGAATGAATTCCACATAGGCATGGCTCGCATTCTACCCGCTTTTGTGTGGCAAGTATTTAGTTACCTATAGTCGTAGACACTCCGGGGCATTTTTTTCAGGATAGGTACCCGGACGCCGTAGTGCGCAGAATCGCCGTCGTCGCTGGCCCCGAGACTCGCCTTCCGCACCCGGCAAGAAGGGGCTGCGACGGCCAACTACACGCGCGGAAATCCGGTCCTGCCGGGAACAATATGAGTGCGGTAAATCACTTGCCGGAGGCGCGAATGGCGGCACCATAGAGACCTATACAGAGGTTTAGATGAAAAAGATCTGGCTGATTGCGCTCACCTGTTCTGTGCTTTCTGCTCTTCCTTGCGTGGCCCAGGACCTTTCCACGCGCATTCAGGAAATCAAGAGTTCCTATGCGGCGTCTGGCAGCGTAGTGGCGCTTGACGAGAAGACATTGCTGATTGAGCCGAATATGCCGGGGCCCATTTGCGCTCTTCCGACCGAAGAAGGCGGAAAGACAACGTGGTCTCTGCTTACGTTTCCCCTGGCGTCCATCACGGTCCCGCTGGCCGCCGTCGATGAAAGCTTAATCTCCGAAGACGTTGTGTTCACTCGCCCCGACGCGCAGGAAACTTATAAGCCGGGTGAGGTGGGCGACACCACGATGGTCGTCGTTGTGGGTCTTCCCGGCAAGCAATTCCCAGCGCTCACATACGATCGAGATAAGCTCGCGCACCTGGGTCCCGGGCCCCATGCCGCCTCGGCATATGGACAGGAGGCGGACAAGGTCGAAGCCTTCGGCCTGACGTTTCCCGATCACGCGGCAGCTCGCGCCTTCAGAATCGCACTCAAGGATGCAGTCATACGTGCCAGGGCAGAGACAGACCGGCCGTAATTGATCGCATGCGGCTTCTTGCCCTTCGGAGTTATTCTGCGTTGCACCGGTCGCACATCAACGGCACTGCGCAGGTGCGCAGAATTCATTCAAGACAAATTTCCGCTTCTACACCATCGCCCGTTCTTTCACCGCGAGATACTGATTCAGCACGGTTGAGGTAAGCGCATCGGGATTGAGGTCGAGCGTCAGTGCTCCCTGCTCATGCAAGCGGGCGAGCAACAACTCGCGGCGGCCGGCCATCTCCTGCGCGGCGGCGGCGCGGAACATCTGCTGCACATTCTTCGGCCGCGCTTCGGCGATGAATTCGACCTCCGGCTGCGCCATGGCGACAAACAAAAGGACGTGGCGACGCAGCAGTTGCAGAGCGCCGTCGATCACCTCGGGGCGCATGGCGGTCTCGGCCAGGTCGGTCACCCACAAGATCAAGGAACGCCGCGGTTGCAACCGATTCAAAACAGCAGTGGCGCGCAGGTGGTTGGCTTCGCCCGCTTCGGCGCGCACCAGGGCCAGCGACTCGATAAGCTGCCGCAGGTGCGACGCGCCTCGGCCGGGCAAAAGCCGCTGCTGGATGCCCTGGCCATACGCCAGCAAACCTACCTTGTCGCCGGAAAACAGGGCCAGTTGCGCCAACGCGACGGCCGTTGTGCAGGCGTGGTCGAGCTTGGAGTGTCGGCTGGGCGCTGCGCCGGAATTCCGGAAGAGCTTTGTGCCGGTTGCCACTCGTGCCCGCATCAGCCTGCCGCAGTCGAGCACGATCCATACCGGCTGGCTGCGCTCGGTCTGGTATTGGCGGGTGATGGGGTTGCCGCGCCGCGCGGTGGCCGTCCAGCAAATGTCGCGCAGGTCGTCGCCTTCGCGGTACTCGCGCAAACTTTCGAAGTCGCGGCCGAGTCCGCGCTGGTGCGCCTGGCGCAGTTGCAGATCAATTTGGCGGCTGCGGGCCAGAAAAATCTTCTGCTCCTCGCCGGTGCGCAGGGCCGGGTAAACGCGCACGGTCTGCGTGAGCGGCGCTTTCGCCCAGCGCTCGGTGAGGCCCAGCGGCGACCGGTAGCGCACGTAAAGGCCGCCGGTATCCCAGTCCCCGCGCTCCCTGGGTTCGACGCGGTAGCGAAGCGAGGCGGGGACGCGGGGAAATGCCGTTAGCCGCAACGTCTCCGGTTCTTCCACGAGCGCTGGTGGCAGGTCATCTACCAGGCGGCAGTCAACAATCGTACGGCCCCGGTTCTCGATCGTCAGTTCGATTTCGGTTTCGCTGTCGAGAGCCGGAGCATTGGACCAGGAGCGGCCGGCGTCCAGTTCGGATGCCGCGGGCAGGCGCAGGCCGTCGAGTAGAGCCGCCGCCAGGACAAGCACATCCCAAGCCAGCATGGCATAGGCCAGGCGGCCGTCCCAGAAGCCGGGAATGAGCAACGCGAACCCCACTGTCAGCAGGCCGATGGTGCGCGGCGTCAGGCCGAAGCTCAATCGGCGGCGCGGCTCACAGGCAGCGCTGACCGGGGCTGGATGGAGCGAGGGAGCGATCATTGCCGCGGAACCGGAACGGCGGCGATCACGTCGGCCAAGACGCGGTCGGCGTCGAAGCCTTCCAACTCGGCTTCGGGCTTGAGAATGACGCGATGCCGCAGTACTGGCTGCACGGCGCGCTTGACGTCATCGGGAACCAGGTAGTCGCGGCCATCGAACGCGGCCGCGGCCTGGGCCACAAGCATCAGGCTCAGGGCGGCGCGCGGGCTTGCGCCCAGCAGCAGGGTGGGCCACTCGCGAGTACGGCGCGCCAGCGACAGGATGTAGTTGTAGAGTTCCGGCTCGATGCGGATGGCCCGTACCTCGGCACAGGCCGCGGCCAGCAGGCCTTCGGGAATCGGCGCAATCGAGGCGTCTTCGAGCAGCCCCGCGCCCGAACCGGCATGGTGGCGCTCCAGAATCTGCAGCTCCTCCTGCTCGGTGGGGTACGCAACGCGAATCTTCAGCAGGAACCTGTCCAGTTGTGCTTCGGGCAAAGGGTAGGTGCCTTCAAAGTCCACCGGGTTCTGCGTGGCAAAGACGGTGAACCAGCCAGGCAGCGGGCGGCGCTGGCCGTCGGAAGTCACCTGCCGCTCCTCCATGCATTCGAGCAGCGCGGCCTGGGTGCGGGGCGGCATACGGTTGATCTCGTCCACCAGCAGCAGGTCTGTGAAGACGGGGCCGGCGTGGAAGGCGAAGGTCTCCGAGCCGGGGCGCAGGATGGCGGTGCCGAGGATGTCGGCCGGCATCAGGTCCGGTGTGGCCTGTACGCGCTGAAAGCCAAGGCCGAGCAGCCGGCCGAGAGCTTTGACGATCAGAGTTTTGGCGATGCCCGGCACACCTTCCAGCAGCGCGTGGCCCTGGCAGAGAACGGCGATCAGCACCTCTTCGATCACGTCGCCCTGTCCGGCGATCACCCGGCCCAGTTCGCGTCTCGAGTGAGCGATGAGCTGGCTGGTGGCGAGCAGAGTCTGCGGTTCGGGGACCGGGTTCTGATTGGTGTCTGGATTCACTGCCGAATTTGGGTCTTGACTCATGTCTTGTTGCGTTTCCTGGCTCATGAAGCCCTTTCCTGCGGTTTCAGAATCGTTGTGTTCAAAGTGTGCTCCCCGACTGTCGCGCGTAGCTGCCCGGTTTGGCCGCGTCCTTCAGTTTGTCGTAGTGCCCATGCAGCGTTTGAATCAGCTTGAGCGCCTCACGTGGTGCGGCTAACTCGTCGCGCGCAGCTTCTTCGCAGGCGATCAGGTCTGCCTCAAGGCTAGGGTCGGCTTTGGGGAAGCGTCGGCGAATCACTGCTGCCAGTTCTTCCGCGCTCATCTTGCTTCCTCTTTGTCCGCAAAGCCGCAAGCTGTGGCGGCGAAACCGCTCCCACCCAATGGCCACCGCGGTGGATGCGGCACCGGCGTTGCTATAGAGCGATCCCAGCGCCTCAAGAAACTCGATGGGCGTGGCCCGGGCGGGAGGAGGAAGGTCGCGCACCGGCCCGCTGCGGCGGCTGAAGCTCACAACCACCAGCAGTCCGAGCACCGGCAGACCAATCAAAAGCAGGTTGAGCGACGGCCCGGAGGCATAGCTCCACTCGGAACGAATCTCCCCGTGGAGCGACTCATCCCAATAGAAATGCCGCCCCTGGCGCGGTCCGAGCGAGTTCAGCAGCAGGTCAAGATTGTGGGCGCGGCTGAGCGAGCCGTTTTCGAGCGGAGTCGAACTGGCCCACCACACAATGTGCCCCTTGCCCCAGTCGTATTCGACCACCGCCGGATTGTTGGCACAGCCGTACTGCACGCGCTGCGCCGGGTTGCCCACCTGCCAGGTGGCTTGAGGGACCATCCACACTTCGCCCGACCCGGAGAGCGCGTCCAGCCCCTCGGGATCCAGCTTGCAGGCGGCGAAGTTGAACTCCTTGGGAGTGTCGCTGGCCTCGCCTGGCAGAATGAACCCGCCCCAGAACCCTGTGGAAAGCACGCGGCCGCCGCGCTCGACGATCTGGCGAACCGCTTTGATGTCGTCTGGTTCGCGCGAAAATGGCTGCGCGAAAATCACTACTGTATTCGAGTCCGCCGTTGCGGCAAGTTCGCTCAACGGCCGCTCCCACCGTTCGAGGGGGTAGCCGGAGCGGAGCAGGGTTTCATAGGCGGCCCGTGCGCCGTGCTGGCCGGCCAGGTAGGTCGAGGGCACGGGATTGTCGTTGTTGTTCGAGTTGGGCAGCAGGAAGCCAGTGGCCACGGCCAGTGCCAACGCAATCCCCAGGCACCACAGCAGCAATCGGCGGTCTTTCGCGTCGAGCGAGGTGAAGAGCTTCATCGTGCACCGCCCGTTGGCATCCCGGTGCCTCTCGCTGCTGCGTTGCCCGAAATCAGATCGGTCGCCAGATCTTCGGCCTTGCGGTAGTCGCTCTCGCCCGCCGCACGGCCGCCGTACCAGGTGCGTTCAAAGTTGCCAGTGAGCGTGGCCAGTCCGGGGCGGCGCGGGTCTTCGGTGGCCAGCAGCGCCAGGTACTCACGCGGTGTGCGCGCGCGATCGGCGGGCCACAACCGCTTCGATTCCAGGCGCGAGATCGCCGCCCAATAGGCAAAGTGAATGGCCTCGCGCCATGCGCCCGCCGCGGCTGCCTGATGGGCGTCCTTGAGCCACAGTTGCCAGTCGCGCGCCGACGCGGCACCAACGCCGGGTCCTTCGCTTTCCGGCACAAGGCGGATGCGCCAACGGCGTTCCAGTTGCAGCAGCGCCCACACCAATCCGACGCACACGGCCAGAATGAAGCCGCCCACGATCACTCGGCCCACCCACGCCGAATGCGCCTGAAGCTTTTGTGCGCTCTCCATGAGCCGGTTCAGCCAGTTGCCGAGCTTTTCAAGGGCCGAGTCGCGCTCCGTGGGAGCATGCAAGCCACGGAAGTCGCGGCCGGCCAGCACCTGCTTCATGGCGTCGCGCTCGCCGGCGTGGCCGTCGGCGGCCGCGGGCTGAGCAGCCGCCGTGCCGTCGGCCTGGGCCAAGTCCTGGGTCAGGCGCGCCGCGGCTGCCTGCAAAAGCTGGCTGGTAGTGGGCCGTGGAGGGCGTACCGCCGCTTCGGCGCTGGGCTTCTGTGCAGCCGAAGCGGATTTGCCGTGAGTTTTGTCCTCGCTCTCGTCTGCGTCCTGGGCTTTGGAGAGCAGTACCCGCAGCCAGCCATAGCGCACCAGTCGACGCTCGGCGTTGGGCGAGCCGTTGAGGGGGATGCGGTCGTCCTGGCCAACCAGCGCCGGATCACAGGACTTCATGTCCCGCGCTTTGGCGCAGGCGTCCACCACGGCGCCCAGGTTCAGGAGATGATTGCGGTACTCTTCCAGCGAGGCGTCGCGCCAGTGGCCTGTGGGTTGCGCGGCAGGCGCGGAAACCTCTCCGCGAACCGGAGGCGCCAAGAGCATTACCGAAACAGCGGCGCACGGCCAGAAGGCTCCGGCTAACCTGCCAATAAACGCCTTCGTCCGTCCTGCGAACTCGTCCGTTCTGAGGACACCCGTCACGCCTGGGCCTCCGTTGGCTCGACGGACGCGGCCGGAACTTCTGCGGCGTCCCTCATCCCTTCGATGTCATAGCCCTCGCAGCGCATGCGCTGATGATAGTTGAGGAGGGCGAGGGCGGCGGGGAAATGAGGCGAATCATTCCGATCGAGGATTTTGCCCAGGCGCATGGGCCGCAGATTTTCCATCATGCGGGCTCTCCGTCCTTTTGCGACGAGGTCTCTGCCGCGGGCGTGGGTTCGGGAGTGACGTCGCCAGCGCTGCTCGCGCTCGACTCGGCTGCGCCGGCCCGGGTACCGGCAGCCTGATCCGTGGTTGTGTGCGCCCGCGTTGGAATCGGCGGCAACCAGGGCAGCGCCTCCGGCTTGCTCTCGACCACCATTCCGGCTTGCTTCATCAGCCACTCGATGTCGAAGCCCTCCTGGCGGATGCGTTGGTCGTAGTAGAAAAACAGGAGCGCCAAGGCGTACACCGGCCACGTAAGCGCCTGCACCGCGAAGTAGGCGGCGACCATGATGAAGAGCATGACCATGCCGGCGAGATCCTGGTGCTGCGGAGTGTTGGCGCCGGGAATCAGCTCGACGGCGATCATCAGCGGCACTGCAAGCGCCACAGTGAGCAGCCGGCCCAAAGCTGCTCCCAGCAGCCACAGAACAAAGAGCCGCCCGCGCGTGCCCTTGCTTAGGCGATAGCCGCGCTTGAGTGCGGCCCATGCGGTTGTCTGTTCCACAACACAGACCGGAAAGGCCAGCCACAGCCGCGGCAGCGCCAGCAGAAACCAAGTGCTGAAGCCAATGCCGCCGACGATGGCGACTGCGCCAACCATGGTGTCGGAAGCCGCTCCAACGGCTGAAGCGATGGCAATGCCCAACAGCGCGCCGCCAAACACCAATAGCGGGGCAACCACCGCGAAGAGCCCCTGGAGGCAGTAGAGCCAGAGATAGCGCCAGCCGCGCTTCCAGGCACCCTTGTACGCGGCCAGGATGGCGATCTTCTCGTTGTCATAGGCGCGTGCCGCCGCGTTGTTCAACGCTGCGGTGCCAAGCCCCGACACAGTAACGCAGATCGGCATCGCGAGCAGCGTAATGCCGGCCAGAATCAGCCAGGAAAGAATCTGTGCCGTGCGCGGAGGAACGGAACTGCCAGCGCCGGAACCTAACCAGGCAAAGAAGAGAAACAGCGCGGAGGCAAAAGCCAGCACCACTGCGGCGGGAAGCACGGCAATGCCGAAGAAGACCAGGAACCGGGCGCGGTAAAACGCCAGCGTGCGGTCCAGGATCTCGCCCAGGTTCGACGGGCGCAACGGCTCATTCATGCACGCTCCCGTCTTCGCGCGGAGGTTTCTGTTGGTCTGTCTGCGCGGGCTGTCCGGCGGAGGTCAAGGGTGGAGCGGAGATTGTCGGCTCTGCGCTTGTGTTCGGCGCGGTCCAGGCCTCGGTTTCGGAAGGTAGCTCAGAAGCCGTTTCTGGATGCGCCTCCGGCGGCGTCAACCCGGCGGCCTGCATCATCCACTCGATGTCGTACCCTTCCTTGCGGATGCGCTGGTCGTAGTAGAAGAGAGTCACGCCGGTGGCATAGATGGGACCCAGAAAGGTGTTGGTAAAGAAGGCGACGACCTGCGAAATCGCCTGCGCCACAGGTCCCAGTTGGCCATGGTGTTTGAAGGCCAGGACGAAAAGGAAGAATTGGCTGATCCCCACCAGCCCGATTTCGATGACGAAGACCAGCAGGCCCAGCATAAAGATGCGGCCCCGCGATCCCTTGCTCAGCTCAATGCTGCGGCGCAGGGCTTTGCGGGCTTTCAGGTTTTCAACCACGCAGGCCGGAACAGCCAGGGAATAGCGTAGCGCCATGAAAACGGCGTACACCATCCAGGGGATGATGAACAGCAGGAAGGCAATGCCGAACACTCCCAGGAGCATCAAGGATTGCGGATTTGCCGGGCCGGTTTGCGGCGTGAGCATTCCGGGATGCAGAGCTACGACAACTCCCGCGACGACGGAAAGCCCCAGCAGCGGCGCCCAGATCATGAAAGCGGCAATAGTCATCAGCCACAGATAGCGGCCCAGTTTGGGCAGCGTGCTTTTGTAGGCCGCGCGGATGGTCGCGGGTTCGCCCAGATGAACCCAGGCGACGGCCCGATTGATGGCCGCTACGGCCGCTCCGGCAAAGAGAAAGACAAGCAGCGCCTTTACCAGGAAAGCGGCAGCCAGGAGCACCTGCAGCCAGATGTTGGTTTGCGTTGCGTGCAGCCACGAAGTCAACCCGATCTGTGCCAGGTTCAGCACCATCACCACGCCGGCATAGGCGGCAAAGATCCCGGCAAACAGAAGAAAGTTCGTTCGATAGAGCTGCGCCGTGCGGTCCAGAATCTCGCCAAGCGTGAGTGGGCGGAGGTTGCTTTCCATGCAGAGTTCCTTTGGAGTCAGTGTTTGCGCTTGCCGGGATACTAGCACAGGAAGAATCAGCCTCGCCGTGCGCATCATGAGACGTCCCCGCGCCGAAAGTGACTCCGAAGCCGAAAGGAATTGTCAAAGGAATAACCCCCTTGAGACTGGCTTGCGGTAAACTGGTGTCCCGCGCAATGGATAGGTCCCGCATCTCCGTGAATGATCTGGCCAAGGCTTGCGCCCACTCAGCAGACGCTGCCGAATGGGAGGAGTTTCTGCGCCGCGCGGCGCCCCTGGCTTCGCTCGTGGCGATGCGTGTGTGCCGCATGTGGACAGGCACTTCATCGCCCGCCATAGTGGACGATATCGTGCAGGAGATCTTCCTCAAATTGTGCGAGCAGGAACGTCGCATCCTGAAAGATTTCGAGCCGCGCGGCGAAGACTCGTTTCTTGGCTTGCTGCGCATCGTCTCCGCCTCGGTGGCCAACGACTACTTCCGCCGCAAGTCTTCGGCCAAACGGGGTGGCAAAGTGGTAACCACGGTGCTCGATGGCGATCCGCCGGTTGGCAGTGCGGATCAGACCAAGGCGGCCGCCCAGATGCAACGCACCGTGCTGCTGGCGGAACTGGACCGAAAGCTTCGCGCCGCTCCGGAGACCATCGGCGAACGCGATCGCTCCATCTTCTGGCTTTATTACCGGCATGGCCTCACGGCGGAGGAGATTGCGCGCCTGCCCGATGCGGGCCTCACGGCCAAGGGCGTAGAAAGTGCGCTGCGGCGCGCCACCGTCTGGCTGCGGGAGCAGATTCAAGGGACTGCTCCGGCGGGCTGACCTGCTTGTCCCAAAAGGATTGAAACAGTTTCTGCAAAGGAATTTCACGCGCAAATGCGGTAGACAAGAGTGCTGACGAAATGAAGGATGATCTAAACCCGAACCGTCCGTCCGGCCCCCCGGACCAGCCCGACGATGCGCTGCAAAGTGCGTTCGAGGAACTGCTGGAGGGGCTGTCGCATCACGAGCGGTTGTCGACCGCCGTCGCGGACCCGCCCGGCGCCTGTCCGGAATTGCGCGAGTGGGTCCGGCTGGCCAGCGGGAATGCACGTCCGGCGGATCTGGACGGATTGCTGGCCCATGCGGCTGATTGCTCCGACTGTGCGGCGCGGCTGCGCGAGAGCCTGAACATTTTCTCCGTCCCGGCTTCGCCGGAGGAGACCGCGACCGTCGCGGAGTTGGCCTCGGCCGACCGATTCTGGCACCGGCGGATGGCCGTCGAACTGGCCCGCACCCCTCATGCACTTCCCCGCGGCCGGGTGGCAAGGACGTATTTGTGGGCTGGGGCGGGCTTGGCGGCGTCGCTGGCGCTGGCTGTCGGGCTCGGAATTTGGTGGCAGCACATTCACACGCCGGAACGGCTGCTGGCCGAGGCGTACGGTCACTCCCGCAGCTTCGATCTGCGCATGCCCGACGCGGGATTTGCCGAAGTCACTCCGCAATCGCATCTGCGCGGCGGCGACAGCGGACGAGAATCCGCTCGACTGCTGGACGCCCGCAGCCGCATCGAGCACCAGCTTGAAAACGCCCCCGACGACTCGCACTGGCTCCAGCTTGAGGCGCGGGCCGACGTACTGGAAGAGAAGTTCGACCCCGCCATCGACATACTCGACCGCCTGCTGGCTGCCGGGCCGGTCACGCCGGGCTTGTTGCTGGATGATGCGTCGGCCTACTTCCAACGCGGAGTCGCCGCCAACAGCGAGAATGATCGCGCCACGGCTCTCGACGACTTGCGCCGTGCCGACGAATTGGCTCCCGGCGATCCGGTGGTGCTGTTCAACGAAGCCATCGTCATGGAAGATCGCGGCCAGGTGATGAACGCCGTCGAGACCTGGAACCGCTATCTCAGCTTTGAGCGCGATCCAAACTGGCTGGCTGAAGGCCGACGCAGGTTGCAGGCTCTGGAACAAAAGCTGAACCAGTTGAAAACCCATGTCAGCCGCATGGAGCAGCATCTGGCCTCGCCCAAAGCCATGCGCGATCTCGCTGCCGGGCTGGACGCGGGGCGCGCCGAGGTGGCCGGTCTCGACGAGGAGTTTTCCAGTTCCATGCTGCCCCGCCTGCTGGACGCTGCCTTTGTATTGCCCGTGGACCGGTCTCGTGGTTCGCCGTGCGAGGAGAAGTGCCAGTCTGCACGCACCCTGCTCCACTCGCTCGCCGCCTCCCTGGAACGCAATCATCAGGACCCCTGGCTCAGCCGTCTTCTCCCTCCAGAATCTGTTTCCCCGAGGGTCGAATTTCTTGAGGCCGTCCAAGCCTTAAGTCAGGCCATTGGCCGCGATGCTGCGGGCGATTATGTCACTGGACAGCAATGGACGGTTAAAGCCCGCCGGCTCTTCCACCGCCTGGGGAACGCCGCGGGAGAAGATCGAGCCGCCGCCGAACAGGCGTACGCGCTGCAAATTCTCTCCGACATTCCCGGCTGCTATCGGGCGGCACACGCGCTGCTGGGACACGACCCGCAATTTGCCTGGATCCAGATCGCTGCTCTTACGGAAGACAGCCAATGCGATCCAGCCCCGGGGACGGGTGGGGAGAACAATCCGGCCTTTCTCCGCGCTGTCAGCCAGGCGCATGACCGGCACTATACCCTTCTTGAACTGCGGGCCAGGAACATGCTGGGCGCGGCTGCTGTGGATAGCGGCGATGTGGAGAACTCCTGGCAGATTTATCTGGGCACGGTGCAGCGATTTCTGTCCGGCGATTATCCAGCTATGCGGCTCTATACCGCCCTTTCCGGTTTGGAGGAGGTGGAGGAGTCCACTCCCCGCATCCATTCGACCCTGCTGTTGCAAAGAGAGGCTCTGGGAGCCCTCGAGCTTTCGCAGAACCGGCACCTGATTCCACCCGAGAGGCTTCATCTGGCCGAGGTTGCGATGCGCGCTGGCGCCGTTCCTCAAGCCCAGGAGCAGATACGCCTTGCGAAGGCCGAGTTGGCGGCCAATGGCGGAGGGAAGTCCGTTCGCGCCTTTCTTGTCGAGAACGAAAACGCCATGGCCAACCTGTATCTTGACCGAGGCGACACAGGTCACGCGGAAGAGATGCTGAAAGCCGCGGCTGATCACATGACGGGAGAGAACAACTCGTTTCACCGGCGGGAGTTTGCCATGGCGCGTGGGCGCCTGGAACTGGCCTTGGGCCATCCTCAGACGGCGGAGTCCCTGCTGCGGGGGGCGCTTCTTGAAGAAGAGCGCCTGGGTGGTAAAGGCGGGGCAGAGAACATCCCCCTGGCACAGCAGGGTCGAGGGCTTTATGCTCTTCTCGCTGGGGTCTGGATTGCGCAGGGCCATTCCGGCGACGAAATCCTGGCGATGTGGGAGCGGTACCGGCTCAGAGTCCTGGGGAAGCCGGTTTCTCCATGCCCGGGCCAGGGGCTTGGATGTCTTGCGCCGATGCTCACGGGAGCGCTGGGTCGCGTTGGGCAGGACCAGGTTCGCGGGCAAATTGTTCTGCCGGATCGCGTGCTTCTTTATCAGGCCAGCTCGGCGGGCGTCGTTTGGACTTCCGTCCCCATTGGCAAAGCAGACTTGCTGACCGCCGCTGCCACGCTAGAACGTGCGGTAAGTTCCCCGGCAACGTCACAGAACTCCGTTGACCAGGCGGCGCGACGCGTGGGCGGCATCCTGCTGGGCGGCCAATTGGAACCCGACGCGGGACGAGGCAAGCTGCTGCTTGAGCCAGACCCATTGCTGGGAAATTTGCCCTGGCCTGCTGTCGAGGTCGCCAGCGGATCGATCGGGTTGCACTTCGATCTGGAAGAGGTGCCGTCCCTGCTTCTCGAAGCTCAATCCGGGATGGGTAGACTCAGGGCTGGTCAATCGGGCGCAAGTGGCCCGCTGGTTGTGGGAGCGTCTGTTGCTTCAAACCAAAGCGCTTCCTTGCCCGAGGCTCTGGAAGAGGCGCGGTCGGTGGCCCGCTTCGGACGCAACCCCAATCTGTTGCTGGCCGCTCAGGCCACCCAGCCTCAGGTGGTGGCCCGGCTGGCGACCGCTACGGCCCTCCATTTTGCCGGCCATGCTACCCAGCAGGACGGAGCAACCAGGCTTTTGCTTGCTCCCACCGCAATCGTCGCGGACGCGCCTTTTCTCGATAGCGGCCTGCTGCGCAAGCATCCGCCGCGCGCCGCCCGGTTGGCCGTTTTCTCCTCCTGCGCCAGCGGAAAAAGAGAAGAGGGCTGGAATCATGGTATGGGCGACATTGTGGACACACTTGCATTTCTGGGCGTGCCGCAGGTGGTTGCCACACGCTGGCAGATCGACTCGGCCTCCGCCGTTCCGTTGATGGACACCTTTTACGGAGGCTTGGCGAATGGGCTGGACGTTCCCCGCGCCCTGACTCGCGCCCGCCGATCCCTGGCCAGCGATTCGCGCTACCGTCACCCCTACTATTGGGCGGCCTACTACGCCTCGGGTACTGGAACCACGGACCTGAGTCAGATCTTCCAGCCAGCCAGGTAGGGTGCCCGGCTCAATATGTCAGGGATGTGACCGGTCCGTACCCTGCGCTTATGCGCGTACCCCCACCCCTATTTTGGAGGCAAATTCCTTGTTTTCTATTGTTTACGGGGGGATGTTCGTCGTAAAATCCTCATAACAAAGAAGTTCCCTGCAAAATAGTCCAGCATAAGGAGTTACGCGCCATTTTTAGAGAAAAATCAGAGTAACTGTGCCCGGGAGAGATTATGCGAGGTCGCCGCTCCCTGTTGGTCGCGTCAACTCGGCGGCGTTGGCTTCGCGTACATCAACTCTGATTTTGCTATAGCTTCCGCGGGCAATTGATGGCTACAACGCGGCACGCCGGCGACAACGATTGGAAGAAAAGCTCCCAAGGACCATTGTGCGACGAACGGGCGAAATCATCTGCAAGGGACCGCGAAGTAGTCACAGAGATTCGTACGCCCGCCGCTTGTGGTGAATTCAGGCGAACTGCTCCAGCTTGAATCCGAGCTGGTAAGTTTCCCCATGGGCCAGCAGGTCGTCCCAGGTCACCTCGCGCCGCTGATACGCGGCCATGCGGCCCAGCATGCAACTGAGAGCTGTTTCGACTCCGGCGGCGATCTGGTTGTGAACGTGGCCAGACGTAATGCTGTCGATGAAGGTGCGCTCCTTGTCGCGGTCGGCAAAGGCCAGGTTGTCGGTGAATGCGCCGTTGGCTGCGAATTTGCCGCTGCCGGGGGCGGTTGCCGTCGAATCCTGCCAGGCCCAGGCAGCAGACCCTGTGATCTGGATTGGACCTGAGTAGGGAACAGTCGCCAGGCCGCTGGCGCCGAACAGCTTCAGACCGGCATCGAAGCCGCCATAATCTCCAAACTGGGTCGACGAAAACGACAGATGAATGTCGCCGGGATAGGTGAAATCGACCTGGTAATTGTCCCAGCAATCGCCGGTGTGCGTCAGGATGTTGCGGCCTCCGGTTGCCGTCGCCTTGAGCGGCAGGGCGTCGAGCAGCCAGTTGCAGAGGTCGATGATGTGGATGTTCTGCTCGACCAGGATGTCGCCCGAAAGCGCTCGGTCCCACAGCCAGTTGCGCAGGCGGTGCTCGTCGGCGCCCGCGCCGGCACGCGTTTTTTCGGTCGAGGCGGGCGCGTTGTAGTTGGCGGCCACGGCGGCGATTTTGCCCAGTGCGCCTGCCTTGATCTTTTCCGCAATGGCGGCGATCGGCGGCGCATTGCGGCATTGGAAGCCCACATCGACGCTCTGCCCCGGCTTCACGCGCTTGGAAATTTCCAAGGCCTGTTGCGCCTGGCGAACGTCGATGCCCACGGGCTTTTCGCAGTAGACATGCTTACCTGCGGCGACGGCCGCGCCCAGGTGCTCGACGTGAAAGAACGGAGGCGTGGAAATTTGGATCAGGTCGACGTCGGATGAAGCCGCCAGTTGCTCAAAGGCGTGCGGGCCATGGAACAGAAGCTTGCCGTCAATGGCTGAACGGCCAAGGCCGGCGTTGAGCTGGTCAAAATGGCTGCGGCCGGCGGCAAGTTGATCGGGGAACAGGTCGGCCAGCGCAACAACCTGCGCCGAAGTGTTTCGAGAGAAGGACTCCGCTACGGAAGCGCCCCGGTTTCCGCATCCCAGCAATCCGTGCCGTATCGCGGAGTTGGCCTGATAGCCGAAGGCCGCGCGCGGGTTGAGCAAGAGCAGGCCGGAGGCAACCCCGGTTCCGGTCTGAAGAAATTCCCTGCGATTCATGGTTCCTCGTTTCGTTACGATTGCCGATTCGTTTCTCGCGGCCTGCGGCCCTCAGTAGCACGACAGTTGCACCTGCTTCCGGCAGAAGCGAAGCGGCAAAATCCCGGGCCTGAACAGACTGCGAAAAAACCTGAATGAACGGCGAAAGCCACAAAGGTGCGCCGCAGGGCCTGAAGGCCGCACTAATTCTACGGCACTTACGGCACGACTGAAGTCGTGCCCTGACACTTTTCGAGACGCAATTCGAGTTTTTCTGCAGCCTGTGAAGGCCCCGCCAAAAATCTCGCTATTCCTGGGGCTGAAGCCCCAGGCTCCCTCCGCAATTCGCGATCTACAACTGTAGTATTAGGCCAGAACATCGTGCAAAATGCGTTCGAGGTAGAGCTTCTCCTGCCGCACGTCCTCGATTTGCTGCGGGCCGGAAGTCTCGCGCTCAATGGTCACTGCGCCGGAATAACCCAGGCGATGAAGCTTGGTGAAGACTTCCCGGAAGTTCACGAGCCCCTTGCCGATCAGCACCTCTTCGCCCAGTTCGCTGGGGTTGGTGGGCCAGCGCCCGTCCTTGGCGTGAATGCTGCGCACGTGCGGTCCGAGGATGTCGACCGCGTCCACCGGATTGGCCTTGCCATAGAGGATGAGGTTGGCCGTGTCCAGCCCAACGGCGAGGTTGGGCAGGTCCACGTCGCGAATCATGCGCGACATGGTGGTGGGCGTCTCCTGGCCGGTCTCCATCAGGAAATGTTGCCCGTTGCCCTGGCAGTGCTGGGCGACCGCGCGGATGGCTTCGACTGCGCCGGGATAAAGCGGATCGGCCGGGTCTTCGGGGATGAAGCCGCAGTGCGTTTGCACCTGGGAGGTGCCGATGAGCTTGGCGAAGTCGGACGCTTGGCGCAGGGCATCGATGCGGGCGGCGCGGGTTTTGGGCGGGACCAGGCCGATTGTCGATGGGCCGCGCAGGAAGTTCCATTCGAGAGGCGGCGGGCCGACCACTTCAACTGTGGTGCAGATCAGCGCGTACTTCTCCAGCAAATCCCGAAACTGTGTCGCGATCTCGGGCGTGAAGCCGTTGATGTATCCGTCCAACGAAAAAAAGCAGTTGGAGAAGCCGAGATCGTGAACCCGGCGGATGGTCGCTTCCGGCGCGCCGAAGGGGCTGACGAGCAGGCCCAGTTCCATCGGTTTGAGAGGCGCAGGGGGAGGGGAAGCGAGAGAAGCGGCGGGACGAAGCCCCTCCGCGAGCAGGGCGGCGGAGGCGACGCCAAGGAACATTCTCCGGTCCATGGAGTTTCCTTTCTTGACTGGAACCGTTTGCTGGAACCTCCCTTTGTAGCACAGACGGCCCGATTCACGAAGGCGTGAATCGGGCCGGGCAGGGCAATCGCATTACAAATCTCTTTACGTGCAACGTTTGTCATCCTGAACGGAGTGAAGGATCTGCGGTTGTTTCTTTCTGCTTTGCGGTGAGGGTTGAAGAAGCCAAGATGTCCATCTTGTCGGAAATAGGCCGGAAGTCAACCGCAGATCCTTCGTCGCTGCGCTCCTCAGGATGACAAGTCGATGAGAGTGCTCTGAGAATGCCAAAAGCGATTGCCCTGCGGGCCGGGTCAATCGCATGAAGGCGTTAGTTCTGGGAAAGCGGCATGGATTTTCGGCGCGCTATTCCAGGTTCTGAATCTGGGTTCCTTCGGGAATCTTGATCTGGAACTGGTCGTCGGTGAGCGTCATGTTCTCCACCACTTTATCGACGGTGAGGACGACTTGATACTCCTCGAGCGGGCGCCTGATCCGGATGGTGGACGGGTACTTCTTGTCGCCGTAGTCCGCGTATCTGGAATAGTCAACCTGGGTTTCGAGATTGCCGTCGCTGTCGTAGACATCCTGCTGGTAAGGCAGCAGATCGTCGCGATGGAAAGTGATGACGCGGACCGGCTTCAGCTCGCGACTTCCGGGCTTGCGGCGCATGACGCTCAGGATGTATTCCGGTACCAGGAAGAAGTGCTTTCTGGCCGCGTCCTCCACCGTCTCGGTATCGGCCGTCACCATGTATTCCTCGTCCGGGTCCAGGCCGCGCACCACCATAGCGTCGAAGAAGAAACCAGGGCGCATGTTCTCCACCTGGCTGGCCGACTTTTTCTTCAGCTCGTTCGGTCCCTTTACAGCCTTGTTTCTTGACGGGATGAGGAGGGTGAAATTCTTTCCGTCGCTGGCCATGTCGAACATGCGCGTGCCGAGCACCGGAACCTGTCCCAACACCCGCAGCAACTCCGGCTTGCGCATCAGGATGTGCCCGCGGAAGGTGGTGTAGTCCTTGGCCACGCCTTGCTTCGTTTTCAGCACGCTGGCCTGGATTTCGACTGTGGCGTTCAGACTCTGGAGGTCTGCCCAACGCTGATTGAGGCGGGTAACCAACTCATCCGGTGGAACTGTCTGCGTAACCGTGGGCGGCTTGGGAATGGGTAACTTGCGCGTCGTGAACAGACATCCGGAGAGAAGCAGAACCGGAAAGAGCAGGGTTGCGGCGGCGGCACATCGATAGCTTTTCTTCACCGGGCCCCCGCCTTCTTCACAGCCTGCCGGTAGCCGGCAACGTTGCGGGATTGTTCTGCCAACGTGGTTGAAAATAGCGACTGGCCCTGGGGATTGGCCCCGGCGGCCACAAAGTAGAGATAGTCCGTCCGCGCCGGATCCATCGCCGCGCGCAATGACTTGGCGCCGGGATTGGCCACCGGTCCGGGCGGCAGGCCGGCGTGCAGATAGGTGTTGTACGGAGTGTTGAATTTCAGATCGCTCTGGTAGATCGTGCCCCGCCAACGGCGGTCGAGTTCGAGGCCGTAGATCACGGCGGGATCTGTCATCAAGGGCATGTTTTTCGCCAGCCGGTTGGTGAGAACGCTGGCCACCAGCGGACGTTCCCTGTCCACTGCCGTCTCGCGCTCCACCAGCGAAGCTATGGTCACCACTTGGTGCACGTTCTCCTTCAATCCCAGTTGCCCAGCCACTGCACGGAAGCGCCGCACCATCGCCGCACAGATTTGTGGCGGGCCGAATTTGCGCGGAAAATGATAGGTGTCCGGAAACAGATAGCCCTCCAGGCTCTTTGCTCCGGGATCCAGATCGGCCACCAGGCCAACCTGTCTCACTGTCCCGCTCAGAAAATCCTCGCGGTTGCCAAATCCGGCCTGCTCCAGACGGGCGGCGATTTCAAAGATGTTCGCGCCCTCCGGAAAGGTGACCGAGATGGTAAAAACATCGCCGCGCGAAATGCGCGAATACACTTCAGTGACCGCTGCCGGGTGGTCAAACCGGTACTCGCCAGCGCGGAGCGTTCCCCGCTTCCACCAGCGCACAAAGTCGAAGGCAAACTGGCTTCGCACCACGCCCGCCGCTTCCAGTTGCTGGCCCATCCGAAGGGTGGACGAGCCGGGCGCAAGCTCAACAAACGTTTCGCTGGTCGGCCCAAACGGCATAAAGACGAGCCAAGCTGCTCCGCACGCCGCAATCAGCAATACGAAAAAAGCCGCCAGGAAGATCCTCGCCGCACCTGAACTTCTCTTTTTACGACTCACTCTGCGGCGCACCATTCCCTTGCGATTACCTTTCACCCTTATAAAAGACGCGAAAACCTGCCCCGGGGATTCTCTTCCTTCGATAAAACTCCCCTTTGGAGCAACTTCCCTGATTGTATCGGGTGGATGGGGCGCATAGCGGAGAGCGATCGAGTTCCGCGCGCCGCTGCCGGAGCGCCTCGAACGCCCCCGGGGGCCTCGCGTCGCGAGGGCTTTAAGCTAGAGGCTGAAGGCAGGAAAATTTGGAAGCTGTATCTCATCCACGCTACCTGGGGCTCGACGTTGGCAACCGGCGCATCGGCGTCGCGGTTACGGACGAACTCGGCCTCACTGCGCAGCCAGTGATGACCCTGGAGCGCCATCACAATCAGCGCGAGGATCTGCGTTCCCTGGGGCGCTTGTGCCGGCGGTTTGCCGTGGTCGGCATTGTGGTGGGCAACCCTGTGCATCTGTCCGGCGATCTGAGCCCGCAGGCCATCAAGACCCAGGCCTTTGCTGCCGCTCTGGGCGAACTGACCGGTTTGCCCATCCATTTGTGGGACGAGCGGCTGACTTCGCGGGAGGCACATCAGATTTTGTATGAGGCCGGTCACGCCCGTCAGGAACACCGCAAGGTGGTGGATCAGGTGGCGGCCGCGCTGATCCTGCAGTCGTTCATGGAAGAAAAGGCAGCTCCCAGCCGCTAGCTTCTAGCTTTCAGCTTCGGGTGCATTTGCGGGTAAAGGCTTGAATTTCGGCCGCTTTTTCGGGGCCGCGGCGGGCGTGGGTGAGACTCGAACGGCCAAACGCAGCGCAGAAGCTAGGAGCTAGCAGCTAGAAGCTGGAAGCTGCCTTCCTCCCCCCGCGTATAATCAGAAGTCGAGTTCTTTATCTCTCGCGGACTGAGCACCCTCGCTCGCCGCCATGGAATATGAATGCCTGAGCACATCAAAAAGCAGCTTCTCGCAGAGATTGAAATTCTTGAGCACGAGCTTCAGCATGAGCTACCCGCCGAAATCAAGAAGGCGGTGGCCATGGGCGATCTCTCGGAGAACGCCGAATATCACATGGCCAAGCAGCGCCAGACATTTGTGGATGCGCGTCTGGGGCAGCTCAAGAGGCGCATGGCAGAGCTATCGCTCGTGAACCTGACCAACATTCCCAGGGACAAGGCCGGCTTCGGCTCCACGATCGTGGTCTTCGACTCCACCAAGGATGAAGAGATCGTCTACCGCTTGGTGACCAGCGAGGAGTCCGATGTGTCGAAGGGGCTGATTTCGACCACTTCACCCATTGGCCGCGGTTTGGTGGGCAAGCGGGTGGGCGACGTGGTCACCATCGTGACTCCCAACGGCAAGCGGGAACTGGAAGTCCTGAAGCTGACCACCATTCACGACGAAGCCGCTGAAAGTGCTAAAGCACAATCCGCCCCTACCGGCGCAGAACAGAAGTAAGGAAGACTAGGAATGACCTGGACCAGTGCTTTTGGCCGCGCCTGCGGATGGCTTCTCGACAAGATTGTGCACGGGCTGGCGCTGACCCAGGTTTCGCCCAACGTTCTGACCTTTGTTGGTCTGGTCATCAACATTGTCGCGGCGTTTCTGTTTGGCCACGCCAACGCGACGAACGCCGGCCGGATGTTTTTCTATGCAGGCATGGTGATCTTCGGGGCCGGACTCTTCGACATGGTGGATGGCCGCGTGGCCCGGCGCAACAATCAGGTGACGGTCTTCGGCTCGTTCTTTGACTCGGTGATCGACCGCTACTCCGACGTGGTGTTGTTCTTTGGTTTGCTGGTTTACTACGGCCGCATCAATCGTTTCTATTACGTGTCGCTGGTCGCTTATGTGATGGTTAGTTCGCTCATGGTCAGCTACACGCGCGCCCGCGCCGAGGCCCTGATTGGTAAATGCAAGGTGGGCTTCATGGAGCGGCCGGAGCGCATCGTCCTGGTGATCCTCGGAGCGTTGTTCAACCACTGGGGCGTCATGGCGCCGGCCCTTTGGGTGCTGGCCGTTCTCTCCACCATCACCGTCGCGCACCGCATTGTGTACACCTACCAGGCCACCAAGCACCTGGCGCCGATCGCCTGAAGGGTAAGCTCCGGGCGATCGGTTTCCCCACGCTATACGGGAACGCGAGGCGTGGGGGATACCCCTTCAGTCGCGCCTCAAATCCTCAGCAATCCAGCATGACAGCCGAGCAGCCGGGCCTGACCGGCTTCCATTGCACCAGGAAGCTGGTCACCGCCGACGACTCCATGCGGCGCATGGCCTCAAATTGCCCGTTCTTCTGGCTGTAGAGCAGCTTGCCGTCTTCGCTGAGGACTGCCAAAGCGGGCACGCCTCTGTCGAGCGGAACATCGAATTTTTCTGCGATGTCGAGGTTGGCGTCCATTCTGCCGATATTCACATGGACCAGTACGAAGTTGGCCTCAAGAATGGGCCGGTTCGCAGGGTCGTGGAAGTAGATGTCGAGCACCTGGCAATCGCCGCACCAGTTGCCGCCGAAGTCCAGCAGAATGCGTTTGTGGGCGCTGGAGGCTGTCTTCAAAGCGGCAGCCAAATCGGCACGGGCTTGTGCCGGTTCGGGATAGATGTCGCGGCTGGCGGGGTTGGCCGTTCTGACGCCGAGGGCGAGCACTGCCGCCAGGGCTATGACGTTTGCAAGTTTCATGGGGAAAAAACCCTCCGGGGTGCTTTCAGTCTGCCACAAGGCGCGTGAGTATTCCACTTTCGCTGCCTTATCGCGCAGGCTGCGGCCCGGCGAGGGCGTTGGGGGATTTATTCTGGAGGCGGGATGAGAAATTCTGGCGATGTGCGCAATCGATTGGAGTCGGCGGCCTTCCCTGACCTGGGGGCCATGATGGAGGGCTATGCGCAGGCGGCAGCGGACTGGGCGAAGAAAGAATTCCAGCAGAAATTGGATTTCTGTTCCGAATCGATTGATGCTCTGGACGACATCCTGGTGCTGGTGGGCGAAAGCCCGGAACTGGACTTGGATTTCGAGGTGCGGCTGTGGGGCAGTTACCTGGGTGAGGTTCTGCGGCGGCGCTATGCGGGCAGTTGGGAGATGACTCCCTATCCCGGCGGCGCGGTGTCGGTTCCCGCCATTGAGGTGCGCGGGTCGCGGCTGTTTCCGCTGATGAAGGTCTATCGCCGGCTGACGGTGGGCGAAGAGGAAGATTTGCGCGCCTTCTATGCCATGGTGACGGAGCGGCTCGGCCGCCCGGCGCAAGTGAATTAGAGGCAGGGAACAGGTATTAGGGAACAGGGAACAGTTAAAAGCCCGCGAGTGTTGGATGTGGCTGAAGGCCGCTTTCTGATCACTGACCCCTGATTCCTGCCCCGTGTCCGCGTGCTGCGCGGACATCTGGCTTTGTGCGACAATAACTGGTGAGATTGCGCGGCGAGATCGCGGCGCGGAGGATAAGCACAATGGATATACTGCAACCATGGCACCTGATCGTGCTGGCCGTCGTGGTCTTCCTGCTGTTCGGGGCCAAGCGGCTGCCCGAGTTGGGCAAGGGTTTAGGCGAGGGATTGAAGGGCTTCCGCGAAGGTATCAAGGGGATTTCCGACCCGACACCTCCTCCGCCTGCGCCTCCGGTGCAGCAGAGTGCGCCTCCCGCGCCGCCTGCCGCCGCTACGCCGGTCGAACCCAAGTAAGAGCGTTGGGCCGGAAAGGCGACGGGGCGGATATTTGAGCTACCCCGTCGCCTGCGCCAGAGCCGCGTGAGTGACGAATTCTCCAGTAATTCCCCAGTTCTGGGTGAATCGGACCGTTTGGAAATCAAGATCCTGAGAACAAAAAAGCCTGTGCATTCATGCACAGGCTTTTTTGGGATGACTGGGTGAAACGGGACGGTGGGAGCGGCCTTTTGTTCTTGTGGTCAGAACGGATATCGATTGCCCGGCGGCCTGGCAACAAAAGCGATCAAAGGACCGGGCTCCGAATGAGTTGATACTTCCCAGGTCCCCAAATGCGAGGGACCTGGGGCACCCAGCTTCCAACTGGGCGAAGTGGCGGTGCGGTTCGGGTCAGTGCGCATCCTGCGCGGAAGGGTAATAGCCTTGCTTGGCGCTGACTTCCATGCCGGGACGATCGAGACGCACCTCGATTTTGCGGAACTTGCCGTCGATGACCGGTTCGTGGCTGTAATAGCCCAGCGTGTACTGATTCCGCGCTTCCTCGGCGATCTTGGCGTAGCTCTTTTCGATGCCGTTTGCGTTGCCCTCGGAATCGGCCGATCCGCCCGTGGCATGGATGTACTTGACCAGAATGTTGTCGTACATGGTGAAGGGCAGATGGACGCGGCTGACGTAGCCCTCGCCCCAGCGCGCCGAGTCGCCCACCAACGTCCCATAGACAGCGGTTTTGTTGGTCTCAAGGTATTTCAGCACCTCAGGGTACTTAGCCTTGCTGCCGTATTCCTTGCCGTCGGAGATGACATAGATGATGCGGCGGCGATCGTGGGGCCGGTTGGAGAGTTCCTTGGCCGCGGCGAGGATGGCGTCGTTCAGGGTGTGGACTTCCTTGGCGATGGGGGTCCAACTGCCGTTGCCGGCCGAGCGGCCAGCCTGTAGGTTGGGGTCAACGCAGTTGCCGTTCTCGCGAATGTTGCAACTGGAAAAAGGTCCGCTGTTGATGGGCACCAGCATCTCGCTACCAGTCTCCTTGGTCAGGGCCAGCACGGCGGGCAGACGGCCGCTTTGGGCACCGGTGAACCCGGTCCGCTCTTGGGCGCCGTTGTTGTAGGAAAACACGGCGACTTCGTCGTACGGAGTGAGCGCACCCTGGATGGCGCCCAGGGATTGGTTCACCTTGGCCATCACGTCGGAGGTCAGGCTCTGGTCGATCACAAATGCGATCGAAAGCGGGAAGGGAGACACGACGAACGTGGATATTGGCTGTCGTGTGTTGTTCTCAAAGATCTTGAAATCGCGCCAACCGAGCCCAGCTACCAACTTGCCCTTCGAATCCTTGACCGTGACGGGAACGTCGACATAGTTGACGTTGAGGTGAATCAAGGTGGCGTTCCGTTCGATGGCGTCTGGCCCCGTGAGGGTCTCCGGCGGTGCGGCCTGGAACGTGTCCTTGCCTTGCGTTGGGGGTGGCACAGTGCTGGGAGCCGGCTCCTGCGGTGAGGGGGTGCCGGAGGATGAGGTAGACCCTGGCACGGTGTCCCCGGCGCCCTTGCCGGGTGTAATCGGGCCGTTTACATCAGATAAGGGCCGGGGCGCCTGGGGCTGAGGGGCGTCGGGCACGGAGGGTTGCTGCTGTTGGGCCAAAGCGGCCGGACTCAAACTCAGGCCCAGAAACGCGCTCGAACTCAGGAGCGCGGCTAGCGCCATTCCAGTTAAACCTAGCTTCACAGGTATGTCGTCCTCCCAAAAACGCCGAGCCAATGGTCAGCCGTCAGTGGTCGTTGGGATGCGGAGAGCGGGTCCAGGGTTGGAATCCGTTCGCTGATCTCTGATCCCTGATCCTGATCTGAAGTCCAAGGCTGCACTCGTCAGAGTATCAGACGCGCCAGAGCCGCGCATGTCCCGTACTGGCCAGCTAACAGTTCGCGTATGCTTTCCTCTGAACTCGAATTTCGTCTAAAGGACCAGGATGCTTAACCGATGGGGAGTTGTCGCTCTGCTGCTTGGCCTGCCGATGTTGACCCCGGCGGTCCGTGCCCAACTTGCGCCCTCGCCGGACGCTCCACCGGTCTCTACCGCTCCGGCTCCCGCGCCGGAAGACGAGGCGGTGGCCACGCTCAAGATCAACGTCAACCTGGTGGACCTGTTCTTTACGGTCAAAGATAAGTCGGGCAACCTGGTGCCGCACCTGAACCAGGACGACTGCACGGTTCTCGAAAATAAAGAGCCGCAGAAGCTGAAGAGTTTTGTGGCCGAAACCCACCAGCCGCTGACCCTGGGAATCCTGCTGGACACCTCGGGCAGCCAGCAGCGTGTATTGCCCTTGGAGCAGGACGTGGGCAGCCAGTTTCTGGAGCGCGTGATCAAGTCAAAGGACGAGGCATTTCTCGTCTCGTTTGATGTGGATGTCGACCTGCTGCAGGACTATACCAACAGCCCCCGGCTGCTGGCGCGGGCCATGAGCAAGGCGGAGATCAACACTGCCGGCGGCAATGGAGCAGGCGGTATTCCCGGCGCGGGCGGGGGAACGGTTCCGACCATTGGCGATCCCAAGGGAACGCTGCTCTACGACGCTGTCTACATGGCCGCGAGCAAAAAGATGAACCAGGAGTCGGGCCGCAAGGCCATGATCCTGCTCACCGACGGCGAGGACCAGGGTAGTCGCACCAAGATAAGCGAGGCCATTGCCGCAGCGCAGAAGTCGAATGTCATTATCTACACGATTCTGATCGCCGATCGGGGCTTCTACGGGGGCTTTGGTATGGGCTACAGCGGCTATTCGGCCACGAAAAGAATGGCCGAAGAGACCGGCGGGCGGCTGATCGACGTGGGCAACAACGGCAAAAAGCTGGAAGCCGCGTTTCAGCAGATTGAGGACGAGCTGCGCACCCAATACGTGGCCACCTATACGCCAAGCAACACCAAGCTGGACGGCACCTTCCGGCATATCGCGGTTGAGTGCCGTGGGGACGGCCTGAAGGTGCAGGTCCGCAAGGGCTATTTCGCCATGGCGCCGGAGAATTGATCCAGCCCTTCAAGAGTGTTTCGCCTCCCATCCATTTCGTGATAAGGCCTGCGCAATGCATGGGGCACGGTGCTTCTATTTGGAGACTGGATCAATAGGACTCCTCCTCCCGTAAATTTCGCACGTCGATTTCCTGGATTTCCAGGTCTCACAATCGAGACCTGGGGCTTCGTTCATTGTCCGAGTGGCCAGAGATCCGGGACCTGCTTTTTCGTCCGCCACGGCTGGAAAATCTTACACATCCTCTGAAGACTGTCGCCCCGCGTTGGTGGGAAGAGATCCTGCGCGTCGAGGGGCAGGCGGTTTCGCGCCCTTCGGAGGGTGCAAGCGGATCAAGTGCTTATCTGGCAGACGTGTCCAAATTTGCACATCGCGTTTGGGAGACGCTCCGGGTTGGCATGGGATTTGCAGGCTTGCTCAGCAATTGAGCATGCCCTGCACCGCGGAAGGGGGGAGCAGGGCGGGAAGAGGGGCAAGCGGCAGGGCGAGAGAAGAAACCAAAGTCAGATCCGCGCTGCTCTAATACGCAACACTGTGTTACCAAGTCTCGCAACTCGGTAATCTGGTGCCTGTTAGCGGTCTTCACTACTATCGGCAAAGGCGAACAAAACTTCAGGCCGGAAGGAAAGATTCTTTCTGAGTCGGAAATTCAACTCCAAGGAGCTTGACATGATTACCAACTGCGTTCCCAGCGAGGGCTTTGAGATCAGTCCCCGGTTTCGCAGCACCGTGGAAAAGCGGATTGCCCGCCTGGAGAAAGATGCCGAACTGGATGAAGCCCACGTGGCCGAGCTCTGGGACGGCGACCACATCCGCCGGCACATGCAACTGGTGGCCGTCCAGCGGGCCGAGGCTCTGCGCATGAGGTTGTTCCTGGACCGCGCACATGTTCGTCAGCCCCGACCCCTCGCCGACCTCTGATCGGGCGCGCTCCCGGCCCACTCGGTACGGGCGACTGCGCCGCTCGCCGGTGTCCTTCCGCCGCTGAAAAGCCATCTCACAAAAGACAACGGCCGCTACCTCCGATTGCGAGGCGCGGCCTTTGTTGTGTTCGTTCGACCTTTGGAGCACCGGGCGGGAATTGAACCCGCGTGTACAGGTTTTGCAGACCTGCGCGTTAAACCACTTCGCCACCGGTGCTTGTGAAAACCGTTGTCAGTGATCAGGGGGCAGTTTCCGCCGGATCACCCTGAACATCAAAACTGAAACTAAAAAACCCACCTCGCCGTTTGGCGGGTGGGTCGTCGGGGTTGGAAGATTCGCAGTGTTGAATCTAGCCCAGAGAACACGCCCGCGTGGCACGGCAGCCCTGACAGAGACAGCAGGACATACACATGAGACACATCACGAGAGTGAGAAGGTGGACCATTGAACCCCTTGCCTGCAAAGCCACGCCCGAACTGCGGCTGCTTGCCGGATAGCCGTAGATTAGAAGCAATCCGGGGGCATGTCAAGCGAGGCTCGCAGCTTTCTTTCCCAACGTGGGGAGCCTGGCCTACAGAGTGAATTGCATTTTTCTGCACGGGTTCCGGCCAAGTCTGCGCGATTTTAACCACCATGGTCGCGGGCGAAATTGGCGAGGGTAGTGGATGTCGGGTGGGCGGGTAGCACCGTTCTTGGGTCAAACGGACTGCTTTTCCTGCCGTAATACACATGCTTTCAACAGGGTTAGGTGGCCGCAAATGCAGGTATGTGTTAATTCTAGCCAGTTTTCCGCATTTACATGATGATTTTCAGAGCGGGTTTCGCTTTCCTTTCCCTCTTTCCAGCGGCTTCCATCCCCCGTAGTCTTGGCTTTCATTGAAGGAAATTAACCGGCTCTTTATTGCCGACATTACCCCAGACTTCCGTTAACAGAACGAGAGCGTAGAGCCAGTCTCCTGTGCGTCGAATGCCGGGTTACGCATTGCACGAAAGCCGCGCCCGCTTGGGCTGTGTGCAGATCGTGCAAGGCAACCGGTTGCAAGATCTACCAGGAAAGGGCTGAGCCGCTCCCGTTCGCCGAAAAAATAAACCGATGGCGTCCACCTGCACTTGTGCGGGCACGGGCATCGTGTTTTCTTCAGACGGCCAAACTTTTGATTGAAGGAGTTCATACCAACACCATGCGTCCTAAAAAAATCATTCTCTGCGTAGACGATAACGAGCAGGACCTTTCCGTACTCAGTTTCATGCTGGCAACCAACGGATACCGGGTGGTTTCCGCCACCAACGGTCAGGAGGCGATCGGCATCTTTGCCGATTTACCGGTGGACCTGGTGCTGGCCGATTTTGCAATGCCGCAGATGAATGGTTTGCAGCTGGTGGACCGGTTGAAGCAGATAGGGCCACATGTGCCCATGATTCTGCTGGGCGATCCGCAGCGGATGGCTGGCGAGATGCACGCTGCCGACGCCCTGGTGGCCAAGAAGAATTGCTCCCCGCAGGAACTGCTGGAACGCATCAAGGTGATGAGCGCACGCAAGCGCGGCCCGCGCAAGGGCACCGTGCGGATGGTGCACGAGGTGGAACTCGCCGTGGCGTCGTAGTACAGCAGGGAAGAGGGAGTAGGGGGTAGGGAACAGGGAACAACTCCTGGCTCTCTGCTTGCGTCCAAAGGAAGGACGCGGGGATGGCAGCGCAATCCCGGCCAGACCGTCTTCTTCCGGACTTCGTTTCCGAGCCCTGATTTCCCCACGCTTGGCCGTTGTTTTCTATTTGCTGTTGACGGTCCCTGTTCCCGCCTCTTGACGACTCTGTGCGCTGATGCGCATACTCGCCACTTGTGCCCGGTCTGGAGGGTTTTTCTCCCTGCCAGCGGGGGTTGGCCTCTTATGGATTTGGTCGTGGTTCGTCTCCTGTTCGTGGCCCTTCTTGCAGGGGTCTGTTATTTCCTTCGTCCTTTTGGCATTCAGGCGGGATGGGTGGGCGCGGTCGCCGGAGCAGCGGCGGCAGGCGCGGTGATTGTCTTCGAGTTGCGGGTGCGGGCGCTTACTTTGCGACGGCTGATCGGCGCCGTGGCGGGCAGCGTGCTGGGCATCTTTGGCGCGGCCCTGTTCTGCCTGGTGCTGCGCTCGGCGCCGCTTTCTGGTGGAACGTCGGCCGCGTTGCAAATCTTTGTGCTGCTTCTGATGACCTACGTTGGCCTGCTGGTGGGCGCCAGCAAGGGCGACCTGCTGAATCCGGCGGCGCTCGGGACGGTCTTTTCCGGCGAGCGGCCCACCCGGCGCAGCGCCAAGGTGCTGGACACCAGCGTGATTATCGACGGCCGCATTGCGGATATCGCCGAGGCCGGCTTCATCGACGGCATGATGGTGGTGCCGGAGTTTGTGCTGCGCGAGTTGCAGATTGTGGCCGACTCGACCGACAGCTCAAAGCGGCAAAGAGGCCGCCGCGGCCTGGACATGCTGCAGCGCATGCAGTCCAACACCAATATTCAAGTGCAGATTGTTCCCGACGACTTTCCTTCCATACGCGAAGTAGACCTGAAGCTGTTGGAACTGGCCAAGAAGTGGGAGGCCAAGGTGGTGACCAACGACTTCAACCTGAACAAAGTGGCGCACCTGCATCACGTGGAAGTGCTGAACATCAACGACCTGGCCAACGCCCTCAAGCCGGTAGTCCTGCCCGGCGAGAAGATGAACGTCCTCATCCTCAAAGAAGGTAAGGAGTACAACCAGGGCGTGGGCTACCTGGACGACGGAACGATGGTGGTGGTGGATCACGCCCGGCGCCTGATCGGCAAGTCCGTGGAGATCTCCGTGACCAGCGTGCTGCAAACGGCCAGCGGGAAGATGATCTTCGGCAAACTGGACGAGAACGGAAAAAGCGGCGAGCCGGGAAGGCCGGGTCCGGTCGAAGTTGCGCATTGATGCTCGATCACTTCCAACACCGGCAAGTTTGTCCAGCCGGGGCTGAAGCCCTGTGTTTTTGCGCCTCTTTCGGCACGACTGAAGTCGTGCCCTGACACAAGGCCAGTCGTCCGCTGAGACAACGGCAATTTTCGAATGGCGAGCGGCAAAGGCACGACTGCATTTCTCTCTATTGCGCGGCCGTTCCGTAGAATGCGTTGTTTCCGGAACGCAGATCGCGGCCATAGGTGAGTACTACGCTGGTGCCCAGCACGGTGAGCTTCGCCTCCACGCCGGTGTCGAAGATCCACTTGCCGTTGGAGAGTCCGCTGGTGGGCGCGCCCATTCTGCCAATGTCGAGCAGAGGGCCCAGTTTGATGGTGAACAGGCCGTTGCTGTAGACACGCCGGAAGAAGTCCGTATTCGAGAGAAAGTAGTTATTCCCGAGCGGGGAACTGCCTTTGCGTCCGTCGCGCGTCCCGATCTGCCCGCGAATCCATAAATCGTTGTCGCGCTCCACGCCAAGCATGAATAACTCGTCGAAGGGTGCGCTTCCGAAGATGCGGCCAGCGCGCAGGCGTTGCTGCGCCTCGTAGCGGTCACCTTGCGATTGCGGAAACCAGTGGGCCATCGCCGATGCTTGCAACTTGCCAAAATGGCTGGGAGCATCGGGCAGATGGGAATTAGGCCACAAACGCGCGAACTCCGCGTTGGCCCCGCCAGTGAGCGTAAAGCGCCGCTCGGGAATGTCCAGCAACTTGTCTTCGATGGAGGCGAGCGGCTTCAACTCGAAACCGGAAGGGACCATGGCGGGAGTTACGGCTGATCCATCGACGACGTTGCGATAACTGCGGTGCGATAACTCGGCTCCGGATGACCACTGAAGACGGCCGCTGGTGAACGAGGTAACTGAGCCGGTGAAGCTCTGTCGCTGGAGATTGAGCGATCCCAGGGCTGGGGCCGGTCCGGTGAATGAACGGCGAATCTCCCAATTCTCATTGCGTGCGTCGGCGGAGAATTGCGCTCGCTGCTGGGGACGGGCGAGGAGGGGCGCGGAGAGAGAAATCCACACCCGGCGTTTTTGTGTGTCCCAGCGCAGGAGCGACTGAATGTTAGTCGCCGATCCGCTTATGTTGAAGTAACTCGGATAGATAGTTTCATAGGCTGCGCCCGCGAAAGTGGATACAAGGGCCTGCATGCGGCTGCTGCCGAATCCATCCCGTTCGATTGCGTTGAAATCCACATCGAAGTTTCCGTCGGGTCGCGCACTGAGGGCAATGTTGTAGGCCGGAAAGATGCCCAGCCCGTGCAGGCGCGCCTCGGTCGCAGCCAAGTCGTTTAGGTGAAGAACGGCGGCTGGCGAGAAGACGAAGGAGCGGTCGAGGATAAGTCGCTGCACGTGGAGTTGAGGGTCGAATCGCAGATCGGCGACATACGGCTTGTCTACGCGGTTCCAATATTTGAGCGCAGCGTTCAGGTTGCCCATGAGGAGATAAACGGACCCAGCGAAGTTATTGGCATAGTTATCGGCGGGATCGAGTTTCAATCCATGTTGAAGCCACGATGCCGCTTCGGGATAGAGTTTGCGTTCAAAGGCGATGCCGGCCAACTCGATGGGGAAGCGCTTCTGGCGGGGGCACTGCCGTGATCCGGCAATGAGAGCGGCGCGCGCCTGCGGCCACTGCTGCAGGTGCGCCAGGGCGAGGCCGTAGTCGAAATTCACGTCGGGAGTGCGGGAAGCGAGCGGCGCGGCTAGCCGCACCACCTCTGCCCAGTTGTGCTGATCGTAGAATTGCCGGACTGGCGAGCTATCTGGCTGGGCGGAGGTGCATTGCGCGGGCAGGATTTGTGGAAGGAAAAAGGACAGCAATCCTGTGAGCACGGTCGCGCTTTTCAAAACAAAATCGCTGAGGCGTGGTCGTTGCGACCGGGAGAGACGAGCGATTGATCCGGCATTTAGAGAGTGTTGGGCAATCCCACCCAATTCGCGATAAAGCCTGCGAATTGGATGGGGCACGGTGCTTCTGTTTGCGGGCCGGATCGATAGCGCCCCGTGCCTGAAATAGTGCAAGGCTGTCCGACCCTTGCGCCAGAAACAAAGCGCAAGGATGGGGCACGGGACTTCATGCTTGACGGGCCGATTCAAGATCGCAATCAAGAGCGCGGGGATTGCACCGGCACGGCTAACAGAATCCAGTTGTGGGTAGCGCTCCACTCTTTCTCGAATCCCGCACGCTCGCGTGTCAGCAGCTTGCGTTCTGCCGGATCGTTCATTGTCACCAGAGCACGTGTGGAATCGATGCCGTCGATCACCACGTAATGAAGCTCGGATTGGCCCTCGGGCCGGAGCGCGGCGATGAGAGGACGACCCTTTCGCAGTTGCTCCTCAAGATCGCTCCAGCTTCCATTCAATGCAAAAGTCTGAAAGCCGTGCTGTTGCAGATAGGCTCCCATCTGCACTGCCGGGATGCCGTGTTCCCGGGGTGAGTATAACTGTTGCTGGATCCGGGTTACATCGCTGTCGGGGCCGGGCGCGATACCGCGCTGCCTGGCCCAGTAGTTCATCACCATGGCAATGGAGGCGGCGCCGCATCCTTCTTTCGACTGATGCACAAAGGGAACGTCGATCCACAACGCGGTGGGCGTTGCGGCCCATGAGACAGCAGCCACCAGCAGAAGCGCAACCGGATGCGCCATGCGTGCCATCACGCGGGGAAGATCAATGGACGGCGGCAACAATGATGATCACCGCGACAATCACGATGAGCAACATCAGCATCCTCGCGCTGATGAAGCCGGCGGAGAACTTCTGCTGCGCATCCGTTGAGCGGGCAGCCAGATTGGCTAACTCGTCGTCGGAAAGCGTGGGAATTGCGGTGCGCACCTGAATGGGGTCAATCTTCGCGTCGCGCATGGCGCGCTCGGCAGTCGGCGAAGAGAGAAACCCCTTCACGGTGGAGATGTTTTGCTGGCGGGTTGCGGAGGAGTTCACAACCTGTTGCTGCAGAGCCTGGGGGCTAACCAGATGGTCTTCAGCGACGGCCTGGGAAAAAATATCGGAGGGCCAAGCGAGAACCAGGATCAGCGCGCCAAACAAAACTCCGCGAAGGGGAAGCAGGGAAGAGGCTGACAGTTTCTTCATGAGTTTCTCCGGAAACCGTATTATCCGACTCGTTCGGTTTTTAGGATGCCCTGCTGCAAAGACTGGGTTGCCCTGCGAAGTTAGCGGGGCAACCCGGTGATGTTTCCTCACCTATTGAATGGCCGCGACCAGGCACTCTCCGGCCTCGCTCAGTACTTCGGCACCTTGGGGTCGATCTCGTCGCTCCAGGCGAGAATGCCACCGGCGAGGTTTGCGACGCGGGGGTAGCCGGACTGCTTGAGGAATTCGGCAATGCGCTGGCTGCGGCCGCCCGACTTGCATTGCACAATGACTTCGCGATCGCGGTCGATTTCGGCGAGGCGGTTGGGTACTTCGTTTTGCGGAATCAGCCTTCCGCCGATCTGGGCGATCTGGTACTCGAAAGGCTCGCGCACGTCGATGAGATAGACGTCTTCGCCGGCGTCCATGCGGCGCTTGAGCTCTTTCACGGTGTGCTGTGGAATTCCGTTGTTCATGGATTTCACCTCCGGAGAATCGGGCACAATGCCACAAAACTGCTGGTAGTCGATGAGCGCGGTGACGGTCGGGTTGACGCCGCAGACCGGGCACTCGGGATTCTTGCGCAGCTTCAGTTCGCGGAAGCGCATGTTGAGGGCGTCGACCAGGAGCAGGCGGCCGGCGAGCGATTCGCCTTTGCCCAGGATGAGCTTGATGACCTCGGTAGCCTGAATGACGCCGACCAGGCCGGGGAGAATACCGAGCACTCCGCCCTCGGCGCAACTGGGCACCAGTCCGGGCGGCGGCGGTTCGGGATAGAGGCAGCGATAGCACGGTCCGGCTTCCGTGGCGAAGACGCTGGCCTGGCCCTCGAAGCGGAAGATGGAGCCGTAGACGTTCGGCTTCCCGAGTAGTACGCAGGCGTCGTTGACGAGATAGCGCGTGGGGAAGTTATCCGTGCCGTCGGCCACGATGTCGTAGTCTTTCAGGATTTCAAGGGCGTTGGCGCTGGACAGCATGGTGTCGTGCTTGACGATGTTAATGGCCGGATTGAGGGCCTTGAGCTTCTCCTCCGCCGAGTCGAGTTTTTTGCGGCCAATGTCTTTGGTGGAGTGGATGATTTGGCGCTGCAGGTTGCTCGCATCCACGACGTCGAAGTCGACCAGGCCGAGTGTGCCGATGCCGGCGGCGACCAGGTAGAGGGCCAGAGGCGAACCCAGGCCGCCGGTGCCGACGCAGAGCACGCGGGCAGCTTTCAGCTTCTGTTGGCCCTCCATGCCCACCTCGGGGAGGATCAGGTGGCGCGAGTAGCGGGAGAGGTCGTCGGTGGTCAGTTCAGGTAGCGTGGTGGATTCAATTGTGGTCGCCATGGTGTCCAACTCTCAGGGGATGAAGGTTTGGGTCGATGGTGAGTTCATGTCCGGTTGAGCTTCTTTGTGCCGAAGACGCCCGCCTGGCGGTTCGTTCGTCACCGCGTGACTCCGTATTTTAGCCTCTTGAAATCCCAGGTCCCCAAAAGCGAGGGACCTGGGGCACCCGCAGTTCATTTCAATGCAGTTCATTTCAATGCAGAGTTCTGCGCCGAAGGCGCGCCCGCCTGGACGGCCAGTCCCCCGGCGATCGAGGGGATGATCGAGAGGGTGTCGGTTGATGTAACTGCCGTGGCCTCTTTCGCGGGCAGATAGCGGACGTCTTCGTCGTTCAGATAGAGGTTAACAAAGGAGCGGACTTTGCCCTCGGGGGTGAACAGATGCTTGGCCAAGGCCGGGTGCGCCTGGGTGAGGGCTTCGAGCGCTCCGGAAATGGTGGCCGCGGAAACCTCGACCGCGTCCAGCCCTCCCGTGTGGGTCCGCAACGGTGTGGGAATGAAAATGGTAGTCATTCGCTTGGCTCCTCGCCATCGTCTACAGATTTGAGATGCGGCTCAGGCAGGTCGGTTCACTTTTCTACCTGAATCGTCTCCTGCTCGAAACGTTTGTCCTCTTCGCTGGAGCCGGCCAGGAGGAAGGAGTTGGTGTCCGTGGCCTTGCCCTGGGCCACGGCGGTGATCACATAGGAACACTCCAGCCAATGGGCCTCGGCCAGATCGGTCGGGGACCATTGCGCCGGGTGGTCTGGATGGGAGTGGTAAAAGCCCGCAATTCCCAGACCCCGGGTGCGCGCCTCGCGCTCGATCTTGACCAGTTCCAGAGGAGCGATCTGGTAGCGGTTGTGCGCCGAGTCGGTGCGGGTGTTGCCAGCGCGGACAGCCGCTTCAACCTGCCAACCGTCGGGCGTGGACTTGCCCAGGAGCGCGCCGCAGCACTCATGGGGGTACGTCTCCTCGCCATGGGCGCGGATTTGGCTGAAAACCGCCGCGGGCAGTCGAAGAACCCTCACGCTTCCTCCCAGAACCTCTCGGTCAGATATTTTTCCGCGCTGTCGGGCAGCACGGTGACGATGACTGCCTTGCGCCCTGCTGCAGCTTCCTCGCGGGCGATGCGGACGCAGACCTCCACAGCCGCGGCCGCTGAAATGCCCACCAGCAGGCCCTCGTCGCGTGCCAGTCGGCGGGCCATCTCGTAGGCCGCCTCGGTTTCCACTTCGACGGCGCGGCTGGCCAGGTGAGGGTTATAGATGGCCGGCACGATGGATGTTCCCATGTGCTTCATTCCTTCCAGACCGTGGAAGGGCGAGTCCGGCTGCACGCTGATGGCTTGCAGCAGGGGATTCATCTCCTTGAGCCGCCGGGCCGTGCCCATGAAGGTTCCGCTGGTTCCCAGGCCGGCGACAAAATGCGTCACCTTGCCCTGGGTCTGCTGCCAGATTTCTGGGCCGGTGGAGTGGTAGTGCGCCAACCAGTTGGCGTCGTTGGAGTACTGGTCCACGTAACAAAAGCGGGTTGGATCGTTGCCAGCCAGTTCGCGGGCGCGGCGAATGGCGCCATCGGAGCCCTGGTCCGGGTTGGTCCAGTCGACCGTTGCGCCATAGGCGGCAAGAATTCGCTTGCGCTCCGGCGAAACGTTGGAGGGCATGGCCAACTGCACCGGAAAGCCCAGAGCCGCGCCCAGCATGGCCAAGGCGATGCCGGTATTGCCGCTGCTGGCGTCCAGCACGGTTTTGCCGGGCGTGAGCAAACCGCGTGCGATGGCGTCGCGCACCATGGCTGCGGCAGCCCGGTCCTTGACGCTGCCGCCGGGATTGGCCCACTCGGCCTTGGCCAGGAGGGTAATGCCTTCCAGACCGCGAACCGGCTGGGTGAGGCGGACAAGCGGTGTTGCGCCGATGCGCTCGGGCAGAGAGACGCCGAGTTCAGAGAGTTTGTCGTCGATTCCCATGGAGAATTGCAGCCTTCGTTCCGAATATGCGAGATTGAGTATGCGAGAGGCGAGTGCGGGGAAGAACCCTTCGATACCCGTTTCAACCATCCTCGCAGACTGGAAAGCGACTATGAGCCGAAAATCCCGCAATCCGAACTTCGATCAGACGCTGGAGAACCTGCGCGCACATTCCTTTGATGTCACCCCTTTGGGGGAAGTTTCAGGCGCTGGGCAAGCGGGCGAGGGTGGAGCCGTGTCGGGGGGCGTTCTGGTCGGCAAGTATGGGGCCGGGGCGGTGCTGGTGCCGCAAGCCCAGGTTCTGGACAAGGACGCGGCGGCGGCTTTTGCCGTGCAGCCCGGAATACTGATTCGCGGCCAGGTGGCGCGCCTGCTGGATCGCGGATACCAAAAGTTCATTAAAACTTCGAAATTTGAACTGCCTGCAACGGCCAGCCAATTACACTCGATTCACCAATTCAGTGAAGAACTGAGGCAGTTGACCGGCACGATCAGCCTGTACAACGAGTCTCTGGGAACCACGAGCGACCTTTACCAGTACGACCGCTTGCGGGGCCGGGAAACCGAGCAGCCTGCTGGTGAGCGCCCGTGGGATGGGGCTGACGGACACTGATCCTCTTGTTTCTTGTGAGTGCGGACCGTGAAGGGGCATGGAACTATGGGAAATCATGGAACTGTGGGAAATAAGGAAGCGCAGCCTGGAACTGGATCGACGGCCGCGCCAGTCAAACGTGAGCGCCGCACGCAGCCCCGCCATGCTGTTGACACCTCGGTGGCAGTGTATTTCGTGTATAGCGGCTGCCGGATGCAGGGGCGAATCGTCGACCTTAGCCTGGGCGGCTGTTGCATACGCTCCCTTGAACCCTTTCCGGTGGGCACCCACACGCGGGTTGAGATCGAGTTCTGCCTGAATGGGCTGCCGTTCCGGCTTGCCGGCGTGTCCCAGACTGTCCATGATCGGCATCAGGTGGGCATTCGCCTGCTGGACGTGAGCAGTCGCAAGCGCGAGCAACTGAATGAGCTGATTGCGGAGATTGCGGAAATGCAGGGAACAGGGATCAGGGAACAGGGATCAGAAAGCGCCCAGGCAGGGAGTTAGCGAGTCGGCGAGTCAGCGGCGGCGGGCGCGTTCGCGCTGCAGCTCGCGGTACAAATCGCTCTTGGACTGGCCCAGTTCGCGCGCCAGTTTTTTGAGGGCTTCCTTTTCATCTGCGCCGGTTTCGGATTGGATGCGGGCGATGCGGTCGGCAATCTTTTCCGGTGCGGCGTTTGCGACTTGATCCGCCCCAACCGGGCGGGGGCGCGCATCCACCAGCAGGGTGATTTCGCCGCGAATGCGATCACGGGCGGCCAGATCGCGACGGACTTCCGATGTGGTTCCGCGCACGAACTCCTCGTGAATCTTGGTCAGCTCGCGGGCCAGTACTACGCGTACTGCGGGACCAAAGACAGATTCCAAATCCGCCAGCGTCTCCAGGATGCGGTGCGGCGCCTCGTAAAAAACCAGTGTGCGGGCGGCCTCGGCTTTCTGTACCTCGGCGGCCAGCGATTCGAGGCGCGTTCGCCGGGCTCCGGCCTTTTCCGGAAGAAAGCCGATGAAGTGAAATTCGCCTGTGGGCAGTCCTGAAGCGACCAGTGCGCTCAGCCCGGCGTTGGCTCCGGGAATGGGGATGACGGCGATACCGGCGGCGATGGCCTCGGCTGCCAGTTGGGTGCCGGGGTCGCTGATGCCCGGCATTCCGGCGTCGGAGACAACGGCGATGCGTCCCCCGGCCTTGAGCTCTTCCACAAACTGCTGCGCGCGCTCGTGCTCGTTGTGCTGGTGGCAGCTGATGGTGGGGGTTGTGATTTCAAAGTGATTCAGCAGCTTCTGGGTCTGGCGGGTGTCTTCGCAGGCAATGCGGTCCACGCGGCGGAGAACGTCGAGGGCGCGCAGGGTGATGTCGCCCAGGTTGCCGATGGGGGTAGCGACCAGGTAGAGGCCAGGTGCAAGAGGTGCTTCTGGATCGGCGGCCATGGGCTGTGTTTCTCTCCGGTGTGCTGGTGCTAGGACCAGCGGGATATTCGACTTCCCAGGTCCCCAAATGCGAGGGACCTGGGGCACCCTTGATTGAGATTTCGAAGGTATGCGGGCACTGTGCTAGCTGGCTTCTTCGCGTTCCATACGGCGCTGCTCGGCGAGGAGCGACATGGAACTCATCAGGTTTTGCACGCTCACGATGCCCACCACGCGACCGCTCTCGGTGACGGGAATCAGCGCCAGACCGCGGCCGGCGGAGATGCGGCGAATCGTGGTGCCCAGTGTGTCCTCGGGGCGCGCTACCTGGAAAGCCTTGGACATGGCCGACTGCACGTAGCCGTCGCCGTCGCTGCGCAGGGCGTCGACGATGCGCTGGCGGCTGATGATGCCCACCAGTTGCGGGCCGCGGACGACGGGGAAATCTTCCTGCAGGGAGTGAACGCAGCGCGCCAGAGCCCCTGCCAGCGTGTCGGACGGCGAGAGGGTGGCGAAATCGGTGAGCATGACTTCGCGCATGTGCACGGTGTCGACCACCGACTGGAAAAATGCGCCCTGTTCCTCGATGGGAGCGCCGATCATGATGAAAAAGCCGGCGATGATGAGCCATGGGCTATGCAAATACATGCCGCCCAACATGGCTGCAAGCGCCAGCACCTGGCCCATTCCGGCAGCCATGCGGCCTTCAGGAGCGAGGCCGTGCTTGCGGGCAAAGCTGCCCCGCAGCAGACGCCCCGCGTCCAGCGGGTAAGCCGGCACCAGATGCAGCACGCCGAGACATGCCTGCATCCAGACCATGCTGCGCACCAGGAAACCGGATGCGATCCACGGCTGCTCGAGCAGCTTGATGTCTCCGCTTGCGCCGAGGAGCCCGCCCGCCAGAAAGAGCGCCGTGGCGATGTTCGCGAGCGGGCCCGCCAGCGCCATGGCAAACTGCCCGGCGCCCTGGTTGGAGTCTTCCTGGCTTTCAGGGGTGGCGTAGGCATAGAGCCCGCCGATGGGCAAAAACAGAATGGCGCGCAGGCGCAATCCAAGATAAGCGGCCACCAGCAGTCGCGCAGTTTCCCGCACTGCTACCGCCGCAAGCAGCAGGAAGAAGAGCGCCAGACTGCGCATGACGCCATCCGCGGCGCCGAGCCCGAGGCATACGACCGCCAGCAGGGGAAAAAAGGCATGGACGCGCAACTCGACGCCCATCCAGCGGCCCAACGGAATTGACCAGCCTCGCATACGGATTATTGTAGAGGGTCGAGCCGGGATGCACGTCCGGTATGCTGGTTGGCAATGCGCATCATTTCAGGATCGTTCCGTTCCCGCACGCTGCAAGCTCCGCCAGGGCTTGCCACTCGGCCCACCAGCGACAGGCTGCGGGAAACTCTCTTCAATGTGTTGGCGCCGCGGATCGAGGGCGCTGTTTTTCTTGATTTATATTCCGGTTCGGGTGCGGTGGGCATCGAGGCGCTGAGCCGCGGCGCCGCGCGGGTGGCCTTTGTGGAGCGTGCTCCAGCGGCCCTCAAAGTTCTTGACGCGAATCTGGTCAAGCTGGGGTTGACGGCGGGATTCCGCGTGTACTCAGCCAGCGTGGGCGCGTTTCTGCGCAAAGCGGGGCGGGGAGCGGAGGCGGGGTTTGACGTGGCCTTTCTCGATCCACCGTATGACGCGGCCCAGGAATATGCGGCGACGCTTGGTCTGCTGGGTGGATCGGGGACCGGGTTGCTGGCTGCCGGAGCACTGGTCATCGCGGAGCATCGGCGCAAGGAGCGGCTGGCGGACAGCTACGGCTCACTCGAACGCACGCGGCTGCTGGAACAGGGCGATGCGTCGTTGAGCTTCTATGCGTTTCGGACAGCCGAGGCCTCGGAGTGAGATCTCGCGGGATCGGCGAGGCGGATTTCGACCAGCAGCCGCGGGGGGAATGTTTCGTGCCGCAGGGCCTGAAGGCCGCGTCTTTCTTTCGTGTTTACGGCACGACTGAAGTCGTGCCCTGACGCCTTGCGCGGCTCGGCATGTATGTTCCGCAGGCTGTGGACTGGCAACTTTCAGCCAACCCGGCATCCGGCCAAGACCAAGATATTCGAGAGGGCTCTGGATTGAGAGCCAGACAAATGCGAGGATCGAAGGAATGAAGATTCGAGGGAAGTGGGTATTGGCGGCGGTACTGCTTTGCAGCGCGGGCTTAGAGGCACAGCAAGCGGCGAATTGGCAGATCGGTCCTTTCACGCGGCCGGCGACGGGCAACCCGGTGATTGCGCCGCGGCCGGGGTCCAGGTTCGCCGACCCGCTGCTGGCAAAGCCCGCGCATTGGGAGGCGCTGCATACGTTCAACCCATCCGCCGTGGTGCGCGAGGGCAAGGTGGTCGTGCTCTATCGGGCCGAAGATGACTCCGGGGCCATGACGATTGGTGGGCACACGTCGCGGCTGGGGATGGCCGAAAGCGCCGATGGAATCCACTTTTCGCGGCGCGCCAATCCGGTCTTTTTTCCGGCCAAAGATGGCCAGCAGGCGCGCGAGTGGCCGGGAGGTGTCGAGGACCCGCGGCTGGTTGAAGCGGAAGACGGGACCTACGTGCTGACTTATACGCAATGGAATCGCAAAGATGTTTCGGTGGGCATCGCTACTTCGCGCGACCTGACCCACTGGACCAAGTACGGGCCGGCGTTTCTTGCCGCGGGGAGCGGCAAGTATGCCGAGCTGAAGTACAAGTCGGCGGGGATCGTGACGCGGCTCGACAAGAGCAAAGGGCGGTTGATCGCGGCAAAGATTGATGGGAAATATTGGATGTACTGGGGCGAAGGGTCCATTCGTCTGGCTACTTCGGCCGACCTGATCCATTGGACGCCGGTTGAAGATGCGCAAGGTGCGGCCGAGGAGTTGCTGCGTCCGCGCTCCGGCCACTTCGATTCGAGCTTTCCTGAGACCGGTCCGCCGCCCATCCTCACGGATGCGGGAATCGTGGTTCTTTACAACGGCAAGAACGCGCCTGATGGGGGAGACCCGCAATTGGGGCCGAGCGCGTATGGCGTGGGGGAAGCGCTGTTCGACCCGAAGGATCCCAGGCGGATGCTGGCGCAGACCTCCGATCCGGTGTTCAAGCCAGAGTTGCCGTATGAAAAGACCGGCCAATATGCGGCTGGAACGACCTTCGCCGAGGGGCTGGTCTACTTCCATGGCCAGTGGTTTCTTTATTACGGCTGCGCCGATTCGCTGGTGGCCGTGGCGATTGCGGCTGCAAACTAGCGTGGTGTTCCTGAAGTTCATGCAAGAAAAACCACAGATCCTTCGCTCACCACCCCCAGGCTGAAGAGCGCCTGGGGCCCCGTTCGCTCAGGATGACAGCAATTAGTTTTGTTGTGAATCTATGGGACGGGACACTCGCGAATTGCGAACGCCTCTGGGGATGGTCGCGAAGCTTGCTGCGCGTTCGGCCCGGCTTGAGTTAGCATCAATCCACGTTTCGACCCTTTCCGCTCAAGGAAGCGTGGCCATGCGTTTCAGTTCGACTCTTCTCCGGTTGGCTGCGCTCGCCGTGGTGGCGCATGTGGCCTGGTTGCCTGCACAGTCATTTGACCTGGACCGCGGCCGGGAGCCGGTGGTTTCGCTGGACGGCCCTTGGCGCTTTCATCCCGGGGACTCGCCCTTGTCGCCTGGGTCTCATCCAAAAGATCAGACAGCGGAGCTGTGGGCTGCGCCGGGATTTGACGACTCCACATGGCTGCTGCTGGACAGCGGTAAATCCTGGGCCGCGCAGGGCTATCCAGGCATGAGCGGCTTTGGCTGGTACCGCTTTCAAGTGAAGGTGCCGGCTGGTGAAAAACCGACATCCCTGCTGCTGGCGCCCATCGTGACGTCATTCGAGCTCTACGTGGATGGCAGGCTCGTGGGCGGCTCGGGGGAGATGCTGGCAGAGGTCCCGGACACGCACATCAGTTATCAGCTCTTTCCGCTGAGCGCGGGCGGGAGCGACAGCGCGCGGGTCGTTCAGGTGGCGATTCGCGTGTGGCATGCGCCGATCTGGGCAAGTTACGTGGGCGGCGGACCCTATCGGCCGGGTCACCTGGCCGGCGATCCTGAATTACTGGCAGCCGAACGGCGTCATCGCCAAACGGTGCGCAACATCCAGTATGTCGATGCCTATTCCTATAGCATCACGGCGGCCTTGGTTGGATTTGCGATCCTGTGCCTGTTTTTCATTCGCAAGGCAGAGCGCGAGTACCTTTGGTTCGCCCTGATCCTGCTGGCCCAGGCTGCCGACAACGCACTGATGGTCGGCCAGGAAATCTACGCCTGGCTTTATCTGCCCATCTACGACTTGCTGGATGGAGGTCTTGCGGCCGTCACCATTGTGGCGGCGTTCTGCTTTTTCTCCATGATTCTGGATGTGCGCGCCGGGCGGCTGGGGCGGGCTTTTCTGGTGCTGGCGGGCCTGAGCCCGTTTGTCGCCGTTTTCTACTGGCCGGGCTGGTTCTCCGCGCCGGCTTCGGCCGCGCTGCAACTGACCTGCTTGCTGCCGGCGGTGGGATGGATTCTGACCGTGCTGGGGGCGTGGGCCGTGCGCGGCAATCAGGATGCGCGCCTGCTTCTGGTACCCACGATGCTCGATTTCGGCTACTACCTGGCCGACAACCTGGCCATCGTGCTCAACCAGGCCGGCCTGACGCGCCTGCCTCATGTGTTGGAGGTGCCGCTGCCGCTGCCTCCCTTCACCATGCAGACCGGCATTCTGCTGCATCTGTTTTTCCTGCTGGCCATGGTGGTGTTTCTGGTTCTGCGCTTCACACGGGCGCGGCGCCGGGAGGCGTGGCTGGCCGGGGAGTTTGAGGCCGCCCGCCAGGTGCAGCAGGTGCTGCTGCCGGACGAACTGGACCAGTGTCCCGGCTTCACGGTCGAGTGCATCTATCAGCCCGCGGACCAGGTGGGCGGGGACTTCTTTCAGCAGATCGGCGACGGCCGGGGCGGCGTGTTGATCGTGGTCGGAGACGTCAGCGGCAAGGGCCTGCCGGCCGCCATGATGGTTTCGGTGCTGGTGGGCGCCATCCGCGCCGAGGCAGCGCACGGCGCCGGTCCGGCTGCGTTGCTGGCCTCGCTCAACGAACGCGTCCTGGGTCGGGCGCATGGTGGATTCACCACATGTTTGGCCGCTCACATTTCCCGCGAGGGCCGGGTGACGATGGCCAACGCCGGCCATCTGCACCCCTACCGCAACGGAGAGGAGATTGACCTCCCCGGCTCTCTGCCTTTGGGAATTGTGGCGCAGGCTCAGTTTGAAACCGCCGAGTTGTTGCTTGCGCCTGGCGACCGGCTCACCTTTGTCTCCGACGGGGTGGTTGAGGCGCAATCCAAATCGCGGGAACTGTTCGGATTTGACCGCACACGCCACCTTAGCCGCCAACCCGCCGCCGAGATTGCGGAAGCCGCCCGCGCGTTTGGGCAGTCGGATGACATTACCGTGGTGACAGTCGAGTTCTCCGGCGCGCCGACGTAGCTCGATCACGCCGATCGAAGAGGGCCGGAATTGCCCGGGCACGTTGGGACTGCCGGTTTCCTCAGGGCAATCGCATTTCGAATTCTCCGAGCACTCCCATCGATTGTCATCCTGAGGAGCGCAGCGACGAAGGATCTGCGGTTGCGTTTCGGCCTGTTTCCGGCAAGATGGACCTCTTGGCCTCTCCAACCTTCACCGCAAAGCAGAAAAGAACAACCGCAGATCCTTCACTACGTTCAGGATGACATACGTTGAATGCAAAGGGATTTGGAATGCGATTGCCCTGCGGATTTCCTATTGAAGCGCACACACCGGGCCGGAACCGGTTAAAGTACTGAGCATGAAAACTGCGCGATTTTTTCTCGCTGTGAGTGCGCTGGTTCTGGCGGCTGCCGGGGTATCCTGCGCGGTGGGCCAGCAGCCTTCCGTCGCCAGCACGCAAACGGCGAGGCCAGATTTGGTCATTCTCGACACCGACATTGGCGACGATATCGACGACGCTTTTGCGCTGGCTCTGGCGTTGAAAAGCCCGGAGCTGAAGATTCTGGGCATCACGACAGCGTATGGCGATACGGAACTCCGCGCGAAACTTGTGGACCGCTATCTGGATGCAGTGGAGCGGGGTGATATTCCCGTGGCGGCCGGTGTTTCCACGCCGCACGAAAACGGCCTTACGCAGGCAGCCTATGCCCGACAGGCGCCCAGCCGCAAGCACGCCGATGGAGTTGCATTTCTCCTCGACCAGATCAAAGCCCACCCAGGCCAGATCACGCTCATCGCCATTGGGCCGCTGTTCAACATTCAGGCAGCCATCGAGCGCGATCCGGCTACCTTCCGGCAGCTCAAGCGGGTGGTGCTGATGGGTGGCAGTGTTTTCCGTGGCTATGACGGACCGAACGGCGAACATGCTCCGCCCGACCCGGAGTGGAACATCCTCCGTGATCCGGCAGGAGCCAAGGCGCTGCTGGCCTTGGGTGTGCCGGTCTTTGTGATGCCGCTGGACTCGACGCAAATCCATCTGGGTACGGCTGAGCGGGAGAAGATCTTTGCCCATGGTTCGCCGCTCACCGACCAGTTGACCCTGCTCTATCACCAGTGGCTGGCGGGGAACGACTGGCATGCAACGGCTCCTACGCTCTTTGACCCGGTGGCCGTGGCCTACGCCGTACGACCGGACTTGTGCCCCATGAAGCCGCTGCGTCTGGAGGTGGACGACAAGGGATTCACTCGGCCGGTAGAGGGAGTTCCCAACGCACAAGTCTGCCTGCAGTCTGACGAAAAGAGGTTTATGAAGCTGTTTCTGGACCGAATCGCGGGCGAAGCGGCCCACTGAGTCAACGAATTGGGAGGGCTCGGTTTATCAGGATTTTAACGGCGGCGGCCACGGGAGTTGCGTTTTCCAGAGCATGAGGCGTCAGTTGTGCGCGCGGTCACTTGCAACTCCATTGACACCGGAAGACAGTAGGTGAAAAATGGCGAGTCGAGCCAATTGGAACCGATTTGAGCGCTGTATGGAGGAAACGTGAAAAACGCAGTGAAAATCTTTGTTTTTGCGGTGTTGGCAATTCTGGGAGCGGGATGGATGTTGACCGGCTGCAAGTCGGCGCCGGAGCTGACGCAGGCCAACGCGCAGGCCCTGATCCAGGCCAATTATGACAAGGCACCCGCGGTGGGCGCCAACATCACCGTGGACCATCTGGGTCTGAGCCAGGGCATTACAGGCAAGCTCTGGACCCTGACCAAGGTCTATCCCAACAAGTATTGGGCCGATTACACGCTCACGCCGGATGGCAAGAAGGCGGTCAAGCTGCCGGGTGGTGGCGACGTGATCCAGTGGCGGCCGGACAGCGCAGACGACAAGGGCTATTCGCTCATTGTGGTCACGGCAGCTGCCAACCACCTGAAAGCGCATGACGTGAAGGATCCCCAGGACGAGGTGGTTCCCGGCGTGACGACAGCCAAGGGCGCAGCGTTCATTGAGGGCGTGAACCTGGACGGGGTACCCGATACCCTGCAGCAGATTGCGCACAACCCGGGAAACAAGCTAAGCACCAAGCGTCAGGCGGATTTCTCGCTGGAGAACGGCGCCTGGGTTCTGCATTCGATTGGATAGCCAAACCCGTACGAGCCCCAGCGGGAGTCTCTCGACGGGTGCAGTTCTCGAAAAGACGAAGCACAACGCGCGGGGCTTGGGCCAGATCGCGCGTTGTGCTTTTTGCGGGACGGCGCTGGGTCTTCGGTTTACCTTGCGTCATTGCTCCTTGAGGTACTGCGAAGGCGCAAAATTCTTCCTTAACTTCCCACACATCCTGAAAACTTTCCACACATCCTGAAGAAGCAGTCAAACCATCGGGCCCCAGAGCAAGGAGAGAGGTTGATCTGATGATCCGTGCATTTCTTCGTTTATCGATGTTTGGTGGAGCGCTTCTTTGGGTTGTGGGTTGCGGCGGTTATTCGGGCGTAGTCTCTGACCCCGGCGGCGACTCGACAATCGTCACATTTGCGGTGACTGGCGGCACGCCCACCGCTGTCGCTACCAAGGTCGGCACCGGCGCGTTTAACGCAGCAACACTCACCGCGGGCAAACTCACTCTGAGCCTGCCCAGCGGTACGACCAACTTCGCTGTGGCCTTCGCCTGTCCGGCCGTGACGCTGACGACAAACTCCTTATACCAGGAGGCGATTGAAGAGGTTTTCGAGGCGAGCACGCTGGACGGAACTTCCTTTACAGAACCGTGCCCGACCGCGCCCAGCACTGGCGCGACCGGAACGCTGACGGGATCGGTGGACGCGAGTGCGATCTCCGGGGCCAGTTCTCTGGAAATACTCGCCGGGAACGCTACGGCGCAGTCGTCTGCGAATCTGCTCGGTCCGAGCGCCAACTTCAGTTTTTCCGCGCCGACGGGAACGGACCGGGTGATGGTCTTGGCCTACCATCCAGAAATTGACGGATTAAACGAGACGATCAGCCTGGCTGCCGCAAAGAGCTTCAGCAGCCAGGCCGTCCCCGGAGCATTGAACGGCGGCAGTACAGTGGTTCTGGGCGCCGCCGATGAGACAACGCTTGAGCCCCTTAGCTATAGCGGCGTCCCATCGGGATATGGCGCGCCGTTCACGCTCGTCAATTACGAAATGGGGGGCAATGGGGCCGTTCTGATTGCAGCGTCAGCCACGTCCACATATGCGGCCTTGCCTGCTGGCGCGACGCAAAGCGGAGACTCCTATTTCTTCACTGCCACCGCTCGCAGCGCTTCGAACCCACTGGAATGGGCTTTGGTCACAGCGAATTCGACTTCAGCCGCTCCGGAGTCGTTTGCTTTTCCCGCTGCGTGGTCGTACGCGGGTCCAACTCCAGCGGCGCTGCCTTCTTTCAACCTCTCGTATGCGGGATTCTCCGGCAAGACGGATGTGCACAGCGGTGGGAGTATGGTGTGGTTCACCCCCTCTACGACTGAAACCCTTATTGCGGTCACAGCGACAGGGAATTACCTCAACGGCTCGACGACTTTGGCGATTCCGGATCTGTCGGGTTTGACAGGATTTATTGCGCCGCCAGCCTCCGGGACGGTTGTGTCTTGGTTGGCGGAGATATCTCAGGGAAGTTCTGCTTCCGTCTCATCGTCGGCTTCGAATAAGGCCGTGACGACGGTGCTCAATGCGGGGCACTATACAGTGCCTTAACAGGCTGCGAAAAAACCCTGAATGAACGGCGAAAAGCCACAAAGGTGCGCCGCAGGGCCTCAAGGCCGCACTCATTCTACGACACTTACGGCACGACTGAAGTCGTGCCCTGACACTAGTGTGAGGCGCAATTCGAGTTTTTCCGCAGCCTGTGAAGTCCAACAATCGCGGGGAGGGGTGGATTCTTGGGGAATGTCTCGGGAAATATGCCGGCCGAAAGTGAGAAAGCATTGACCCCACCCCGGTTTCTTGTTATTGTTAAAAGGTTCCGCAAGAACGCCTTCGTCCGTGTGTCTTAAGGTCGAAGGCGAATGGGTGGCTCGGCCAGGCATGACTTGGCAGCGCACCATCCCATGGCCAGGTGCAGTGTGACCGGCCAGACAGGTCCCCGGAGTCGCTCTTTTCTTGCGAAGGGCAGGGACAAATCGCATCGGAGTCCGCGCGTTCTCCACCTTGGAGGGCTATGCGGGCCGGAACCAGCGAAACGGAGTTGGCTTTCCCTGCAAGTTGCGGCGAAACGCCCGACCACCGTCCCGGTTCTCGTCTGAGATTGGAACGAAGGCAGACGCGAAGCAGCAAAATTGGGCTTCCGTGCGTGTGCGCGACCGAGTTTGGTTGCGCGATTTCGCCACGGTGGGCTCCATGGGTCTGCGCGCGGCGGTCGAACTTGATGAGTCACGGTTTTTTGGCGTAAGGAGTATTGGTTTGCCTACATTCAATCAGTTGGTTCGCAAGGGGCGCACGGCCCCGCGGTACAAGACGGCGTCACCGGCCCTGCAGGCATCGCCGCAGCGGCGCGGAGTTTGCACCCGCGTGTATACGCAAACGCCTAAAAAGCCGAACTCGGCCTTGCGCAAGGTAGCTCGCGTGCGGTTGACCAACGGGATTGAGGTCACCACCTACATTCCCGGCATCGGCCACAACCTGCAGGAGCACTCGATCGTGCTGATTCGCGGCGGCCGTGTGAAGGATCTTCCCGGCGTTCGCTATCACGTTGTCCGCGGCACTCTGGATTCGGTGGGCGTGGCCAACCGGAAGCAGAGCCGGTCGAAGTACGGAGCCAAGCGCGCCAAGGGCGGCGCGGCACCGGCCAAGGCCAAGAAGTAGAAAAGCAGGGATTAGGGGTTAGGGATCAGGGGTCGGAAAGACCCTGAAACCTGATCATGGGAAGCACGGTTCCGGGGCGGTAGGTGGAACCCGGACTTGGGCAACAGAGTTAGGCGCGGAAACGCGCGAGGATTTTGAAGGTTATGCCGAGAAAAGGGCACATTGCGAAGCGGGAAGTGGCGCCGGATCCAGTTTACGGTTCCACGCTGGTCACCAAGTTTGTCAACTCGATGATGTGGGGCGGCAAGAAGTCGACAGCCCAGAGCATCTTCTACCAGGCGATGAAGAACCTCGAAGAGAAGGGCGGCGGCGACGATGCGCTCAAGCTCTTCAAGAAAGCGGTCGAAAATTGCAAGCCGCTGCTTGAGGTCAAGACCCGCCGGGTGGGCGGCGCCAACTATCAGGTGCCGATCGAAGTCAATCCCGACCGCCGTACTTCGCTGGCCATTCGCTGGTTGATCACTTACGGCCGCAATCGCGGCGAAAAGGGCATGATCGACAAGCTGGGCAACGAGTTGCTGGACGCGGCCAACGGGCGCGGCGCAGCGATGAAGAAGAAGGAAGACGTGCACCGCATGGCCGAGGCCAACAAGGCCTTTGCTCACTACCGCTGGTAGATCGGGCAGCACGGGAACCAAAGAGTCGAGAATAGAGGCCGGAAGCGAAATCTGCTCCGGCCGCACAAGGTCCGAAGATCCGGACCAGTTGAACGAAACAACGGCGGGCCTTGAGCGCCCGCAAGGAAGAAATTGCCGTGGCCCGCACTACTCCTCTGAACCGTTGCCGGAACATCGGAATTATGGCGCACATCGACGCCGGAAAGACGACAGCGACAGAGCGCATTCTGTTCTATACGGGCATCACGCACCGCATCGGCGAAGTGCATGAAGGCACCGCGACCATGGATTACATGGAGCAGGAGCAGGAGCGCGGCATTACGATTACGTCGGCCGCCACCACCTGCACCTGGAAAGACGTCCGCATCAATATCATTGATACCCCTGGCCACGTGGATTTCACGGCCGAGGTGGAGCGGTCTCTTCGCGTCTTGGATGGCGCCGTGGCGCTGTTCGACTCCGTCAGCGGCGTACAGCCGCAGACCGAGACAGTTTGGCGGCAGGGCGACAAGTACAAGGTGCCGCGCATATGCTTTGTGAACAAGATGGACAAGAACGGCGCGGACTTCGAGCACGTTCTGGAGACCATCCGCAAGCGTCTGGGCGCAAAGCCTGTCGCGCTGCAGATTCCCATCGGTGCCGAAGCCAACTTCAAGGGCGTCATCGACCTGGTCGAGATGCATGCCATTCTGTGGCATGACGAAGCCATGGGTTCGCAGTACGACATTGAGCCGATTCCCGCCAACCTGCAGAAGAAGGCCGAAGCCTTCCGCACGCAGTTGATCGAGACCATCGCCGAGACCGACGATGTGCTGCTGGAGAAGTTCCTGGAAGGCGAGCTGCCGTCGGTGGCTGAGTTGAAGGCCGGCATCCGTCAGGCGACGATCGATCTGAAGGTGTTCCCGGTGATTTGCGGAACGGCCTTCAAGAACAAGGGTATTCAGACGTTGCTGGATGCGGTGATCGACTACCTGCCCAGCCCGCTCGACAAGCCCCCGGTGGAAGGTATCAATCCGGACAATATCACCGAGATCCTGACGCGCAAGGCGGACGATTCCGAGCCGTTGGCAGCGCTGGCATTCAAGATCATCAACGATCCTTTCGGCAAGCTTTGCTTCATCCGCGTCTACTCGGGCACTCTCAAGACCGGCGATACCATCGTTAATCCGCGTACCGGGAAGACCGATCGCGTGGGCCGTCTGGTGAAGATGCACGCCAACAAGCGCGAAGACATTACGGAGATTCTGGCCGGCGATATCTGCGCGGTTGTGGGCCTGAAGGAACTGAAGACCGGCGACACGCTTTGCCCGCCGAGTCATCCCATCGCTCTGGGCGCCATCACCTTCCCGGAGACGGTTATCTCGGTAGCCATCGAGCCCAAAACCAAGGCCGATCAGGAGAAGATGGGCATCGCCCTCTCCCGCCTGGCGGACGAGGATCCTACCTTCAAGGTGCATACCGATGAAGAGTCGGGTCAGACCATCATCGAAGGCATGGGCGAGTTGCACCTGGAAATTCTGGTTGACCGCATGCGCCGCGAGCACAAAGTCGAGGCCAACGTCGGCGAGCCCAAGGTAGCCTATCGCGAGACCATCCGCAAAAAGGCCGAAGCCGAGGGCAAGTACATCAAGCAGACCGGCGGTTCGGGCAACTACGGCCATTGCAAACTGCGCATTGAGCCGAATACGCCGGGCGCTGGATACGAGTTTGTCAACGCCATCAAAGCCGGTGCGGTGCCGAAGGAATACATCAAGCCGATCGATCAGGGCGTGCAGGGCGCAATCGAGTTGGGCATCCTGGCCGGTTATCCGATGGTGGACATCAAGGTCACGCTTTTCGACGGCAGCTATCACGATGTCGATTCGAACGAAATGGCCTTCAAGTTCGCCGGTTCGATCGCCTTCAAGGAAGCGGCGCGCAAGGCAAGTCCCGTTCTGCTGGAGCCGGTGATGGCGGTTGAAGTCACGGTTCCCGAAGAGCACATGGGCACCATCATCGGCGACATCAATTCGCGTCGCGGGCGCATCGAGGGCATGGAACACGCCGCCGGTTCGCAAGTGATCAAGGCGATTGTGCCGCTGAAGGAGATGTTCGGTTACGTGAACGACATTCGTTCGTCCACCCAGGGCCGCGCCTCCTACTCGATGCAGTTCGCACGGTATGAAGAAGCGCCGCGCATGATTGCCGACGAAATCATCGGCCGCGCGCAAGGGAAGTAGGCAAGCTCTCAGCTACTAGCTTCTAGCTGCTAGCCAGTGCTTGAGAAGATTGAAGGCTGTTACCTCCGGCGGGAAGAGCTAGAGGCTAGGAGCTAACAGCTAGAAGCTGTATTGAAGGTTTTTGGGGCTGGAGCCGGACGGCCGGCGCCCTTGGATTGAAACAAACGGGTAGTACAAGCCACGAAAGGGATGCAGGGACTTTTATGGGCAAGGAAAAGTTTGATCGTTCGAAGCCGCACGTAAACGTGGGGACCATCGGACACATCGATCACGGCAAGACGACGCTTACGGCGGCCATCACCAAGGTATTGTCGAAGCACAACCCGAAGA
>Ga0224529_1000157_pt1 | contig 52685 bp, 33 predicted proteins | sample CBST50metaG_FD_179893 | JGI IMG/M metagenome (GOLD analysis project Ga0224529, IMG submission 179893) | Peat soil microbial communities from Stordalen Mire, Sweden - C.B.S.T50 | ecosystem: Environmental > Terrestrial > Soil > Wetlands > Peat | place: Sweden: Norrbotten County, Stordalen Mire...
CCCACGCGCGCACAAAAAGCCAGGGGCTAAAGCGAAACCAGAGTTACTGTACCCCGAAACCGCAACCCTCAAGTCGACGCGACCAACAGGTCCAGGGTCCCCACGAACGGGTCCTTGTTCGTGGGGTGGAGGAAGCGGCGACTCGCCACTGAACTCGCCAGGGCACACCTACTCTGGTTTCGCTCTAATTCCCCCTCGCTTTAACGCCTGTTTCTCAGTGGCCTGAAGGCCACTGCTCCCTCCGTTTCCCCCCATGTTCCTTCCGTCTCCCATCTTCCCTCCGCAAGAACAGGCAGAAACAATAGATATGCCTGTTTCATCAGACCATGCCGGGAATTATCGAACCAGGCTGGGAATTCTGGATGCGTTTGCATTGATGCGTCCGCACGATTTCGCGCATGGCTGTTGCAGGGGCGTTATTCTGAGGAGAACCGATGTCAGACGCCGAATCTGGAAATCAAGAGTCCGCACCAGCCGTTGCATTGCTCACGGCCAGCCGCAAACGCCGCTGGCCCCGGATTCTTCTGTGGTCGGCAGTCGGGCTGCTGGCGGCGTTGCTGGTGGCTGCGGTTGTGGGCGCATTTTGGCTGCGCGCGGCGGCCAAGGCGGCCTTGCCCGCGCTCGATGGAGACGCGCATCTGGCCGGATTGTCAGCGCCGGTGACGGTGCGGCGCGACGGCCATGGCGTGCCTCACATTGACGCGGCCACGCAGGCGGACCTTTTCGCGGCGCAGGGCTATGTGACGGCGCAAGACCGGCTGTGGCAGATGGACGCCCTGCGGCGCTACGCCAACGGGGAACTGGCGGAGATTCTGGGCCCTTCGCTGCTGCGCCACGATCGCACGCAGCGCGTGCTGCAATTGCGCAATACGGCCTGCCGGGTCTATGCAAATCTGCCGCCGGAGGAACGCGCCCGTCTGGACGCCTACGCGCGCGGCGTGAATCTCTACATCGCGCAACACTCCGATACGCTGCCGCCGGAGTTCAAGCTGCTGCACTACCATCCGCAACCCTGGAGCGGCGCGGACTCGGTAAGCGTGGGCGTGTTGCTGGCCGATATGCTGGACACACACTGGTACGCCAAGCTGGGGCGCGAGCGCGTCTCGGCCCGGCTGCACAACCCGCGGCTAGAGTCGGAGCTGTATCCTGTCGGCTCGTGGCGCGACCATCCACCCACCGGCATTCTGTTGGACCTGAGCCAGCCGCACGCCGAGCCCGCGCCGAGCACAGACGATGAGGACGAAGACGACGAGGACGAACCCAGCCAGGCCAGCAGGTCCGTTGCTCCGGAAAATCTTGCCGCCTTGCGCGCCTTGCTGGGGCTGCCCGCCTGCACCGGCTGCGCGCCCGGCTCGAACAACTGGGTGATCGCCGGGCGTCACACGGCCAGCGGCAAGCCGCTGCTCTCCAACGATATGCACCTGGCGCTGACCGAGCCGAGCATCTGGTACATGGCCGACCTGCGCGCGCCCGGCTTCCACGCCGCCGGAGTGACGTTGCCGGGCCTGCCGTATGTGGTCGCCGGTCACAACGAGCACGTGGCCTGGGGCTTTACCGCGCTTTATGCCGACGTGCAGGATTTGTACCTGGAAAAGCTGGACGGCAAGGGAAATTTTCAGGATTCGGATGGCGCGTGGAAGCCGCTGCAAGTGGACCACGAGGTTATCAAGGTTCGCGGCCTGAGGGATGCGAAGCTCGACGTGCAACTGAGCGCGCACGGTCCACTGCTGAATCCGCTCTTTCCCAAAGAAAAGCGGCCCTTCGCTCTTAAATGGACGCTCTACGATGCGTCGCTGAACGGGCTGCCACTCTACCAGCTCGACACCGCGTCCAACTGGACGGAGTTTTCGGCGGCGCTCGGCGCTTGGTGCTGGCCCACGCAGAATGTGGTCTACAGCGACGACCAGGGCCACATCGCCTATCACGCCATCGGACGGGTTCCGCTGCGGCCGGGTGGCTTGGCTGGCGTGCCCATTCACGACACCGCGCATGAGTGGCAGGGCTATATTCCCTACGACGCATTGCCCAGCGCCGTCGATCCGCCGTCGGGCTTTGTGGCCACGGCCAACTCCCGCGTAACCACCGCCGCGTCGCCCAATCTGCTGACGCTTGAGTGGGTTGATCCCTACCGCGCCGAGCGCATTTACAAGACGCTGCAAGGCCGCGACCAGCTTACGCCAGCCGATATGCTGGCGATGCAGACCGACGTTTACAGCGAAGTGGACCAGGAACTGGGCCATCGCTTCGCCTACGCCATCGACCACACGCCCAGCGCGGACGACCGGCTGCGCCAGGCCGCCGACCTGATGCGCTCCTGGGACGGCAAGCTGACCACGGACTCCGCCGCCGCTTCGATTGTGACCGAAACGCGCGCCGCCCTCTGGCCGCTGCTGCTCAAGCCCAAGCTGGGCGAGGATGTGGCCTCGTATGGCTGGAGCGAGCAGAACTTTGCCGAGGAAGAGATCGTGATGCACGCCTACCCGGAGTGGCTTCCGCGAAAATACAAGAACTGGGACGAGCTGCTGACCGAGGCCGTGCGCAAAGGGATGAAGGCGGGCCGTGCCCCCGGCGACGTGGCGCGATGGAGTTATGGAAGCTGGCACGTGATCGCAGAAGAGCATCCACTGGCCGTTTTTCTGCCGCTGGTGGGCCGCGTGGCAGCCGTCGGTCCGCTGCCGCTGAGCGGCGACACCACCACGGTGAAGCAGGTCGGCCCCGGCTTCGCGCCCTCGCAGCGCTTCACGATGGACTGGAGCCAGGTGGACGGCTCGACCGAGAACATTGTGCTGGGCGAAAGCGGCAATCCCTACTCGCCCTACTTCCGCGACCAGTGGAAGGACTGGTACGGCGGCACGACCTTCGCGCTGCCCTTCAGCCCGGCGGCGGTCGCCGCGCAAACGCGGCATACGCTAAGACTGCTGCCATGAAAAGGCAGTGATTAGGGAGTGACCGGTCCAGTGCGCTGATCGTGGGTTAAACTGTGAGCCAAGCAGGATCGCAGTTCAGAGCCACAAGCGGAGAAGAACCGGTCACTAAATACAATCAGGAACAACAGCTACGCCTGTTTCATCGAGCCATTACCATAAATTTTAGATGCGTTTTCCCTGGCTTTCGCGCTTGCATCCTGAACAAAACCTCTATAAAATTCGTCAATTGGCATTATGCCTTCTTCTGTCTCCATTTCGCCGTCTTCCGCGCCCGCGACGCTCGTTCCGCGGCTGCGCGTGGGCAAGCTGTGCGTGGCTATTCAGGCCGCCACGCCCGCGGAACTGATCCAGCGGGCGCAGACCGCGCTGGTTGATTCCAAATTCATCGAGTTGCGGCTGGATTCCTGTCCCAAGCCGGCGCTGGCGCTGCCCAAGGTGAAAGATTTTCTCGCCGGTCACCGCGACGTCACGGCCATCGCCACCTGTCGCCGCCAGCCGTTTGGCGGCAACTTTGAGGGCAGCTTGAAGGTGGAGCTGGAGACGCTTTTGAAAGCCGCGCAGGCTGGCTGCCAGATCGTCGATCTGGAGGTCGAGTCGGCCGAAGAGGCCAAGGCTGCGCAGTTGGCCCAATTCCGCGACGCGCTGCGGGCCACGGGCGCGGCGTTGCTGATTAGCTTCCATAACTTTACGGACGCCAACGGCCTGGAGCAGGCAGTCGAACGGATCAAGGCTTTCCGGCCAGATTTCGTCAAAGTGGTTTCGACGGCCCGGTCGCTGGCTGACAATCTGGCCGTCCTCAAGCTGATCGAGGAGCACTCGCTTTCCAGCCACATCGTTGGCATCGCGATGGGCGAAGAGGGGCTGGTGAGCCGCGTGCTCGGCGTGAGGGCCGGGGCGGAGTTCACCTTTGCCTCGTCCGGCGGCGGCGTTGAGACGGCTCCCGGCCAGGTCACGGCCCGCACGCTGCGCGACCTCTACCGCATTGAGCAGCTCGACCGGGCGACGCGCATCTTCGGCGTGGCCGGCAATCCCATCGCCCACTCGCTTTCACCGCTGATGCAGAACACCGCCTTCCGCCGCGAAAGCGTGAATGCGGTGATGCTGCCGCTGAAGACGCGCGCGGTGGACGACCTGCTGGCCCTGGTGCGCGGACTGCCGCTGGCTGGCGCGGCCGTGACCATGCCGCTCAAGCTGGAAATCCTGCCGCACCTGGCCCGGATGGACCCGCTCACCGCCCGCATTGGCGCTTGCAACACGCTGCTGGTCATTGCCGGGGGCAAGATCGTCGGTTTCAATACGGACGTGACCGGGATTGTTCGCCCGCTAGAGAAGCGGCTCACGCTGAAGGGCGCGCGCATCGCCGTTCTGGGCGCGGGCGGAGCGGCGCGGGCCGCCGTCTTCGGCCTGGTCGATCAGGGCGCGGAGGTCTTTATCGTTAACCGCACGCACGAGCACGCGGTAAAGCTGGCCAAGGAGTCCGGAGCCAAGGCGCTCAAGCGCGAGCTGCTCGCCAAAAACCGCTTCGATGCGCTCATCAATTCGACGCCCTGCGGCATGGCTGGCAACCAGCAGACGCTGCCCATTGAAGAGAAAGAACTGAACGCCGGGCTGGTCTTTGACATGGTTTATAACCCGCTGGAAACGCCGCTGCTCAGGCTGGCCAAAGAGCGCGGCATCCCGGTGATCACCGGCCTGGAAATGTTTGTTCAGCAGGGCGCCCGCCAGTTTGAAATCTGGACCGGAAAACCCGCGCCCAAGGCGGAGATGCGGCGCGTGGTCGAGTTGGAGCTGGAGCGAAACCAGAGTTGATGGTTTCCGAAGCGGAAGCGCTCCAGCCGACGCGGCCAACAGGGAGCGGCGGCAGCCTTAGAACTTACAAGGCCATTTTGAAATTGTGGAAAAATTCAAGCTGTCTTGCATTTCCCATCGCGGCAGCATGGGAAGCCTGCCGCGATGGAGGTTGAGTCTACTTTTGGGCTGCTTTCCTGTGCGCGTGCTTTCCGGCCACGGGCTTGCGCGGCTGAGCCTTTACATCGGCTTCATTGACCAGGGAGGTTCCGGCAATATCAGCGGCGAAGATGGCGCCAGTGGGCACCAGGTAATCTTCCACGCGCTGGGAATCCGCCGTGCCGGTGGCCACGCTGATGCGGGAAGCATCAATGCCCTTTTCGGTGACCAGGTAGTTTTTGGTGTTGACGGCGCGTTCGGAGGCAAGATCAGCGGCCTCTTTTTCCTTGGCGGCGCGGGCCTTCTCCCTGGCAGTCGCCTCACCCACGACAACCGCACTGGCATCGGGCTGCTTCTGCAGGTTGAGGGCAACTTCATCCAGGCAGGCCTTGGCTTCGTTGTCCACGCGCGCGGGACGCCTCTTATCCTTGGAGAAACTGATCGCGCAGAGCGGCTGGGTGTGCGGAACCGGCGCTGGCGCCACATACGGGGCCAGAATGGTCACGCTGGTGTTCACGGATGCCGTCTGCCCCTTGTCATCAGTCACATTGCAGGTGATTTTGACGGCGCCGGTCGGCGCTCCGGCGGAGTAGAAGGTCTCGGTAGCGCCATTGCCGCTGATCGTGCCCGCTATTGCCTGATAGCTGTAAGTCAGCGGACGGTTCTGCGGACTTACGCCTTGGCAGGTAATGGCGCTGGTTTCTCCGGGCTTGATCATGGCAGGATCGGCCAGGCAACTGATCGTTGGCGGTTCAAGCTGCTTCACCGTGAAGTTGGCGGATGCATTGGCCGTCTGCCACGAATGCCGCCCTTCCTTGCCGGATTTGCCTTCTTTCACTCCGCAATTCACGGTATAAGTTCCGGGCGCGAGCGATGCTGTGGCCACCGTGGCCGTTGTTCCGTTTTCCGTCACGCCTACTCCGGACCAGGAATACACCACGTTCAGCTTGGGATCCAGATTTCCCGCATCCGCCGTGATCGTCAGCGGATCGCCGGGGTAGACGACAGCCGGGTTTGCCGAGCACACCAGGAACACCGCCGTCGGAGGAACATAGGAAGCAGGGAAAACAATGCCGGTGCTCAGCCGCGCCGCATTGATGTCGGCGCTTCCTCCGAACCGCTGGCCATAATCAATGTGTATATGCTCATAGTCTGCTTGGAAGAGGCGAAGCGCCAGATGATGGTGAAAGAGCGGAGTGTTATAGTCCAGCCCGCCGCCAGCGGTCACGCCGGGCCCCCAGGTGAAAGGGTTATGAGCGGGACCGTCAACCATCGCTTCTCCGCCGAGCACATGAACAAACGGCGTGAACGCGCCTCGTGGATCGCGGAGGACGAGGCCGCCAGACACGGTGGTAAAACCGTCGTTGTTTCCTTCTGTTCCTTTTTCTCCAGTACGCTCTTTGCCCTGTACGCCCCACTCATGAAGGCCTAACTCTGCTTGGACGCCAAGATGCCTGCCGAAGAAGTACGAACCGCTGAAGTCTCCGCCAGCAGCAACATGACGGTACTCGACAGGCGTCAGTACATGGGCAGCTGGATTTGGTGCGCTTCCGTGGGGCGACAGATAGCTGTATCCCAAAAATAGGTTCCATTTTGGCGGGGGATTCAGTGAAGGAGCTTCCTTCACGGCCGGAACGGCTTGGGCGGCCAGAAGGGAAGATGTTAAGGCGGCAAACGCCAAGACTACCAGCCGCCGTTGAGCACTTGAGAATGAAATGGCCATGCGCCTTACCTCCGCTACCAGTCTGTATGCAAACAGATAAATCTGTTTGTCAGCAGAAGCGCTAATTTGACCCAACACGGCCTTTTACAGAAGAAGAATTATGCAAAGAAAAAGCCGTATAAGGGATGCGCTACGACGATTAGTTTACCATAAGGTTTAGCTAATACTGATAAAACTTGCCGCGATGTTACTATCTTGGCTCCCCTATGAAAGCGGATTGCAACAAGCCCGCTTTACTCTCAGAGTAAGATAAGTCACTTACATAGGTTACTCCTGAATAGGTTACTAAGTGAGCAATTTTGCTCATCAGAGTCCCGGCTTTCTCCGCAAAGACAGGCAGAAATTATGGCGGCGCTTATTCCGCTTTATAATCGCCTTCATGAATCGGTTCAGTGCAATAGGGGTAGTTTGTCTGCTTGCCGCCGCCGCTCTGGAAGCGCAATCAAGCTTTCGCGGCGGTCCGTCTCATCTGGGCGTCTATGCGCCGCCGCAGCAGCAGCAACTTTCGCTGAAGTGGACGTTTGCCACTGGCGGAGCGATCGTTTCCTCGCCCGCCGTGGCAGGCGGCGTGGTTTACTTCGGCAGCGCCGACGGCAGCCTCTATGCCGTCAATGCGGCCAGCGGCAAGCAGCGGTGGCGGTTCGACGCCCACGGCCAGGTGAATTCCTCGCCGGCCGTTGCCGATGGCGTGGTCTACGCGGTCAGTCTCGACGGCAATCTCTACGCCGTCGATGCGGCCAGCGGCAAGCAGCGGTGGGCGTTCGCAACCGAGGGAGAGCATCGTTATACCAAGGCTGGAAATCTAGGCGCGTTTCCGCCCACTGAGGTTATGCCCGACCCCTGGGACTTTTATCTTTCCTCACCCGCCGTTGTGGGCGGAGCTGTTTACTTCGGCAGCGGTGATGGCCATGTCTATGCCGTTGACGCCAGCTCTGGCGCGTTGAAGTGGAAGTTCAAAACCGGCGACGTTGTCCATAGCTCTCCGGCTGTCTCCGGCGGCATCGTCTACATCGGAAGCTGGGACACGTATTTTTACGCGCTGGACGCCAGATCCGGCGCGCTAAAGTGGAAGTTCAAGACCGGCGACGACGACAAAATCCACCTGATGACGGGAATCCAAGGCTCCGCAACGGTCGCTGAAGGAAGCGTGTATTTCGGATGCAGGGACGCAAATGTCTATGCCCTGGACGCCCTGACCGGCACGCTCAAATGGAAGACGCCGAACGACGGATCCTGGGTCATCGCCTCGCCGGCCGTGGCCGGGGGCGTGGTCTATTACACCACCTCCGACAATTTTCGTTTTCAGGCCCTTGATGCTGTTACCGGCAAGAAGTTATATTCGCTGCCGACGGGCATCTATGGCTTTTCCTCGCCGGCGATTGCCGGAGACCATGCCTATTTCGGCGCCTTCGATGGCCAATTGCATGATGTGGATCTCAAGCGGCGCGCCTATGCCGGCGCCTTTCGCACCCCCGGCTTCGCCGCCAATGGCCCGCGTTTCCTTGATCTGGATGGAAAGCTGAAGCCGGAGGCTGTCTGGTCAGGCCCTACATTGGACGAAACAATTGTGGATATGCACACCAAGTTGTTCTCGATGGGTTCTATTCTCTCCTCGCCAGCGGTGCAGGATGGCGTGGTCTACTTTGGCAGCGTCGATGGCCATCTTTACGCGCTTGGCAATTGATCGCGGTGATGTTTCTGATCTGTACGGAACGCTGATCAAGTCCGGCTTACTCTTCGACAAGTAATAGGACTTGACCAGCGGTTTTGCAGAAAAAAAGGGCGTGATAACTCGAATCGAGTTATCACGCCCAGAATTGAAAAGCCAGTTAGTTACTTAACAGGCACCGCTTCTTCGTTCTTCACTTTCACCTTGACGGAAACCTTCGCATCGACGGCCTTGGCCTTGGCGGCCGGCTTCTCCGCTGGAGCAGCCTCTTCGGCTCGATCCGTCAACTCCACAAACGGACGGCCATAGTAGCTGTCGAGCAGAATCGCGCGCAACTCCTTGATGAGCGGATAGCGGGGGTTTGCTCCGGTGCATTGGTCGTCAAAGGCATCGACGGCCACGGCATCCAGCTTGGCCAGGAAATCGGCCTCGCTGACTCCAGCCGCCTGAATCGACGCCGGAATATCCAGTTGCTTCTTCAGCCCTTCCACCCATTCAATCAGCAGCTCGACCTTTTCGCTCTTGGTTGCGCCGCCCAGTTGGAGGCAGTCGGCAATTTCAGCATAGCGGCACTTGGCCTTCGGTCTATCGTACTGCGAAAAGGCCGCCTGCTTCGTCGGGTTGTCGTTGGCGTTGTAGCGGATCACGTTGCTGATCAGCAGGCCAACCGCCAATCCGTGCGGCAGATGGAAGGCAGCGCCGATCTTGTGTCCCAGAGAATGGCTGACCCCCAGGAAAGCGTTGGCGAAGGCCACGCCAGCCAGCGTGGCGGCATTGTGAACCTTCTCGCGAGCCACCGGATCCTTGGCGCCGTTTTTGTAAGAAGAAGGCAGATATTTCTTCAGTAGTTTGAGGGCCTGGATCGCCTGACCGTCGGAGAACTCGTTGGCCATGACGGAAACATAGGCTTCCAACGAATGAACCACCGCATCGATGCCACCGGCCGAGGTGAGCGACTTAGGCAGGTTCATCACAAGATTTGCGTCGATGATAGCCATGTTCGGCGTTAGCGCGTAGTCCGTGATCGGATACTTCTGATTGGTTACGTCGTCGGTCACCACGGCGAACGGCGTCACTTCAGAGCCCGTGCCGGAGGTGGTCGGGATAGCGATCAACTGCGCCTTGACGCCCATCTTCGGGAATTTGTAGATGCGCTTGCGAATATCCATAAAGCGCAATGCCAGATCGGCAAAATCAACTTCCGGATGCTCGTACAGCACCCAGGCAATCTTGGCCGCGTCCATCGGCGAGCCGCCGCCCAGGGCCACCAGCACATCCGGCTGGAAGGCATTGGCCACATCCACGCATTTCCGCACCGTTGACAGGCTTGGATCGGACTTGACCGAGAAGAAGGTTTCCACTTCCATGCCCTGCTTCTTCAGCGTGGCAATCAACTCGTCCGCATAGCCATTGCGGAAAAGATAGTCATCGGTAATAATCAGGGCGCGTTTTTTGCCCTTCAGTTCCTTCAACGCCTCCGGCAAGCAGCCGCGGCGAAAATAGATCGCGCTCGGCAGCTTGTGCCACAGCATATTCTCGGCGCGCTTGGCGACAATTTTCTTATTCAGCAAGTGCTTTGGCCCCACATTCTCTGAGACCGAGTTTCCGCCCCAGCTTCCGCAGCCCAGAGTCAGGCTCGGCGCCAGACTGAAGTTATAGAGATCGCCGATACCGCCATAGGAGGCCGGCGTATTGATCAGAATGCGGGAGGTCTTCATCTGCTCGCCAAAGAAGTTCACCCGCTCCTTCTGCTGGTCCTGATCGGTATAGAGCACCGAGGTGTGTCCCATGCCGCCCATCGCCACCAGCCGTCCCGCCATTCCAACCGCGTCTTTGAAGTCCTTGGCGCGATAGAGAGCGAGAACGGTTGATAGCTTCTCGCGTGCGAACGGCTCATCCATGCTGATCTCCGTCGCTTCGCCAATCAACACCTTGGTCGTGGCCGGAACCTTGATGCCCGCCATCTCGGCAATCTTCGGCGCAGCCTGGCCCACGATCTTCGCATTCACACGGCCGCCCACGATGATGATCTTGCGCACCGCATCGGTCTCTTTTGGATTGAGGATGTAGCCGCCGTGACGGTGGAAGCGGTCGCGGATTTCGTCGTAGATCGCGTCGACGGCAATCACCGCCTGCTCGGAGGCGCAGATCATGCCGTTGTCAAAGGTCTTCGACATCAGGATGGAAGCCACGGCGCGCGTCTGATCGGCCGTCTCGTCGATCACGACCGGCGTGTTGCCAGAGCCGACGCCAATGGCCGGCTTGCCGGAAGAGTACGCGGCCTGCACCATGCCGGGACCGCCCGTGGCCAGAATCAGCCGGATCGCCGGGTGGTGCATCAACAGATCGGTCAGTTCCAGGGTTGGCTCTTCAAGCCAGCCAATGATGTCGGCCGGAGCGCCGGCTTCAACCGCGGCCCTCAACACCAGGCGGGCGGCCAAACAGGTGCATTTGCGGGCGCGAGGGTGTGGGCTGATGATGATGCCGTTGCGCGTCTTCAAGCTGATCAGCGCCTCGAAAATCGCCGTCGATGTCGGGTTGGTGGTCGGAATCAGGCCGCAGATTACGCCCATCGGCTCGGCAATGGTGATGGTGCCGGCCTCGTCGTCTTCGCTCAGAATGCCGCAGGTCTTCTCGTCCTTGTAGCTGTTGTAGATGTATTCGGAAGCAAAGTGGTTCTTGATAACCTTGTCTTCAATGACGCCCATGCCGGTCTCTTCGACCGCCATCTTCGCCAGCGGAATGCGCGCATCGGAGGCTGCCAGCGCGGCGCAGCGGAAGATGTGATCAACCTGTTTTTGCGAGAAGCTGGCGTATTTCAACTGAGCGGCCTTGACGCGCTCGACCAGGGCGTCCAGGTCATCCTTGGTGACGACAGGTTTTTCCTGCTCACTGTTTACTGCTAGAAATGTCTCGAAGTTTGTCATGCTCTCCTCGTCTTTCCTCTCTTGCCTGCTGGTTGGGCAGGCCGCCAGTTGAAAACGGTGGAACTGGGAAGCCGCCTTATGCGTGTTTGTGGACTCAATCGGACTGCTATTCTCTGGCAGCGGACCGTACCGATAAAAGAATATCGATACCCACTTACTCAATATAGCGCTGAAATACCTCTGGAAACGTGACCGCAGTCACATTTGTCATATTTCCCACAAATCTGACCGCTTTTTTGCACTTTTCTAGGAGCGGGAAGAAATTGGCTCTTCGCCAGGGAAGTGCAGCCACGCCTCCAGAACAGTAAGTCTGCTCCAAAAACAGCGCGGGCATACTCTGACGAGTATGCCCGCGCTGTTCACTGTGAGCTGTCCACTGTTTACCGCAGCAGCACACCCGAAGAATGGTAGCTGACGCCGTCAATGGTATTCACCACTTTGGGGAAACGGAACGATTCGGTCAAAAGCTCGATCGCGCCATCTTGCAGCAGTACAGTGTCTTCCACCTTGCCGCCGCGCACGGAGGGATTCCAGGCAAAGGCCTGACGGTTCTGCACAACCTCCTTGCCATTCGGCGTAGCCAGCCATTCGCGCTCGGCGTAGCCAGCAGAGCCGCCCAGGTGATGCAAGAGTTCTTCGCCGGGGTATCCGGCGGCGGCATAGGCTGTTTTTCCCACCTCGTAGAGCTGACCCGCGGTGGCGCCGGCGCGCGTGGCGTGCAGCAGGGCGGCATTTACCTGGGCCGCGGCCGCAAACCCGTCGGCCAGCGCCTGCGGCATGGGGCCGAAATGCACATAGCGCGTCATGGAAATCACCAGCCCCCACTTGCGCGAGCAGAGATTCACCATGCCGAAATGCTCCAGGCGGTTGCCACGGGGAAGCGCGTGCTTGTACTTCAGAATGCGGTCATCGACCGCCATCAGCAGCACCGAGGGAAGAATGCCCTTCTGAATCAGATGCGAAGCGGTCAGGGCGCTGATGTCGTACTCCGTCATGCCGGGCTCAAGATGCAGGACCACATTCTCGACGATGGCTGACGTCATGCCGCCCAGCAGGCGATAGCGCTCAATCTCGGTTGGTTGCAACGGGGTGCGCAACTCGGCTATATCGACGAATTCGCTTTCGCCATCCTCGACGTCGGAGCCCAGAAGCCCGCCTGGAGGCAGCGTTTTGCGCGCCGCCTGGACAAAATTCCCATCCACCCAGGGCAAAATGATCGGCTCAAAGGGCAGCTTGCTGAACTCTTCATCGTGCATCCGGGGCGCTTCATTGTGCGTCGTAATGTAAAAACTGCTGCCGTCGGCGCGCACGAAGACCACGGCGCTGCCGCCAGCCTCGGAGGGGATGTTGACGCGCATATCAACCTGGCCAGCCGTAATCCACGAAACATCCAGATGCTTGTTCAACAGGACGCCGGCAAGGTTGTGCTTGGCCATGAACTCGACCAACTGCTGCTTCTTGAACTTGATTTCATCCTGCACGGGCTGGGAGGCCCGCGTTTCCTGGGCCTGCTGTAATGGGTTCATGTTTTTCTCCACTCTGCCGCCGGAACGCAATAGCGCCAGCGAAAACGGTTTACTTGATTTGCTTGAGCGCCGGATAAATTGCCCGGTAAAGCGCGTATTGCTGTTGAAGTTTGGCCGAGGCGGCAGGATTGGGGTTGACGACCGAGGCGACGTGAACGAAGCGATGGCAGGCCTCATCGACCGAAGGCCACAGCTTCGCGCCGACGCCGGCCAGAACCGCCGCGCCGTGCGCCGCGCCCTGCTCGGCGGCCAGTTTCGAGACCGGCTGGCCGTAAATGTCGGCCTGAATTTGACGCCAGAGCGGCGAAACCGCGCCGCCTCCGCCCAGGCGAATATCGTTCACCGGCACGCCGATTTCCGCAAAGATGGTCAGCGTATCTTTCAGGCTGAAGGCCACGCCCTCAAGAATGGCGCGGATAATGTGGCCGCGTCCATGGCTGGCGGCCAGGCCGATCAGCGCGCCGCGCACCTCCGAGTCGAGATGCGGCGTACGCTCGCCCATCAAGTAGGGCGCCCACAGAACGCCATCGGCTCCCGGCGGAATCGATGCGGCCTCCTTCGTCAGGCTGTCATAGGGGTCGCCGGTCGAGCCGGGGAGGGTTCCAAAGGTGTCACGGAACCAGCGGAAGGAAAGCCCCGCCGCCTGGGTCACGCCCATCACGTGCCAGCGGTTGGGAATGGCGTGGCAGAAGGTGTGCAGGCGTCCGCGCGGATCGAGAAACGGCTGATCGGTGGCGGCAAAAACGACGCCGGAGGTGCCGATGGTCGCGCTCACGTCACCGGCGCTGACAATGCCCATGCCAATTGCGCCCGCCGCCTGATCGCCGGCTCCGGCCACCACCGGCGTGCCCTCGGCCAGGCCGGTCTCAAGCGCCGCCTTGGCCGTGATGTTGCCGGTAATTTCCTGTGATTCAAAGAGTTGCGGAAGAATTTCCGGGTCCAGATGCGTGGCTCGCAACATTTCTGTCGACCAGCGGCGATGGGCAACATCGAGCAGCAGCGTGCCGGAGGCGTCCGAGACGTCCGATGCGCGCACGCCGGTCATCCGCAGGCGGATGTAGTCCTTGGGCAGCAGGAAGGAGCGGAAGCGCTTCCATATCTGCGGCTCATGCGTGCGCACCCACAGCAGCTTGGTCAGCGTGAAGTTGGTCAGCGCCGGATTCGAGGTCAGCTCGACCAGCCGCTTGGTCCCGATGGTCCGGTCCAGCTCGTCGCACTGCTCCTGCGTCCGCTGATCGCACCAGATCAGCGCGGGGCGGAGGACTTCATTCTTCTTGTCGAGCAGGACGGCGCCGTGCATCTGGCCGCTCAGGCCCACCGCGGCAATCTGCGTATTGGAAACGGAATTTTCCCGGAGAAGCTGCTTGAGCGCCAGCGAGCAAGCCTTCCACCAGTCGTGCGGATCCTGCTCCGCCCATCCATTGTGGGGCGAGGCAAACTGTTCGTGTTCGCCAATCGCCGAGGCGAGCACCTCGCCTTTTTCGCCGACCAGGACCGCGCGCGTGCCGCCCGTGCCGACGTCGATACCAATCACATAACGAGTTGAACCATTGCCTGCTTCTGAAACTCCCATCGATCCATTTCCTCTTATTGCCAAATTTATTCCGGTTTCCCACCCTTTCCGCACAAAACGCGGAAAGGGTGGGGCACCCAGCATCCAGACTTCTATTTGTTCCTACTCTTCCGGCTTTTCGTGGAAGTAGGTCTCCCATCCCAGATAGCGCGTGGCGGCTTCCTCGACGGCCCGTGAAACATCGCTGAAGTTGGTGGCCACGTGGTGCTCGAAGCCCTCGCGGCAGATGTACCGGAGCAGCTTTTGCAGCTTGGGAATCTCCACCACGCCCGCGCCGCCGAAGGTTTCCAGCGGATCGTCGGTGAAGCGGCCCGCGCCGAAGTAGCCGCGAATCACGCCGCGGCGGTCGTCGGTGGAGAAGCGCGCATAGCTCATCGCGCCGGCCTTCACACGGCCCACGCAGGTGCCGAAGGTGTTCTCCTTGCCGACCGTGCCGGCGATAATCGCCTGATAGTCCATTTTGACTTCGTTGAAGAAGTGCTTGGGCAGGTTGGAGCAGTGGAAGCAGACGCACTTGTTCGGGTCGTTGCCGTAGTTGTTGTTCCAATCGAGCAGCGCCGAGGGCGTTTCGCTGGCCAGCGCCAGAATGTACATACTGATCGCGCCGCAGACATCCACTTCGCAGGCCGAGGGAATCAGCTCGTTCGACATCATGCTCATCACGGTGCAGGGCACCACGCCGAAGTTCTCTTCGAGCGAGTTCCAGCATTGCACGGTCGAGATGGTGACGGAGGTTTCCTTCATCCAGGCGTCAATGACCGCGCCCAGCTTGGCCATCTTCAGCAACGCCTCGGCGGTAATGCCGGTGGTGCTGACGTAGTTTTTGATTGCCGCCAGCTTGGCCTCGACGGCGTCGTCGCCGTCTTTCAGGCGGCCGATGCGGCCGAGGATTTCCGACAGGTCAACCGGCTCGATGGAGATGCCATTGGTCTCCAGAATGCGCTCCGAGTAGCGCACCGTGTTGAAGGCGGCCGGGCGCGCGCCGATGCAACCGAGACGCAGATTCTTCAGCCCTTTCACAATGCGGCAAACCGCCGAGAACCACTCCAGATCCGCCTTGAACTCCGGCGAGGAAAGGGTCTCAGTGTGCAGCGTGGTCAGCGAATATCGAATGCCGTACTGCATCATGTTGTTACAACAGCTTGTCTTGCCGCAGAAGCTGTCGCGGCGGTCACTGATGCTCATGTCACTGGTGCGGTCCGGCGTGGCCTGCACCAGCACCGGAACCTTCAGTCCGGAAAGGCGGATGGCGTCCACGATGCCGCGCTCCTCGCCAAAGTTGGGCAGGGTGACGATGATGCCGTCAATCTGATCGGCGTGCTTCTTGAAGAGCTCCGCGCAAAGCTCGGACTCGGCGTAGGTTTGCACCGCGCCGTGCCGGGATTCCTCCGGGGTAAGTATGATCGCCTCGGCGCCGGCCGCCTTCAGCACCTTGATGATCTCCTCATGGCCGCTTTTGGCCAGGTGGCCGGGAAAGAAGCCACGGGTGCCCACGATAACACCGAACGTCATTTTACGTTTTGCTGTCATAACGGATTGCTCCTTCTTGCTGCTGATACGTTAGTCGTTGTGGCCTGGGCGAAAGTGTATCCCATAGAACAGGCCGATCACCAGCATGGCGCCACCCCACCAAACCGGCGCGTGCAGATTGGCCAGCACCACATTGGCCGTGTGTCCGCTCACCAGTTCCCAAATTCCGTAGCCAAAAATCAGGGTGCCGTAAATGGTCAGCAGGACACCAATAAAAAACCAGATGGAAAGATTCGAAGAACGCATGACGTGACCTTTCTAGCGCGAAACCAGAGTAAATGTGCTCTGTTGAATTTTGCTCTGGGTTGCCGCTTCCTGTCGGGTCGCGGCAACTTGAGCGCTGTAGCTTCGGGAACCATCAACTCTGGTTTCGCTCTACCAGAAGATAATGTTGAGGGCAAAGAAGCATACGATGGCGACTCCCGTCCAGAACCACTCATTCTTATAGAGCGGAACAGGCTCTTGCACGGGCAAAACCGTGGCGCCGTAGACCAGGCCGTTCAATTCCGCATCCGGGCGGGGCTTGGTGAAGATGCTGACCAGGAAGACGACGATAATCGAGGTGCTCACCGACCAGAGCGCGCGGTACATATTCTCCGCCATATCCTTGGCGTCGGGCGAGATGGCCACATAGCGCAGCGCCGAAGGATCAAGCTTGACCCAGGCCCACAGCGCGATGGAGGTAAGCGTGCCGATCAGCAGGCCCCAGAAGCCACCCGCCTTGGTGGCGCGCTTCCAGAACATTCCCATCAGCACCACGCCCAGCAGCGGCGAGATGAAGAAGCTGAACAGCGCCTGCACGTAATCCATGATGCCCTTGGAATTCATCACCAGATAGGCCGTGCCGATGGAAATGATCACGCCCAGAATCGTCGCCCAGCGTCCCACCGCGACATAGTGCTCGTCCTTGGCGTGCTTGTTGATAAGCGGCTGGTAGATGTCGTAGGTCCATACGGCGGAGAAGGCGCTCACGTTGCCCGCCATGCCGCTCATGAAGCCGGCAATCAGCGCGGTGATGCCCAGGCCCAGCAGGCCAGGACTGCAATAGCGCACCATCATCAGCGGCAGCACTTCGTTGTAGCTGTGCATATTCGCGCCAGGGTTGGCCTTGACGACTTCTTCACCCACCAGGTGCATCAGGCTGCCATCGGGATTCTGCAAGACCACCAGGCCCAGCAGGCCGGGCAGAATGACGATAAACGGCACCGCCATTTTGAAGAAGGAGCCGAGCACCGGAGCCATGCGCGCCGCGCGCAGGTTCTTGGCGGCCAGCACGCGCTGCACGACCAGGAAATCCGTGGTCCAATAACCAAAACTGATGGCAAAGCCGAGGCCGAAGACAATGCCGGTCCAGTGAATGCCCATCGGGTTGTCGGCAAAGTGGCCCAGGCTGCGCCACATATGTGTGTAGTCGCCCGGCGCGATGAGGCCGGTGGCGATGTTGTGCGCGATCCGCGCCTTCAGGCCAGTCCAGCCGCCAGTCTCTGTCAGGCCCAGAATCGGCACCAGCAGCGCGCCGCCCCAGATCAGCACGAACTGCAAAACCTCATTGAAGATGGCCGAGCGCAGGCCGCCCAGAGCCACGTAGGCCGCCACGGCCAGCGACGAGACAATGATGGAAAAATTCATGTCCCAGCCGAGGACGACCTTCATCACTTCCGCCATTGCGAACATATTCACGCCGCTCATCAACACGGTCATGAATGCGAAGGAGAAGGCGGAGACGATGCTGGCGCCCGGGCCATAGCGCAACTTCAGGTAGCCGGGCACGGAATGCGTTTTGCAAACGTAGTAGAAGGGCATCATCACCATGCCCAGGAAGAGCATGGCGGGAATGGCGCCGATCCAGTACCAGTGCGCCGCCAGAATGCCGTACTGATAGGTGGAACCAGCCCAGCCCATCAGTTCGAGCGAACCCAGGTTGGCCGAAACAAAGCTCAAACCCGCGATCCATGCGGTCATCTCGCGACCGGCCATGAAGAACTCTTCGCTGGTGTTGGCCTTGCTCTTTAGGTAGAAGCCTATCCAGATCACCATGATGAAGTAGATGGCGATTACGGCGAGGTCTAGCGGACCCAAGTGAGCCAGAGAAGGGACGCCGAGCGCCAAGCTGCTAGGCGAAGCCGGCGCTGCAAGGAGGTTTAAACAATTTGTGATCACGATTTTCTACCTCGAACGCAACTGAATTTTAACGCTGACAGCACGGCCTTCCGGCCAATTCCACGCCTCGTGTGCATGGGCGCCGCTCCGCCACGGACGATCCAGAAATAAGCCTCCGGAGGCTCGGCTGGTGGACGCGGCAACGCCATGAATTCTCTCCAAAATAGATATACTCGACCGCCATCCGGCTTGGAAGAGCTACTTTGCACAGCCAGAACGAGCTGGTCAGGAAAACCTTTTCACGGTAACGTGAAGATAGATTTTATTGCCCGCGCTATCCCTCTGGCAAGTTCCTCTCTCCACTTTTTATCAGAAGTAAGCTGAAAAACCGGCTGCAAGGTTGCGCAAGGATCGGCAAAAGCCGGGTTTCGGCTTCACCGGCGGAGGATCCCGCCTGGCGTGGCCGGTGCATTTACCATTTGTGCATGGCGCTGGTTGAAGTGGAGGCGGTCTGGAAGAGCTATCCGCGGCGGGTGGGGCTGCATACGGTGCAGCACGCCGTCGTCGAGGACGTTTCGCTCGCCATCGAGGCCGGGGAGACACTGGGGCTGGTGGGCGAGTCGGGCTCAGGCAAAACGACGCTGGCGCGGATGATTCTGGGGTTGACCCTGCCCAGCCGGGGCGCGGTGCGCGTGGACGGCGTGGACGTGGCGCAAGCCTCGCGCGCCCAGATGCACCGCCTGCGCCGCCAGATGCAGCCCGTCTTCCAGGATCCCTACGGCGCGCTGAATCCGCGCATGAAGGTGCTGGAAATTGTGACCGAGCCGTGGGCGATTCATGGCGCCTGCGGCGAGGCGGACCTGTCGAAAGCAACAAAAGATGAAAGACGCGCCCGCGCCGCCGCGCTGCTCCAGGAAGTTGGCCTGGACGAGTCGGCGCTCGACCGCTATCCGCACGAGTTCAGCGGCGGGCAGCGGCAGCGGATCAACATTGCCCGCGCGCTGGCCCTAAGGCCGAAGCTGCTGATTCTGGATGAGCCGGTTTCGGCGCTCGACGTGAGCGTGGGAGCACAGATCATCAATCTGCTCAGGCATTTGCAGAGCCAGTACGGGCTGACCTATCTGTTCATTTCGCACGCCATGCCGCTGGTGCGCTATCTTTCCACGCGGATTGCGGTGATGGAGCATGGAAGGCTGGTGGAAACCGGCGAGGCCGTGGCCCTCTGCGACCATCCGCGCGAGGCGTACACGCGGCAACTGCTGGCGGCCACGCCCGAGCTGCCCGCCGCCGTGTAACGCCAGTCAACGCTTTACGATGAGCCATCGTCTAATGGAATGAAGGTGCGCTCGCTATGAAAATCCGATTCATTCTTTGCCTTTCCGCAGCGATGCTGGCTCTGGCCAGTCCTGCCCAGCAGCCAGTCGCCGCCAAGCCTGCCACGGTGAAGGTCGAGACGCGCGAGGTTCTGCTACCGGTGACGGTGCGCGACAAGAAGGGCGCTCTCGTGACCGGCCTCAAAATCAGCGACTTCACGCTGACCGAGGACGGAAGGCCGCAGACGATCAAGAGCTTGACGCGCGAGTCCAATCTGCCTTTCCGGCTCGGCCTGCTGGTGGAGACCAGCCGCGCTCTCTCCGAGGCTCTCGAAAGCGAGCGCAAGGCGGCGGACAAATTTGTGGACACGATGCTGCCGGAAAAGCCAAACGACGTTCCGGACCAGGCCTTCCTGATTCATTTCGACCGCGAAGTGGAGCTGCTGGAGGACTTTACCGCGTCGCGCGTCCGGCTGCACCACGAGCTGGACGGGATGGAACCGAGCCGGCGGACGCAGGACGACGCGCGCGGGCCGGAAAGCGGCGGCAGTGGCGGAGATGAACGGGGCGGTCCTCCTCAGGGTGCGGGACGCGGCGAGCGCGGCGGCGGAGCGCAGCTTTACGATGCGATTTACCTGGCCAGCGACGAGTTGATGAAGCCGAAGGACGGACGCAAGGCGCTGGTCGTCTTCTCCAGCGGCGTGGATCAAGGCAGCAAGATGGACCTGAACGACGCGGTGGACGCGGCTGACCGGGCCGGCGTGGCTGTTTACACCATTTATTTCAAAGGCGAGCAGGAGCGCCCCGGCGCTGGCAGGCTTCCCGGTGGCGGACATCGGGGCGGCCTCGGATGGCCGGGCGGAGGCGGCGGTTATCCCGGTGGCGGCGGGGGCAATCCCGGCGGCGGCGAGAGTAAGTCCCAAGTGGATGGCAAGAAAGTGCTGGAAAAGATCGCCACGCGCACCGGCGGCCGTGCCTTCGAGGCCAAAAAGAAGGACAACCTGGAAGAAATCTACGGCCAGATCGCCGAGGAGCTGCGCGGCCAATATCTGCTGAGCTACACGCCGGACGCGGTGGACAAGGACGGCGGCTTCCACAAGATCGCGCTCAAGGCCAGGAAAGACGGCCTGACGGTGGCCACGCGCGAGGGCTATTACGCGCCGGACGGAGAGACGAAGTAGGGACTAGAGCGGCAGATCGAGATGCAGCTTCGGCAAAAGGCAGCAAGTCAGCCTTACTGCGCGGGAATAGCAAGTTGGCCCCCCAACGCGCCTCAGTACCCCCACCCATATTTTGTAAGCAAATTCCTTGTTTTCTTAAGGTTACAGGCATAGCTGAGCTGTAAAATCTTGAGAACAAAGAAGTTCCATGCAAAATCTTCCAAGAAAAGGAGTTACGCGAAAATTCCGCCTCTGCCAGCAGCTTTTGGCTGGAAGACGGTACGGAGACGTCTTGGATTATTGTGCGATGCAGTAAGGAAATCATCTGCAAACACTTGACGGGCAGGCGTCCGGGATACATCTACGCTGATTCAGCTATAGAGGAATGCCGCGTATGAGTTCTCCCATGGATGAGGAATCTCGACCACTCTTTATTCCTTCACCAATGTGCGCCAGCGAAGGAGTATTTTCGGCAACCACCGACGGCGCGGCCAACGGCGGGCGGCGGGCAGCTATTGTTGATAATTCATTTCATGGTAGGGCTGTTGACGATTCGATGAACGCGGGGCGACTTCTGAGAAACTATTGCGATCCATAGCAGGATTAGGCTTCAATCACGGCTATTCTGTCTCGCCCTGACCATCTTGCGCATTTGCCAATATACCTACAAGCGAGTTGGCTAGATTCTTTCGTTCGCCCCTCTCCTCCACCTTTGTCTTAATGTATTTTCCAACAAGTCTGAGGCCCGGCATACCCGCTACTAGCGGCGCGAGGTACGGTATGAGAAACGCGCCCAGTGAAAGCCAACTACCACCAGCCAAGTTTCTATATGTGCGCCGATATTTCTCATCGAGCCTCTTTGCTTCGCTGCGGTAATCGTTCAGTAGACCTCCAATGCCTGTGGTTACCTCTGCTGCAACCTGGTCTATATTATCGAAATCAGCATCGCGAAGAATCGAAGTTGATTCGGCCAAACGCTTGCGGAAGTGTTCATTCTCATTGTTGAGCCGCATCTTCACAAGTGCGTCGATTGTTGCATTTGATAGCCATTCAAACTGTTGAGTCGCTAAGGCGTCGATCGATGCCCGCGTGGCGGCAGAAATCGTCGATTTCCTCTCCAGAGAATCACCACTGGCTTTTGCGCACAATTTGAAGTAGAAGGCCTGCTGGTCGACCGATAGAAGAGGTTGTGCCCTCATTGCGATTCAGTTATCAATTAAGTGAAATTGAGGTTCGAGCCTCTCCAGCAAAGCGTTACAAGCTATTTGTGCATCCGTGAGGCGGCTCAAATCGGACATATAAGAAGGCGTGCGCCATTGTCCAATTTCGTTGACGTAACGCCGCAGCGCGTCACTGAGAGGTTCCCCAATTGGGCCTCCAGGTGCAACCAGCAGTTGCTTAGCGCGCACAGCTTCCAGGAATTCTTCTGGATGCGCGGTTGCAAATGACATTGTGTCATCAATACAAGTCAGCGGGAGATTGAGGAGGATGCCAAGCGTCCTCCCTACGAACTCAGTGAGCTTTTCCCGGCTTGTTTGGTCGTGTTGCTGAAGCAACCTGTCGAAGCTGGGAAATACGACAACCGGAGGAATACCAAGATCCGCGTCGACAAGAGGCTTAAGCCGGAGAATGAAAAACATTTCCTCCAGAATTGGAACCACGTGGAATCTTTCCTCTGGCCGTTCAACTTCGATCAAAGCGAATACGGGGTCCGGTATCAGAACCGTATCTGTGTAAAGAATCATTTTCTTGGCAGCGGCAAATTGGGTCTTCTTGAAGTGGGCTCCTCCGCCCATGACCGTTTTGATCCCACCCAGACACGCCGCATGATGATAAGACTCTACATTTTTGTAAATCCGGTTGAGTTCAGGTTCTGCCCACTCGAACGCTTTTTGCACATCTGTTGCGCGCGCTCCCAGAGTTCGTACATTCTCTACAAATCGATTCAAGGGAGCGAACTTCTTGGGGGTCGTTCCCGTCGCGCGCTCGAAGAATTCTTCAAGGACCGCGAAGAGATTTCGCTGGTAAGCAACAAGTTTATTCATAACAGATTAAAGATAGCGCAAGACCCTTTCAGAGTCGACAGCCGACAGAGAGAATCAGGGTCTCTTACATTGCACGGCAGGTTTGGTCTAATCTTTAGCCAGGAGCGAATGGTTATGGAATCAGAAAAGATTCTCGGAATCGACATCCATGACGCAATCATGGGATTGAAGCGGGCGGTAGGAATGAAAAGGCTGGAACTCAGATCGCCCTCGACAATTCGAGCGCTGGACCGTGTCCGGCTCGGTGAGGACGGAAGAGTAGACCCGTCAACTGTCGGTTCGGAAGTCCGTGCGGTGGCCCGAGCTTATATCGGATCACATCCCGACGATTGGGCCGTTCGCTGAAGGTATAAGAATAGATAGTCCATTGGTCCCCGAAAGCGCCCCGCATCCTGAAACAAGCCGCATCTCAGCAGAATAAACGAAAGGCCGTGGCTAAACAGGCTGCGGAAAAAGGCCTGTTTCTGACAAAATTGGCGGGAAAAGTTCTTCCGGGGCTAAAGCCCGCGTTGATTCTGTCGGCTTTATGCGGGGGTTGAAACCCCCGCCTCCCTCCGTATTGAGTTTTACCGCAGCGGCTAAAGCCGGATTCTTGATTGGCCATTATCGGCACGACTGAAGTCGTGCCCTGACGCGACGATGGCCTGAAAGTGATTTTGCGAGAAGCTTTATCTTATTGATTAAGCATTGGATACATACACTGATCGGGCAATTTATCGTTGGATTGTTTCACTGCGGATCGCTGTCCCGGATGTGCAGGATGGCGATAACCGCGGCGACCAGCACCGCCAGCATTGCCGCCAGCACGGCCATCGAATACAGGAACGGGCGGCGGTAGGCGACGGCATGGGCGGTGGGATTGACGCGCGGATACTGCTCCTGGGCCGAGGCGCGGCAGGTGTGCTCGGTTCCGCCGGCGTCAGTGAAGGTGATCAGATAGGCGGGAAGGCTGGTCTCCGCCGTGTCTCCCAGGACGTTGAGCGAAGGGTTGGCGTCAGCGGGATTCAGCGCGCCCGGCGGCAGGGAAGAGCCGGCCATCAGAGGCGCTGGCGGCTGAATGCCGCAGGTCAGGTCGGGAACCGGATGCTGGGCGCCCCACTCCGCGGCCTTGGCCTCGTGCAACAGGTTGGCCTCATAAGCCCAGCGGGAGGGAATGACTGTGCTGATGACCTGACCAGCCTCGGGCATCAGGTAGATGGGCCTCATGCCGCCGCCGAGAGCGATGATCGGCAGCAGCACCACGGGCAGCAGCGCGATGGCGCTTTCATTGGTCCTGGAGAGCGCCGAAATCGAAAGGCCCAACCCCGCGCCGACCATCGAAGAAGTCAGCAGAACCAGAAAATCCCAGCCGAAATTGCTGTGCAGCCCGCAGACCAGATAGACAATGGCCAGCATGGAGCCGCACTGGAAGATGCAAAGGCCGAGCAGCACCGCGAGCTTACTGAAGACGTAGGGACCGAGCTTGAGCGTGACCATGCGCTCGCGCTTGTAGATGGTCCACTCGCCGACGATGTCGCGGGCGGCGTTGTTGCAACCGAACCAGATGGCGGCCACCACCATCAGGAAATGAATGGTGGGCAGCTTCTGCGATAGCTCATCGAAATGGCTGGCCCGCAAGGGGTAATCGACCAGCGCCACCAGCACGGCGAACAGCGGCGCCTGCAAGAGCAGAATAGCGGTCTGGGCGCGGTCCTGCAGCCGCACAATCAGGTTGCGCTTGACCAGGGCCAACCACTGGCTGAGGCCAAACGAACGGCGGGGTTTCTCTTCGCCCGTTTCGCCGGCCGCGGCTGGCTGCTTGCCGCTGCGGTTGGTGACGAACTCCTGCCGGTAGCGCGAGGTCAGGTAGCGCTGACGCCAGTTTTCGGTGCGGTTGACTTCGGGGACCGCGTTCATGCCGGAGAAGAGCATCTCCGGATTCAGCTCCTGCGGCCGGATGGGCACGCCGGTGACGGGGGGATTGAAGAACTGGATCGAATCGGGATAGGCCGGGCCGAAGAAGACCACCGATCCGGGCGTCTCTCCCTTGTCGCGCGAAACCATGATCAGGTCGTCAAATTGCTTGTAGACCTTGAGGCTGGGCTGGTGGATGGTGGTCAGGATCGTTTTGCCGGTCTGCGACAGCTTTTTCAGCAGGTCCACGACTGATTCGGCGTCGTAGGAAGAGAGGCCGCTGGTTGGCTCATCCAGAAAGAGCACCGGCGTGTCGGTAATCAGCTCGAGCGCGATGTTGACGCGCTTGCGCTGGCCGCCGCTCAGCGTCTTGCGCTCCGGCGAGCCGATGACGGTGTCGATTTTGTCAGGAATGCCCAGGTCTTCGAGCACCTTTTCGGTGCGCACCGTGATCTCCGCGTCGGTCAGGTCAGTGCGCAGCCGGGCGGAAAAATAGAGCGCCTGGCGCACCGTCAACTGGGGATGAACGATGTCGTCCTGCGGCACGTAACCCATCATGTGCCGGTAGAGGTCGTAGTAGTCGTAGAGATTCTGGCCGCGGAAGAGCACCGTGCCCTCGACCGGCCGGGTGTAGCCGTTCAAGGCCTTCAGCAGCGTGGTTTTGCCTGCGCCGGCGGGCCCCATCAGCGCCACCAGTTCGTAGGGAAAGACGGTGAGCGAGACCGCGTCCAGCAGGCGCTTGCCGTTGGGCGCATGGACCACAATGTCCTTGGCCTCGATGGTGACCTTGCCGTTGTAATCGCGCTGCGCCAGCTCGCCCGTGGCCAGCAGCTCAAAGCGGACGCTGCCCAGGCCGATCTCCTGGCCGGGCTTGGCCAGCACCTTGCCGATGGTGCGCACGCCGTTGACGTAGGTGCCGTTGCGCGAACCGAGATCCTCGACCAGAATGCCCGCCGGGGTGCGCGTCAGCCGCGCGTGCCGCCAACTGACCATCGGCAGATCGAGGGGAATATCGCACTCCGGGTCGCGCCCGACCTCCATCGAGTCATTGCGGAAGGCCACGGTCTGGAAGGCGGCCTCGCCGATTTCCACCTTGGTTTCCAGCGAGAGAAGCTGCCTGGCAGATACTTTATAGGAACCGAGATAGACCTCGTCGGAAGTGTTCAGGACGGCGCGCCGAATGCGGTTGCTCAGTTCGCCGATCGAGGTGCCGTTGCGCGAATTGCAGTCTTCGAGGATGTACTTGCCGTTCTCTTCGCTGATGACGGCGTGATTCCAACTGACGATGGGCAGGTCGATCTGCACATCGGAGTCCGGCGAGCGGCCGATGGTGATCTGACGGGCGTCGCCGGATCGCGGGCGGGCAAAGCTGCCTGATATGGGTCCAGAGGGAGCGACCGGCCAGGGCATTTCGACCTTGCCGCCCAGGGTCACGCGCTCGCCCTGCCGCAGCCGCACCTGCTGGCCGGGCTCGACCCTGACCCCGTTCATAAAGGTGCCATTTCTCGAACCCAGATCTTCCAGCAGAAAACCATCCGCCAACTGCGTCAGCCGGCAATGACGGCTCGATACGACTGCTTCCGGGACCACCAGGTCACAGTCCTTCCCTCGCCCGATCACCCATGCAGCCTTCGGCGTGAATTCATTATTAGACATAAATAAAAAAATTTCAGGAGTTGCTCACACTTTAGCATAAGTATTCCCGGAAGCGCAGCGTGAAAACAAACAATTGTGTCAAATTCGCACTTACCAATGCCAAAGCGAGACACATACGATTTGCCTCGGCAGAATGCTATGAAATTGAAATCCGAAGCGTGCTATTCTGTCGCCAACGATTTTTCAGCTTAATGTAAGGCGCAAGCGATGAAGACCTGTCCGGTCTGTGACTCGGATTATCCCGACCAGCACGCAACCTGTCCCACCGATGGAGCGGTGCTGATTGAATCGAAAGAGCTGCGCGCCGGCAGTCTGGTGCGCGGCAAGTACCGCATCACCAGCAAACTGGGCCAGGGCGGCATGGGCGTGGTTTACCTGGCCGAGCACATTCTGCTGGGCGGGCCGGTGGCGCTGAAGTTTCTGGCCGGCGACCTGGGCAAGGATCCGAAGTTCATCAAGCGTTTCCGCATGGAGGCGCGCGCCGCCCACCAGTTGCGCCATCCCAACATCGTCCAAGTCCTTGATCTGGACCAGAGCGAGGACGGCAGCCTGTTTATCGCGATGGAATACATCAATGGGCCCAGCCTGCGGGCGGCTCTTGATGAGGCACGGACGGGCTTTGAGATTCCGCGGGCGCTGGCGCTGACGCGCGGCATCGCCGCCGGGCTGGCCGCGGCCCACGCGCACGGCACGGTGCATCGCGACATCAAGCCGGAAAACATCATGCTGGACCACTCCGTTGATGGAGCGGAAATTCCCAAGGTTCTCGACTTTGGCATCGTGGCCATGGCGGATAATGTCACCCGGCAGAGCCTGACTCACGGGCTGTTGCTGACGCCCCCTTACGCCGCGCCGGAACAGTGGGAAGAGATGCCTTCGACGGAAATCGACGGCCGCACCGACTTCTATGCGCTGGGCTGCGTCTTCTACGAGATGCTTACCGGCCGCACGCCCTTCCACGCGCACAACACCTCGGGCTGGATGAAGCAGCACCTGGAGCAAACGCCCCAGCCGCCGAGCCAGTTGCGGCCTGAAGTGGCCGACTGGCCGGGGCTGGATGGGCTGGCGATGCGCCTGCTGGCCAAGAATCGCGACGACCGACCGCAGGACGATGAACTGCTCAGTCTGCTCGACGAGGCGCTGCCGGGCGGCGGCCACGAACGGCCGCGGACCATGATCGAAGAGGATTGGAAGCGGCCGGAGCCGGTTCCAGAACCAATTCCGGCGGCGTTCACGCCCGTGCCGCAACCCGCGCCGCAACCCGCCGCGCAGGCTGCCTGGCCGCGCTGGGCGTGGGGCGCAGTGGCCGCGCTGGCGCTGGCCGCAGTCATGGCCGCAGGTTGGTTCACGTTTCCGTCCCTGCATCCGAATTCGCCGTCGAACGCACCGGCGCAGCACGATTCCCAGGCAGAGTCCGCCGCTTCTGCTCCGGCGGCGGCGCTGGCGGCGCAAAACGCTGTGGCTCCGGCCGGTTCAGCGACGCAGCCAAGTCCGTCTTTGCCGTCTGCGACGCCGACAAAGCCGGCCGCGAACTCCACGCCATCCGGAGCGCAGCCAGCCGCCGCCGTAGAGGCCAAACCAGCGGCTGCGGAAATAGCCCAGACCAAGCAGCAGGCGGTAGTGCTCTACGGCCAGCGCCGCTACGCCGAGGCCGCTCCGCTTTTGACTACCGCCTGCACCAATAACAGTTGGGAGGCGTGCAAGGATCTGGGCATTCTCTACCGCGACGGCAACGGCGTGGCCAGGGACGACGCCCGCGCGGTGGCCTTCTTTTCCAAGGCCTGCGAGGCAGATCCGCCGAAGGGGTGCAACAGCCTGGGCGCGATGTACGCGAGCGGCAACGGCGTGACCAAGGACGACGCCCGCGCGGCGTCCTTCTATTCCGCCGCCTGCGATGCGGAAGACGCCATGGGATGCAGCAATCTGGGCAACATATACGCCAGCGGCCGCGGCGTGGCCAAGGACGACACGCGCGCGGCGGCTTTCTACGCCAAGGCTTGCAACGGCGGCAATGCGGTCGCGTGCAGCAATCTGGGCGCCAGTTACCGCTACGGCCGCGGCGTGCAAAAGGATTTGACCAAGGCCAATCAGTTTCTTTCCAAGGGGTGCAGCCTGGGCAACCAATGGGGCTGCGACCGGCTTAAAGAGATGAAATAACGAAAGGATCACCATGTTCAGCGAATCCGCGCATCGAATCCGCCGGCCCAGCCTGTGCCGGATGGCAATGCTTTTGACCGTGGCGCTCATCATGCTGCCAGCCGGCTGGGCGGCGGCTCCGGCGCCGCTTTACGGAGCGCACGGCGTCAGCGTGGAGGCCGTTCGCCAGGGGCTGCTGGGCAGTTGCTACTTTCACGCCTCGATTGCCTCGCTGGCCCGCGTGGCGCCCGCGGTTCTGCGTGACAGCATCCGCGAGAATCCCAGCGGCGGCTACCGGGTGCGCTTCTTCGACGGACCGGAGGAGACGGTCTTTCCCGAGGACGTGGAGTTTGGCCGGGCGCACAGTTACGACCGCTCCGAAGGCACATGGGTTGCGGTGCTGATGCGGGCCTACGCGCAGCGCGCCCTGCGGCAAAGCCTGGTCAGCTCCATCCAGAAATCGGAGACGATTCCCACCTTTACCAAGCCGATGGTCCTTTCGCTGCTTGACAGCTCCGGCCAACTGCTGGTGGGCTACGACCGCGCCATCCGCGCCGTGGTACAGCAGGACGGGGTGCTCGACAAAGCAACGCTCAAAGCCAATCTGGCGGCCCAGTTGCACACCTTGGGCGTGCCGGCCAGCGAGGCGCAGATGCTGAGCGGATTCTTGGACGCGCAGGGATTTTTCGACGCGCTGGCGCGCACGGTCGAGCAGAACGGCGAGGTCTTCGGAGCCTACAAGAGCCTGGGCCAGGGCGGAGTTCCGGTGCGGGTCTTCGAGGCATTTCTCGGCCAGGGCGGCGCGGGACTGGTCGCCGACAAGAAGCTGACCCTGGAGCAGTTGCGGCAGTTGCACGCGGGCCGGAAGGTGATGGTGGCTGGAACCTGGGAGACGGCGCCGGGCGAGGAGTTCCGCCCGCAGGGGCAGCCGTGGTTTGTGCCCACGCACTCCTACACCGTGCTGGATTACGACGAGGCAGCGCAGACCGTAACCCTGCGCAATCCCTGGGCCGCGCGTCCGGATCCGGATGGAGTTTTCACGCTTCCGCTGGCGGTCTTCCTCGAAGCGTATCAGTCTTACTGCTATGCCTCGTCGCCAGCGTTGTAGCGTCTATTGATCCGTCAAGAAAACAGAGAGATTGCTTCCCACCCTTTTCCGCAAAAGGCGCGGAAAAGGATGGGGCACCCCAGCATTTCGGGTAAATTGGCGGAAAACATCCCTCAGGGGCTGAAGCCCGCATTGATTTTGTGGTACTTACGGCACGACTAAAGTCGTGCCCTTTCAAAACATCGGGTTTTTCCGCAGCCTGTGAAGCCCCCTGCTCCCTCCGAATCGTCGATCGACAACTGTGACCTAGTTTCCGTCGGCTTCGTGCGCGGCCATTCGGGCGCGTTCCAGGCCTTCCCGTGCGCGGCCATTGCCCGGATCGCAGGCCAGCACAGCGCCGAATTCGCGCTGCGCATCGCCATACCTGCCGCGGCCCAGGTTCTTCCATGCCAGGTCAATCTGCCCGGAAAATTGGCTGGAATCCAGATCGCACCGGCCCTGTTTCGCGGGCGGGGGCGGAGGCGGGAGCACGGGCTGCTTGACGGTGTTGGATTGCGTTGCCGTTGCGGCCTCGGCAGCCTGTTTTTTCGCGGCCTCGGCGGCCTTCTTGTCGGCCTTGGTCTGCGGCGGCGTTGCGGCCGACGCCCGCGAATCTGCCGGACTCGATCCCACCGGATTCGCAGAACCGGTTGACGGCGGCTGAACCGTCCGCGCCAGCGGCGCATTGGAGGCGACAGTTGACGACGGCGCGGTCCCGGCTGGCGCTGGTTTTGGCTTTCCATGGAAGGCCAAAACAGCCACCACAATCAGCACCGCCGCCAAGGCCGCGCCGCCCATCATCCAGCGCGGCTGCTCGCGTAGAAGTGCAAAAGAGTGCTGCTTCAGCTCCTCCGGAACGTCCGCTTCCGGGCGAGCCGGCACGGGCTGGACCGGCTGTACCTGAAATTGTTCCAGAGGCTGCTCCGGAGATTGCTCCAGAGATTGCTCAGGGGCGGCTGGATCAGTTTGCTGGCCGGCAAGCTGGGAGAGAATCTGCTCGTCAAAGGCGCGGGTCGACTGCGCCTCGGGAGCGCGCCACAGCAGCTCCCGCAGCCCCTTGCCCTGCTGCCCTTTGGACTGTCCTTTGACCTTCGCCGCCTGCAAGGGAAAGCCGGGCAAATTTTCGAGGGGCTGGGCAGCCTTCTCCGTCAGCAGAATCGCGCCCGCCGCGGCCTGTGCAAGGGAACGGGAAAGCGCGCCAACAGCCGCCTGATCCGGCTCGTCCAAAGTGGAGTAAACCAGGACCGCAAGGCACGCGGGGGGCGGATCGCCGGCTTCAGAGAAGCCCTGAACCGCCCATTGCAGCCGCCGCGCGGCCAGAATTGCCGGCTGGAAGGCGGTGAATCCCGCCACCAGCACATCGCCCTCCCGTGACAATGGCTCGCCATCGGAAGCGACAATCAGATCAAGGGTCAGGCTGGCGGCAGGGTCTTCCCTCTCCCAAAGCGACAGCGCGGAGGCCTCACTGGCAGAAGCGGGGTTCGATAGGCGCACGGAGATACGGGCTTCGCGCAGCCCCTCATCGGCAGAGGTACGGCTTTCCTCGGTCGATGAAGAACCCGGCTTCGCCGCCTGGTTATGGGTTCGAGAGTGCGCAGACGCGGCCATTTTTCCTTGTAAGGCCACTGTAACAGGCTCCGGCTAACTAATCATGCAAAATAAATTGCAACACTTCAAGCGGAAGTGTTAGCGTAACAGAAAACAAGAGCGGGCGTAAAATCTCTTTGATTTTTCCTCCGGAATGGCTGCATCAGGTTCCGGGACGGCCCGATTGCTGTCACTTATAAGGCTGTGTAACCTTATTGTGGCGGGAGAATCTGCTTAGCTATAGCGAAACCAGAGGCAAGGATGACATCGCGCTCGATTGTTCACGGATTTACGGGTTTGCGAAATTCATTGGCGGGGATTCTCGCGCTGGCGGCCTGCCTGGCGCCAACAGCCTGGGCGAAAGACTCGCCTTTGGTGGCCATCGAACTCTACGATGGGCCTTCCGGCGCCGCTTACGTGCAGTTGACAGGCGTGCTGATCAACGGCAAGACGGAGGTGCGGAACTGCGCCGCGCTTCAGTCCGGAACGGTGGACAAATCCAGCTATAACCAGTTTCCGAAGCTGCCGCTGGCCGAGGGCGGCGTGCTGGAGCGCGGCGCGGACGGCGTGTTGCGCTACACGGCAGGCTCGGGACCGGCCGTATGTGTTGTTCCGGTCAACGCGAAGTTCGAGCATGGCGCGTCGTATTCGCTCTCCGAGCTGGCCGATCAAGCCGCTTTGCACGCCATCCCGGCGGGCGGAACGCTTTCCGCCGTGCCTCCCATCATTAAAAGAGTGAAGCTGGTCTTTGTGGCCGCGCCCAATCTGGAACTGGCCGACTTCCTGCGCGCGCAAAGAGCATCCGATATTGATAGTTGGCAAGGGTATCTCTCAAAATATCCGTCCACGACGCACACGGCGGAGGGCAAACGCGCTCTGGCCGCGCTGTTTGCAGAAGCGGGCTTTGCCTCGCTTCAGTCTTATGACAAGTCCGTGGCGGCGGCCGCGCCCTTGTACTCCGACCTGAAGACCGCCAAGACCAAGGCGGAAAAGGCGCACGCGCTGGCTTCGGATCTGGCCATTAATTTGAAGCTGGAAGCGGAGATTCGCGTCCGGCTGGCCGCCGTCGTGGCGCTGGGACGCGGCGAACTGGATGCCTACCGCGCAGCATTGGCTTCCCGCTCTGCCGGCTATGCGCACTTGCAGAGCGCCAAAAGATTCAGCGAAACCATCTCCGGCATCGATTCCTTCTTTTCGGCGGGACAGGAACTGACAACAGACGTGCTCAAGGAGAACAACGCCTTCGAGGGCGCGCTGCAGTCGGCCATCACCGCCATCAATGCCAAGCAGTTCGACCCTGGCTATGTCTTCCTTGTTCCCTATCGCGCGTTTGCGGAGGAAGAAACCCGCCTGGCCGCTTTGGTTGACTCGGTCTACGGCTACCACCTGGAGCGCGGCAACAAGCTCGAGCAGGGGGAGGACTGGGCGGGCGCCATCAGGGAGTTCGAGCGGGCCGAGAGCATCAAAGACACTGCGGAGGGCCGGGATTCGCTGAAGAACGCGCAGAAGCAGTACGTGATTACCCAGGACAAGACGGCGGCGGAAAAAGCTCTGGCCAGCAGCAAGGACTTCCAGCAGCAGCACAACGCGATCCGCGCTTACGAGGTGCTGTCCAGTCTGCCGGAGGCGCAGCAGGCGCTGGTTGCCGAGGAGATGAAATCGCTTGAGCCGGCTTATGTGGCCAGCGCGGCGCAGCAGGCCAAGAGCCTCCATCAGGCGCACAGCCCCATTCGCGGGCCAGCCGACGAGGTAGGAATCAAAAAAGCGTACACATACCTGCAGAATGCCTTCCGGCTGAGCGAGAACGAATCCTACCGCGACAAGATGGAGCTGGACGGCAATGAGCTGAGCGCCTATCTTCTGGAGCAGGCCAAGCACTATCTGGGCAAGCCGGGCGGCAGTGGCACGGAACTTGGCTGGAGTTATCTTGAGGAGGCCCGGCAGTACAAGGCCTCCAACCTGGATGCGGTGCGCGACACCATCGTTTCGGCTTCGCCCGCCCATGCGATGCGCTCGAAGCTGTCAATTCGCGTCCAGTTCCGCGACCAGACTTCGCAGCGCGACAGCCAGGGCGTGGCCGGTCAGTTGGAGAACGCCATCATCACCGGGCTGGAGAGCTCAGGGGTTCCGGTCAAGGTGGTGCGCGCGGGCGAGGCCACGGCGGTCGAGCCGGACTATGAGCTGGATGGCGATGTGCTGGATCACCATTTATCCGTGGTGCCCACCATCGAGGCGCAGGAGTCCGAGTACCGGGCCGGGGAAGAACAGATCCCCAGCGATGCGTGGAACAAGATCAACCGCTCCTACGAGAACGCGCAGGAAGAGCTGAAGTCCGCCCAGGCCGATTTGGAGGGCGCGGCGGCCAGCGGAAAGAACGGAAAGATCAAGGAAGCGAAGGCCGCGGTCGGAATCGCCCAGAAGAAAGTCGAGGACCAGCATGTTCTGCTGGACGCGACGCCCAAAACCTTGACCAAAGACATTATCCGGCCCTACACCTACCACAAGAAAACCATCAATATCGCCGGCGTGATTCAGTTGCAGTTCCGCATTGGCGAGTCGCTCAGCGAGCCGCGGACAAACCTGGTTCCCGTCGGCCGGGAAGAGCACAAGCAGGACATTCTGATCGAGGACGTGAAGCCGGAGGATACGCTGGGAATCAAGAGCTCCGGGACGGTTACCGACCCGGCGGAGTTTATGACCGCTCTGGAAAACTCGGCGCGCGATGAGTTGATCGCGGCGGTGCGCAAAAAGGTGGAGGCTCTTCCCGCAAAGATGTATCAGAACGCCAGCGCCAGGGAGAAGGAAGACGATCTGGATGGCGCGGGCGAGGGATACGTGCGCTTTTTGAATCTCACGCGGGAGGACAATTCCGCCGAACGGACGCACGCCCGGCAGTTCCTGCTGGATAATTTCAATATGCAACCGGCAGCAGGCAACACCCCGTAGGTCTCTGACCAAATGGTTTCGTACCATTGAATGCGAGGGCACCCAGCATTACGGTGGTTCGAGAGAGGCAGCAGGAACGTGGATACCCCTGAGAAAAATCAGAGCGGCGAGCTTACCCGCATCGGCAAGTACGAGATTGTCGACGTGCTGGGCCGCGGGGGCATGGGGGTTGTCTATCGCGGCATCGACAAGCAGATTGGCCGCGAGGTGGCGATCAAGACGCTGACTCAGGGCTTCATGGGCGACGACAATATGCTCGCCCGCTTCTACGAGGAAGGCCGCCGGACGGGCCGCCTGAATCACCCGAATATCGTCACGGTCTACGACCTCGGAGACGACAACGGCACGCCTTACATTGTGATGGAGTGCGTCGAGGGCGAGCCGCTAGACAAGCTGATCCGCTCCGATTCCGAGTTTCCGCTGGCCGACCGGCTGCGCATTCTGAAAGAGGTCTGCGAGGCCCTCGGATATGCCCACCGCAACAACGTGATCCACCGCGACGTAAAACCGGCCAACATTTTCGTGCAGCCGGACGGATCGGCCAAGCTGCTGGATTTTGGCATTGCGCGGCTGGAAAAGCGCGATCAGGATATGAGCCTGACCCGCACTGGCCACCTGATCGGCACCGTGCCGTACATGGCGCCGGAGCGCTTGCGGAACGAGGACGTGGACGGCCGGTCGGACATCTTCGCGGCGGGCGTGGTCCTCTTCCAGATGGTCACCGGCCAGATGCCTTTCACCGGCGCCGACAGCGTGCTGATGCAGAAGATTCTGACCGAGCCGCCTGCGCCCCTGAACAGCATCCGCCCGGATCTGCCGGCGGCGCTGCAGGCGATTGTGGACCGCGCTCTAGCCAAGGCTCCCGATGATCGCTACCCGGCCGCCGAGGAGATGGCCGCCGATCTGGCCGCCGTCATCGCGGAACTGAGGCAGGGGCAGGTTCTGGAGCTGCTGCCCGAAGCCCGACGGCTGGTCGAAGCCGAGGAGTTTACCAGCGCCCGCCGCGTGCTTCACCAACTGCTGCAGATCGACAGCAAGCATACTGAAGCCAAGGCGCTGCTGGCCGAGATTCATCGCCACCTCTCCGCGCGTCAGCGGGAGGAGAAGATTCAGCAGATTCGCCAGCAGGCCGAAGACGCCTTCAGCCACAACCGCTTCGACCAAAGCCTTTCGGTGCTGGAAAGCGGACTGGAACTCGATGCCTCGAATCCTGAACTGGTGAAACTGCGGGAAAAAGCGCGGGCGGAAAAGGATAAACAGGACCGCGTCAATGATTTCTTGCAGCAGGCCGAAACCGCGCGGCGCAAGGGCGACTTCAAACAGGCGATCTCAGCCGCGCAGAAGGCGCTGAGCGTCGACCAGTCGAATCCCCGAATCGTGGCCCTCAGCAATGTTCTTTCCAAGGAGGCGGAGCAGGCCGAGCGGCAGTCAAAGGCCAAGGCGCTGCTGGATTCCGTTCGCGGAGAGATCGGCTCGCGGCGCTATAACGAGGCAATCGAGCTGTTGAAAAAGGTGGAGGAGGTTGATCCCACCAATCCAGAGCTGCCGCTGCTTCTTGGCGACGCCAATTCCGGCCTGGAACAACTCCAGCGCAAAGAGTCAGTGACCAAACTGGAGGAGCAAGTTGCCCAGGCAACCAGCTATGAGCTGCTTCAGCAGGCTTCCGAGGCGATCCAGAAGGCGATGGACGCGATGCCGAGCGAATCGGCGCTCTACCGGCTGAACGCTTACGTCGAACGCCAGATCAAGGAACATGAAAATCGCATTCTGGTGGACGAAACGGTCAAGTCCTGCCGCAGTCTCCTTCCCCGCGAGGCGCTGGAACTGGTTCGCAAGACGCGCCTGCGGCTGCCCGGGGAGGAACGCCTGCTGAGCCTGGAGGCGATGCTCGCCCAGCGCGTCAATCAGCAAAGCGTGGAAGATCGCCGGCGCGATTACCTGGCCAAGGCGCGCGAGGCGCTGGATGGCGGCCAGCATGCCGAGGCGGTGCGCATTCTGGAAACGTGCCAGACCGAGGGCATCGCCTCGGGAGAGATTCTTTCCCTGCTGGATTTTGCGCGCAGCGAGGAAGCGGAGCACCGACGCCAGGAGCAGTTGCGCAAAAAGCTGGACCAGGCCCAGTCGCTGATCGGCGATTCCGCCTTCGACGAGGCCATCGCGTTTTTGGAGGAGGGGCTGCGGCAGAGCGACGACACGGCTCTGCATATGCTGCTTGAGCAGGCGTCGAATGGCCGCGACGCTCTGCAAAAGCAAATCGAGGCCGCTCTGGAGTCGGCCGTCAAGCTGGTTCAGGAGGGCCGACGAGAGCAGGCGCTGGAGTTTCTGCGCAAGCGGCCGCAGCCTGTTCTGCGCTCCGCGCGCGTGCAGACCTCCATTGCGGCGCTTGAAGAAGAGCACGCGCAAGCTCTCTTCCGCACGCTGGGCCGGGCGTATGCGGGGTTGGCGAACGATCTGCCGGCGGGCGACGCGCTGGTGCGGCGCGCCATGGCGGCGGCGGACGCCTCGCCGCTCCTTCGGCCGATGGCGGAGGCCTTTCGCTCCAGGGGGCAAGCCCTTGCCGACCAGGTGCTGGCCGAGGCTGTTCGCAACGCCCGGCTGCTGCTCCGCGAACGCAACCGGGAAGCCGCCGGGCAAGCGCTGCAAACCGTTTCGGTGATGGTCGATTACGCCAGCGCCGGCATGAAGTCGGAGTGGCAAACCACGCAGAGAAAAGCCTCGCAGACCAGCCTGATTGACCGCTTCCGCAGCTAACCAACATATTCAAAGAGCATCTTGCAAATGAGACTGCAAAAAGTGTCAGGGCACGACTTTAGTCGTGCCGAAAGAGCTACAAAATTATATTGGGGCTTTAGTTTCTTGTGACATTTGTTTTCATCCGTTTGCGACTCCGCAGCGGCTAAAGCCGGATTCTATAAGCGCCCGTTTACGGCACGACTGAAGTCGTGCCCTGACGCAAGTTATTTCCAAAAAGTAATTTTGCAAGAGACTCCAAAAATCGAATTTTCAACAGACGATTGAACCAGATGTGGATTTGAGCATTTCGCCCCTCGCGCGCGTCTGTTGGACTATGAGCGCGGGCGAGGCTGTATTCTCAGGTTGGATGAAAATCGCGGACAAGACTGTGCCGGAGACAGCTCGCCAGCACGCGGAAGAGGATGCGCTGGCGGCTTTGGTGAGCCAGTACGCGGCCACGCTTTACCGCGTGGCGTACTCCGTTCTGCGCAACTCGTCCGACGCCGAAGACGCCGTCCAAGAGGCATTTTTGCGCGTCCTGCGCCATCGCGACACGCTCAGTGAGGTGCGCGACCAGCGGGTGTGGCTGATTCGCATTGTGTGGAATATCGTGCTGGACCGCAAGCGCCGCGCCAAGACCCGGCCGGAGACCGACGACGTGAGCGAGCTGGCCCGCGTGCTGCCCGCCAAAGGGTTGAACGCAGAGCAGCGCGCCGCCGCCGCCGAGCAGCACGCCCACGTGCTGGCCTGCGTCGAGCAGCTTCCCGCCAAGGAGCGCCAGGTGCTAATGCTCTCGGCCTTCGAGGAGCTGACCAGCGTGGAAATCGCCGCGGTCGCCGGCATTACCGAGTCCAGCGTCCGTTCGCGCCTTTTTCGCGCGCGCAACCTGATGGCCGAGATGCTGCATCACACAAGGAGTGTGCGATGAACAGAGAACAGGGAACAGGGAGCAGGGAACAGGGAGCAGGGAACAGGGAACAGGCGGCGGCCAGTTCTTCCGATTTTGAGTTGACGCTGCGGCTGCTCGCCCGCCTTTCCGCGCCCGAGGGGCTGGAGGAGCGGGTCGAAGCCAGCCTGCGCGCGGCGCCGCGTGCGACCACAAGCCCGGCGCGGATTCTGCGCTGGCCGGTCGCACTTGAAAATTCCTGGGTGCGCGCGGCGGCCGCGGCGGCAATTTTGGCCGTGATGTTGGGCGGCGGATGGGGCGTGTACTCGCTGGTTCAGCCCGTCCGGCCGCTTCAGCCGGCCCGCGCCGTCGCCGCGCCTCCGCATCTTGCCACTCCGGGCGGCGGTTTTTCAAACGCAGGAGCCATGCGCACGCCGCACACGCTGAACGGACCCGTGGTTGCGCCGCAATCCAAACCCGAGGCGAAGCCTGCCGCGCACTCCAGCGGGAAGGCGCTCCATCGCGCCCAGCCCACGGCCGCCAGCGAGGATGGTCCGGCCGCGATTCCGGGCCGATACGATAAGTAGCGCCGGCCGGGAGGCCAGCGCTACCAATAACCATGGATTTCCGTGTAAATATCAGCTTATAGCTGCAAATAAATGCAGGATTCTGTAGCTCATTTCGCGTTACCGGGAATAAGATAAGACGCTATGAGCCTACTTCATCAGGAATCCGAAGAAGAACTTGACGTTGCGGCCCGCGGTGAAGAGTTTACCAAGGGAAGCAGCCACATTGTCGTGGCCAGCCTGAGCGCAATCGTGCTGGTCAGCCTCATCGTCGCCGTTTACGTCTTCGTTTCGGAAAAGCCGCCGGTGGCCAGCGGCGAGATTGTGCAGGTCTATGCTCATCCGCGGCACATCGTGACCTCGGGGCTTGACGCCAACGGCGAGGCCACAACCAAGGAGAGCTTTGACCAAGTTCTGGTCTTCGCCCATGTAAAGCTGCACAACCAGAGCAAGTTTCCGATCTATCTGGAGAACGTGCTGGCCAACGTAAAACAGCCGGGCGGCACGCTGTCGGTTTCATCCGGCACTGTGGGCCAATACGAGCAGGTCTTCCTCGCCTATCCCGAGGTGGCCGCGCTGCGCTCCAACGCGCTGTCGCCACATACGACCCTGGCCCCCGGCGAAAGCGTGGACGGGAACGTTCTATGGGCCTTGCGCCTGACCAAACAGGAGTGGGACGCACGCCAGAGGCTGGACTTTACCTTCAAGTTCCATTACCAGGCCAACCTGGTGCTCGCGCCCCACTCCGCGGTTATTGAACAGTAGGAGCGGGCGCGTTCTTCGGCGTGACCAAATAGCCGCTGACCTGATTCTTTCCGTTCACGGAGTTGACCACGATCTCGAAGAGAAGCGGCTCCTTGCCGCTGTAGAACTGCAACGGTTCGTTCAGATTGCGATCCTTCTTCTCATACTGCTTGTCGTCGGAAAAGACCACCACCGTGAAGCGGCTCTTCTTGGCGTCGGCCTTTTTCAGTTGCAGGCTGATGGTGCCCACTGGCTTTTTCTGGCCCTTCGCCAAAGTGAACTCGTAATAGTTCCGGTCGCCCTTGTGCTTGAGCAGTTCCAGCTCGTCGTGATTGCGGGCAATCAGCGTGCTGTGGCCGTCCACATCTCCCCGCATCGAAGTCAGCTGGCTGATGGTGGTGGCCAGTTCGTTCTGGGTCTTGCCCAGGTCGGTTTTCACTCCGCCCACATCGGTTTTTACGTTGGAAACCTCGGAGGAGACGCTGCTCACCTGCTGCGCTGTCTGCTTCTGGGCGTTCTCCAGACGCTGGCTGTTGACTTCCTGCGCTTCCTGGCGGCGCAGAATATCCTGGGCGCGGTCTTCCATCTGCTTCTGCGACAGGCCCATGGATTGACCCAACTCCTCGGTGGCCACCTTGAGGCGGGCGTCGGTTTCGCGTAAATCCGCCGCCAGCTTCACGTTCTGTTCAGTGGCCGCATCAATGGCCTTCTGCTGGCGGCTCAAAGCGCTGCTCTGCACGTAGGTCCAGACCAGACTGATGACCCCGGCCAGCAGGGCCAGGGCGATGGCCGTCCATAATGCGCCCGAATGGCTTCGGGGGGTATCTTCAAATTCGCTCATCTTCTTGCCTTTCGTAGACAGTGATTCGTGTTTCGCTCGAAACGCTGTTCAAAGACTCTCTGCCGCCATGCGGCCTCACCCCAAATGATATTGCCAAAACCATGCCGCTGGGCGTTTCCCGGCAGAAACTACAGAATATAGGAGTTTTCCGCTATCTGCTCGAAATAATACGCCGTGCGGCCAGACCAGCTTAGCCGCCATTCAGTGATATTTTGGCTTCGCTGTCATCTCGTTCCTCGTGACAACCATAGAAGAGCTACGATATAAACATCTTTACTATACTTTTTTGCTGCCTGGCGCTTTTATCGAGCCAGAACAGCCATCTTGATCATCAGGGAATCACCGGGGAGAGCGCCTCAAGGGAGAGATTCAAGGATTATGTCAACTGCTGCCGTTGGAAAAGGTCTGGAAGGGGTCGTTGCAGCGACCTCCGGGATCTGTTGGATCGACGGAGAAGCAGGCATACTGTCTTATCGCGGCATCGACATCCACGATCTGGCCGAGTATTCGACCTTCGAGGAAACCACCTACCTGCTGTGGAATGGCGAACTGCCGAATGAGTTGGCGCTGCGCGAGTTTCAGGCGCAACTCTCGCTGGCCCGGGGCCTTGATTTTCGCATTGTCGATATGCTGCGCTCGATTCCCGCCTCGGCCACGCCCATGGAGGTGCTGCGCACGGCGGTTTCGGCGCTCAGCTTCTATGACGCCGACGAGAAGGATAACTCCCACGACGCCAACGTCCGCAAGTGCTTCCACCTGACCGCGCAGATGGCCATGATCGTGGCCATCTATGACCGGCTGCGCAAGGGGCTGGAGATTGTGCCGCCAGACCGCTCGCTGAACCACGCCGCCAACTTTCTCTGGATGCTAAACGGCGTGAAGCCCTCCGAAACCGCCGTCAAGACCATGGACATGGCGCTGGTGCTGCACGCCGAACATGAGCTGAACGCCTCCACCTTCGCAGCCCGCGTCATTGCCGCCACGCTCTCCGATGTTCACTCGGCCGTCACCGGGGCCATCGGCGCGCTGAAAGGCCCCCTGCATGGCGGCGCCAACGAGGGCGTGATGCGGATGCTGTACGACATTGACCGCACCGGCTCCGACCCGGTCGAGTACGTCAAGGGAATGCTGGCCGCACGGCAGAAGATCTCCGGCTTCGGCCACCGCGTCTACAAAACCGAGGATCCGCGCGCCACCCACCTGCGCAAGATGAGCAAGGCGCTCGGCGAAGATGCCGGCCAGACCAAGTGGTACGAGATGTCACGCGCCATCGAACTCTACATCAACGCCGACAAGAAACTGAACGCCAACGTGGACTTCTACTCCGCCTCCACTTATGCCACGCTGGGCATCGACGTCGATCTCTACACGCCGATCTTCGCCTTGAGCCGCATGGCCGGCTGGGCGGCGCACATCATCGAGCAACTGGACGACAACCGCCTCATCCGCCCTCGCGCCGAGTACATCGGCCCGCCGTACCCGGCCGTCTACGTTCCGCTGGACCAGCGCGGATAAGTACAGTGGGCAGTTGTCAGGAATCTGGGTTCAGTTATGTCGCCGATTCCGATAGGCGCGCTGCAATAAATCTCAATCGGCGAGAAACTTTCTGAAGGATTCCGGTTTCCTACCGATAGAGGATCATCTATGAAAAAGTTTGCTTTTGCTATGACACTTTTGAGTGTCTGCGCTCTCACGGCGTGCTCTCGGGAAGTGTATCTATACCCAATTCAGGGTCCGCTTGCATCGCAAACCCCGACCCCCATCTATGCTGCCAAAGTCACTGGCGCGTTCGCTTCCGGCAGCATCACCGCGACTCTTGCCAACGGCGAGGTGTTTGCAGGGCCGTGGAAGATGATATTGGTGAAGGATCGGATGAAGAGCGCCGCTTTAGGAGCAAAGGGACAGTTTAGTTTGGCCGCCGAGTGGGACACGGTTTACGGACAAGGTTTTTATACTGCCAATGTGCTGGGCACGCCATTGTTTGTGCAGGCTGTTCTGACCGGAAATCAAGGGACCGTGCTCCATGTGGAAGCGTACAGGCAGGAACACGGCAGCGATACTGATCCGCACAGCTTGGCTCCCCCAGACATTCGGGGAGTGGCCAAGGACAGCAAAGGCAATATCTTCAAACTTGCCATTTAAATCTTGCTATGGCGCGCGGGGTACATCGGAGATCGGCCCGCTGGACCCAGCGGTCTATGTTTCGATGGACCAGCGCGGATAGCTAAAGCGGTTCTCCAATAGCTATACCCTGGAAGCGCGATGCTGAGTGGCTTTTTTCTTAAGAAAAAGCCACCTTTTACGAGACTTGCTGGGGCTCATGAATTGGAGAACCGCTCGAGCCTAGCTTTTCAGGCTGCGGAAAAAGGCCTGTTTCTGAGCTAAACGCCCTAAGGAACCTCTGATTAAGTTACTGAAAATACCAGCATTCCCTCGGGGGCTAAGAACTTATCCGTAAATAGAAAAAGGAATGTAGCGCCGGCCTCCCGGCCGGCAGTAGCGCGGACGTCCCCGTCCGCGCCGGGCCGAAGCTGGATTTCTCGTGGAATTGTTCTGTGTCCAGTGGATTTCTACTGCTCCAGAGCAACAGAGCGTGGGTCGGGAGACCCACGCTACAGCCGGCCGGGAGGCCGTCGCTACCTATTTACGGATAAGTTCTAAAGCCCGCATTGATTTTGCTCGTTTTATGTACGGGCTGAAGCCCTGACCTACCAGCCGTGCCCTTTCAAAACATCGGGTTTTTCCGCAGCCTGTTTTGCCGGTCGCGAGGCCGGCAGTTACACCTCCAGCTTGCGCATAGATTCGGCATCCAGCCGGAGAGCCTCCATGACGTCGATGTCGAACTCCTCCTGCTCGATGAAGGAGTGCTTCAGCCCCGTGGCCGCGCGCAAAATCGGCCGATAGTCCACCACGCCCCGGCCCAGCACCGTCGAGTGAAACTGACCGTTCGCGCCCTTCGCCATGTCCTTCACGTGCAACAGCGGAAAGCGCTCCGGCGTCTTCGCCAGATACTCCGCCGGATTGCGCCCCGTCGAACCCGCCCAGCCGCAGTCCAGCTCGAAGCAGACCAGCTTCGGGTCGGTGAGCCGCAGCAGTTCGTCGTAGAAAACCACACCGCCCTCCGCGCCGAACTCCGGCCCGTGGTTGTGGTAGCCGAAGACCATGCCGGCGGCCCTGACCTTCTCGCCGATGCGGTTCAATTCGCCGGCCACCCAGCGCCAGTCGTCCAGCGTGAGCGCTCCGGTCAGCAGCGGATCACGCCGCCGCGGCCAGGGGCAGATGATGTATTCCAGCTCCAGCTCGCGGCCATATTCGATCAGCTCGTCCGGATGCGCCAGCAGCAGCTCCAGCGTGTGATGCGTGCTGACGCAGCGCAGCCCGGCCTTTTCCATCGCCTGGCGAAACTGAGCCGCCGTGCGGCCGTAGTAGCCTGCCGCCTCCACTTCGGTGTAGCCCGCCGCCCGCAGTTGGGCAAGCGTGCCGTCAAAATCCCTGGGCAGCAGCTCACGCACGCTGTAGAGCTGCAAACCGATAGGCAGCTTCAGCGGTTTGGCGGCCAGCCGCCCGGCTTCCGCTCCCGCCACAATTGCGCCCGCGCCCAAGCGCACAAAATTTCGTCTCGTCATCGAGGATGTCCTCATGGCTCTTTCTCCGTGCGAACACAATTCTTACGCCCACGCTTCGCCTATGTCCATCAAATGGATCAGCCGGTCAGGGTCACCAATGCCGGGCGCCCAGGTCTCGATTTTGAAACCTGGGATACGTCGAATTCAATGGTACAGAATCATCCGATCAGAGATTTAGCGCGGAAAAATTGAATCGTCCCGGATCAATTAAGCCCATCAGTCCGCTCCAGCATGGGAGAATGGAGCTATAAACCGTGATGACAAACGACAATCTCGAAGAATCCCTGCCCACCCCCGAAGCCACGCCGGAATCAACCACCGCGCCCGCGCCCGTTGCCGCCGCCCCGGCCGAGCCCATTGCCGAGCCCGAAGCCGCGCCAGAAGAGCCAGTCGAGTCCTTTGCCGACCTGCTCAACGAGTTCGAGCACAGCCACTCGCACCAGTCCGAGCCCGGCCAGCGGCAGCTCTCTGGCACCGTCATTTCCCTCTCGGCCGACCAGGTCTTCCTCGACATTGGCTACAAGACCGAGGGCGTTCTGCCCCGCTCCGCCTTCAAGGACAACGCCGAAGGCGTCCACCCCGGCGACAGCTTCCCGGTTTCCGTCACCGGCCGCAACGAGGAGCACTACTATGTGCTTTCGCGCTTCAAAGTCTCCCAGCCCCGTGACTGGTCGGCTCTGGAGACCGCCTTCGCCGACAAAACCGCCGTCGTCGGCACGGTCACCGAGGTCCGCAAGGGCGGCTTCACGGTGGATGTTGGCGTGCCAGCCTTCATGCCCGCCAGCCGCAGCGGAACCCACGACGAAGCCGAAATGCAAAAACTGGTCGGCACGGAGATTACCTGCCGCATCACCAAGCTCGACGTCACCAGCGAGGATGTGGTCGTTGATCGCCGCATCGTTCTCGAAGAGCAGGCCCGCGGCCTCGTCGAGGCCCGCCGCGAAGCGCTGAACGAGGGCGATACGGTTGCTGGCACGGTCCGCAGCCTTGTCCCTTACGGCGCTTTTATTGACATTGGTGGCCTCGACGGCCTGCTGCACATCTCCGACTTTGCCTACACGCGCGTCGAAAAGCCGGGAGACGTGCTCGCCGTCGGCCAGCAGATTCAGGTCAAAATTCTCAAAATCGACCCCGAAAGCCAAAAAATCTCCCTCGGCCTCAAACAGCTTCAGCCCGAACCCTGGCAGACCGTTCCCGAACGCTTCAAGGCTGGCCAGCGCATCACCGGCACGGTGACCAAGCTGATGGACTTCGGCGCTTTTGTCGAGCTCGAACCCGGCGTCGAGGGGCTGATTCACATCTCGGAAATGTCCTGGGGCAAGAAGATTCATCATCCGTCGGACGTGCTCAAAGAGGGCGACCGCGTCGATGCGGTGATCCTCGGCATCAAGCCCGAAGAGCGGCGCATCTCGCTCGGCCTCAAGCAGACCCTCGCCGACCCATGGAGCGAGGTGGAGCGCAACTTCCCGGTCGGCTCGCAGATTACCGGGCCAGTGACCAAGCTGATGAATTTCGGCGCTTTTGTTGAGCTGGCCGACGGCATTGACGGCCTGGTCCACGTCAGCGAAATCTCCGCCGAGAAGCGCATCAACAGTCCTTCGGACGTTTTGCGCGTGGGGCAGATTGTGAAGGCGCAAGTGCTGGCCATCGACACCGAAAAGCGCCAGATCAAGCTCAGCATGAAGCAGCTCGTTCCCACCGACATTGACGAATACATCGCCGAACACAAGATCGGCGACGCGGTCTCCGGCCGCGTGGTCGAGGTGGCTCCGGATTTCGCGCTGGTCGAGTTGGGCGAAGGCATCCGCAGCGCCTGCACGATCAAGGCGATCAAGGCCGCCGCAAAGTCTTCCCCGGCCACCAAAGCAGCTTCGGAAGCCAAGAGCGCTGGCCCGCTTGATCTCTCCGCGCTTTCCTCGCAACTGAAGAATCGCTGGAAGGGCAACACGGCTGCGCCGTCCGCTCAGCCCGAAGCCTTGGCCGAAGGCCAGATTCGCAGCTTCAAGATCGTGAAGCTGGACGCGGAAACAAAGAAGATCGAAGTGAAGCTGGCGTAAGACGCGGACTGAATATCGATTCTTTTTATGGATAAGATTTCTTAATTTTGTTCTATCTTGCAGCAGCCCGGCGAGGCGCAAAGAAAAGGGGGAGCAGGTTCGCTCCCCCTTTTCGCGTCAGGCAATAAGCGCCTGAAGTTAGAAGCTGTACTGGGTAAAGATCGAGACGACGTTGGCGTCGTTCGCCGGGGCGCCCTTGACGTTGGGGTTTGTGTAGTGGAGGTTCGAGTCGCCGAGGGCAATGTCCAGATTCTTGTTGAACTTGTAAGCGATGCCGCCGACGGTGCGTGAGTACTGCGTGGCCTGATCGTTGGTGGCGTTGCTGTATGGCTCGTAGTACTGATAGAGGCCGAAGGCATGGAAGGGCGACTTGGCGCCGCCGAGACGTGCATTGCCCTCAAAAGCATAGCCAGACTGAGTGTTGTTGTTGTTTTTGATGTTGTGGCTCACGTCATACTGACCGGTGAGCAGGTAGGCCTTGTCGGCGGTCTGGTAGTGGACCAGGATGATCTCGCGGTCCAAATCGTAATGGGTGGTGGAAGCGGCGGAGCTGAGATTATTGGTGGTGCCGACATTGCCGAAGATGGTTACGCCCAGGCCGGTGCGATCCGTCTTGGTTCCCAACGGATACCAGGTTGCGCGGCCCATGAACTGCTTGGTGTCGCTGGCTTCCACGGTCTTATAAGCGCCATTGGTGAAGATGCCCAGGTCGTAGTCCAGGTACTCCTTGCCATTGAATTTGATCGGGCCATGCGCCTTGACGCCCACATAGGCCGAGCTCAGGCCGCCGGCGAAATCGATTGGCACCTTGTAGGTGTAGCGGTGGCCAGTCAGGCCTTCTTCCCAGTCGATCAACGTACTCTGCGTCTGGCCGAAGGTGATCTTGGTGTCCTTGAGATACTTGTTGCCAGCGAAGAGTTTGTTCAAGTCAACGTAGCCGTACTTCAACCGGAAGGTGAGGCTGTTGTCGGGAGTGGTGGTGACTTTTGTGACAACGCCATTGGCTGTGGTGGTGGTGACGCTGGCAACGTCTGTGTTGCGGTAAATGTCGGGCGTGATGCGCAGGGTTACGGCGTCGCTCGGCGTGTAGATCATGTTGATGTAGGCGCGGCTCACTTCGAAGGTGTTGTAGTTAGTATGGTTCGTGGCTGGCGTGGTCTGATTGTCAAAGAAGGATGTCGAGCCGTCCCAATCTGTCCAGTAGCTGTAGTCGGCGAATAAGGTGGCGCCGATTTTAACCTTGCCGAAGGCCAGATCGGAGAGTTCCGACTTTTTGATTGACTTGGCCGACTCATCGGAAACCTGGATGGCCAAGGAAGCCTGATTGCCCTTGAGGTCAGTCACTGTCGATTGCAACGTGTTGACGGCGGCTGCATTGTCGGTGACAGCCTGTTGCTGAGCGGAAGCCGCAGCCTCCGCCTTGGCGGCGGCAGCCTGGGCATCGGCCGCGGCCTGCTGCGCCCGCTGCAACTGCGCGTCCTTCTCATTCAAACTGGTCTTCAGGCCATCGATCTGGCCCTCCAACTCGCGGCGCAGCGCCTGAATCTGTTCTTCAACTGAAGCCGGCGCGGGCGATTTCGTCTTTTCGATGGTGGTGTGCGTAGTGTGCTTTTTCACCCGCGGTTTGGTGGCGCTTGTTTGTCCATAGGAAGCAACAACACTGACCGCCAGAAGTGCCGCGGCAGCTATTTGGAATCTGGAATTCATTGGGCCTCTCTTTTTCTTGAAACGAATTGAATCGCAGCTACGCTCGTTTTGCGGATCGAACACACTTTACTTCCGCATTCCGCGGCTACTCGGCAGAATGCCGAATCGCGTTTCCACGGACGTGCGCAATGTGCATCCACGGACGGAAAGGCAATACTGAGCAAAAGAAGCTATTCCCATCCGTTTCCAACTTAAAGGCTCGCAGAATCATGTGAATATTTGACGAATTTACATAGTTTTAACAAAGTCATTGGCGGCTACTCTCGATTTGGCACGGTATTAAGCACAGTGCGGATAATTTTATCCGCTTATTAACATAAAGATAAAGGAGGGTAAGCTTGATGAAGTTATGGACGCGGCGCGGAGGGATGGTTCTTGTCATCCTGGCCCACGCTGAGCAGATTCGCCAGCAGGCGATAAGATCCAGGCACTAACTCGGGAAGCTGGCGATAGAGCGCAAAAGCAACATAAATATAAGTGCCCTTGCCGGGATGAGTTACCAGCAGCCCGCCGCGCTGCGGCTCCTGGCCGGGATCTGCAGTCTCGGTCAGCGCCGTGTAACCCGCGTCCCAGTGATCGAGGAAGGAGTGGCCGCGCTCCTCGACCCAGCCATCGAAATCCGCCGTGGAAATCGCGTTGGGCCAGTTCAGCAGCGGATGGGCCGGGGCGAGCAAATGCACCGGCGCTTGCTCGTCCACCACGCGCACCGGCGTATGCGCCATCGACAACGGCAGCGGGGCAGGGAAGTTTTCGCTCTGGTACTGAACAATCAAGGTCCCGCCACGGCGAACATACTCGTCCAGCCGGGGCTGGATCGCGGCGAGTTCCGGGCGCGCGGAGTAGGCGCGAATGCCGACGACGATCACATTCCAGGCGGAAAGATCGCCCGTGGCCAGCTCCGAGGCCGTAAGCAGATGCGGCGCGAAACTTAGCCCCTCGATAGCTTCCGGAACCTTGTCTCCGGTGCCCATCACGTAGCCGATGCGCAGGCCAGAAGCAATTTTCACGTCTATCTTGCGGGTCTTCAACTGCGCTGGCTGGTATAAGTTATAGGACCGCAAATCGGCGTAGCCCACGCTCCGCCAGCCGGTGCTGTAACTTTGCCCGCCGGAGCGAGCGACGGCCGCGATGGTGTATGCGCCGGTCGCGGCGCTGCCGGATGTAACGGAAAAAAGAATCGGCTCGGTGTCGCCGGCGCTCATCGTGCGAAAGTGCGCCTCGGCCGGATCGGAGCGCCAGCCCGCGGGCAACTTCAGCGCAACCGTGCCCTCGGCCGCGGCCTGCGTATGGACGGTTACGCGCACCGGCAAAGCCGAGCCGTCGAGAGGAAGAATGCGCGCCTCCGGTTCGATGCGCACGCCAATGGATGGCGTCACGACCAGCGGCTCATAGAAGCCGCCCAGGCCGGGAACGCGACGCACCGTCTGCACCACCTGGCCCACGCGGATAGGCAGGCCGTCGAAGGTGAACTCCGCCCACGCCGCCAGCGGATACGGCGCAAAAGAGCGCAGCCGCAACTCCGGCCGCGCGAGGTCGTAGTAAGGCTGCTCAATGCTGGGGCGTGTGAAGTAGGGCTGGGTCGGCTCGGCGTTTTCCGGGACGTGCAAACGGAAGATCGGATCCGGAGCCTTGGCGGTTTCCGCTCCGTGAAGAGGCTCGGCGTGCTTCCACTGATCGCCGGTGTGGCTTTCAAACCATATCTTCTCCAAGTGGGTTTCCGCCGTGGCCTGGGCGGTGTGGACGCGCACGTTGAACTCCTCGCCGGGGAAGACGCTGCTGGGCGTTTCATTGGGCGAATTGCCACGAATCAGGCCGCCGTTTGGCGCGCTGTCGGCTTTGGTGGTGAAGGCCGTCAGCTCCAGACCGAGCAACTCCTTGAGCGCCGCTTGGAACTGACCGATTTTAGCGTCAAGTTCAAAGAGCAGGGCGGTTTTGGCTTGCGCGGTGAGATTGCTGGCGGCGATGCGCGCGCGCAGGTCGAGCGTCTGGCGGTAAATGGGGGCGAGTTGGTGGGCCGTGGCGAGGCCGGAGGTTTCCCAGGTCCGAAGTTCCGGACCTGGGGCACCCAGAATTTTGGCTAGATTGGCGTCGATTTGGCGCAGGCTTGCGGTGAGCCATGCGGGCGGATCATTTTTTGCCAGCACGTTCAAGCCAGCAATGCCGGTGTCGATGTTGACCTTGCTATTGTGGAATAAGTCGCTGTCGGCCGCGTTCGAGCCGGGTGCTTCCGGCGCCACGGCCCACAGGTGATAGCTCGTTGTTGCCGGGCCGCTCAGCGCGGGATTCGCGCCGCCATACTGCGACTTCTGCTGGCCCCATCCCTCGTGCGCAATCTGCGCGTAGCTGCGGCCGAGGACGGGATCGAACTGACCCACCTGAATTGTCACATCGGCCGGCAGAGCGCCCTCGATCCATTCGCCGGTCACGTAATTCTTGAAGCGCGCCGGAGCCGATTTGCCGGTCGCGTAGTCCAGGATCTTTCCGTCTTTGATCGGCGCAAAGGGGACCATCGAGTAGACGGCCAGCGGCTGCCAGGGCTGAAGGCCATCCTTCAGTTGCTCGGGGAAGACCTTGGGGTCGGCGGCGGCCTTGAAGACCTCCTGCGCAATCTCGCCGGAGACCTGGTGGTGGCCGTGGCCGTCGCTGATGCCGCCCACAAAGGTGGAGAGGATGATCTGCGGCCGCTCGCGGCGGACGGCCAGCACGGCGTCGTAGAGCACGCGCTCGTGGCCCCATTTATTGAAGGCTTCCTCCTGCGTTTTGGAAAAGCCGAAGTCGGCCTCCGTGCCCCAAAGCTGCTTTGCGCCGTAGAATTCGTCGGCCCGCAGCAGTTCATTGGTGCGAATCAGCCCCAGCGCCTCGTAGCTTTCATCGCCGATGGCGTTCTGGCCGCCTTCGCCGCGCGTCAGCGTCAAGAGCGTCACGCTCACGCCCAGGCCGCGGCTGAGATAAGTCAGCAACGCGCCGTCTTCGTCGTCCGGGTGAGCGACAATCACCATCACGCTGGCGGTGGTCGAGAGTCGCTTCAGCGCTTGCGCCAGCCCCGCTGCCCCGCGATCTTCGGCGATGGGCTGCGCAATCTCGCTCGGCTCCGGCAGTGGGATCGAGGCCAAATCCGGCGCGGATGGCCGCGCGGCGTGTTGCGCTGTCGCGCAAGGCGCACCGGTCAGAATCAGCCCGGCAAGGACCGCGCCCATCAATGCTCGTCGAATTCCCTCGGGGAAAATCATGCTTCCCGTCAGTGTACAATTTCACAGCCTTTCAGGGGCGGAAGCCCCATTGATTTTTGCAGACCTTACGGCACGACTAAAGTCGTGCCCTTTCAAAACAGCTTCCGACGTCCGCGCCGGGTGCGCGGGGCATAATTTATCTATGACTGTTTCCGCTTCCGCCTCCGCCAGCAACGGCAACTTGCAGCGCCGCATCGGGCTGCGCTCGGCCGTGCTCTTCAATATGCTGGAGATGATCGGCGTGGGGCCGTTCATCACGCTACCGCTGGTGATTGCCGCCGCGGGCGGGCGGCTCTCGGTGTGGGCCTGGGTGCTGGGCGCTGGTATAGCCGTGGCCGACGGGCTGGTCTGGGCGGAGCTGGGCGCGGCCCTCCCGCGCGCCGGCGGTTCCTATGCTTTTCTGCGGGAAATCTACGGCCCTGAGCGCGCCGGCAACTGGCTCAGCTTTCTCTACGTCTGGCAGATGAGCTTCACCGCGCCGCTGGCCATCGCCTCGGGCTGCATCGGCCTTTCCAGCTTTCTGGCCTGGTTCTGGCCGGGACTCGAAGCGGCTCCTCTGGCCGCGTGGCCCGCGCTGCACTATGCGAACCTGGCCGCCGCGGCGGCCTGCCTGCTGGTCACGGCGCTGCTCTACCGCAATCTGAGTTCCATCACACGACTGGCCTGGGTGCTCTTTGCCGGAGTTCTGGCGGCGATGGCCGGGGTGATCGTCTCCGGCTTTGCGCACGCAGCGGCCCTCGGCGGCTGGCAGATGCCCGCCACGGCGGCGCAACCAGCGGCTCTGGCGCTCGGCGGTCTGGCGCAAGCCACGCTGCTCACCACTTACTGTTATTGGGGCTACTACAACATCTGCTTTTTGGGCAGCGAGGTGCGGCGGCCCGAGCGGACCATTCCCCGCGCCATTCTGCTCTCGGTGCTTTTTGTCGCGGCGTTTTATGTGACCATGAACCTAGCCGCGCTGCCATCAATGCCGGACGCCGCCGCGCACGCCGCCGCCGGCGCAACGGTTCGCCTGCAACTGGTGGCCGACATCGCCAACTCCGCCTTTGGCCGCGTGGCTGGCCGCCTGATGGCCGCGCTGATTGTGTGGACGGCCTTCGCTTCGGTTTTTTCGCTGCTGCTTGGCTACTCGCGCGTGCCCTACGCCGCCGCCCGCGACGGCAACTACTTCCACTATCTGGCCGCCGTGCATCCGCGCCACGGCATTCCGCACCGCTCGCTGGTGGCTTTGGGGCTGGTGGCCACCTGCTTCTGCTTTTTGCCGCTGGTAAAGGTGATTACGCTGCTGGTGATTACCCGCATTCTGCTGCAATTTCTGCCGCAGCAGTTGGGTGTGATGCTGCTGCGTCGCCAGCGGCCGGAACTGGCGCGGCCCTTCAAGATGCCGCTCTATCCGCTGCCGCCGCTGGTCGCCATCGCGAGCTTCCTTTTCATGCTTGTCCATCGCAGCCATGCTTGGGGGGAACTGGCCGTGGCCGCCGCCATCGCCGTCTCTGGCACGGCGATTTATCTGGTCCGCGCGCGCAGGCTGGGACAATGGCCATTTGCGGGAAAGAAGACGGATTGAGGCGTGTGGTTAGCTCAAGCGTGGGGCGGCTGGCTGGCGGTGTTTGGCCGTTTGCTCTTCCGCCCAGAGCCATCCGGCGATTGCCTCACGGATGTTCACCATTGCCTCCGCTTCGTTCTTGCCTTGGCTCACGCAGCCGGGCAAGTCAGGGCACTCGGCGACGACCCAGCCGGATTCATCTCGCGTCAGTTTTATCTCGCGTTTCATGGAAACTCCGCTGTTCCTCTATTCTCGCGCAATGCAAGCGCTTCGTGTCAGGGCACGACTTCAGTCGTGCCGCAGAGGCCAACAAAAACATATTGGGCTTTAGCCCCTGAGAAATGACCTCTGAAATCTGCCGAGACATTTTTGAAACAAGCTATTGAAATCATGAATGAGATGACGATTCCGAAATTTGAGAACGAAACCGACGAAGCCAATTGGTATTACGAGAACCGTGAGGGGCTGTCTGCGGTGTTTCATCAGGCAGTGCAGGAGGGTCGTGTCCGGCAAGGCACGCTGAAGCAGCGTTTGCGGCTTGAGAATGTGCTGCAAGATGCGCTTCAATCGAAAGAACTGGTGGTCACGCCGGAAGAGTTGAATGGGCGCAGCCTGGTTTCGGTTCTGCGGGAAAAGATGAAGGCAAGGTGATTTGCCCTGAATAGGTTACTCGCAATGCGGTCATTTTTTCAGGGGCTAAAGCCCGGCTTTCTATCACGGCCTTTGCGGCACGGCTAAAGTCGTGCCCTGACACAAAGCGGCAGGTTGAGGTTCATGGTTTCCCACCCATCGCAAAAAACGCGATGGATGGGGCACCCAAGCTTAATTGACTGCAAAACTATTTCTTCGTCTTATCCAATGCATAAGGAATCAGCATGCCATGGTCATCTTTCCTCCAGAGGCCCAAATCGACTTGAGCACTTGTACCAATTCGCGATACGAATCCTTGAAATCCGCTTCGTAGGTTGTTGTACTCCTCTGGAATTCGAATGCCTGCATGTTTT
>Ga0224529_1000160_pt1 | contig 52265 bp, 46 predicted proteins | sample CBST50metaG_FD_179893 | JGI IMG/M metagenome (GOLD analysis project Ga0224529, IMG submission 179893) | Peat soil microbial communities from Stordalen Mire, Sweden - C.B.S.T50 | ecosystem: Environmental > Terrestrial > Soil > Wetlands > Peat | place: Sweden: Norrbotten County, Stordalen Mire...
GCAGGGGGCTGTGGGGCTGGCGGCGGGAACCGGAATTTGCGGCAGCGGCGCCTGCGGCAGTTCGGCCAGAGAGTCTTCAGCCTGGGCGGCCCGGGCCGGGAGGCTGGACCCGGCGAGAATCGCCCCCAGCAACAGCGCCGCACAGGACGGCGGCACGCGGCGAAGGCTGCCGTAGCGCCGATGTTGGCTGTGCTCTGTGGAGCGGTTTTGCAAGGTCCGTACCCTCGCTGGTTGGAGCCGTGCCGGCTCATTCTTTCCGGGACTGGAAGCGCCGGGCAATCAAGGCCCGTGACCGTCCATCCCGATAGACGCCCGCAGACGCCGCGCATGTTGGCTATGTAAGTTCGACGTGGATTCTGAAGGGAAGGTCACCCGCGACGATAACAAAGGGGGGGCCTAGGAAGCTACCGGGAAGTGAAACCCTGTGTTGACGATTGCGGCACATTCGCGTCTTCGTACATTGACGCCCCGGACTGCACCCCGCAGACTGAGGAAGAGGTCACATGCCAAAGGTCACAACAGGAGGTTACTTATCATGAGCGCTTATCCCCCTCCAGACCCGGGCACCGGCGGCTTGGGCCGACGCATTGAAGAAGCCGTCGAACTGATCGAGATGGAATTGCGCCACACCATTGCTTATGTGAACGACGCGGTGGTGCCGCAGGTGCGCAAGGAGTCGATTTCTGCGCTGCGCACGGCCGCCGACACGCTGCGGTCGCTGGCCGACCGGTTTGAGCAGTCGCGGATGCCGCATACCGGGCAGCCGCAGAACCCGACGGAGAATCCGCCCAAGGACCCGCGGCGCTGATGACAGAAAGCCCCCGTTGGACGACGACGCGACGCACGACGGCCCTTGCGGGGCTGGCGCTGGTGCTGCTGATCGCCAGCGGCTGCGGCCATCATCATAAAAAACCGATTCAGCCGCAAGCGCTTCCGCCCGTGGAGCAGCCGATGCCGGAGAGTTCCGCTCCTGTGCCGCAGTCCGCGCCGCCCTCCGCGCGCATTCCGATTACACCCGTGCCGCCTGGGGGAGTGAGCGAGGAAGATCTGGACTTTGTGGCCACCCACCGGCCGATCCTGACCGAAGTGGGGCTGGCCTCGTGGTACAGGGCGCCCTACAAAGGCCGCAAGGCCGCCAACGGACAGGTGTTCGACGACCGGGCGAGGACCGCCGCGCACCGCACGCTGCCCATGGGCTCGCTGATCAAAGTCACCAACCTGAAGACCGGCGAGTCCAGCGCCATGCGCATCACGGACCGCGGCCCGTTTGTGGACGACCGGATTATCGACTTGACCATTGCTTCGGCCAAGGCGACGGGCGTGTATTGGCCGGGCAGCGCGCGGGTGCGCGTGGACGTGTACCAGACGCCCAAGCCGATTGAGACGGGCGGGCGCTGGTGTGTGCAGATTGGCGCCTTCAAAGACGAGGAGACGGCTCTGGGCCTGAAGGAGCACCTTCTGCGCAAGTACCCGGGCTCCAACGTCATCGAGTTTCCCGGCGAGAAAAGCTATTGGGTACGCATCCGGCCGCAGGGGGACAACCGCGAACTGGCCGAATCGATTGCCCGGCATATCCGCACCGCCGAGGGCGAAGCGTTTTTGACGCGGCTGGACTAAGGGCGCGCAGGCTCGCCGTTCCCGGTTCCTCCGCAAGTAAGCTTCCGCAAAATCAGGAACAGCAGAAATGGGCTAGAATTCCGGGCATCTCCAGTTTGTGCGGGGGACGATGAGCCTGCGCCGCTTTTCCGGAACGCGCCGTGAGTGCGGCTCCTCCGCAGGGCACAGGCGGAGCGGGGAATGGAGGACGGAATGACAAGCGAAGAAGCGAGGGTTCGGCAGAATTATCTGGCGATTGTGGTGGCCGCGGTGGCCTGCTTTCTGCTGGAGGCTGGCTGGTACTCAGTCTTCATGAATGAGTGGCTGGAAGGGATTGGGCGCACGCGCGATTGGCTGACGGGCAGCGGCGTCAATCCGGCTTTGCAGTACGCCGCGGCGCTGGTCTCGGAGGCCGTGATGGCCACCGCCATCTCCTGCGTGACACAACTGACCGGGCCGCAGACAGCGTGGCGGGGCATCAAAGTCGCAGTGCCGCTGTGGTTCGGTTTCGTGCTCCCCATCTGGGCCACCGAATACATCTTCGAGGTGCGCTCGATCAAGCTGTTCGCCGTCAATACTGGTTTCTGGCTGCTGGGAATGATGCTGATGGGCGCGATTGTGGGCGGGTGGAAGAAGAAGTAGTGCAGGTTGACCACCGCGACCGGATTCGGCCTGACCGGCGCGGGCTTTGACTCGCGCAACCTGGAGCACTCGAGCGAAACCAGAGTCACTGTGTTCTGTCGGAGATTGTGCAAGGTCGCCGCTCCCTGGTGGTCGCGTCGACTTGAGAGCCTTGCTTTCGGGATGCATCTACTCTGGTTTCGCTATAGACTGTTCCCACCGGAGGGGCTTATGGCCCACTTCAAGAGTTTTGCCGTCTCCTTGATGCTTCTGTCCTGCCTGGTTGCAACGGCCAAGGACAAGAAGAAGATCGCGCTGCCTGCAGACATTCTTCAGGCGCGGACCGTCCTGGTTGTTGTCGACCCCGACGCGGGCATGGCGATCCAGGATCCGAACGCCAATCGCGCCGCCCGCGACGACGTGGAGAAAGCTCTCATCCAATGGGGCCGGTTCACCGAGGCTCAGGATGCCTCAAATGCCGATCTGATTATTACGGTGCGCAAGGGCAACGGCAAAATAGCGCAGCCCACCATTGGAGGCATTCCGACTAACAACCGCCCGGTGGTGCTGCAGCCCACCGACTCAGGCGGCAGGGTCGGCGGCAGGGTAGGAAATCCGCCCAACATCGGCGATCCTCCGAGCACCCAAACTCCAGTGGAAGGTCCGCACCCCCAGGCCGAGGTGGGGGCGGCGCTGGACATGTTTGCGGTGTATCGCGGCGGCCGCGATGCGCCGCTCGACTATTCGGCGGTGTGGCGTTACACCGCGAAAAATGCGCTGCGATCGCCCGACGTGCCGGCGGTTGAGGAGTTCAAGAAGGTCATTGCCGAGGCGGAAAAGGAACTGGCTGCCCAGCCGTAAGCGGCCGAAGCTGTTGCCCAACGAATGAGCGTAAAGCTGGCCTCTCAAAACATTCTTCTCAACAGTCTGAATCCCATGGGTTAAGATGCTTCGTATCGTCTCTCCTATGCGGATTGCCGCGTTTCGAGCCAGGCCATTCCGGACTTCTCCCGCTTTCTGGGGCGCCGTGCTTTGCATTATGGCGGCTCTGCTGGCTGTCGTAGCCTTCCTGCAGTATCGTTCAACCACGCAGATCGTCGAGGCCACCGAAGCCCGAATCGGGGGAAGCCTTGAATCTTTGCTGATTGACTGGCACCTCGATTTTTACCGGCGCTTCTCGTCCATCTGCGTCTCCTTGCAGGTGGGGCCGGACTCAGGCGCGTTCGACGATTGGTCCATTTTCAGGGACCGCTACGCACAATGGCGCCATGCCACCGAAACCCCAAAGTTGGTGAAGAGTCTCTACATCTGGGAGACCAGCCAGAAGACGGCACCCCGGCTGTTGAGCCTCAATGAAGAGTCCGGGCCGCCGCGCGTGGCAGTGCCTCTCGCCAGCTTCGAACCACTTCTGAGCCGCCTCCGAGCCAGATCCGGCAATCTCCATTCCGGATTGCGTGCGTGGCAGGCGAACGATTTCGATCACCCACACGGGAACCCCTCTTCGCGCTATCTGCCCTTGGAGAGCGACCCGCTGACCGGATGGCAATTCGAGCAGAATATCCCGGCCATCGTGCACCCCATTGTGCACCACAAGCTCCCCATGCGCGTCGATGAGCCAAGCAGTCCGGACGCCATCGACTGGATCATCATCGTGCTGGATCAGCACACCATCCAAACCCAGATCTTCCCCGATCTTGCCGTGCGTCATTTCGGACCCTCAACGAACGCCGACTACGCCATTGCTGTCACCACCATCGGCAATCCGAATCGCATCCTTTACGACTCCTCTCCTGAAGCAGAGGGCACCCGGATCGAGGAATCGGATGCGGCCATGAACATCTTTGGACCGCCGCCAGCCAGCATCGAAAACAACTTCTGGGAGGCTGTCCAAAACGCGAACGCGATCAAAGTGAAAAACTGGCATCACTTCTCGGGTCCTATCTGGTTCCCGGTTATTCACTACTCCAACCTGGATGATCCGTGGATGCTGATCCTGACCCATCGCAAAGGTCACCTCGAAGATCTTGTCGCCCGGGTTCGCCGCATCAACCTCCTCACCAACAGCGTCGTCCTGCTGATGCTGGCTGCTGGAATCGTGCTCGTGGTGATTGCCGGGCTGCGCGCTCAGGAGTACGCCCGGCTCCAGATGGATTTTGTCGCCTCTGTCTCTCATGAGTTGCGCACTCCCTTGACGGCCATTTACGCCGCCGGGGAGAACCTTGCTGACGGCGTTGTTGAAAAGAAATCGCGACTGCAGAACTACGGCTCCATCATCACTGCGCAGGCCCGTCAACTCATCAATCTGGTCGACCAGATTCTCACCTTTGCCTCCACCCGCAGGGGTGAAAATCACTATGAGATGCAGCCGTTGGAAGTGGCGCGGGTTATTGCCCTGGCCCTCCAGAACACGCAGGCAACCATTCGGGCCGCGGGCTTTGCTGTGGAGGTGGACATTGCGCCCGACCTGCCCCCGGTCAACGGCGATCAAAACGCCCTGGCGTCCTGCATCCAGAACCTGCTCGCCAACGCGGTCAAATACGGCGGCAAGAGTCGATGGGTTCGTATATCAGCGCAGCTTGCCAAGGGAAACAAATCCCGCGAAATCGAGATTCGCGTCGAAGACCACGGCATCGGGATTGCGCCTTCGGAATTGACGGATATCTTCAAACCTTTTTACCGTAGTTCTCAGGTGAAGGCGGCCCAGATTCATGGTACGGGCCTGGGTCTTTCTGTGACGAAGGAGATGACTGAGGCAATGGGTGGGCGTATCTCGGCAAAGAGTTCCTTGGGCGCGGGAACAACATTCTCCCTCCGCCTCCCGTCCATTTCATAAGAACCTGGAATAAGATCCATTGGCTGAGGCAATCACCAATGCATGAAAACATTCTGCTTGTGGAAGACGAAGAAGCGGTTCGGATCACGCTTGGCGACCGGCTTGAGCGGGAGGGCTTCGTCATTGAAACTGCGGCCGACGGAGAAGACGCATTCGACAAAGCCACACGGCTGCCTTTTGACATCATCATCCTCGATGTCATGTTGCCATTCAAAAGCGGATTCGATGTTTGTCGCGATATTCGGCAGGCCGGGATCGCCACACCGATTCTTTTACTTTCCGCGAGAATCGATACGGTGGATAAAGTCGTTGGCTTGAAGCTGGGCGCCGACGACTACGTTTCCAAGCCCTATGAGGCGGCCGAGTTACTGGCCCGCATTGAGGCTCTCTTGCGGCGTGTCCCGTTGCGGACCGGACAAGGCATTCACCAGTTCGGCGCCGTGCGCGTGGATTTGAAGCGCGGCCGCATTACGCACAGCGACAGCGTCGTCTCCCTTTCCGGGCGCGAACTGCAATTGCTGCGCTATCTCATTGAACGGGCCGGCCAGATCGTGCCTCGATCCGACATCCTTCGCACCGTATGGGGCTACGATACCGGCACATTTACCCGGACCGTGGATGTGCACATCGCCAGCCTTCGCCAGAAGCTGGAGAATGACCCCAAGAGGCCGGAACTGATCGTGACCGTGTCGGGCATTGGCTACAAGTTTGTGGTCGCGGGGGCGAGCGGCCGGGCGGAAACATCCGGATGAATCCGCCCGCCTCGGTTCAGAGGTTCCGCTCGACGGAGAGACCTGGGCGACAGGGAATCAAGCGATTCAACTCGTGCAATGCTTTTTCTGTTCGTTGGTGGTGCCCTTCAGTGAACCACAGCGGCGCGTAGTCTTCGAGCAGGGCATGGAGTTCTTTCAGCGCGTCGCTGGCGTGCGCGAGAACTTTCGACGCACCTTCAAGGTTTTCGGCAACGCTCCCATCGACGGCCCCAAGAGTACGAGGATCGTCCACGGCGTGCAGGTTTGTCCGGTATAGGTCGGTGGAATGTCTCATCTTCTTGCCCTCGATCGGTGCGAGTGGCCATTGGAGAGCAGAGAGCCACTGCACTCGAATCAAGGCTAGCCCAAAACGATGTAACGCGTTGCAAAAAGATTGTCTTGAGATGTAAAGCCTGTAAAGACAGATGCGGTCTCGTCGCGGAATTGTGCCCACTCAATCCGCTTCAGAGTGTGTCCCGGTGGGTGGCCCTCGCAGCGTTCTACCTGGCCGGCAACCCGGAAATCGGCGTTTTACCTTTTTCGGGCTGCGCGCATCGCGATTGCAGCGAAGCCTAGGCCGGCGGCGGATAGAAGGGGAGCGTGTCGTTCTTCTCGTTGGCGCGGCGGACGGTGACGTCGTCCACGAGCAGCGCGGGAGCGAGCACGGTTTCAGGCACTTCGTTGAAGTAGTTCGCCAGCCACAGGTCCTTGCCCGCGGCTTCGACGCCGGAGCGCAGAGTGCGCTGGTCGAGATCGTCCAGAGTGGCGCCGCGGACCAGGGTACGCTTGCCGTCGAGACTGATGCGATAGAGCAGACGAGGAGTGAGGCCGCCGCCCAGCGTCTGCACGAAATAGACGCTCTTCAGGCCGCGGTCTTTCGCCAAATCGAGCAGCTTGCGGTTCAGCTCGTCGTCGGAGAGGCCTTCGCGCGCCGTTACCTGCAGGACGCCAATGGCCGGGTGAGCCGCGGCGGCAATGCCAGCGCGGGCGTGGCCGTTGGACTGCGGGAAGTCGCGCACCGGCTCGCGGCCGATGAGGTAGTTTTCCAGCTTGCCGGAGGTGACCAGCTTGACGGGCTGCGCCGGAACGCCTTCGTCGTCCACGTCGTAAGCGCCCACGAGGCCCTTGCCGGCAAAGGCCTTGAGGGCGGGATTGTCTTCTACGTCCATGAACTCCGGCAGCACCCGCGCATGAAAGCTGGAGGCGAAGGGGCCGTTGGTGCGGGCCTCGGTGCCAAGCTTGGGCCGGGTAGCCGTGATGCCGTCGGCCACGAGCAGTCGCAGCGTATCAGCCGCGGCGTCGGAGCTGAGCAGAACGGGACCGTGGTACTCCTCTTCGACCAGCGGCGCCTGGCGCAGGTCGGCGAGCGAGGCGATCAGCTCGACCGCGTGCTTTTGAAAGATTTCGGGCGTGTCGAGATTGCCGAGAGACGCGCCGGTTGAAGCATAGGAGCGGTCGAGGCGCATGCCGTCTGCCGCCTGCGTACCCACGCCGATGGCTTCCTGGTAACCGGCTTGCGACTTACGCACGATGACGCCTTCGCTGGAGACCAGCCAGGTGGTGGTGACGCGGGCCTGGAACTGCGCGGTGGAGTACTGCACGTCGCGCTGGCCATTCTTGACGGTGGAATCGGTCCGGTAGAGGCCGCTGTCGCGGGCGACGCGGTCGGCCCAGGCGGACTCGTCCAGTTGCAGGTGGAGCGGCTCGGCCAGCGAGACCACGGGTTTTTCCTGGCTGAAGTCATCGAACTGCGGCGGGGTTTGCACCTGTTTCAGTGCAGCCTGCTTCTGGGCGTAGGCCGAGAGGGCATTTTTGTAGGCCTGATCGGTGGCCGTCCACAGGGCAGAGCGAATGGCGATGGGGTCGTCATCCAGAGCCGCGAGTTGGAGAGCACCTTCGTTGCGGCCGCCCGAGCTGTCGGTCTTGTAGTCGCCCACCCGCACGGTGACGCGGGCCACGCGCTGGTGGCTGCGGCCGGAGCCCTCGCTGGCGCCGAACTCCGCCTTGGCCTGGTAAGTTTCGACGTCCTCGATGCGGTACTCGATATAGAAGGGCTTCTCGAAGCCCTTCAACTGGAGCTGGGTCTTGCTGCGATCAAGCTCCTGGAGCATGGCCTTGAGGAGAGGGTCCCTTTCGGCATCGGCGCGGGTGGGCTGGGCGGATGCCGAAAGAGACATGGCGCCTAGAAAGAGCGCAAGCAGTCCGGTGGCACAGGCCGCGGAGAAAGAGTGCATTGCAGAAGAGGACTTCGAAAAACGTCCCTCAGGGGCTAAAGCCCGCGTTGATTTAAAGCGACGCACGGCACGACTAAAGCCGTGCCCTTTCAAAACTGAGGGTATCTTCGAGGCCGCATCGGCGAGTTCTGTCATCGGTCGAATCGGGTTCATTGTGCCTCCTTGGTAGCGGGCGCAACGGTCTCGGCGCCGGGGATGGGCAGGATGGGCGGGCGGGCCGTGCCTTGCGGCTGGCGCTGGGTTTCCATCTCGCTCAGGAGCATGGCGGGAGCGACGGCGCTGACCGGAACCGTGCCGGACTCCGCGCCGCACTCGCCGTTGAAGACTTCGCTTTTGTCGCTGGTGGCCAGGATGCGCTTCATGGCGGCCAAGGGCGTGCCCACAATGCTGACGCCGCGAACCAGCTCGTCGGGCCGGCCGTCGACGTAGATCCGCCAGACGACCAAGGGGATGACCTGGAAGGCCTGCGGCGAGCTGCGCGTGGTGACGGCAAAGCCGGAGGAGATGTCTTCGAAGTAGAGGCCGAAGGGCTTGCCCTGCTTTTTGGCTTCGTCGATCAACTGCTGGCGCAGAGCGGTGTCCGACACGCTTTTGGTCGAGGTGACGATCAGGTTGCCCTGGCGTCCGGTTGGCATGCGTCCGGTTTGAGCGCGGCCATGGCCGTTAGAGGCGGCAAAGCTGGCGATGGGCAGGCGCGACATGAGGAAGGTCTTGAGGACGCCGTCCTGAATGAGGTCCACGCGGCGGGCTTTCTGGCCCTCGTCGTCGTACTGGTAGTTGCCGCTGAGCCAGGTTTTGCCGAAGGTGGTCAGGGTGGGGTCGTCGGCCACGGAGAGGAAGGTGGGGAGGACTTCCTTATTCAGCTCCTTGGTAAAGGTCTGGCCCTCCTCGTCGCCGCGCTGGCGCTGGCCTTCAAGCCGGTGGCCGAGGACCTCGTGGAAGAAGACGGCGGCGGCGCGGCCGGAGAGGATGGCGGGGCCGTCGAAGGGCTCGGTGAGTGGGGCCTTGCGCAACGCTTCGAGACTTTTGCCCAGTTCGCGCATAGCGGTTTCCAGCTCGGCCTGGGCGGGGAGGCCCTCGACCGTTTCGGCTTCGAAGGTCTGGGCGCGGAACAGGTCCATGCCGTCTTCGGCGCGGGTGACGGCAAAGACCACCACGCGGGCCTGCTGGTGGGGTGTGATCACCTGCGAGCCTTCGGACGAGGCGAAGTAGTCGGTCTCGTTCTGCACGGTGAGCATGACGACGTTCTGATAGACGTCGGGAAACTCGCGGAAGATTTTGGAGAGGGCGCGGACGCGCTGCTCCCAGGCCGCGCGATCCACCGCAACGGGCGGGGCCGGCTTGCCGAGGAAGGTTTGCGGCGACTCCTGGCTGAAGTCGGGGGAGGAGTCTTCTTCCTTGGCGCGGACCTGGGCTTCGGTTTTGACCCGCATGTAGTTGTCGAGGGCGGTGCCGTAGCCCGCGTTGGTGGCCAGCCACAGGGAGCGGCCGAGCGCTTCGCGATCATCCACGAGCGGCAACTGCAGGCTTTTGACCGCCGTGCCGCGATGGGTTCCATGGGTGTTGTCGAGCTTGGGATCGCCGAGGCGAATCTGCACGTCGGCCACGCGCTCATGGTTGGCGGAGCTGTCGACCAAGGCGCCGAACTGGGCGCGGATGGAGACGGCGCTGGCATCGCTGACCGCGTAACTGAGGAAGTAGGGCGGGAGCTGCTGATCCGATTCCTGTTTGCCAGGCCCCTGCTTGCCGAGCGAGGTAAAGGCGCGGTGCAACTCGGTGGTCATGGCGTCGAGGAGGGCGGGGAGCCCCTGCGACTGGTTCTTGTCGCCGGGATGGGGAACCGGCGTGGATTGCTTGGAGCCGGCAGCAGCGGGCAAGGACAGGGCCAGGGCGGCAAGAAGCGCGCAGAAACACGCCCGGGCGGTTTTCCGCAGGGGGACTGCGGGAAAAATATTTGGCATGGGACGGGAATACTGGAGTAAAAGCATCTGTAACCGAAATTGTCTCAGAGTCCACAGGTCTCAAGGGAGCCCTCATGATATTTGCACGCCGTTTGCTGCTGGCGCTTTGCCTCAGCACGCTCTTGGCCGGCCTGACGCCGTGCCTGTTTGTTGCCCAGGCAGCGCCCGCAACGCCACCGCAGCTCATCGCTGCCCAGGCAACGACAGCCAACCCGCAGCAGGCGTACTCACTGCCGCCGGAAAAGCTGGCCAAGGCCATTGCCTTGAGCCACATCCGGCACATTCTGGAACTGGTGGGGTCGCTGTGGGGGCTGGCTTTCCTATGGATCCTGCTGGCGACGAGGGCGGCCGCGGGACTGGCTGGCTGGGCCGAGCGGCTGGTGAAGCAGCGCTGGCTGCAAGGGCTGCTGTTCTTCGCCCTACTGCTGGTGATTCTGACGCTGGCCAGCTTGCCGCTGGACTGGTATGGGCAGCACGTCAGCCTGCAGTTTGGCATCAGCGTGCAAAGCTGGGGAAGCTGGGTGGGCGACCAGGCCAAGGGGCTGGGGCTGTCGGTGCTGTTCGGCGCGCCCATCATGCTGCTGTTCAACTGGATTGTGCGGCGCTGGCCGCGGCGCTACTGGCTGGGCATCTGGGTGGTGACGCTGCCGCTGCTGGTGGTGAGCATCTTTGTTGCGCCATTGCTGGAGCCGATTTTCAACAAGTTTGAGCCGCTGTCGAAGAACAATCCCGCGCTGGTGACGGAACTGAATAAGGTCGTGGCGCGGACCGGAACCCACATTCCGCCGGAGCGCATGTTCCTAATGAAGGCCAGCGAGAAGACCAACGGGCTGAACGCCTACGTGAGCGGGATGGGCTCGACCAAGCGCATCGTGGTGTGGGATACGACGGCGGGGCGCATTCCGAACGACGAGGTGCTCTACATTTTCGGGCACGAGAGCGGGCACTACGTGCTGAACCACATTCCCAAGCAACTGGCCGGGTCGGCCGTATTTCTGCTGTTTCTCTATTGGGCCTGCGCGGGGCTGGCCGGCTGGCAGGCACGCCGCTTTGGCGGGCGGTGGGGCTTGGGAGGGGAAGACGGTGCGCTCGGCAGCCGCGCCGGGTTCGTGGTTCTGCTGTTTACCCTTTCGGCGGCCAGCTTCCTGCTGCAGCCAACCGGCAACGCCTTCAGCCGCTACTTTGAACACCAGGCCGATGTGTATGGGCAAGAGGCGATCCACGGGATTGTGACCGATCCGCAAAAGACCGCAGTGGCTGCGTTCAACGCGCTAGGCGAAGCGTGGCTGGAAGACCCGCGGCCCAGTCCCTTCATCGAGTTCTGGACCTATAGCCATCCTTCGGTGCAGAATCGCGCCAACTTTGCCGCGCAGTACGACCCGTGGGCGGGTGGTGGGCGGGGGAAGTACTTCGACAAGTAGGGAGAGTAGGGAGTAGGGAATAGGGAGTAGGAAAAGCCTTCTGTCCAGCGGCGAGCCGCCACGCATAGAATGCGCAATGGAGTGAGCAAGCAGACAGCAGGCGGAGATTTGTCGGTTGCGAGGAGGGCAAAGCACCGGCTCTCTCGCAGGCACAAACCGCCTGTTTCCTACTCCCGATTCCCTGCATCTACAATTTCTGTCATGCAATTCATTTCGATTTCCCGCCGCCGCACCGACGCTTTTCCGCCGGAAGTCTTCACCCCAGAACTGATGGCGCGCGAAACTTTGCGCGTGAAGGAACTGTATGCCTCCGGGCTGCTTCGCCAGATCTGGAAGCGGGGCGATGTGCCCGGCGCAACGATTCTGTGGGAAGCTGCCAGCGAGGCCGAAGTGCGCGCCGGCCTGAACAGCCTGCCCATCTTCCAGGCCGGGATGCTGGAGGTGGTGGCGATGGCGCCGCTGGAACCGTATCCGGGGTTTGGAGCGGCATAGAGAAAGCCGCCGGGGGGTAGCAGGTTTTGCTGGGTGGGAAAGCGGGCATCCTGCTTTCCCATCCATGCCGCAAAAACGCGGCATGGATGGGGCACCCAGTTTCTGGGGTGGAAGAGAAGAAGCCGCCGGGCCGCAGCGGCTTCTTCCTGACCCCTGATCTCTGTCTAGTGAGGCAGTCTCGGCCGCAGCCAGCCGTAGACCCAGGCGCCGGCGATGGCGCTGAGGACGGCGACCAGCATGACGGGAACGCCGCTGCCGACCAGCGAGAACAGCGGCGCCGGGCAAGCGCCGGTCAGGGCCCAGCCGAGGCCAAAGATGGTTCCGCCGAGAATGTAACGGATGCCGCGGCCGAGCTTCTTGTCGGGGACGGAGATGCTTTCGCCCGCAACCGACTTGAGGCCCGAGCGCTTCAGGATCGCCAGCGTCAGCGCCGCCGTGACGATGGCCGAACCGATGATGCCGTACATGCGGAAGGACTGGAAGCGGAACATCTCCTGGATACGGAACCAGGAAACCGCCTCAGAGCGGGTGAGAACGTAGCCGAAGGCGAGGCCCAGCAGGAGGTAGACGGCCAGAAAAATCGGCCGGTTGCTTTGCCGGGTGGACCTTTCCACGATTGCATCTTGGGTTTCGAGAACCGGTGTCTGTGTCATTGGACCCCCAGCAAAAACGGCAGGATCAACCAGGTGGTGGCGAGTCCGCCAGCAAAGAAGCCAATGACCGCGATCAGGGATGGCAACTGGAAGTTGGCCAGTCCGCTGATGGCGTGGCCCGAGGTGCAGCCGCCGGCGTAGGCGGAGCCGAATCCAACCAGGAATCCGCCGACCACGATCGAGACAAAGCCGCGGAAGGTGAGCAGTGCGTGCCAACTAAAGATCTCGCGGGGCGCCGCTCCAGAGAAGTCGTGAATCCCCTGACTGGCGAGCGCGGCCCGGGTGGCCGGCGAGATGGCGACCTGATGGACCGCACCGGTGTGGAAGGCCAGGAAGCCGCCGATTACGATGCCTGCCAGAAACAGCAGGTTCCAGAGGCCCGTCTTGCGCCAGTCGTAGTGGAAGAAAGCCACTTTGCCCGGAGCGATGGCCGAACAGAGATGGCGCAAATTGTTGGAGACGCCGAATTGCTTGTTGCCGGCAATCAACAGCGCCGGTACGAAGAGCCCAAGCAGCGGGCCAGCCACATACCAAGGCAATGTGCCGGTAAGCCAAGAGGTCATACGCGTTCACCTCGTGATTCTGCGGAACGGGAATCGATCCGCATTACTTCTTGTTCTTCTTCCAGCCAAAGGCGACCTGAAACGAATTCTGATACATCTTCAGGTTGGCGTTGCCGCCGCCGTTGGCCGGGGCGATGGAGTTGACGCCGTTCACAGAGTTCTCGAAGGCGTGGATGTAGGCGAGATTGATTTCCTTGCCGCCTCTTAATGCTACGGTAGCGCCGACGTGGAGGTGGTCCTGGGTAACGGCCGGGGCCAGCAGGTTGAAGAAGGTCTGCGAGCTGTCAAAGGGAAGTCCGGAATGATTGTAGCCGCCGCGCAGGGTGAGCGACGGGCGAACCTCGTAGGCCAGGCCGGTCTTGATGACGTTGATGTCGTGCCAGCCGAATCCGGGGCCGTTGTTGGAGCCAAGCTGCGCCGGGTTGGCGTCGGAATTGGCATTGGACTTGATCTGACCAAGCAGGATGCGCTCCTCGTCATAGAGCAGGGTGGTCTTGGGGCCCAGCTTGACGGCCACGCCGCCGGCGAAGTTGGCCGGGACGTCGAATCCGCCCTGCTCGGCAAACAGGCCGCGGTAACGGTTGAACTTGCTGACGTAGGTGCGGCTCTGGTAGGTTGCGCCCACATTCACATAGCGGTTGAGCTCGCCGAGCCAGCCCACGCGCACGCCGCCGCCGGCTCCGTAGGAGTGGCCGGTGTTGGTCACGTACGCCGGATCGGTGGAGTAGGTGGAGTTGGCGAAGTTCTGCAGGCCCTCGGCGGCGAAGCGCTGGATGTCGATGTTGGCGGCGATGCCGATGGAGTTGTGTGCGCCCAGTTTGTAGGCCAGGGTGGGGGAGATGAAGACCTGCTCGATGTTGACGCCGCCGCGCGTGGAGCCGAGGAGGGGAATCGGTTTGGTATAGGAGGTGTTCATGCCGCCGTTGCCATAGATGGCCACTCCCCAGGAGAGGTTGGGCCGCGCCTGGCGACTGTAGCCGAGTTCGGGCAGTTCGAAGTTCTTGACGCGGTTGCCGTCATAGGCGCCGTTTACATTGGGGTAGCCCGGGGGCAACTGGTTGCCGGTGATGACGCCGTAGCGAACCGGGCGAAACAGCGTGAGGCCGATGTCGAAGCGATTGCCGACCAGGGTGAGGCCGGCAGGATTGGTGGCTCCGGCAAGGCTGTCTCCGGGCTTGGCTACGCCGGAGCCGCCCTGGCCCTGCTGCTTGGTCCCGTATCCGGTGAGGAAGTAACCGTCGGAGGCGAAGGACGCCGTGGCGAGGAAGAGAACCGCGAAGGCAACCGGCAACACTCTCTTGAGAAGGAGGTTCAGGCGAAGATGGGGGTTCATGCGATCGATCTCCTTGGTACAACAGCGACCTCAGGGGAAGCTGAGGGTTCGGGCCGGAACGGGGTCGTTTCCGGGAAATTAATTTGTAGGGGGGCGTTGCCGGGAGGGTCTGTACGGTAGGGGCTACAAAGAAGAAAACCCACCAGCCAGAGCAGCTTCCGGCGGTGGGCTAACGAATTTCTTTAGCTGAAAACCAGGCTTTGCAGCCTAGCCTCGACCTGCCAGAGGACACCGTGCCTGCGTACAAACGCGGCAACAAGACATACAACAGACGGTCCTCTGAAGGGTGATCGACATATTTCGAGCGTACAGAGCGGCCCGGGAGGTGTCAAGACTCGCTACCGGGGCAATCGCATGAAGGGGATGCAGCGTCGATGAAAAGCCTCGGCATGGCCCTTGGGGCGCGAACGACAGGATTGGGATGCTGTCCCCGGGTTTCCCCTTCGCCTTGCTCAGGGTCCACCCGGGGCTATTTTCACGTCTTCCCTCCGGGAAGACCGGCAGTTGATTCTCCAGACCGGCTGCGGGTTATGATGGACGCGGGTTGCAGGGTTTTTCCGAACCCTCCCCCGCGCCGTACACTACTTCTTCAAGGAGAGGAACCCCATGGGCTACCCCACGAACTACCGCTATACTCGCGAACACGAATGGATCTCGATCGAAGGCGCCATTGGCACCATCGGCATCACCGACTATGCGCAGGCTTCTCTGGGCGACATTGTCTATGTGGATGTGCCCAAGGTCGGCGACGCGGTCACAGCCAACGCCACCTTCGGTTCCGTGGAGAGCGTGAAGGCCGTCAGCGACCTCTACTCGCCTGTTTCCGGAACGGTTACGGCCACCAACGACGAACTGAAGTCCTCGCCCGACAAGATCAACGAAGCGGCGCACGACGCCTGGATCATCAAGGTGGAGCTGTCGGATCCCACCGAGGTCAACGGGCTGCTGGATGCCGCGGCGTATGAGGCTTTCATCTCGGAAGAGACGGGAAGCTAGAAGACAGTGATCAGTTGTCAGCGATCAGTTGTCAGTTTTCAGGGACGCTGCCTGGCGATCAGGCAGGTCCAGTTTGTTTTTCCGGTTTTAGCACCTCAACGGGTGCCCGCCCTTGCGCTTTCTCCGGCGCAAGGGTTGGAGACCGCAGTTCCTCAAGAACCCGCCAAATTCTGACAACTGATCACTGACAACTGACCACTTGTCCAAAGGACCCCATGCGCTACCTTCCCAAATCGCCCGCAGAACGTAAGCAGATGCTCGCCGAAATCGGCGTGGCCGCCATCGACGATCTCTTTGCCATGATTCCGGCCGAGTATCGGCTCGATCGCGATCTGGATGTGCCCCGCGCCCATGCCGAGAGCGAAATCATCGACTACTTCAAGGCCGCCGGGGCCAAAAACGCCACCGACTACGCCAGCTTTCTGGGCGCGGGCGCTTACCGGCATTACCGGCCGGTCATCATCGACTCGCTGATCCAGCGCGGCGAGTTTTTGACCAGCTATACGCCCTACCAGGCGGAAATTTCGCAGGGCACGCTGCAGGCCATCTTCGAGTTCCAGACCATGATCGCGGAACTGACGGGGATGGACGTGGCCAACGCCAGCATGTACGACGGATCAACCGGGGCCGCCGAGGCTGTGCGCATGGCCATGAGAATCACTCGCCGGGACAAGGCGGTGGTGGCTGCGACCGTGCATCCGGAGTATCGCGAGGTGATGGCGACCTACTCCAAACACCAAGGGCTGCCCACCGCGCTGGTTGGCTACGATGCCAAGACCGGGCGCGTGGACATGGCGGCGCTGGACGCCGCCGTGACCGAAGAGACTGCCGCGGTTCTGGTGCAGAGCCCCAACTTCTTCGGCGTGATCGAAGACATTCCAGCGATTGCCGCGCTGGCCCACGCCAAGGGCGCGCTGCTGATCGTCTCGATTGCCGAGGCAGTTTCTCTGGGCGTGGTGAGGCCGCCGGTGGAGGCGGATATCGTCAGCATGGAAGCGCAGTCGTTCGGCGTGGCGCTGAGCTACGGCGGACCATTCTGCGGCGTGCTGGCCTGCAAAGAGGAGTATGTGCGGCAGATGCCGGGCAGGCTGGTGGGCCAGACCGTGGACAGCAACGGGAACCGCGGGTTCGTGCTAACTCTTTCAACGCGCGAGCAGCATATCCGGCGGGAGAAGGCCACGTCGAATATTTGCACCAACCAGGCTCTGGTGGCGCTGATGGCGACCATCTTCCTCAGCGTTTACGGCAAAGAGGGAATTCGCGAGCTGGCTGAACAGAATTTGGCCAAGGCGGATTACGCGGCCAAGGAACTTTCGAGGCAGAGCGGAGCGAAGCTCCTGTTTACGGGCGCGCCGCACTTCCACGAGTTCGTTTTGCAGACGGAGGAGGCCCCAACGGTTTGGAGCCAGCGGCTGTTGAACGAGAAGATTGTGGGTGGCATCGCACTGAGCCGGTGGTATCCGGAACTGGGTAACGCCACGCTATGGTGCGCCACGGAGATGGTGACGCGCGCAAATATCGACACCGCGGCTAAAGTGCTGGCGGCCGCACCGGTGGAGGCATAATGACGACCAACGCAACGATTTCCGAGATCAAAGTGAATCAGAAGGTCCGCCCCCACCCGACGCAGAACGAGGCGCTGCTGTTTGAGATTTCCTCGCCCGGCAAGAGCGCTTACATGCTGCCGGCGCTGGATGTGCCCGCGGTTGACGCCGCGGCGCTGTTGGGTGCGAGTCATCGTTCGCAGAGCGCGGAGCTGCCCGAACTGAGCGAGATCGAGATCATTCGGCACTTCACGCGGCTTTCCACGTGGAACTATGCCATCGACTTGGGCATGTATCCGCTGGGCTCGTGCACGATGAAGTACAACCCGCGGGTGAATGAGACCGTGGCCCGCATCGAGGGGCTGGCCGAATCGCATCCGTACCGGCCGGATTCGCTGGCGCAGGGGTCTCTGGAGGTTGTGGACCTGCTGCAACGCTGCCTGCTTGAAATTACCGGCATGGACGCCATTACGCTGCAACCGGCGGCCGGCGCGCACGGCGAATTTACCGGGATTCTGCTCGTCCGCGGCTGGCACGAGTCGCAAGGGAATCCGCGCAAGAAGGTGCTGATTCCCGACTCGGCCCACGGCACCAACCCAGCTTCGGCGGCCATCTGCGGCTACACGGTGGAGACGCTGAAGTCGAACGCCGAGGGCGGTATCGACCTGGATGCTCTGCGGCGGCAGGTAGACGAGGACACGGCAGCGCTGATGCTGACCAACCCCTCGACCATTGGAGTTTTTGAGAGCCAGATCGCCGAGATTGCCAAAATTCTGCACGCCAAGGGCGCGCTGCTCTACATGGACGGCGCCAACATGAACGCGCTGGTGGGCAAGACGCGGCCGGGCGACTTCGGCGTGGACGTGCTACACCTGAACCTGCACAAGACCTTCTCGACCCCGCACGGGGGCGGCGGACCAGGTTCGGGGCCGGTAGCCTGCAAGGCGTTTCTTGAGCCGTTTCTGCCGACCCCGGTACTCGCCCAAAACCCGGACGGCACGAAGCACTGGAACTACGACCGGCCGCAATCGGTGGGCCGGGTGCGCGCCTTCTACGGCAACTTCGGGATGTTCATCCGCGCGCTGGCCTACATTCTGGCCAATGGGCCGGACGGACTTCGCCAGACAACCGAAGACGCGGTGCTGAACGCCAACTACATTCGCAAGAAGCTGGAAGATGTGTACGAGCTGCCCTACCAGACGGCTTCGATGCACGAGGTGGTGTTCAGCGACAAGCGGCAAGCGGCCAAGGGCGTGAAGACCGGCGACCTGGCCAAGCGGCTGATCGATTACGGGTTCCACCCTTATACGGTCAGTTTTCCGATGATCGTGCACGGGGCCATGATGATCGAGCCCACGGAGAGCGAGCCGAAGGAAGAACTGGACCTGCTGATTGGGGCCCTGCGCGCCATTGCCAAGGAAGTGGATGAGACGCCGGAGCTGGTCAAGGGGGCTCCGTACTCGACGCGGGTTTCACGGCTGGACGAAGTGCAGGCGGCGCGGAAGCCGATTTTGCGCTGGAGAGCGGCGGAATCGAAATAAGAGCGGGAGCAGAAAACAGGAAAGGCCGGGACAGGAGTCCCGGCCTTTCTGCGTCAACGAGCTTTTCCGAAGCTACTCCAGGACTTGCGTGGTGGTGCCTTCGGGGATCTTGACCTGGAACTGGTCGTCGGTCAGGGCCATGTTTTTCACGACCTTTTCCACCGTCATGATCACCTGATAATCCTCCAGCGGGCGCTTGATAACGATCGTAGAAGGGTAGCGGGTGGCGCCGTAGTCTGCATACCGGGAATAGAAGACCTGGGTCTCCAGGTTGCCTTCGTCGTCGTACAGATCCTGCTGATAAGGCATCATGTCGTCGCGATGGATATGGACCACGCGCACCAGATACAACTGCTGGCTGCCGGGCTTGCGGCGCATCACGTTCAGAATGTATTCCGGAACCAGGAGCAGGTGCTTCTTTGAGGCGTCTGCCACGGTGTCGGTATCCGCGGCCACCGCGTAGAACTCGTCGGGCTCCATACCCCGCACCACCATGGCGTCGAAAAAGAACCCGGGCCGCAGATTCTCTACCTGGCTAAGTGACTTCTTTTTCAGCGAGTTGGATCCCTTGACGGCCTTGCTCTTGGAGGGAATGTACAGGGTGAAATTCTTGCCGTCGCTGACCATGTCGAACATGCGGGTGCCGATGACCGGAACGCGGCCATAGACGCGCAGCATCTCCGGCTTGCGCATGAGGATGATGCCGCGGAAGCTGGTGTAGTCCTTGGCGATGCCTTCCTTGGACTTCAATACGCTGGCCTGGATGTCGACGGTGGCGTTGAGGCTATCGAGAGCGGCCCAGCGGCGGTTGAGTTGAGCCACCAGGTCCTCTGCGGTCATGGTTTGCACCATGCTGGGCAGGCGCGGCACCGGCAGCTTGCGGGTGGTGAACATGCAACCGGAAAGCAACAACAAGGGAAGCGCGAGGGCTCCGGAGGTGGCGCGGCGCAGCACCGGGTTCATCGGCCACCTGCTTTTTTCACGGCGTGGCGGTAACCGGCGACATTGCGGTTGTGTTCATCGAGGGTGGCGGAAAACAGCGAATGGCCCTGGGCATTGGCGCCGGCGGCCACGAAATAGAGGTAGTTGGTCTGCGCCGGGGCAAGGGCCGCGCGCAGGGAGCGGATGCCAGGATTGGCGATGGGGCCCGGCGGCAGGCCGGCGTGCAGATAGGTATTGTAAGGCGTGTTGCGGGCCAGGTCGCTTTGATAGATCGCGCCGCGCCACTGGCCTTCCATCTCCAGGCCGTAGATCACGGCGGGGTCGGTCATCAGCGGCATGTTTTTGGCCAGACGGTTCTCAAAGACGCTGGCCACCAGGGGCCGCTCCGCATCCACCGCCGTCTCGCGCTCGATCAATGAAGCCATGGTTACCACTGCGTGTGCATTCTCCTTCAAACCCAGTTGAACGGCCACGGCCCGGAAGCGCCGCACCATAGCGGCGGCAATCTGCGCCGAAGTGGCCGTGCGGGGAAAGTGATAGGTGTCTGGAAACAGGTAGCCTTCAAGGCTCTTTGCCGAAGGGTCCAGATCGCTGACCAATCCCGATTGTGTGACCGCCGCGTCAAGAAACTCCTGACGCGTTCCAAGTCCCGCCTGTTCCACCCGGCCAGCGATCTCAAAGATGCTGGCGCCCTCGGGAACAACCACGGCCTTGGTATAGACATCTCCGCGCGCAATCCGCGCATAAACCTCGGCCAGCGCGACCGGGTGATCGAACCGGTACTCGCCTGCCCGAAGCGTTCCCCGCTTCCACCAGCGCATCAAATCGAAAGCATACTGGCTGCGTACCACGCCGGAGGCTTCCAGCTGCCGTCCGATGCGTACGGTGGAAGATCCCTGCGCCAGATCGACGAACGTCTCCTCGGTGGGTCCGAACGGCACCAACACCAGCCAAGCTGCTGCGCCGCCCGCCAAAAGCAACACCAGAAAAGCCGCCAGCAAGACACCCGCCGCGCCAGAACTTTTTTTTCGTCTACTCTTCCGTCTGCGGCTTACCATTCCGTTTGCAATTGGCCCTTCATGGATTTCCTGTATTAAGAGACGTGAAAAAGCCTGCTCAAGATTCTTACTCTCTGATTGTATCGGGCCGGCCGGTCCAAGGCTGGTCAATTCTCCGGCGCGCGAAGCCGCCGGGCGGTTCTCTCCTCCCTGTGGGTACGCGCGGGAACCGGGCGAAGTTGCGCAAAAAGGTGGTTGCCGCCGGAGCTTCGGGTCAAGGGAAAGGGAGAACCACTGTAAGCTGGAATCCAGGAGCTGCAAACTGGAGACCCAACCCCGCTATCTCGCCCTCGACGTCGGCAATCGCCGCATCGGGGTAGCTGTGTCGGACGAGCTGGGCCTGACGGCGCAGCCGGTGCTGACCTTGGAGCGACGCCACAACCGCCGCGAAGATCTGCGCTCGCTGGCCCGGCTGGCGCGCAAGTTTGCCGTGGTGGGCATTGTGGTGGGCAACCCGCTGCACATGTCGGGCGAACTGAGCCCACAGGCCGAAAAGACCCAGGAATTTGCCGCCGTGCTGGGAGAGCTGACCGGATTGCCCATTCACCTGTGGGATGAGCGGCTGACCTCGCACCGGGCCCACGAGATTCTCTACGAGGCCGGGCACGCCCGCCAGGAGCACCGCCGGGTGGTGGATCAGGTGGCCGCGACGCTGATTCTGCAGTCGTTTATGGACGAAAAGGCAACCTCCAGCCACTAGCTTCGAGTTGCGAGCTGGAGGCATGAAGCAAAGTGCTGAAACCTCAATACTTGCTGATCCGCAAATTCAGTTCACGGCGCACGGAGAGAAGATTTACCGGTCGGGGCCAGAGGCTGGAGGCGAGCGGCCGGAAGCTGCCTTTCCGTCTCTCCCGCGTATAATCAGAAGTCAAGTTCTTTCATCTCCCGCGGTTGGAGCTACGCTGCTCCCCGCTATGGATTGTGGATGCCCGAACATATTAAGCAGCAGCTTCTCGCAGAGATTGAGATTCTTGAGCATGAGCTCAACCACGAGCTTCCCTTGGAAATCAAGAAGGCCGTGGCCTTGGGCGATCTCTCGGAGAACGCCGAATATCACAGTGCCAAGCAGCGCCAGACGTTTGTGGACGCGCGGCTGGGTCAACTGAAGCGGCGCATGGCCGAGCTTTCGCTCGTCAACCTAACCAACATTCCCCGGGACAAGGTAGGCTTTGGCTCCACGATCGTGGTGTATGACTCCACCAAGGACGAGGAGATTGTCTACCGCCTGGTCACCAGCGAAGAGTCCGACGTGACCAAGGGCCTGATCTCGACGACTTCGCCGATCGGGCGCGGCCTGGTAGGAAAGCGTGTGGGCGACGTGACCACGATTGTGACCCCCAACGGCAAGCGCGAGCTGGAAATTTTGAAGCTCACCACCATTCACGACGAAGGCGCCGAGGCCGACGAGAGCGATCGAGCCGCCGCCAACAACGGCAAAAAGTAGCAAGGAAGATTGAAATGACCTGGACCAGCGCCTTCGGCCGCGCCTGCGGCTGGCTTCTTAACCACATTGTGCACGGTCTGTCGCTGACCCGTATTTCACCCAACGTGCTCACCTTTATCGGCCTAGTGATCAACATTGTGGCCGCGTTTCTGTTTGGGCACGCCAACGCCACCAACGCTGGCATCATGTTTTTCTATGCCGGCATGGTGATCTTCGGCGCTGGGCTGTTCGACATGGTGGATGGCCGGGTGGCACGCCGCACCAACAAGGTCACCGTCTTCGGCTCGTTCTTTGATTCGGTGATCGACCGCTACTCCGATGTAGTGCTGTTCTTCGGCTTGCTGGTCTACTACGGCCGGATCAACCGCTTCCGGTACGTGGTTCTGGTGGCGTTCGTCATGGTCACCTCGCTGATGGTCAGCTACACGCGCGCCCGCGCCGAGGCCTTAATCGGCCAGTGCAAGGTGGGCTTCATGGAGCGGCCCGAGCGGATTGTGCTGATCATCATCGGCGCCCTGTTCAACCACTGGGGGGCGATGGCTCCGGTGCTGTGGGTTCTGGCCGCGCTTTCCACCATCACGGTGGCACACCGCATCACCTACACCTACCAGTACACCAAGCATCTGGCGGCAGTGCAGGACTAGAACGGAACAAGACACGAGAACGGAAACGGGGAGCCCAATGGGCTCCCCGTTTGTTTTGGCCGGGGTTTTAGAACCCCCGCCTCCCTCCGAATCATCGATGACGCGGCTCAAGCCGCACCCTATCAAAGCGATTGTTTTCAGCGTTCAGGCGGTTTAGCACTCGACCGCGACGACGGGGCAGGGGCCTTGCTGGGCGGGCTTCCACTGGGCCAGAAACGCCGTGACGGACGCGGACTGCATGCTGCGCATGGCCTCAAACTGGCCGTTTTTCTGGCTGTAGAGGAGCTTGCCCTGCTGGGTGAGAACCGCCAGCGCAGGGACGCCTTTTTCGACTGGAACTCCATACTGCTCGGCAATGTCGAGGTTGGCGTCCATGTGCCCGATGTTTACGTGGACCAGGACGAAGTTGGTCTCAAGCAGCGCGCGGTTCTTAGGATCGTGCAGGTAGAGGTCGAGCACTTGGCAGTCGCCGCACCAATTGCCGCCAAAATCCAGCAGAACGCGCTTGTGGGTGGCGGCGGCGGTCTTGAGGGCAGCCGCAATCTGGGGTTTGGCCTGGTCGGGATCGGGGTAGATGTCGCGGCTGGCGGAACGGGCCGTACCGGCGGCCAAAGCCAGTCCAGCGGCCAGAGCAAGGATCTTGACGATCTTCATGGGGCGGGAACCTCCAACGCTGATCTTGATTGTTTGATTACTCTCAGTCTGCCACAGACTCATCCACGACGCCATATTTCATGGTTCGGCGCGGGCGCCCTGGAGGTTATCCTGAGGTGTGAGCAACGATTTACGTAAACGGCTGGAGTCGTCGAATTTCCCCGACCTGAGCACCATGATGGAGAACTACGCGCGGGCGGCAGTGGAGCTTGCCCAGCGCGATTTCCAGCAAAAACTGGACTTTACCTCGGAATCCATCGACGCGCTGGACGACATCCTGGTGCGGGTGGGCGAGAGCCCGGAACTGGATCTGGATTTCGAAGTGCGGTTGTGGGGCAGTTACCTGGGCGAGGTGGTGCGGCAGCGCTATGCGGGCGGCTGGGAGCTGACGCCCTATCCCGGCGGCGCGGTCTCGGTTCCGGCTGTCGACGTTCGCGGTTCGCGGCTGTTTCCGCTGATGAAGGTTTACCGCCGGCTGACCACGGGCGAGGAGGAAGATTTGCGCGCCTTCTACTCCATGGTGGTCGAGCGGCTGGGGAATCCGGCGCAGGTGAATTAGGACGGCGACGCCGTTGTGTCCAACCGAGCGAAATGCAGGGGTTGGAGAGCGGCAGTGCGCATCCATCCCGCTCTGTGCGACAATATCCACGAAGGATGCGGGCCGGTTCAGCACGGCCGCGGAGGATTAAGAATGGGCGATCTACTTCAGCCTTGGCACTTGATCGTGCTGGGCGTAGTTGCATTCCTGCTGTTTGGCGCCAAGCGGCTGCCGGAGTTGGGCAAGGGATTGGGTGAGGGACTGAAGGGCTTCAAGGAAGGCCTGAAGGGTGTTGCGGAGCCGACGGCTCCTGCTCCGCCGGTACAGCAGCAGAACGTGGCTTCTGCTCCGCCGCCGCCGACCACGCCAATCGAACCCAAGTAAAGCCAGTTCGCATGCGCCACGGGCAAGGCTTCCTTTGGGCGCCCTTGGCCAGAACCGCGTAAGAGATCGTCAAGTTACAAGAAAGCCCGTGCATGCGCACGGGCTTTCTTGTGCCTGCCCGGTTTTTGGGGCAGTATGCTACGTGCTCAACAGCATGACCGCGGCCAGGGCCAGCACCATGCCGGCCACCTGACGCCGGGTGGGCCACTCGCGGAGCACCACGGCAGCCAGCAGAATGGTGCCAGCCGGATAGAGCGAGCAGACCACCGCGGCCACATCGAGCCTTCCCACCATCGCAGTCAGCATATAGAACAGATTACCCACGGTATCCAGCAAGCCGGCGGCGATGCCGGTGAGCCAGAAGCCGCGCCATGGCCGCTTGGGCGGCAGGACCAGCAGAAACACCAGCAGGGTTGCCACGCCCGCGGCGCGGGTAGCGGTCATGGCCCACAGAACGCCCCCGCCGCCAGCCATCTTGAGCAGGATCAACTGCGTGCCGAAGCCCAGCCCGGCCAGCGAACCCAGCAGGAGCGCCTTGGGCGGAGTGCCCTCCGATGCGGGAGTCCGGGTGATGAGCCAGATGGCGGCGCATCCCATGGCCAATCCAACTGCCGTCAGCGTGCCGGGCAGACCGTTCTGAAAGAAGGAAAAGAGGACCGGAACCAGGGCGGTGAGTAGTCCGGTGAGGGCCGCGGTCAGGCCCATGGTTCCCATGGCCAGGGCGCGATAAAAGGTGGTTAGCGCCAGGGAACCGATGACTCCGGCCAGCGAGGCACAAAGCAGATCGTGCGTGCCGGGCACGGCCAAGCGCAAGGACCAGCAAACCACGCAGAGAAGAAGAAGGGCAACGAAGTCGCCGGAGATGACGACCAGCAAGGCGGGAGCGCGGCGCGAGCCCATGCCGCCAATGAAGTCCGAACCACCCCAGGAGGCGGCCGACAACAGGCCAAGGCCAGCAGCATTTGCGGAAGAACTCACAGAGCATGTCCCGATGGTCTGGATTTGTGCATGGGGAGGGAGTGGAGAGCAGGTGCCCAGGTCTCAGGAGCGAGACCTGGGCACCCGGGGTTCTAGTGGAAATCTTGCGCGGAGGGGTAATAGCCGGTCTTGGCGATGACTTCAAGCCCGGGCCGGTCGACGCGCACATCGATCTTGCGGAACTTGCCGTCGATGACCGGCTGGTGGCTCAGATAGCCCAGCGTGTACTGGGTGCGGGCCTCCTCGGCGATCTTGGCGTAGCTCTTTTCGATGCCGTTCAGGCTGCCTTCCGAATCGAGCGTGCCGCCCGTGGCCAGCGTGTACTTGGCCAAGATGTTCTCGTACATGGTGAAGGGCAGGTGGATGCGGCTGACGTAGCCCTCGCCCCAGCGGGCGGAGTCACCCACGGCCGTGCCATAGACGGCAATCTTGTTGGTTTCCAGGTAGCGCAGGACCTCTTTGTAACTGGCCTTGCTGCCGGCTTCCTTGCCGTCGGAGATCACGTAGATGAGGCGGCGACGTCCCTTGGGGCGGGTGGATAGCTCTTTGGCCGCGGCCAGGATGGCGTCGTTGAGGGTGTGAATCTCTTTGGGGATGGTCATGAACGCGCCGCCGCCGGCCGAGCGTCCGGGCTGGAGGTTCGGATCGGCGCAGTTGCCGTTGACGTGCACGTTGCAACCGGCCAGAGGGCCGCTGTTTACGGGCACAATCATCTCGCTGCCGGTTTCCTTGGTCAGGGCCAGCACGGCGGGTAGACGGCTGCTCTGCGCGCCGGTAAAGCCGGTCCGCTCCTGAGCGCCGTTGTTGTAAGAGAACACGGCCACTTCGTCATAGGGGGTGAGCGCACCCTGGATGGCGCCGAGGGAGTTGTTCACCTTGGCCATCACGTCGGAAGTGAGGCTCTGGTCGATAACGAACGCGATGGAAAGCGGGAAGGGATCGACGGTGAACAGGCGCAGCGGTTCGCGCTGTTCGTTCTCAAAGACCTTGAAGTCGCGGAAGGTGAGACCCGCGACCAGCTTGCCCTTGGAGTCCTTGACCGTCACGGGAACTTCGACGAAGTTCACGTTGACCACAAAGCGGGTGGTGGAGGCAACGCCTTCGCCGGCCATGGGAATCTCGGGCGGCGTGGCCTGGATTTCGTCCTTGATCTGCTGGACGGTGGATTCCTGGCTGGTAGCGGGGACCTGCTGCTGGGCAGGAAGGGTGGAAGACGAACTGGCCGCAGACGGCTCGTTTCCAGCGCCCAAGCCGGGCGTGATGGGGCCTTGCACGTCCGAGAGGGACGGGCGCGCCTGAGGTGTAGGAGCATCGGGTACCGGGGATTGTTGCTGTTGGGCCAGAGCCGGAGTCAAATTCGGGCTCGAACTCAGGAGCGCCGCCAGCGCTATTACCGTCAAACCAAGCTTCACAGGTATATCGTCCTCCCGAACGCCGCGCAGAACCGATCAAAACGGCTCGCGCCAGTCCTCATTGCCGGCGAGATCAACCGGCCACAGGGCTCCACTCGACAGACTATCAGACGCGCCAAACCCGCGCAGGTTGTCTACAAACTCATAAAAGGTTCGCGTATGCTTTCTTCGAGGTGCGAATTTCGTCTATCTATCTATGATGCGTGCGCGATGGGGAGTGGCCGCTTTACTGCTTGGCCTGCCGGCTTTGTCCGCGGTGGGATGGGCTCAGCTTGCCCCCTCGCCCGACGCGCCGCCGGTGAGCCATGCTCCCGCGGCGCCAGAAGAAGAATCGGTTGCCACCTTCAAGCTCAACGTGAACCTGGTAAGTGTGTTTTTCACCGTCAAGGCCAAGGATGGCACGCTGGTTCCGCACCTGAGCAAGGACGACTGCACCATCTCGGAAGACAAGGAACCGCAGAAGCTGAAGAGCTTTGTGGCGGAAACCAACCAGCCGCTGACCCTGGGCATTCTGCTGGACACCTCCGGCAGCCAGCAGCAGGTTTTGCCGCTGGAGCAGGATGTGGGCAGCCAGTTTCTGCAGCGCGTCCTCAAGTCCAAGGATGAGGCTTTTCTGCTTTCCTTCGACGTGGACGTGGACCTGCTGCAGGACTTTACGAACAGTCCGCGGCTGCTGGCGCGAGCCATGAGCAAGGCGGAGATCAACACCGCCGGCGGCAACGGCGCGGCAGGCATTCCCGGAGCGGGCGGGGGTACGATTCCCGTGCACGGAACGCCCAAGGGTACGCTGCTGTACGACGCGGTCTACCTGGCTGCCAACGAAAAGTTGAACCAGGAGACGGGCCGCAAGGCCATGATCCTGCTGACCGACGGCGAGGATCAGGGCAGCCGCAAGAAAGTCAATGAGGCCATTGCCGCAGCGCAACGCTCCAACGCCATTGTCTACGTGATTCTGATTGCCGACCGCGGCTTCTACGGGGGCTGGGGCTATAGCGGCTTCTCGACCATGAAGAAGCTGACGGAGGAGACTGGCGGACGGCTAATCGACGTGGGCAACAACGGCAAGAAGCTCGAAGCGGCTTTCCAGCAGATCGAAGACGAACTGCGGACGCAGTATGTGGCCAGCTACACGCCCAGCAACAACAAACTCGACGGCACGTTCCGGCACCTTTCAGTGGAGTGCCGCGGCGACGGGCTGAAGGTGCAATCCCGCAAGGGGTATTTTGCGCCGCTGCCGTAGTAAGGATTTTTCAATCACAGAAGTGATTTGGAAAGCCCCTTTGTGTCCTGTTTCGATCCAATGAGTTACCAGTAACTCTTCCGCCGTAATCTGGCGCTTCTCATCTCACCTGGCTAATATCGGCAGTGTGATAGAAAACTTGAGCGCGTTCCGGAAAAACTTTACGGCCGCTCAGGTCTCCATCGCAGGAGGCTGCCATGACTGCCGATTACGCCGCCCTTGAAAATTTTGAGATCAGCCCGCATTTTCGCCACTCGATTGAGGAGCGCATCGCCCGGCTGGAGCGCGATGCCGAGTACGACGAGGCCCAGGTGGCGCTGCTGCACAATGGCGACCACATTCGCCGGCACATGCGGCTGGTGGCGGTGGAACGGGCTGAGGCGCTGCGCATGCGGCTCTTCCTGGACCATGCCAGCACCCGTCTTCCGCGGCCTCTGATCGCGCTCTGACTTATCCCCTTTTCCTTTTCCTCTGCCTTTTTCCGCCTGCAATCTTGCAATAGATGGGCCGCACCTCTCAGCTGGAGGCGCGGCCCTTTTTCTTGCCTGAATTTTGGAGCACCGGGCGGGTTTCGAACCCGCGAGTACAGGTTTTGCAGACCTGCGCGTTAGCCACTTCGCCACCGGTGCTTTACCAAAGGGCAGAGATCGGGGGTCAGTCGAAACTGCTCGTTGGCTGACCTGTTTTGATCTCTGACCCCTGATCGCTGAAACTGAAAAACCCACCTCGCCGTTTGGCGGGTGGGTCGTTGGGGTTCCGATCAGTGTTTCGGAATCTAGCCCAGCGAACATGCCCGCGCGGCGCCGCTCTGACAGCAGCACAAACACATTGCGGGAGTGAACAGATAGGTCATGGAATCCTTTGCCAGCGAGACTCGCAATGCACTCTGCGGCCAACCGGCGTACTCGTAGACTAAGGTCAGATGGAGATTGTGTCAAGCTCGATGGCCAAGCCTCAAAAAGAACTTCTACGGAGTCATTCCCTGATTGGTATTTTTTTGCAGCTGCCAGCAGGGGTCCTTGCCCGCCTGCGGAAATAGAGATACAGAACAGAACACGTCCACCGAGCCGAGATAGTCGAACTCCTGCTTGTTGCCCTTCTGCGGAATCGTGACGTAGCGGTTGACGTTCACCTTGGAGAGGGGTGAGCCGCGCAGCTTGAACAGGGCCCAGTCTCCCGCGTAGGCGGCCACAAAAAATGCCACCAGCAGCACCGCGATTCGTTGCAGCCATAGCTTCATTGAGTTTTAGCCTAACTGAATTCCGCGGCGCAGTCGAAGGGAGCGGATGCCGAATACTACAGTTGTGCTGACTGCCTTGGAAAATGGACTGGGATCCGGCCTGAAGTTCCATTCAATCGGCACTCTTTCCGGGGGGGGGAAACCCCTCGCTCCCTCCGGAATCTGCGACATGCAACTGTCGTGCCAAGAAACAACTCTGACGCGGGTATGACAGAATACTCGTGGAATTTGCGATCTACAGACCAAGCGGTTAACAGCCCGGGAGTTCTGTCGCGCTGGCTGCCGACCGGAGGAGTATTCGATTCTGCCCGCACACGAGTCCGCGCAAATCTTTATTGAGCTCGGCGCCATGACCATTGGACTGGCGCTGCTGTCGCGGATCGCCCGCCGTTGGAGCGTCTCCTCCATCCCGCTGTATCTGGTTGCTGGTCTGGCCTTCGGGAACGGCGGCTTGGTCCCGCTCAATCTGTCGAAAGACTTCATTGAGCTCGGCGCGGAAATTGGCGTTCTTCTTCTGCTGTTCATGCTGGGGCTGGAATACTCGGGCGATCAGCTCAGGCAGAACCTGCGCGGCGGCGCGCCTGCCGGGGCGCTCGACCTGATGCTGAACTTTCCGCCCGGACTGGTGGCGGGCCTGCTGCTGGGATGGGACTGGCTGCCAGCTGTGCTGCTGGGCGGCGTGACCTGTATTTCTTCATCCGGCATTATTGCCCGCGTGCTTTCCGAGTCGGGCCGGCTGGCCAGCCCAGAGACGTCCACCGTGCTCTCGATCCTGGTGCTGGAAGACCTGGTGATGGCGATCTATCTTCCGGTGGTGGCGGTGCTGCTGGCGGGCGGCGGGCTGGAGCGGATTTTCATTTCGGTCGCAATTGCCGTCACCGTAACCGTGCTGGTGCTGTTTGTCGCCATTCGCTATGGGCAGTTCCTGAGCGGACTGCTGGCGCATCAGTCGGACGAGATTCTGCTGTTTACCGTGTTCGGCACGGTCCTGCTGGTGGCGGGCCTGGTGCAGCGGCTGCAGATTTCGGCGGCCATTGGGGCTTTCCTGGTGGGCATCGCCGTTTCCGGGCCCATCGCGGAGCAGGCGCACCGGCTGCTATCACCCATGCGCGACCTGCTGGCGGCGATTTTCTTCTTCTTCTTCGGGTTGGAAATCAATCCGCGGAGCCTGGCTCCGGTGTTGCTGGTTGCGCTGGCCCTGGCCGCGGTCACTACTTTGACCAAAGTGCTGACCGGATACTGGTCCACGCGGCGCTTGAAACTGGACACGCGCACGCGCCTGCGCGCAGGACTCACGCTGGTGGCCCATGGCGAGTTTTCGATTGTGATTGCCGGGCTGGGCGTGACGCTGGAACCGCGGCTGGGGCCGCTCTCCGCCGCCTATGTGCTGCTGTTGGCCATTGCCGGGCCCATCGTTGCGCGCCTCGTGTGAGGGCGGATCGGGACATTCGGATTGCATACGCATTGACAGATGTGAATCTATCCAATAAATTCGCTTAAGCGAATGTAATACGCCGTGCGCTGATGGGATCAGGTTATGGATCGCGCCGTGCGCCCTGCCGCAGCGCAATGATTGCAACTGGAGGAAGCTTTGCAGAGACCCTACAACATCCTCATCCTGTGCACCGGCAACTCGGCGCGCAGCATTATGGGCGAAGCGCTGTTCAACACTATGGGCGCGGGCCGCTTCAAGGCGTACAGCGCGGGCAGCCATCCCAGCGGGCGGGTGAATCCCTTTGCCGTGGAACAGGTGCAGGCGCTGGGCTATCCGGTGGAGGGGCTGCGCAGCAAAAGCTGGGACGAGTTTGCCACCCCGGGTGCGCCGCAGATGGATTTTGTGGTGACGGTGTGCGACAACGCGGCCGGCGAGGTGTGCCCGCTGTGGCCGGGGCATCCGGTGACGGCGCACTGGGGATTTCCCGATCCCGCGGCCGTTGTGGGCACGGACGAGGAGAAGCGCGCGGCCTTTGCCAATACACTTCGGCAGATTCGCCATCGCGTGCAGCTCTTCCTCAGCCTGCCCCTGGAGACGCTGGACAGGCTGGCCGTTGAGAACCGGATGCGCGCAATCGGGAACGAACCGCTGTAGCTGCGGATGGAACGCAGAGAAAGAGATGAAACGATGACCGACCCGCAACCTTGCTGCCCCGTGCCCGTGCACGGCAGCCCCCGGCTTTCGTTTATCGACCGCTACTTGACGCTGTGGATTTTTTTGGCCATGGCGGCGGGCGTGGCCCTGGGGCGCTTTGTGCCCGATGTGCCCGCGTTTTTGCAGCGGTTTCAGGCGGGAACGACCAACCTGCCCATCGCTGTGGGCCTGATCCTGATGATGTATCCGCCGCTGGCCAAGGTGCAGTATGACCGGCTGGGCGAGGTGTTTCGCAATCGCAAGGTGCTGGGGCTTTCTCTGGTACAGAACTGGGTGATTGGGCCGGTGCTGATGTTTGTGCTGGCTGTGGTCTTTTTGCGCGGGTACCCGGAGTACCGAACTGGGCTCATTCTCATCGGGCTGGCGCGCTGCATCGCGATGGTGATTGTGTGGAACGAACTGGCGCGCGGAGACACCGACTACGCCGCCGGGCTGGTGGCCTTCAATAGCGTCTTTCAGGTGCTGTTTTACAGCGTCTATGCGTGGTTCTTTCTGGCCGTGCTGCCGCCGCTGGTGGGGCTCAAAAGCGTGATGGTCGATATCCGCATGAGCCAGATTGCGCAGAGCGTCTTCATCTATCTGGGCATTCCATTTCTGGCCGGGATGCTGACGCGCTTTGTGCTGGTGCGGGCCAAAGGGCGCGCGTGGTACCAGACGCGCTTTGTGCCCACGATCAGCCCACTCACGCTGGCCGCGCTGCTATTCACCATCGTGGTCATGTTCAGCCTGAAGGGCAATCTGATTGTGCAGCTGCCGCTGGATGTGCTGCGCATTGCGGCGCCGCTGCTGATCTACTTTGTGATCATGTTTTTCGTCAGCTTCTGGATGGGACGCCAGGTGGGCGCCGACTACTCCAAAACTGCGACGCTGTCGTTTACGGCCGCCAGCAATAACTTCGAGCTAGCCATTGCGGTGGCGGTGGCGGTCTTCGGGCTGAACTCCGGGGCGGCTTTTGCCGCGGTCATTGGGCCGCTGGTCGAGGTGCCCGCGCTGATCCTGCTGGTGCAGGTTTCGCTGTGGCTGCAACGCCGCATGCGATGGGGCCAGCGCCACCTGCGGTGGGGCCAGCGTTAACCACCTGCGGTGGGAGCAGGCGAAGGATGGCGCAGATCTTCGATTCGTCTTTCGCCACGCTCAAAGTCGACAGGATGACAGCATGTTGGGGGAAGTTGAAGATGGGGTAGGGAAAAACAAAGAGGGCCAGCCGAAACCGGCTGGCCCTCTTTGTTTTTGCTTCAGAATTGCGTAATTACATCTTCACCGAAGCGGCGCGGGGAGAAATTCCGCTCAACTCGGCGGCGCGGGCTTCCGCGTAGGCGGCTGCGCCCAGCAGGGCGGCGCGGCTTTCCAGGATGACGCGGACCGGCATGTTGACCAGCAACTGACTCAAGCGGCCCTTGTCGGTGAAGGCCTTCATGAAGGTGCCGTCCTTGAGCTTTTCGAGGATGCGGGGGGCGATGCCGCCGCCCACGTAGAGCCCTCCCACCGAAAGCACCTTGAGGGCCAGGTTGGCCGACTCGGCGCCGTAGGCGGAGACGAACATGTCCAGAGCCTTTTCGCAGATTTCGCTCTTGGCGGCCAGGGCCAGCTCGGTGATGACCGCGTTGGGGTCTCCCTGGGCCATGCGCTCGGCCAGCCAGGCCGGCTCTTCCATGCCGCGGACTTCGCGGAGGAACTCGTAGATGTTGGAGAGGCCCATGCCGCTGACGATGCGCTCAAAGCTGATGCGTCCGTTGTACTTCTGCTTGAGGAAGCGCAGTAGGTCGATTTCGTCTTCGTTGCGCGGGGCGTAGTCCACGTGCCCGCCCTCGGAGGGGTAGGGAGTGTGGCTGTGGCCGTTCCAAACCAGGAAGCTCTCTCCCAGGCCGGTTCCGGCGGCCACCAGGGCGCGGTTGCCCATCTGGCTGGCGTCGCCCTCGCTGAGGGTGTAAATCTGCTCGGCGGTCAGCTCGGCAATGCCGTAGCCGTTGGCCTCCAAGTCGTTGATCAGGAACACGTGCTGGATATCCAGGGCGTCGGCCAGCTCGCGGCTATCCAACGTCCAAGGCAGGTTGGTGAGGCGCAGGCGGCCGTTGCGCACCGGGCCCGGCACGCCAAAACAGGCAGCCGTGACCTTCTCCGCAGCCAGGAATTCCTTCACGATCTCTTCCAGCCCGGAGTAGTCCTTGGCCGGATACTGCTTATCGCGGGTGTACTCGAGCTTTCCGTTGATAAAGTCATACAGCGCCAAGTGAACCTTGGTGCCGCCTACATCGCCTGCCAAAATCATCGTTCCCTCTCCAAAACCCCGCAGCCGTCTTTGTCGGGCGCGGGTAAAAGTGCAGCAGCTGCCTTATCGAGAATCACTGTGAGTATACCGCTAATGGGCCAAATCAATTGACTGGGCAGCCGTTCCACGTCCCACGGTCCGGTGAAGACCTCCTTGACCATGGCCGCCTTGTCGGCTCCGCTGATGCAGAAAAAGACCGAACGGGCGTGGTTGATGACCGGCCAAGTAAGCGTAATCCGCCAAGTGTCCTTCTGGGGCACCTGGTTGGCCACCGCCAGGCGTCCCAACGCGTGGATCGCTTCGGTGTTCGGGAACAGCGAGGCAGTATGGCCGTCGTTGCCCATGCCCAGGGCAACCAAATCAAAGCGGGGCGTTTCGGCGCCTTCCAGCCGGAAGCTGTTGCGCAGATCGGACTCGTAGCGGGCAGCGGCCGCCTCCGGCTCCAGTTCGCCTTCGATGCGATGAATCTGTTCGGGCTGCAGCGGCACGTGGTCCAGCAGCGCCTCGCGGGTCATGCGGTAATTGCTGTCGGCGTCGCTGGGAGGCACGGTCCGCTCATCCACCCAATAGAGGTCCAGCTTTTCCCAGGGCATGCGCGCGTGCCAGGGCTTGCTGCGGTCGGCCAGCAAGCGAAAAGTTGCCACGGGTGTGGTCCCTCCGCTGATGGCGATGCGCGCTCGTCCGTATCCTGCGACCGCTTCGCCTGCCATCTCCACAAGGTACTGAGTTGCCCGGCGCGCTAAAGCGGCTGCGTCCGGCTCCACGTAATATTTGATACTCAGCTTTTTGGACATGGTCTCTGCGTCCCCCTCGATCTATTTACTTTACTCGGCAAGGGGGCAGGGCGTGGGGAAGTTTATGAGTTTTAAACATGCAGGCTTTGATATCCGGGCAGAAAGCAATGTCTTGCTAGCGGACTTACGTTCCGGGCGCATGGGGATAGGGCAGGGAAGGTGTACTTACCTGCCCAGATAGACCCTGTATTGCTCTTCGAGAATGCCCGCCGACCGGGCCAGCGTCAGTTTCGACAGGTTGTATTGGTAGAGGCTTTCTACCAGGTTGCTTTGCGCCGCGGCGAGGGTGGCCTGCGCGGTGACCAAGGGGAGGTTGTCGTCCACCCCGGCATTGACGCGATCGGTTTCATCGGACAAGGCGCGGGTAGCCAGTTCCACGTTGGAGCGGGCCACTTCCACCAGCTTGCCGGTGGCGTCCACGTCGAGCAGGGCCGAGCGCAACTGCTTGTCGATGTTGTTGCGCAGGTCTGCCAGTTGGGCGTCGACCGCGGCCAAATGGGCCTGGGCTATCTCCGTATCGCCGCGCAGTTTTGCCTCGCGGAACAGGGGCATGCTCAAGGTGCCCTGGGCTACAAAGTTGCCGTGGGAGCCGGCTCCGTTGACTTGGCTGACGCCGTAATAACCGCCGAAGCTCAAGCTGGGCAGCCGCTGGGCGCGATAGGCGGAGTGGATGGCCTTCATCTCAATGGCCTGATTTTGCAGCATCTGATAGTCGTTGCGATTCTTGTAGGCCACGGCGCGCACTTCTTCCGGGGTCTGCGTGGCCAGTTCGCTATAAGGCGCCGGGTCGGTGAGGGCGATCTTCTGGCCAGGATCGATGCCGATTTCGCGCTTGAGCAGGATCAGGTTTTTCTCCAAGCTGTTTTCGGCGGCGATGAGGGCCTGCTGCTGGGACTGCAACTCCACCCGGGCGCGCAATTCGTCGAGATTGGAGGCGGTGCCGACCTCGTGCTTGGCGTGGGCCTGATCGAGCAGAAGCCGATCGGCGGCTTCTAGAGCCTTGGCGTTGTCCACTTCGCTGGCGGCCGCAATGGCATGCAGGTAGGCCGAAGCAACCTGCTGCACGACCTCGCCGCGGGCCGACATCTTGGAGAAATGGGCGGCCTTCTCGGCAGCGCCCGCCGCCTTCCAGGCAGCGATCACCGGGCCGGAGAACAGCATCTGCCCGTACTGGATCTTTCCCTCGGTCAGGTCGTCGCGGGTGACGAAGGAGAAGCCTGCCGGCATGACGCCGCCCGGCATCAGCGGCTTGAACATGTCGATGACGCTCGGCCCAAAGCCCATGGCAACCAGGTTCTGCTGGTGCACGCCGAGGTCGCCGGTCAGGGTGATGGTGGGGAGAAAATTCTGCAGGGCCTGGTTCTTTTGTCCCTGGATGGACTTTTCACTGTTTTCGACCTGCTTGAGGCCGAGATTGCTTTCCAGGCCGCGGCGCACCGCCTCGTCGAGCGAGAGCTTCAGAGTCTCATCGCTGACCTTTCCTGCCGTCACGCTGCCGAAGAAAGGGTTCGCGGCCGAAGACGGATTGGACGCCTGCGCGTTTGCCGCAGTTCCCGCGACCGCCAGGACCAGAAGCGAAATGGAGGCCGGAGCCAGCCGGATAAGAGAAGATCGCATGCGATTCACTGTCACTATTCTCTCAGATGTGCCAGCTTCTGCGAGGATTCCGGGATTGGGGAGAAAACGGCGGATCGGGGCGCGTGCGACGGCTCAGGGCTGGCCGAGTTGCAGGGCTGGCGGGGGTGGGCTTGACCGTGGTCCGATCCCGCTACTGGTCTAGGAAACGCGCAGTTACCGTTACAACGTGATTTAATTTACATACTAATTACTATCGGCCCAGCATTGCGTTAAAATGGGGACCCGCGCAATGGAACGTTTTCGCACGTCGATCAACGACCTGGCCAAGGCCTGCGCCCACTCTGCCGACGCCGCCGAATGGGAAGACTTTCTGCGCCGGTGCACCCCCCTGGCTTCGCTCGTGGTCCTACGTTTTTGCCGGCAGTGGACGAATTCCCCCTCCCCGGCGATGGTGGACGACATTGTCCAGGAAGTTTTTGTAAAGCTCTGCGAGCAGGATCGCCGCATTCTGAGAAAGTTCGAGCCCCGCGGGGAAGACTCCTTTCTGGGACTGCTGCGCATTGTTTCCGCGTCGGTGGCGAACGATTACTTCCGCCGAGCCTTTTCGGCCAAGCGGGGTGGCGGTGCGGTCACCACCTCTCTGTCGGACGACGTGCCGCCGTCTTCGGCGGCCAGTACCCGCCAGACATCGCAAATGCAGCGTTCTGTTCTGCTTTCCCAACTGGATGAGAAGCTCCGCTCGGCGCCGGACGTGATCGGCGAACGCGACCGGGCGCTGTTCTGGCTCTATTATCGGCAGGGACTCACCGCCGAGGAGATTGCTGGAGTTTCCGGCGCCGGGCTGACCCCCAAGGGCGTGGAAAGTGCGCTGCGGCGGGTGGCCACGTGGTTGCGCAGCGAGGTTCAGGGGCAAAAACCACAGGGCGCGGCGGAATCGGGTTGAAAGCGGAAATCGTCGAGTAAAAGGAATCGAACCGGCTGTCCCGTTAGATAGAGTGACCCTATGAAGGAAGACCTTAACCCGGATCGCAGCACAGAACGTCAGGCAGACGCCCTTCCGCGCGCCTTGGAGGATTTTCTTGCCGGGTGGCCCTCGCGTCCTGACCTTCTGCAGCCCGAAGCGGAAGCTTTTGTGCTGGGCGACGCGCAGGGCGCTTGTCCCGGGGCGGAATCGTGGTCCCGTCTGGAGAGCGGAAAGGCACATTCGGCGGAAGTGGATTCCCTGTTGGCGCATGCTTCGGTGTGTCCGGCCTGTGCCACGCGCCTGCGCAAGGGCGGTTCTGCCGCTCCCTCCCCGGAAGAGGCTGCCGTGTTGAGCCAGATGGCCTGTTCCACCTCCGGGTGGCAGCACCAAATGGCCGTTCAATTGGCCCATACCCCCTACAAGGCGACGAAGGCCAAGGTTTGGTATCTGTGGGTTGGGACCGCCCTGGCAGCGTGCCTGACGCTCGCGGTTGTCCTGACCGCATGGTGGCAGCGGGTCAATACGCCGGAGCACCTTCTGGCCGAGGCTTATACCCATTCGCGGATCTTCGATTTGCGCATGCCGGGCGCCGGTTTTGCCGAAGTGACTCCGGGATTGCATTTGCGCGGCGGCGACACGGGGCGTGAGTCCGCGAGCCTGCTGGACGCGCACGCGCGCATCGAACGGCACCTGGAGAGCGCGCCGCAGGATCCGCATTGGCTTCAGCTTGAAGCCCGGGCCGATGTGCTGGAAGAGAAATTCGATCCCGCCATCGATATTCTCGACCGCCTGCTGGCCTCGGGGCCGGTGACTTCCGATTTGCTGGCCGACGATGCCGCCGCCTACTTTCAGCGCGGAGCCGCCACGGGCAGCGAGAACGACCGGTCAACGGCTCTGGACTACCTGCGCCGCGCCGACGAGCTGACCCCCAGCGATCCGGTGGTGCTGTTCAACGAGGCGGTGGCCATGGAGGATCGCGGCCAGGTGATGAATGCCGTCGAGACCTGGAACCGCTACCTGCGCACCGAACGCGACCCCCGCTGGTTGACGGAGGGACGCCGCCGCCTGCAGGGCCTGGAACTGAAGTTGAACCAGTTGAAGAGTCATAACAGCCGGATGGAGAAGTATTTGTCCACTCCCCAGTCCCTGCGCGCGCTGGCTGCCGATTCCGCCACGCTGGCCGCTGTGGACGAGGAGTTCTCTACCATTCATCTGCCGCGCCTGCTCGATGCTTCGTTTCCCATGCCGGGGGACCGGTCGCGCGGGTCGCCTTGCGGGGAGAACTGTCAGGCTGCCCATACACTGCTCTACGCTCTTGCCGCTTCTCTGGAACGACACCATCAGGACTCCTGGCTCTCCCAGCTTCTCCCTCCCGCCTCCTCCTCTCCGGATCCCCGATTCATCCAGGCCTCTCATGCTCTCGCCCAGGGCATCGGTGCGGATGTGGCGGGCAATTATCTTGTCGGCCAGCAAGAGTCTGCGAAAGCGGTGCAGATGTTTCATCGCCTAGGCAATGCCGCCGGAGAAGACCGGTCTGCGGTCGAGCTATCTTATGCGCTGCAACGCAGCAGCAATATGTCCGACAGCTACACCGCGGTTCATCCGCTGCTCAGCCGGAACCCGCAGTTTGCCTGGATTCAGATTCAGGCCTTCCTGCAAAACACGCTATGCGACCCTGCGCCGGGAACGGGTGGAGAGAACAACCCTCTCTATTTGCGCGCCATTGGCGTAGCCCAGGCCCGCGGCTATGGAATTCTCGAGATGCGGGCACGGAACCTGCTGGGGGCGGCGGCGGTGGATGCGGGCGATACCGAAGCGGCTTGGAGGATCTATCTCCCCACGGTTCACAAGTTCTACGCCGGCGACTATCCCCCCGGGCGTCTCTACGGCATCCTCTCTGGATTGAGCCAGGTGGAGCAGGCCACTCCCCGCGTCCATGGCGCTCTTCTGATGCAGCGCGAAGTGGTTGCGGTGACGCAGATGACCGAGGGCAATCAACTGACCCCCACCGAGCGCTTGAACCTGGCGGCGGTGGCCTTGCGCGCTGGGTCGCTTCCCGAGGCGCGGGAGCAGATACGCGTTGCGCAGGAAGAACTGGCGGCCAATGGCGGCGGAAAATCCGTGCGCAGCTACCTGGTGGAAACGGAAAACGCCATGGCCAAACTCTATCTGGAGCGCCGGGACCTGGCTGCTGCCTCTGGGATGCTGGATGCGGCGTACGGTCACATGGCGGGCGAGCACAATTCCTACCATCGCCGGGAATATGCGGTGCTGCGCGGCCAGTTGGAATTGCAGCAAGGACATCCGGAATTGGCTGAAACGAGGCTCCGGGAAGCGATTCTGGAAGAGGAACGTTTGACCGGCAAGGGCGGCGAAGAGAGCATTTCCCTGGCCCGTCAGGATCGCGACCTCTATGCGTTGCTGGCCGGCGTCTGGCTGGCCCAGGGCCGTTCCGGCGAAGAAGCGCTGGCGCTTTGGGAGAGATACCGGCTGCGCATCCTGGGGAATCCGGTTGCTGCCTGTCCGGACAAGGGGCTCGCCTGCCTGCACCCGCAGTTGAAGAGCACGCTGATCCGTTTGGGCCCCGACCGGCTGGTGGGCCAGGTGGCGTTGTTGGACCGCTTGCTGCTCTACCGGGCCAGCGCGCAGGGCGTGGTGTGGACCGCGGTTCCCATACGCCGGGAAGAATTGCTGGAGGCCGCTACGCCGCTGGAGAGCGCCGTGACGTCGCCGGGAACTCCGCAGGAATCGGTGGATCGGGCCGCGCGCCGGGTGGGTCGGCTGGTGCTTGACCCACTCGATGCCGCGCCCGCCGCCGGAGGCCAACTGCTGCTGGAGCCCGACCCTTTGCTTGGCAATCTGCCCTGGCCGTCGGTGGAGACAGCGGCGGGCCCCATCGGGTTGCACTTCAACCTGGAGGAGTCGCCGTCTCTGCTGCTGAGCCGCCGCCCAGCCGCCACTGCGGCTTCTTCGGTCAAATCGCTGGTGGTGGGTGCTTCGGTTGCAGCCGGCGGAAGCCAGCTTTTGCCGGAGGTGCTGAACGAGGCGCGCGCCGTGGCCAACTTTGGCAAGGAACCCAACCTGCTGCTGGGCGCACAAGCTACCCAGCAGCAAGTTGCGGCCCGCCTGACTACGGCCATAGCCATTCACTTTGCCGGGCATGCCGCCCAACAGGACGGCGGCACGCGCCTGTTGCTGGCGCCCGCAAAAACATCGTCTGCCACGGCCGACCGGGCCTACCTGGACAGCAGCCTGCTGCGCAAGCATCCGCCCAAGGCGGCGCGGCTGGCCGTCTTCTCCGCCTGCTCCACCGGGAAGAAGGAAGAAGGCTGGAACCACGGCATGGGCGACATTGTGGATACGCTGGCCTCGCTGGGCGTTCCCGACGTGGTGGCCACGCGCTGGCAGATCGACTCCGGCTCTGCCGTGCCGATGATGGACGCGTTTTATGGCGGCCTGGCCAAGGGGCTGAGCGTGCCCCAGGCGCTGACCACGGCCCGGCAGATGCTTAGCCGCGATCCCCGCTACCGGCATCCCTACTACTGGGCTGCCTACTATGCTTCCGGCCAGGGAAACTCCGACCTGCGCCAGGTCTTCCACGCAGGGAAGTGAGGGCTCGCCTCCTTCGGCGCATCTTCGTCTTTTGCACGCAAGGCGAGGCCGCCCTGTATCTGTCGCTTTGATTTTCTCTTTATGGTCCCGGCCTTTCTTCGGTCTGGTTTTTGAGGCATGGTCAAGAAGGGCCATGCCCGGGCCCGGAAAAATGATTTAGGCTTTTTCTGCCATGAAAAACAACTGCCACACCGTCTCTCTTCTGACCGTTCCGCTGCTGGCGGCCCTTTCCGTTGCGTGCCTGCCCGCCCAGATGGTTTCTCCCGCCATCGACCGGCCCGACCAACCGTTTTCCTACTACTCCCGGCCTACGGACGAGATCGGCGTCATGGATGCCGAAGCGGCCACGGAGATTACTCCCGAGGGCTATCTGCGCACCGGCTACGGGGAACTGATGTTCTTTGCCGGCCCTGAACTGCACCCGACCAGCGTGCGCCTACGCACCCTGGAAGAGGGCCGGCTGCCGATCATTCACTACGATTTCACGCGCGACGGCGTGACCTACCGCTTCACGATGTTTGCCGCCACGCTGGATGCGGAAGGCAGGCTGGTCAACTTCATCCGCGTCGCGATGAAGAACCAGTCCGCGCAGCCGAACCGCGCCATTCTGGGTGCGGGCGTCCGCTACGACGCGCCCAACAATACCGGCGCGCCGCACGGGGATAACCGCTTCGACCGCCCGCGGGAGGGCAAAGTCCCCGGCAACTACCGCCAGCTCGGCGAGGTCTTCAGCCCCGACTGGGTCTACTCGTACTCCGCCGACGGCTTCCTGCGCGACGGGCGTCTGCTCTACAGCTTCCCGGCTGGTTTCGCCACGCGCGGCTACACGCTGCACGGCCGTTACAACTACCAGCAGGACATTACCAAGCCGGAAAAGCTTGCGGTGGACCCGACGGTTCCGGTGGGTATCGTGACGTACTCCCGGCTGCTGGAACCCGGCGAAGAGTCGGTTCTCGACTTCAAGATGCCGGTAGTTCCCACGGCCGACCCCGCGGTTCTGGCGGCGATTGGACAAGCGAGTTTTGATCCGGCCAAGGCCCAGGTCACGAGTTTCTGGAACAAGATCCTGGCCCAGGGCATGCAGATCGCGCTGCCCGAGCAGAAGCCGGAGGACACCTTCTATACGAACCTGATCTACGACCTGATTGCCCGCGACCACATTGGGGCCGATTACATTCAGACCGTCAACAAGCTCCACTACCACACCTTCTACCTGCGCGACGGCGCCGACATTGCCCACAGCTACGACGTGACCGGCTATCCGGAGATCGCCAAACAGGACCTTGAATTCTTTGCCAAATCGCAGCAGCCCGACGGCAACTTCCTGTCGCAGCCGCAGCAGTACGACGGCTGGGGCGAGGCCGTGTGGGGCTACGCGCAGCACTACCGCATCACCCACGACAAGGCCTTTGCCGAGTGGGCGCTGCCGCAGATTGACCGCGCCGTGACCTGGCTCAAGCAGGCCCGCGCCGCCGATCCGCTGCACGTGATGCCCGCGAGCGACGTCCTGGACAACGAATATGTCGCCGGCCATCTGACCGGCTATAACTTCCTGGCGCTCAGCGGCCTGCGGTTGGCCATGGAGATGGCCAACCAGACCGGCCATCCCGACCTGGTCAAGAAATGGCAGCCGGAGTACGACAGCTACCGCGCGGACTTCTTCAAGGTTCTGGACCAGCGCGCCGCCGCCGGCAATGGGTACATTCCTCCGGCGCTCGACGGGCAGAAGGGCGGCTATGACTGGGGCAACCTGCTGGCCGTGGTTCCCGAGCCTACGCTGGATGCGCACGACCCGCGCGTGACCGCGACCCTGAAGATTACCCAGGCCAAATACGCCGAAGGCATCATGACCTATGCCAATGGCGAATTCCTGCACCACTATCTAACGATCAAGAACACGTTGACCGAGGCTATCCGCGGCGACCAGGAGCAGGCGGTCAAGGAGCTTTACGGGCTACTGCTACACACCAGCTCGACGCACGCGGGCTTCGAGTTCGCCATCTTGCCCTGGGGCAACCGCAACTTTGAAGACAACCTGTCGCCCCACGGCTGGTTCGCCGCCGAGTACCGCACGCTGCTGCGGACGATGATGGTCCGCGAAGAGCCCAGCCAATTGCACGTGCTCTCTGTTGTCTCTCCGGAATGGATCGGCAAGGGCAAGACGATCAGCGTGAGCCAGGCACCCACCGACTTCGGGACCGTGGCCTTTACGCTCGACCAGCCGTCGGACCAGGAAGCGGTTCTGCACTTGACGCCGGTCTTTACCGCCGCGCCGAAGCAGATTGTGGTTCACCTGCCCTGGTTCGTCACACTGCAGTCGGCCACCGCCGACGGCAAGCCGGTACAGGCGGCCAACAGCGCCGTGTCTGTTGCTCCCACAACCAAGGAGCTGCGGCTGCATTGGACCGTCAAGCCCGATGCGCCGCAGATGAACTACGCCCGCACCGTGGAGGACTACAAGACCGAGTACGCCCGCCGGTACCAGATCCTGATGCATGGCGCGGCGGAAGGCAAAAACTAGCCAGAAAACGGCTGAATACAAGGGGGACCGGCACGGGAACTTTCCCAGTGCCGGTCCCCCTTGCGCTACCATAAGGAAAGAATCGGAGCCCTGCATGTTCGTCGTTGTCTGGCAGTTCGAGATTGCCGAAGAAAAGGTTGCCGCTTTTGAATCCGCCTACGGGCCAGAGGGCGCTTGGGCGGGGTTGTTCCGTACCTCGCCGGAGTACCAGGGAACCGAGCTGCTGCGCGATGCCTACATCCCGGGCAACTACCTGACCATCGACCGCTGGGCCAGCGAAGACGCCTTCCGCGCCTTCCGCAAGGACCACGACCAGGAGTACGAGACCCTGGACCGTGCCTGCGACGATTTGACCAGCAAGGAAACGCGGATCGGCGCCTACACCGTATAGTCGCCGAGGGAGCCGCGAAGGCAGATCCCGGAGTACATGCCTGTACAGTTTCACCTTCTCTTCGCCATTATTTTCTGTTATTGTCTCTTTAGCCCTGCTACAATCCCATCGAAATCCAATTCAAGCCGCCGTGCCGTTTTCTGTGAAAAATGCAGCAGATGCGCCGGGCGAGCAATCTGAGGAGCCCTCCCAATGGCCATTGCTGATGACCGGTCCAAAGCAGTAGAACTTGCCCTCGCACAGATCGAAAAACAGTTCGGCAAAGGCTCGATCGTGCGCCTGGGGTCCAAGGAAGCATTGGTGCCCATTGCGGTGATCTCCACCGGCTCCATCAGCTTCGACGCCGCTCTGGGCGTGGGTGGTATTCCGCGCGGCCGCGTGACCGAGATTTATGGCCCCGAGTCGTCGGGCAAGACCACCATCACCCTGCAGATCATTGCCGAGGCCCAGAAGCTGGGCGGCCTGGCCGCCTTTGTGGACGCCGAGCATGCCCTGGACCCCGCCTATGCCCGCAAGCTGGGCGTGGACATCGACAACCTGCTGGTTTCACAGCCGGATAGCGGTGAGCAGGCCTTGGAGATTACCGAGGCACTGGTGCGCTCTGGCGCGGTGGACGTGCTTGTGGTGGACTCGGTGGCTGCCCTGGTGCCCCAGGCGGAACTGGACGGCGAAATGGGCGAGTCCCACATGGGACTGCAGGCCCGCCTCATGTCGCAGGCCTTGCGCAAGCTGACCGGCACGGTTTCCAAATCGCGCACGGCTTTGATTTTCATCAACCAGATCCGCGAAAAGATCGGCGTCATGTTCGGCAACCCGGAGACCACCACCGGCGGCCGGGCGCTCAAGTTCTACTCGTCGGTCCGCGTGGACATTCGCCGCATTGCCGCCATCAAGGACGGCGACTCGGTGACCGGCAACCGGACCAAGGTCAAGATCGTGAAGAACAAGGTGGCCGCGCCGTTCCGCGAGGCGGAGTTCGACATTCTGTACGGCGAGGGCATCAGCCGCGAAGGCGACGTGCTGGACCTGGCGGTGGCCAACAACATCGTGGAGAAGTCCGGTTCCTGGTACAGCTATGCCGGCGAGCGCATCGGCCAGGGCCGCGAAACCACCCGTACCTTCCTCAAGGAAAACAAGGAAGTCTTTGCCAAGCTGGACGCCGAGGTGCGCAAGGCGCTCAACATCGGGGGCTCCGCCAAGGCTGAAGTGCCCGAAGTTCCCGCTACCGGTCCGGCGGAAGCCAAGGAAGCGGTTCGCGGGCGCAAGGAAAAATAAGGGTTTCGCCATGCGTAGACAAGCGGCTGCCCTCGGGCAGCCGCTTGCCGTTGATGCCGCCGGCGTCCCAGCCCCGTCTCGATGTCGTCCTGCTTTGTGGGGTTTGGCCGCTGAAACGCTGCTATGATCCCCTTGGAGCAGCCTCGCATGAATGTAAAAGCCCTCTATCCCGGCACCTTTGACCCGCCGACCAACGGGCACGTTGACTTGATTCAGCGCGGCGCCAAGCTCTTCGGCCACGTGGTCGTTGCCGTCCTCAATAATCCCGACAAGAACCCGCTGTTCTCTGTTGAGGAGCGCATCGAGATGCTGCGGGAGTCGACAGTGGCCCTGACCAACGTCTCGGTGGCCGCGTTCGACGGCCTGATGGTGGACTTTGCGCGGCAGCAGGGAGCTTCGGCAGTGCTGCGCGGCATCCGTGCCATCTCCGACTACGAGTACGAGTTCCAGATGGCCCTGATGAACCGGCGCCTGGCCCCGGAGATCGAGACCGTCTTTTTGCAACCGGCCGGCCGGTACTCGTTTGTGAGTTCCCGCATGCTGAAGGAAGTGTTCAGTTTTGGCGGCGACGTTTCCGGGCTGGTTCCGCCCAATGTGCTGCGCCGGATGCGCGGTCGTATCAGCCCCAACTGACACCGGGATTTTTCGCCATTCGGGTCTCAGAATCAGGGCTTGGGTGTGCGCGTGTTTTGCGGTTGCCCGCAAATCTGTAAATATAGATGTGCTATGACAGTCCCCACTTCTTCGCACGTCTTTGCCGACCGCATTGGCCGGATCGAGGTCTCCGCAACCATGGCCGTGGCAGCCGAGGCCGCCAAATTGCGCGCACAAGGCGCGAACCTAGTCGATTTCGGGGCTGGTGAGCCCCATTTCAACACCCCGCGCCACATCAAGGACGCGGCCATTGCCGCTATTGACGCCAACTTCACCCGGTACACCGTCGTCCCGGGCATTCCCGACGTGCGCAAGGCCATTGTCGATCGCCATGCCACTGACTTTGGGTCGGACTACGCGCTGGACGAGGCCATCTTCACCACCGGAGGCAAACTGGCCCTGTTCAACACCATCCAGGTGCTGGTGGATCACGGCGACGAGGTCATCCTGCCGGTTCCCTACTGGGTCAGCTTCAAAGACATCATCCAGTACGCGGGCGGCAAGGTCGTTTTTCTGCCGACCGAGGAGGCGGAAGGCTTCCGCATCACGGCCGACGCCATTGAGAAGGCCATTACGCCCAAGACCAAGGCCATCATCCTGAATTCGCCGTCGAACCCGGCCGGTTCGGTGGTTTCGGCTGAGGACCTGGAGCGCATTGTCCACCTGGCCCACGAGCGCGGGATCTACCTGCTTCTGGACGAGTGCTATGTCTATCTGAACTACACGGGCAAGGCGGTTTCCGGCGGCTCGTTTACCTGGGCCAAGGAGCACATCGTCGTACTCGGCTCGCTCTCGAAGACCTATGCCATGACCGGCTGGCGCGCGGGTTTTGCCCTGGCTTCCAAGAAGATCATCGCCAACCTGAGCAAGCTGCAGTCGCAGTCCACCTCCAACGCCACCAGCTTTGTGCAGAAGGCGGCCATTGCCGCGCTGGCCGGGCCGCAGGATTGCGTGGCCGAGTTCCGCGCGGAGTTTATCGGCTTGCGTGACTACATGCTGGAGAAGGTGACGGCGATTCCCGGCGTTACCTGCACCAAGCCCGAGGGTGCGTTCTACGTGTACCCGAACATCTCAGCGTTCTTGGGAAAAGGCGGCATCAAAACCGCGACCGAACTGGCGACCAAGCTGCTCCACGAGGCCCACGTGGTCACCGTGCCCGGCGAGGCCTTTGGGACCACGCAGCACATCCGCCTCTCCTATCCGGTGACCCGGCAGAACATCGACGAGGGAACCCGGCGCATGGGTGAGTACCTAACGCAGTTAAGATAAAGCAGTTTTGCCGGGCGCAGATTCTTGCGCCCGGTTTCACATTACAGTACAAGTCATTCTGTCTGAGCCGAGATCGCATGCCAGCGCTTGTCCTTGGGCACAAAAGTATCAAACGACACTGTGCAAACCTAGTGCTCGTCAAGTAGGATGTCTGTTCGATGCCGAAACCAATCGATTTTCGCCCTGTGATTCTTGCCGGCGGCAGCGGTACGCGCTTTTGGCCCCGCTCTCGCCGCGACCACGCCAAGCAGGTTTTGGTGCTGGATGGTGAGCGTTCCATGATCCAGCAGACGGTGGAGCGGTTGATGCCGCTGGCCGGCCTGGAAAATACGTGGATCATCACCAACGAATACCTGTCCGACGAGATTGCCGACCAGTTGAAAGGCGTGCCGGACGCGCAGATTGTGAAGGAACCCGTGGCGCGCAACACTGCCCCGGCCTGCGGCCTGGCGGCGTTTCTCATTGAGCGGTCGAATCCCGATGCGGTGCTGGGCATCTTTCCGTCCGATCACGTGATTGCCGACGAGCCGCGCTTTCTCAAAGCCATGCAGAAGGGCATTGCCGCGGCGGCCATCGACGACAACATTGTGGTGCTCGGCATTGAGCCGACCCGCGCGGAAACCGGCTACGGCTACATTGAAACCGGCGACTACACCAAGGACGACTCCGCCATCCATGTGCGCCGCTTTACAGAGAAACCCAACCAAAACCGGGCCGGGGAGTTTGTGGCGGCGGGCAACTACTACTGGAACTCGGGCATCTTCCTGTGGTCGGCGCGCACCTTGGCGAATGCGGTCCGCGAGCACCTGCCGGAGACGGCTCCGCTGCTGGAGAGCATTGCCGCCGCGTACGGCACGCCCCAGTTTGAAGAGGTCTTTCACACGCTCTATCCGAAGTGCGAAAACATTTCGGTGGACTATGCCATCCTGGAGCCGCGCTCGGCCAAGGGCGAACACCTTTCGCACCTCTACTGCATTCCGGCCGAATTCACCTGGAACGATCTGGGCTCGTGGGCCTCGCTCTACGAGTACCAGACGGAGAGCCGGCTGCTGGGCGACAGCGAAGGGAACGTGGCGGAGACGGAAGGCCACATGGCTCTTGACTCGGTGAACAACTACATCTTCAGCCCCCACAAGTTCGTGGCCCTCGTCGGCGTAGAAAACCTAGTGATTGTGGAGACGGAAGATGCGCTGCTGATTGCCCATCGCGACCACTCGCAGGACGTGGGAAAGATCGTGAAGGAGCTGGGCATCTCAGGCCGCACCGAGCTGATCTAGATCCATCGCCGTGCGTTTTCAGCCAGTTTCTCCCACTGCAAGAACTCCGTGCCCCATCCTTTCGCCTCTCCCCGGCAAAAGGGTGGGAGCCACGAGTTCCGGATTGACCTCTCCACCGCCGGTGGTGTCCGTTATCATGATTCTCCGGGAGTACGAAAACCAAATCATGCCTCATCCTCAAATCAAGTTTGGAACCGACGGCTGGCGGGCGGTTATCGCCGACGACTTTACGTTTGCCAATGTGCGCATCGCGGCGGAAGCCATTGCCGCCTACGTGCACGCCAAGGAAGACCCCGCCAAGGGCCTGTGCATCGGCTACGACACGCGCTTTGGCTCCAAGGCATTCGCCCGTACCTGCGCGGAGGTGGTGGCCGCTACCGGCATCCCCGTCGAGCTGGCCAACGGCGTTACGCCCACCCCGGCCCTCAGCTGGGGCGTTCGCCAGCGCGGCGCGGCCGGCGGCATCATGATTACCTCGTCGCACAATCCGGCACAGTGGAACGGCGTGAAGTACAAGGGCTGGTATGGCGGCTCCGGCAAACCCTCGATGATCGCGGAGATCGAGTCCCGTCTGGGCCAGACGGTGGCCAGACCGGCCGAGCCCGCCCCCATTCGAGAAGTTGACTTTCTGCCCGACTACCTGAAGGCGATTGAGAGCTTTACCAGCCTGGACAAGCTCGCCAAGTCAGGCATGAAGTTTGCCATCGACTCCATGTACGGCACCGGGGGCACCTACATTGCCGACATCTTTGCCCGTCTCGGCGTGGCCCACGTGCAGATTCGTTCCAATCCCGACCCGCTGTTTCCGGGCATCAATCCCGAGCCCATCGAGCCGAATATTCGCGCCCTGGGCGAGGCCGTGGTCGCCAACGGCTGCCAGGCCGGCCTGTGTACGGATGGCGATGCGGACCGCATCGGCGCGACCGACGAGAACGGCGAGTTTGTCGATCCGCACAAGATCTTTTCCGTGCTGCTGAGTTGGGTGCTCAAGTACCACAACGACTGGCCCGGGGCCGTGACCCGCGCCTTCAACACCACCAAGATGCTGGATCGCATCTGCGCCAAGCATGGGCGTGAACTGATTGAGCACGGCATCGGCTTCAAGTACGTGTGCGACTACATGCTGGAGCGGGAGATTCTGATGGGCGGCGAGGAGTCTGGCGGCATCGGCTTCCAGCGCCACCTGCCGGAGCGCGACGGCCTGCTGAACTCGCTGCTGCTGGCCAACGTGATGGCCGAGGAAGGCAAGACACTGGGCCAGTTGGTGGCCGACCTGCAAGCCGAGTACGGCGAGCACCAGTACGGCCGCATCGACCTGACCATCCCCGTGGACGTGAAGGAAGCGGCTATTGCCCGCGCCCGCGCCCTCAAGCCCGGCGACCCGGTCTTTGCCGGCATGCCCATCCTGCGCCAGGAGACCCTGGACGGCGTCAAGTTCTACCTGGACAACCCAGAGGCCAAGACCAAGCCCAACGCCGCTGAGACGTGGCTCCTGCTGCGCGCCAGCGGCACTGAGCCGCTGCTGCGCATCTACACCGAGTCCTGCTCCAAAGAAGCGGTGGCCAAGCTGCTGGAATCCGCCCGCGCCTTCGCGCTGGGCAAATAGCAATCCGCTACCGGCGAACAAACAAAAGCCCCAGGTCTCGAAATGACCTGGGGCTTTTGTTTGTGTTGAATGAAATGGCCCGCTCTAAAAGCCCATCCGCAATCCGAACTGAGTCCCCGTCGGTCCTTGCAGCGATCCGATCATCTTGTAGGTGGAGTAGACACTCGCCATGCGATCGCCCATCCCCATAGCCGACTTGGCAAAGGCAGCATTCGTCTTTTCGAAACTGTTGAACGTCTCGGCTAGCGCCTCAAGGCGATAATGCTGGCCCCACACCAGAGTCTTCGTCAGCCGCGCATTCAGATTGATAAACGTCATGCCGGCAAACTCCGATCTGTTGGTGTAGTCCTCCGTGCCGCTCAGCATGAAACCGCGCGAGATCCGCTGCCACATGCCCACGCCGGCATCGGGCGACGTGTGAAGAACACCCGTGAAGGAAACCCGGCGCATATCGTCTTCGATGAACGATGTGTTTCCGCCCGTCCCGGATCCCGCGGCTTTTGAGGCGGTATAGGCAATCTTGTAGTTGCCCCAACGCACCGGCTCCTGGGTCAGCGCCACTGAAACTGCCTGGTAATTGGAGATCGCGCCTGTCCCCTGCTCCGTCCCCTGCACGGTGTTGCCCTGGCTGCATGCGCTCGCGGACATGCAAAGCGCCGTAGTCCTGAAGGCGGGAGAGGCCACTTGCACGCCGCGCGCATACTGCGTCGCTGCCGACAGCACGGTGTGCGCGCTGAGCTGCTGGTCGATTTGCAGGTTGCCCTGTTCCACATACGTGTTCTGGATGGTCGGGCTGAGCGTGTTGAAACTGGTCAACTGCGCAGCCTGGCTGCCCGCCCGGCTGGTGAAGGTCCCGGAATTCTGAAGGTTGGCGGCCGTTCCCGCGTCGGCGGATCCGGCAATGGCGGGCGACGAAATCTGATCGTAGTAGATGCCGCCGCCGCCGCGAATTACCGTGCGCGCGGAAGGCGACCACGCAAAGCCCACCTGCGGCGCCAGGTTGTTTGCGTCGGTCTTGAAGCCCTTTAGCGGCTGAATGTTGTAGCGGATTCCGCTGGTCAAAAGCAGATTGGGCAGCACGCGCCGCTCGCTCTGCACATAGAGCCCGCCGCTTCGCCCCGACTGGCTGAATGAGGAATCCCCGGCCGACGTTCTGCCCAGGCTCGACTCCAGGAACGACAGGTTCATCTGGTTATAGAGAAAATCGCCGCCGTAGCGCAGGCCCTGCCCGCCCACCTGGCGATAGACGTTGCTGGCCGCTTCGTAGATCCTGTCCCGCCGTGTTGTCGGCAGCCCGGACTCCACCCCGGCCTGCTGCGCTCCGGCTGGTAGTTGCGCTTCGTTCAAGATGACTTGTGCACTGGTCTGGTTGACGGTATTCGGCGAAAGGTCAACGGAGTTCGCCACCGTCGCCGACACCTGCGTGATCTTGCGCTCATCGCCCAACGTGGAAGTTTTGCCGCGCAGGCCAGGCAGCACCTTCCTGTCGCTGGCCGTCCCTGCGCTCAGGCGGGCATACGCGGTGTCGTGCGCGCTGAAGCGATGATCCACCCGCGCTTCAAGCGAGTTCACGGTCAGAACATCTGAGTTCGCCGTCAGAAGCGACTTTGCACTCCGCGCCTGAGCCGCCGCCGCCGATGCCAGCAATTGCTGCGGGTCCATTCCATACCGGTCGACCGCGGCAAAATACGAAGTCCGGGGCAAGCCTATGTCGCCGCCGATAGACGCGCCAAACTGAGAGAGCGGGAACTGCTCCGGCAAAACGACGTCCCGCTGACCCACCAGTCCTGAACCCCAAAACGCATTGGCCTTGCCGTGCAGAGCGCCAGCCTTGGGCCGCGCAACGATCGGCGAGTCGGGCAGCGCATCCGGCAGCGCCAGTTCCGCCGCGTACTGGAATTCGTTCACCTGGGGCACGCCCTCCGTGCCCGCCCCGATCCTGTCGGCGAGCACCGGCTGTGTGACGGTCCAGTCTCCCCGGCGCGGCGCACTCGCTCGCTCCAGCCGAATGCTCAGCGAGCGATCTGCCTGCCCGTCGAGAGTCTCCTGGCGAACCTCGGTGGCGAACCCTGATTGCTCAATGCTGATCTGGTAACTCCCCGGCGCAAGGCCGCAGACCTGAAACTGCCCGGCCCCGTCGCTGAAGCTCTGGCGCACGTCGGCGCCCTCCAACGGCTTCACAGCACCCAGCAACTTCACAGAAATGGCAGCGTTCGCGACGGCCGCTCCCGAGTGATCCGCGACTTGCCCTTTCAGGCACGTATTGGCACTCTCCGGCGGAACAGCAAAACACATCGACGTGGCACACAACGACACAATAGCTAGGATCAGTTTGCGTGGCATGGTATCTCCCGCAGATTGAGACGTCGCCAAGCGGGTAAGGAGAGCGAAGAAACTGGAATGCACGCAGGAGTTCGCGGCCGAGATATAGAGTCAGCGAGACAAAGTAGAAATACGGATACCACAGGTTCGGTACAGCTTCCTCGAGGTAAACCTCGGATATTTATCTAAATCGTTTTGCAGTTGGTTCGAGAGCGTCCCAGTTGTCCTCAATGCTAATATCTGTTCGACCGGTGAAGCCGGTCTAGTCATCATGGAGTGACCGGTCCACTGCGCTGGCCGTGGGTTAAGCTGTGAGCCAAGCAGGATCACAGTTCAGAGCCACAAGCGGAGAGGAACCGGTCATGAAGGAAAAGGTACGATTATTGGGTTTGGATGTCCATGCCGAAACGATTTCCGTCGCGATTGCCGAGCCGGGTGGCGAGGTGCGCAGTCTGGGAACGATTGCCAACCGAACGGAGTCGATCCGCAAGCTGGTGAAAAAGTTGGGGC
>Ga0224529_1000162_pt1 | contig 51857 bp, 33 predicted proteins | sample CBST50metaG_FD_179893 | JGI IMG/M metagenome (GOLD analysis project Ga0224529, IMG submission 179893) | Peat soil microbial communities from Stordalen Mire, Sweden - C.B.S.T50 | ecosystem: Environmental > Terrestrial > Soil > Wetlands > Peat | place: Sweden: Norrbotten County, Stordalen Mire...
TCGGGACGGTAGACGGAAATCTCTGCCTGCGGCGACTCACCCATCGGGTGACACCTCTCATGACGATTAAACCCGCTACCAGTCTACCCTTTGACACGATTTCCACTGGACAACTGCCGGATAGGGGTTCATACAGACTCATAGAGCGTGTTTCAAAATTGGTTTGGCCGTGTTTGAATGCAATTTCACAGGGGCTAAAGCCCCATCTTGAATACGGCCATTTTCGGCACGACTGAAGTCGTGCCCTGACGCAATGCGGCATTTTTGAAACACTGTCTAGGAAAGCATCGCACATTCGCATGGGACTTATCATCCGTTTCTCTGCCATCCACGGCGCCGGCTGCTTCACTACCACGGCCATCGGCAAGGGCGAGCGCGTGGCCGAGTACACTGGCCGCCGCCTCACCCGCGCCCAGGCCAACGCCATCGGCCAGCACTCGCCCATCACCTATATGTTTGGACTCGGCGACGGCTCGACCGTCATCGAAGGCCGCTGCACGGCCATGTACATCAACCACAGTTGCGAGCCCAACTGCGAGAGCAGCGAGGAAGACGGCCGCATCTGGATTACGGCCCTCCGCGACATCGGAGCCGGCGAGGAGCTGACCTACGACTACTGCCTCTACGATGGCGATGAGGACGAGGCCATCTGCCACTGCGGCGCGGCCAATTGCCGTGGCACCATGTACTCGAAGGAAGAGATTCGCCGCCGGAAGGCCGCCCGGAAGAAGCGGGGAAGTAGGCGCCCCGGCCGTTGAATTAAGCTGTCGCTCGCCGCGTCAGCCGTTGGCGGCCATTGCCACCGCTTGCTGGGCGTTGGCGGCCAACCGCAGCAGATCGCGGTTCTTCTGCTTCAGGAAGCCCGCCGCGACAGCGGAATCCAAAAAAGCCAGCAGCCCATTCCAGTAGCCGGCGGTATTGATCAGGATGCAAGGCTTGGCGTGCAGGCGGAGTTGCGCCCAGGTAACCACCTCGAACAGCTCATCGAGCGTGCCGTAGCCGCCCGGCAAGGCCAGGAAGGCATCGGCCAGCTCCACCATGCGCGCCTTGCGCTGGTGCATGGTGGGCACCCGTTCGAGCGTGGCCAGCCCGGTGTGGGCAATCTCGCGGCCGGCCAGCACCGCCGGCAGCACGCCGATGACCGCTGCTCCGCCAGCCAGCGCCGCGTCAGCCACCGCGCCCATCAGCCCCACGTTGGCCCCGCCATAAACCAGCCCCAGCCCGGCCGAGGCAATGGCCGCGCCCAGCGCCCGCGCTTCGGCGAGATACACGGGGTCGCTGCCCTTGGTCGATGCGCAATAAACCGCCACGCGGCGCACCGGCTTCCGCGCCGGCGCGGAAAAGTTGCCTCCGGGATTTTCCTGGTTTTCTGAAGTATCCATCTTGTTTTCAGAATAGCGCGCGGCCTTCACTGCTTCGGGCATGGCCAGGAGCTGAACCTCACATGGGGCACTCGGCGCACGACTATATTGGTCAGATGTAGGTCAACCACCTCCAATAAAGTACGCGGACACAGGTTGCCTACAGAAAATCCACCGGCCGAATAGGCGGCGTTAGGTATAGTTGGGCGAAATGGATGGGGCACCAGAAGCCTATAGAAAAAGCAAAAATGCCTTAACTTGGGCGAAATGTGCAAAATTGAGGGTAGTAGTTTTATGTTGTTGATAAGGAAGAATTTAATGGCGGAGAGATGGGGATTTGAACCCCAGATAGAGGTTTTAGCCCCTATAACGGTTTAGCGAACCGCCGCCTTCAGCCACTCGGCCATCTCTCCGTGCCTCATTGGATTATACCGGAAGTTGTGCTCTAAAGCGGAGCTAGAATTGGCGTGCCCTGGTGAATTCTGTGCTCAGCAGCCTTTTCCGATGGCCGCGCCGGCTTGAGATTCGCGGTTCCAGTGTACAGTAACGATGGTTTCGCCCTAGCTTTTGGCTAGTTCCGCCTCAATGGCCGCTTGCAGCGCGGGCGCGCCGGGATCGGTGTCCGGAGCGAAGCGCGCAACCACCTGGCCGGTGCGGCTGACCAGGAACTTTTCAAAGTTCCACAGAATCTCCGGCTCGGGATTGGGCGTGATGCCGAGGCCCTTCAGCGTTTCTCTCCAGGAGGGCTTGGAGAGGCTGATTGCCTTGGGCTGAGCGGCGATCAAAGCCGCATAGAGCGGATGCTTTTCTGGGCCAACGACCGCGATTTTGCTGTACATGGGAAATTCAACGCCGAAGTTTCCGGTGCAGAAGGTGTGAATCTCAGCATCGGTTCCCGGCTCCTGAGCGTTGAAGTCGTTGGCCGGGAAACCAACCACGGCCAAGCCCTTCTCCTTGAATTGCTTGTAGAGCTTTTCCAGACCCTCATACTGTTTGGTCAGGCCGCACTTGGAAGCCACGTTGACCACCAGAATGACCTTGCCCTTGAACTCGGCCAGGGAAGCGTCAGCGCCGGTAATCTTGCGGACAGGAATTTCGTAGATCGATGCGCTCATTGGTTCTCCTTCAGGCGTGCTTTTATTTGATGAAGAACGGGCACGAATGGATGCAGCCGTGGAGACAAAAGGATGGCCGGCCAGCCCGCCTATTATAATTGTCAATCATGAAAGCGTATGTTTACGTCACGTTGAAGACCTCGGTCCTGGATCCGCAGGGCCAGACCATCCAGAATGCTCTGCGCAAAATCGGATTTGCGGATGTTACCGCAGTGCGCCAGGGCAAGTTTTTCGAGCTTTCGCTGGCTGATGGCCTTGCGACCGAGGCGGCGCGCGCCGAGGTTGAGCGCATTGCGCGCGAGGTGCTCACCAACACGGTGATTGAGGAGTTTACCTATCGAATTGAGGAGTAGCGCGTGTGGCTTTTCGCGGGTATGATGTAGGGCGTGGCGAAGAGGGGGCGATGCGGATCGTTTCTGATCGGATCGATTTCGGCGATCGCTTCCCGCGTCCCGCGTCCCGCAGAGTTTAGTGCTTCTGGGCTGCCGGGCGAAAATTTGGAGGATGTATGAATATGCGCGCTTGTGTTCGTGGCCTTTTTCATCCTGCCGTTGTTCGCGTCGCAGTGGTCATGCTGGCGGTGCTGGGGTGGAGCAGCTCCGGTTTCTGCGGCCCCATTCATGAGGCGGCCCAGAATGGGGACGTGGCGGCGGCCACGGAGCTTCTTCAGAACAATTCCCGCCTGGCTTTCAGCAAGGATGAAGATGGCGATACGCCGCTGCACCTGGCGGCGCGCATGGGCCACATCGACATGGTCAAGCTGCTGGTGGCCCACAAGGCTGACGTCAATGCCAAGGATCGCATCGACGATACGCCGTTGCATTTGGCGGCGCTGGACGGCCATGCGGAGGTGGTGGAACTGCTGCTGGGCGATCGGGCTGACGTCAATGCCAAGGATAGCGACAGCAACACGCCGCTGCACTTGGCGGTGCGCATGGGACAAGTGGATGTGGCGAAGCTGTTGCTGACCCACAAGGCCGATATCAACGCCAAGAATAAGGACGGCGATACGCCGCTGCATCTGGCCGCCGCCGCCGGTCAATTGGATGTTGTCACATTTTTACTGACCCAAAAAATCGCGGTGAATTCCAGAAATAATATTGGCAACACGCCGTTGAATACCGCCTCGAAGAACGGCTACCAGGAGGTAGTGAACTTTCTGCGCCAGCATGGCGGCCGCTAGAAACGGCCGACAGAAAATGGGACAGCTTCGCTTTTCCTTTATGCCTTTCCACCGGCGCCGTCGTTTAGAATCCCTGTATGTGCGGAATTGTCGGTTATGTTGGTCGCAAGAAGGTCGTCCCTGTCATCATCGAAGGATTGCGCCGCCTGGAATACCGCGGCTATGATTCAGCAGGCATCGCCGTTGGCCACCCCGGCAGCGCCACACTCGATGTGCGGCGCGCGCCTGGCAAGCTGCACAACCTGGAAGAGGTGCTGCGCGCCGATCCGATTGATGGTACTTTCGGCATCGGTCACACCCGCTGGGCCACGCACGGCCGCCCCACCGAAGAGAACGCCCACCCGCATCGCGACTGCACGGGCCGCATTGTCGTGGTCCACAACGGCATTGTGGAAAACTACCTTGAGCTGAAGCGCGAACTCATTGCTCAGGGCCACAAGTTCGTCACCGAAACCGACACCGAGGTTATCGCCCACCTGCTGGAGCAGGTGCAGAATGATGCGGAAAAGGCCGGCGCGCCCATTTCGCTGGAAGTGGCCTTTCGCCGCGCGGTCAAGCGGCTTACCGGCGCCTTTGCGCTGGGAATGCTTTCCGCCGCCGAGCCGAACAAGATCATCGCTGCCCGCTTCGGCCCGCCGGTGGTGATCGGCGTGGGCGAGGGCGAATATTTTGTCGCCTCCGACGTGCCCGGCATCCTGCAACACACGCGCAACATTTACTTTTTGGCCGATGGCGACATGGCCATCCTGACCCTGGACGGCGTCAAACTGACCGACTTTGACGGCAACCCCATTGAGCGCAAAATCACCCACGTGCAGTGGGATCCGATCCAGGCGGAAAAGGGCGGCTACAAGCACTTCATGCTGAAGGAGATCTGGGAGCAGCCGCAGGCCGTGCGCGATACCACTCTCGGTCGCGTTTCGCTGGACTCGGGCAAGGTCTACCTGGGCGAGATGAAGATCAGCGACGAGGAACTGGCGCTGGCCTCCAGCATCAACATCGCTGCCTGCGGCACCAGTTGGCACGCCGCCCTGACCGGCAAATACATGATTGAGCGGCTGGCCCGCCTGCCGGTGGATGTGGACTACGCCAGCGAATACCGCTATCGCAATCCCATTCCGGATCGCAACGCCCTCGGCCTGCTCATTACCCAGTCGGGCGAAACCGCCGATACCTTGGCCGCGCAGCGGGAGATGATTTCGCTCGGCTCGAAGACCGTGGCCATCTGCAACGTGGTGGACGCGATGGTGGCCCGCGAGGCCCACGGCTCCATCTACACCCATGCTGGCCCGGAGATCGGCGTCGCCTCCACCAAGGCTTTTATGGCGCAGCTCACCGCGCTGTTTCTGCTGGCGCTCAAGCTGGGCCAGTTGCGCGGCCGGCTCGACGAAGCCCAGTCGCTGACGCTGATCGGCGAGCTGAGCCGCATTCCAGCCAAGATCGACGAGGTGTTGCACACCTGCTCGGCTCAGTGCGAACAACTGGCCAAGGCTTTTTCCACCTCCCGCGACTTTCTCTATCTCGGCCGCGGCGTTCATTTCCCGATTGCCCTGGAAGGCGCGCTGAAGCTGAAGGAAATCTCCTACATCCACGCCGAGGGCTACCCGGCCGGCGAGATGAAGCACGGGCCGAATGCCCTGATCGACGAAACTTTGCCGGTCGTTGTGCTGGCCACGCGCGACGAATCCGATCCTTCCTCCAAGCTGCGCTATGAAAAAACGCTCTCGAACATCCAGGAGGTCACGGCGCGCTCCGGCCGCGTGATCGCCGTCGCCACCGCGGGCGACACCACCATCGGCGGCCTGGTCGAGCAGGTGATCTACATTCCACCGGCCACCGAATTGCTTTCGCCGCTGATCGAGATTGTGCCCTTGCAGTTGCTGGCCTACTACATCGCCGTCCGCCGCGGCTGCGACGTGGATCAGCCCCGGAATCTGGCCAAGTCGGTCACTGTCGAGTAGGGGGGAACTTGCAGAATTATTTTCAGGCGACTGATTGCGTCAGTGTATGACTTTAGCCGCGCCAATCTGGCCAATAATGAATCCGGCTTTAGAACGGAACCACAGTAACTGTGTTCTGTTGAGATTTGTGCTGGGTTGCCGCTTCCTGGTGGTCGCGTCAACTGAAGCGCTGTGTTTTCGGGATACAGCAACCGTGGTTCCGCTTTAGCCGCTTCGAAGTTGTAAACAGGATACGGAACAAGATGGAATTTTTGGCAGATATGTTGAAGACATCCCTCAGGGGCTAAACAGGCTGCGGAAAAATGCGGGATTTTCGGCAAATTGACTGAAGAAATCCCTCCGGGGCTAAAGCCCGTCGTTTTTTATCAGCCACTTACGGCACGACTGAAGTCGTGCCCTGACGCAATGCGTCCCCTTGAAACACTTTCCACGAGTTTTTCCGCAACCTGTAAAGCCCGCCGTTGATTTTCCGGCACTTGAGGCACGACTAAAGTCGTGCCCTGACACAAAGCGTCTGCTTAAAACACGTTCCGCAATTTTTTTCGCAGCCTGTGGGGAACCAATGGAAATCACCGCGCAAGACGTGCTGCTTGTGATCGACGTGCAAAATGATTTTTGCCCCGGCGGCGCGCTGGCCGTTACCGGCGGCGACCAGGTGATCGACCCCATTCACCGGGCCGCGCGGCGCTTCGAGCATGTTGTTCTCACGCAGGACTGGCACCCGGCGGACCACAGTTCTTTCGCGGCCGCTCATCCGGGCAAACAGCCCTTCGAGCAGGTTGAACTCAGCTACGGATTGCAGACCCTTTGGCCTGTTCATTGCGTTCAAGGCACCACGGGCGCGCAATTTCACCCCGCGCTCCGCTTGCCCCAGGCGGAATTGATCCTGCGCAAAGGCTACCGTCCGCAAATCGATTCCTATTCGTCGTTTTTTGAAAACGATCGCGGGACGCCCACTGGCTTGGCCGGCTATCTGCATGAGCGGAAGCTGACGCGCGTCTTCCTGGCGGGCCTGGCGTACGACTTCTGCGTTGGCTACTCGGCGCTCGATGCGCGGCGTTTGGGCTTCCCTGCCGTTATTCTGCGCGATGCCTGCCGCGCCATCGACCTGAACGGTTCCGTGATGGAAATCGAGCGGCAGTTTTCCGAGGCCGGCGTGGCGTTGGTTAGCAGCACGGAACTCTGAGGCATTACGCGCCCACCGTGGCCGGCTGAATCTCTTCCACATTGACCCACTGAGTCGGGTAATTGCCGGTATAGCAGGCGGTGCAGTAGCCGACGTGCTGCTCGCCCTCGCAACACTGGATCAGGCCGTCCAGCGACAGGTAGGCCAAGGAGTCGGCCTCGATGTAGCGGCAAATCTCTTCCACGGACTTGTTGGCGGCGATCAGTTCGCGCTTGTTGGGCGTATCGACGCCATAGAAGCACGGCGAGATGGTGGGCGGACAACTGATGCGCAGATGCACTTCACTGGCGCCCGCGCCGCGCACCATGCGGACGATCTTGCGGCTGGTCGTGCCGCGGATGATCGAGTCGTCGATCAGGATGACTCGCTTGCCTTCCAGCAGGTTGCGCGCCGGGTTGAGCTTGAGGCGGACGCCAAAGTCGCGCACACGCTGCTCGGGCTCGATGAAGGTGCGGCCCACATAGTGGTTGCGGATAAGCCCCATGCGGAAGGGAAGGCCCGCTTCTTCCGCGTAGCCAATGGCCGCGGTCACGCCGGAATCGGGCACGGGGACCACGACGTCGGCCGGCACGCCGGATTCGCGGGCAAGCTGGCGGCCCATCTGGTCGCGGCTTTCCTGCACCCAGCGGCCAAAGACGCGCGAGTCGGGACGCGCGAAGTAAACGTGCTCGAAGACGCAACTGGACTGCGGAAAGCCGCTCGCGTACTGGCGGCTGGTGACGCCGTCTTCAGTGACCATCACCAGCTCGCCGGGCAGCACATCGCGCTCGAAGGTGGCGTGCAGCAGGTCGAAGGCGCAGCTTTCGCTGGAAAAGACGATTGTGTCGGGGCCGTCGGGATTCTTGATGCGGCCCATCGAAAGCGGGCGGAAGCCGCGCGGGTCGCGGGCGGCGAAGATGCGGTCGCGGGTCATCATCACAATGGAGAAAGCGCCCTCAACCTGGCTGAGCGAGTCAGCGATGGCGTCCACCAGCGAGCTGGCGTGCGAGTGGGCGATCAACTGGACAATAATCTCGGAATCCGACGTGGTCTGGAAGTACGCGCCGTCAGCTTCCAGGCGGGCGCGCATATGTCCCAGGTTGACCAGGTTGCCGTTGTGAGCAATGGCGATCAGGCCCTTGGTCGATTCGACGCGGATCGGCTGCGCGTTCAGCAGCGCCGAGTCGCCGGTGGTTGAGTAGCGCGTGTGGCCGATGGCCATCGAGCCGGGCAGCTTGTCCAGCACGTCGTCGGTGAAGATCTCCGAAACCAGCCCCATGCCCTTGATGTTGGCCAGATGCTGGCCGTCGGCCGTGGCAATGCCCGCCGACTCCTGCCCGCGATGTTGCAGCGCGTAGAGGCCTAGATAGGTCTGGCGGGCGGCCTCCGGGTGGCCGTGAATGGCGATTACGCCGCACTCCTCGTGCAGCTTGTCAAAGGCAGGGAACAGGGAACAGGGAACAGGGAACAGCGGGCGCCCCAACTCCCGCGACCGGTCCGCAATGCCTTCAACTCCCTGATAAAGCCGCCGGGTCATGCCGTTACCTCGCCGTGGAGGGTGTTTTCCAGGGCGGAGGCCCAAGGCTGGCGCAGCTCGTCGAGCGGCGCGGATATGAACGGCTCGTGATAGACGGAAATCTCCAGCCGGTCGCCGCCGGTGGCGCCAATACGGGCGACAAAATAACTGTATTGGGCGGCCAGCTCTTCAATCGCGGAGATTTGGCTGGGATGCGCCGAAACCAGCATGGTGGAAGCCGGTTCGGCAAAAAGGCCGAAGAGCGGATGCGCCATCAGCGACGGATCCTGCTCGATTTTTGCGCCAACGCCCAGCGGAAACGCCGCCTGCGCCAGGGCAACCGCGATGCCGCCGTCGGAAATGCCGCGCGCCGAGCGCAGCAGCTCCCGGTCAGCCAGGATTTCCAGCAGCGTGTGCAGATCGGCCTCGGCGTCCAGATCGAGCGGCGGGGGCTGGCCCCAAATGCCGCCCAGAACCACGTGGGCGTACTCCGAAGAACCAAAGGCGATCAGCTCCGCCGGGGCCGTAGCCTCTTCCGGAACGACAGCGGCCTCGTCGCCCATCACGCCGGGCACGGCGCTCGTTTGGCCATCGGCTGAAGCGGGATGAATGGGAACATGGAGGTTGGGATCAGGCTCTTCGCCAACTGGAATCGGCCACAAAAGCAGAATGGCGTCACCGCCCTCCTGGAAGTGCGACGGAACAGCCTTGGCCACATCGTCCAGAAGGCCCACAATGCCCAGCACGGGCGTGGGATAAATGCCTTCGCCGAGGGTCTCGTTGTAGAGCGAAACATTGCCGCCGGTGATAGGCGTGCCGAGGGCCGTACAGGCCTCGCTGATGCCGTCAATGGCCGAGGAAAGCTGGGCCATGATCTCCGGCTTTTCCGGGTTGCCGAAGTTGAGGCAGTTGGTGGCGGCCACAGGGGTTGCGCCGGTGGAGGCGACCTTGCGGGCGGCTTCGGCCACGGCGTGCATTGCGCCCAGCTTGGGGTTCAGGTAGGCCCAGCGTCCGTTGCCGTCCAGCGTCATCGCCAGCCCGTGCTCATGGCTCGGTGTGCCGGTGCCCTTGATGCGCATTACGCCAGCCTCGCCGCCAGGGCCGAGGACGGTGTTGGTCTGCACCATGCTGTCATATTGCTCGTGGACCCAGCGCTTGTTGCAGACGTTGGCGCTGGCCAGCAGCTTCTTCAGGTCCGCGTTAAAGTCGCGGTCCTCGGTGAGCTTGCCCAGGATTTCTTCGGAGGGATCGAGCGGAATGGGAGACTTCCAGACGCCAATCGGGCGATGGTAGAGTGGCGCTTCGTCGGTGAGCGAGCGGTTGGGAATGTCAGCCACCAGCGCGCCGTGATGGCGGATGCGCATCCGCTCCTCATCGTGAACCACGCCCACGATGACGCCGTCCAGACCCCACTTCTTGAAGACGTTGAGAACCTCGTCCTCGCGTCCCTTGGTGGCCACCAGCAGCATCCGCTCCTGGCTCTCGGAAAGCATGATTTCGTAGGCGGTCATGCCGGTTTCGCGCTGCGGAACCAGGTCGAGATCGACATCCAGGCCAACATTGCCGCGGCCGCCCATCTCGCAGGTCGAACAGGTCAGCCCGGCCGCTCCCATGTCGTTGATGCCAACAATGGCGCCGGTCTTCATTGCTTCCAGGCAGGCTTCCATCAGCAGCTTTTCCATGAAGGGGTCGCCCACCTGCACGTTGGGCCGCTTGGCCTCCGAGCCTTCGCTGAATTCTTCGCTGGCCATTGTTGCGCCGTGGATGCCGTCGCGGCCCGTCTTGGCGCCGACATAGATTACCGGATTGCCCGCGCCGGTGGCCTTGCCGTAGAAAATTTCGTCCTTGCGGACGAGGCCGAGGGCGAAGGCGTTCACCAGCGGATTGCCGCTGTAACAGGCCTCGAACTTGGTTTCGCCGCCCAAACAGGGCACGCCGAAACAGTTGCCGTAGCCGGCGATGCCAGCCACCACGCCATCCACAATGGTGTGATTCCTGGCGATGAACTTCCGCTCTTCCTCGCTCAGCCCAGCTTCCGGCGTAATCGGCCCGAAACGTAGCGAATCCATCACAGCCAAGGGCCGCGCGCCCATGGTGAAGATGTCGCGCAGAATGCCGCCGACGCCAGTAGCCGCGCCCTGATAAGGCTCAATGTAGCTGGGGTGGTTGTGGCTCTCGATCTTGAATGCGCAGGCCCAGCCGTCGCCCACGTCGATGATGCCGGCGTTTTCGCCCGGTCCCTGCACCACGCGGTCGCTCTTGGTGGGCAGCCGCTTCAAATGCACTCGGCTGGATTTGTAGGAGCAGTGTTCGCTCCACATCACGCTGTAAATGCCCAGCTCGGTATACGAGGGAACGCGCCCCAGGGCGGTTTCGATGCGGCTGTACTCCTCCGCGGTAATGCCGTGCTGCGCCAGCAGCTCCGGGGTGATCGAAACCGGCTCGGGAATCTCTGGAGAGGATGGGATAGTCATCACGATTGCCTCTATTGTCGCATGGTACTCAGCCTGGTGAAGTTGCTCAAGCGTGTGGAAAGGTGGAAGCTGGGCCCGGAAGTGGCCAGAATGCGGCATTTCCGGTGCAATTTTGCGGAAAAATGCCACCTCCGCGTTCCCGCCGCGCTGGCTGGGTTCGAGTTCCTGTAGCGCGCAGGACAATCGCTGTGCGATACTTTGATAGTAATTTTCCGTTTCACGCCGGGATGGTGGAACTGGTAGACGCAGCGGACTCAAAATCCGCCGACCGCAAGGTCATGGGGGTTCGACCCCCCCTCCCGGCACCAAAGCTTCTAAAGCGTGAGGCGATCCCCCGGCTCTGCCGGTGGATACTTACAAAACGGCAGCCGGGAAAATTCAGGCGCGCCAAGTGGTTTTTGGGCAGCACATTGATCTGCGCCGCATCTGACCAAAATGGTGAAATTCTTAGCGCATCTGGCTTCTTTTCGCACCTTGACTAACACCGCTCGTGAGGCCTCCGCGAAAAACTCTCGTCAGCGCTCATTCAAGTCGATCGCATAGAAGTTGACGGTAGAGGTATGAACGCTGACGATCGGCAGGTCGCCCGGGGCCAGACCGATCAGCCGGAAGTCGGTGGCGGCAATCGGGCGCAGGTCGTTCATGGTGGCTATCAGCTCCGCCTTTCCTGTAGGCACGGAAATGCGGTAGATTGGCTTGCCCTCCTCAAGAAAATCCTGAAAATAGAGGGAGCGGCCATCATGAGACCAACTGGGATCTCCAACGCCGTGAGTCGTGAGGGGCGTCCAGCGCCCTTGCGCGCGGTCGAAAAGCAGCAGCGCATGTTGATCCAGACTGATAGCAGCAATATAGCGGCCATCCGGAGAGAGCCGCGGGCTGAAAAGTCCCTCCGAGCCGGGAATCTTGGTCACCGCGCGGGTGTGAAGGTTCAGAAGATAGATCGCCTTGGGCTGGCGGCTGTCCATGCGGTTTGGCGGCCGGCCAAAGACAATTGACTGGCCGTCGGCCGACCAATCCGGATCAGCTTCGTTGCGGTTTTCATTGAGCAAAGGAGTGGGTTTTCCGCCTTCTGTATCAATTAGGTAGAGCATCCAAGGCTTTCCTGGTTCCTCGGCCATCAGAACCAGGCGGCTGTTGTCTGGAGACCATCTTATGCTGAAGATGCGGAGTGGCGGAGTAATCAGTTCAATGCGGTCGCTGCCATCGGCACGGCTGCGCCACAGAGAACCGTCCGAGGCATTGAGCCAGGCCACCCACTGGCCGTCAGGCGAGTATTGAGCCAAAGCAGCCGCGCTCAAATTCTGGTCCAACAACTTGAAATAATTCGATTTTGGGACAGCATGCAACAGCTCGATCTGTGAGTTGACGCCAATAAAATAGATGCGATCGCTTCCGGGCGATGTGCTGGGCGCTTCGTAGTCGAGCGGTCCGTTCGTGATTTGCCTGGGGGTGCGGTCTCTCAGAAACCAGGGCCGCTCGCGCAGTTCCCAAATATCGCTATAGCCGCTGTGCCAGGACTGGAAGACATAGAGTTTTCCATCGGGGGTCCAGTTTCCACAGCACTCCGAGGTAGGATGGCTCCAACCGGGCAGCAGGGGGTGCGGATTGCCGCCATCCTCACCCACTTCCCACAGTTCGGTGGTTTGGCGCATGGGGTCGCGCAGCGTGAAGCGCAAGCGCTTTCCATCCGGGGACCAGCGCAGCCAAAAAGCCAAGCCTGAAGTGGTGAGCAGCTTGTGGGAATCGCTGCCATCGTCATTCACAATCATCAAGTCATTGTCGTGAGCGATCAGCAGGCGGTTCCCGTCAGGCATCCAGGTGGCGTCATGAGCCAGTATGCCGGGTATGCGGCGGGCATTGCCGCCGAGCGTGGGTATGACCCACAGCGGCTGCTCAGGATCAGCCTGCAAATGGCTGCGAATCAGCAGCTTGGACCCATCCGGCGCGAGCGATGCGATCAGTGGGGCCTCAATTTCAGAGGGCTGATGAAAGAGGCTAATCTCTCCATTGGCGGCCAGCGCAACGGCCAGTTCCGGATTGCCGTTGTCCATCTGGGAAAAGTAGAGGCGCGTGCCGTCGCTGGCGGAGCTGGAAAAGCTCTCCACGTCCAAATCGTTGACGAGAATATGTCCGGAATGAGTAACCTGCATTACGCGGTAAGGCCTGTGCGCCACCGCACGGAGGAATATAACACTCCACAACAGCAGACAAACGCAGGTTGCGGCGCCGGTAATCCATGGCCAGAAAGCGCGCTTGGCCGGTCGCGGAGGTGCGGACTCAGCCGGTTTAGGGGCTGCCGGGTCCTCCAGCACCTTGACTGGGGCGATGAAGCGGAAACCGCGCTTGGCCAGCGTTTCCACAAAACGGGGGTTCTCTGCGCTGTCGCCCAGGGCTTCGCGCAACTTCTTCACTGCCATGCCCAGGTTGTGGTAGAAATCGACGTTCGTACCGGCGTCCCAAATCTTTTGTTCCAGCATCTCCCGGGAAACCACTTCCCCAGGTTGTTCCAGCAGGGCTACAAGCAGTTTGAAAGGCAGGCTTTGTAGCCGGACACGCACTCCGGCGCGCCACAGTTCTCCGCTCTTCACGTCGACTTCAAAGAGGCCGAACTGCAACCTTCTAACATCATTCTTTTGTTGCGCAGTTGTCATCAGAGTAAGAAGAATTTCTTCTTCGCAGTATAGAAGCCTGGAACAAATTCGGTGGATGCGGCGGCAGATTTGCTTGCAATCAGGGCTCAAACTCTGTAGATATAAACGTGCAAATAACTGATTTAACGACATTTATCTGTTTATCATCAAATTATTCAGAATTGCTTTTGTGAGGATTGACTGTCGATATTTGAACAGCGTTTTGTTGGTTGTGGTAACGAGGATAGACGATGTATACGCCGCATCCACGGACCGAAGATAGGAACCGCATTATGGAGGATTTTATGATGTTCGGAAGAACCACAGCCGCACCACCCCACGGTCAAAACCGCATTCGGGTGTTGTATATGGCATTTGCGATCATGCTTTCCTGCCTGCTGTTGCCGTGTCTGTATGCGCAGTCAGATTTGGGCAGCATCAGAGGCAGCATACAGGACGGAACGGGAGCGGCGATCACCGCTGCCACCATCCGGCTCCGCAATGTTGATACTGGCATCATCCAGACCGCTTCTGCCGATTCAGACGGCAATTTCCATTTTGAGGCGGTGATACGTGGCAACTATCAAGCCACGGTATCCGCAAAGGGATTTGAAACCGAGGCTCAGAATTTTACCTTGAACGTCTCGCAGATTCAGACGCTGAGCTTCCGGTTGAAGCCGGGCGCTGCCAACATCTCCATCGTCGTCACAGACGCTGCGCCGATTGTGGATCTGACAACCTCTTCGACGGGCACGGTGATCGCCGGAGAGCAGGTAAACGAGCTTCCGCTGAATGGACGCAACTTCACGCAACTGGCCCTGTTGGTTCCGGGCGTTACTCGCGGCGGGTACGGCGGCGCGGCTACTGGCGTCGGAGGCAATGCCGAGACCTGGCGAAACGGCGAGACCGGCGGCGCGGCTTTGTCCGTGAATGGCCTGCGCGCGCAGGCGAACAACTTCCAGTTGGATGGCATCGACAATAACGAGGCGATGGTCAACACCATCATGTTCTTTCCGCCGGTTGAAGCAACCGAGGAATTTCGCGTAACCACGGCGGTAGCTTCAGCCGAATTCGGACGGGCGGGCGGCGCCATCGTCCAAACCTCGATCAAATCCGGCACCGAAAAATACCACGGATCGGCATTCTTCTTCGATCGCGACAAGATCTTCGATGCCAACCAGAATTATTCCTTCGGCGCTGCCACCACGCCCAAGCCTTCTTATCACCGCACGCAGTTTGGCGGAACGCTGGGCGGCCCGCTTCCCTTCATGCATCATCGCCTGTTCATGTTCGGCGATTATCAGGGCCTGCGTTCGAAACAACCGCAAAGCGAGAGCTGGCTGTCGGTTCCCACGGCGCTGATGCGGGAGGGAAACTTCTCCGAGTTCATCACCTATAACCATACCAACAACCCCAACGGCGGCTGGAGCACTGTGAACCCCTCGACCCCCAGCGAACTGGTAACCGGTTGCGGTGGCAGCGCGACCCCTTCAACGACGACGACCGCAGCCACCCCAGGCACGATTTACGATCCGACGACTTGCGCGCCCTTTCCTTTGGTTAATGTAAATGGCGTGCAAACTCCCAATGTCATTCCCGCAGGAAGAATCAACAAGGCGGCTCTGGCCTACTTCAATGCCTTCCCCACGCCGAACAACACCAATGGAAGCATTGGAAGCAACTATGCGACCACCCCGTCGCAAACGCAGCGCTTCGACGACTTTGACGTTCGCCTGGATTGGAAAGCGACCGACAAGGACAGCCTCTTCGTGCGCTACAGCTATGGGCAGGACGTCAACAACAAGGAAAGCCAGCTTGCTCCCAATCTGCCTGCCGGTTATGGCACGGGGTATAACCCGGTTCATCCGCGCGGCGAGGTTGTTGGCTATACTCGCGTGCTCACGCCAAATATGGTGAACGAATTCCGCTATGGACATACCTACGAGTTTTACGGGTATGAACCTCCGATGAGCGGCGTACCTGTTTCGGCTGATCTTGGCATTGTTAACGCAAATCGCAGCTCGCTGCTGGGCGGCGGCGCGGCGATCAATGGCGGCTGGGTGGATTACACCGGAGATGGCGGACCCTACACCATTCCGCAGTCGAACAACCAGTTCTATGACAGCCTCTCCTGGACCAAGGGCCATCACAGCCTTAAGTTCGGAGCTAACATCGAGCGGCGCAAGGTTTCCTTCTTCCAAGGGGAAAATTCCAAAGGTTACTTCGGCTGGGGCGGTGACTTCACCGGCTTTTCGGCCTCCGATATTCTGGCTGGCTTTGTCAGCGACTATAGCATCGGCGTTGCCAGCAGCTACTTTGTAACCAGAAACTGGGAGACGGGATATTTTGCCCAGGATGACTGGAAGTTCAACCGGCGCCTAACCCTGAATCTTGGGTTGAGATACGACCTCTTTACTTTCCCGTCTACGGATCACAATTACCAGTCGAACTTCAACATGGATCCCTCGTCTTCTCAATACCTCCAATTGCAGGTTGCAGGCACGAACGGATACTCCGACAGCATCGTCAAAACGAACCGCAAAAACTTCTCGCCGCGCGTCGGCTTTGCCTATGACCTGACCGGCAACGGCAAGACTTCGCTGCGTGGCGGCTACGGAATCTACTACTTCCTGGACCGTGGCGGCGTGGGCAACCAACTGAGCGAGAACCCGGATTTCAATGGCTCGGTAAGTTACTCGGATGATCCTACCCAGGGTGGCTACCGCGCTACCTTCAGCGGCCAGGGAGCCAATTGCACCACTACCGACAGCAACGGCAATACAATTTTCTCCAGTTGCTCGGAGAACATTGCGGGTGCAACCGCGGCTCTGCCACTGCCGACCTTCGGCAGTTCCGTCAATCGTGCCAATCCCATCAATTCGGACCTGATTTCGCTGCCGACCAAGGTGCCAGCTTCGACGATTCAGCAGTGGAACCTGCAATTGCAACGGCAGTTGACCTCCAGCACATCCTTGACGGTGGCTTACGTCGGCACTTCGGCGCAGCATTTGATGACGTGGGTCGGTCCCAACGGCCAGGTGATGAATGAAGCGCCCAATGCCAAGCAGTATCCGAACTTCAACTCGATCGACCGTGGCCAGCCGGAAGGCAAATCAAATTACAACGGGCTTCAGGTGTTTTTGAACGGCAGGAAAAAGTATGGCGTTCAGTATACGGCGGCTTATACCTGGTCGCATACGCTGAGCAATTCCGAGGGAGCCTTCGGCACCGGAAGCAATCTCTACTTCATCTTTCCGACATCGAACTTTACCGGAGCTCAGCCCACGGCTGGTACTGGTCCCACGACCACCATCAGCTTGAAGGACAACTACGGAAATTCGGATCAGGATGAGCGCCAGGTCTTCAGCTTCAGCGCGCTCGGTGAGTTGCCTTTCGGCAAAGGCAAGCGGTTTGGCTCGCACGTTCCCACTTACCTTGACTATGTGATCGGCGGGTGGCAGTTGAACACCATTGTCAGCCTGTCGTCCGGACAACCTTTTTCCATCACCACCGGCGATTATTACTATGCCGGCAGTAACTCGGTGAATGCCGGACTCTATTCCGCCGGCCTCACCAACTTTGCCAACCGCACCGGAAAGGACCACTACACCAAGAGCCTGCATCAGTGGTTCGACACTTCAAACTACACGCACCCGGCAGCCATTACTCCCAACGGCTACGGAAAGACGGGCACCTTTATCGCGCCCGGATCGGCTCACCGCAACGACATGACGGGTCCGTCTTACCGCGATGCCGATGCTTCGCTCTTCAAACACTTTCCGGTGGCCGCTGGGGTCGTTGGCGAGTTTCGCGCCGAGGCCTTCAACCTGGCAAATACGCCGGAGTTTACCAACCCCAACGGCAGCCTGGATGGATGCGTTGACCAGACCACCGCGACTTGCTCGGGAAGTGACACGGCCAAGGCTAAAGACGAAGGCAGCTTTGGACAGATCAAAGGCACCCGTTACAGGTCGGAGCGTCAACTGCAGTTGGCGTTGCGCTTTACCTTCTGAACCGAATCGTAATCTGCGCCACGGCGGCTTTTCGCCTCCGTGGCGCAGCTTTTCCGATCAAGTTGATGATTGGAAAGGGAAATACTTACTGTCTGTTCCGAGCGCAGTCGAAGAGTGCCGCGAACGCAATCAAATCAATGAGCTTTAGCCCTGGAGAAATTCTGCTCTTCAACCGACTTATTGTCTTTCCCAGGTCTTTCGCCTGAACAAAATTGATATTCATTTTGGAGAATTTCATGCGATTACGGCCACTATTCTTATTGGCTGGTTGGATATGCTTTGCGTTTTCCGCAGTGGGAGCGCAGGCGCTGCGTCCTCCAGCTCCACGCATTGACAAGATTGATCCGCCAAGCTGGTGGGCCAGCTTTCCTGATCCCATGCTGCTGGTGCGGGGCGAGAGCCTCGATCAAGCGCAATTCAAGGTGGAGGGCGTGGGGGTAAAACTGGAGAGGGTGCAAACCTCGGCCAATGGTCATTGGGCTTTTTTGTGGCTTGAGACCAACTCCGCCTCCGCGCAAACCCTATGGGTCACCGCCAGCAACAAGCAGGGCCAGGCGCGCCAGCCCTTTCAATTGGCCGCGCGTTCTCGCAATCCGAACGAGCACGGCGGTTTCTCTTCCGCCGATGTGCTCTATCTGATCATGCCTGACCGCTTCGCCGATGGCGATCCATCCAACAATGCGCCGGGCGACCAGCGCAATCTGGCGCGTGGCTGGCACGGCGGAGATCTGTCTGGCATCGAGCAGCACCTGAATTACTTGCAGCAGTTGGGCGTGACGGCGCTGTGGACTACGCCCGTTCTCTCCAACGGCGCCATGCCGGATTCCTATCACGGTTATGCAGCAACCGATTTTTATGCGGTGGACGCGCACTTCGGCACGCTGGCGCAATACCGGCATCTTTCTGATGCGCTGCACGCGCGCGGCATGAAGCTGCTGATCGACCTGGCGCCCAATCATCTTGGCCTTCAGCATCCCTGGGTGCTCGATCCGCCCGCGCCGGAATGGTTCCATGGCACGGTCAAGGATCATCATCTTATCAACAGTAATGATTTTCTGAAACTTGTCGATCCGCACGCGCCGCGCGCGGCCTGGCTCGACCTGACAAACGGATGGTTTGCCGATGCCATGCCCGATCTGAACCAGGAAAACCCTCTGGTTGCGCACTATCTGATCCAGAACGCGTTGTGGTGGGTGGAGACGGCCAATCTTGACGGCATTCGCCTGGATACGTTTCCCTATGTAGGCCGCGCCTTCTGGCAAGACTTTCATGCCACGGTGCATGGCGTCTATCCGCGCCTGACCACCGTAGGTGAAATTTTTAACGGTGACGCTGAAGTTACCTCGTTCTTTGCCGGAGGAGTGGCGCACCGCGGCATCGACACCGGGCTCGACACGCCCTTCGACTTTCCGGTGCACTTCGCCTTGCGTGATGTTTTGGCTCACGGCAAGCCCATGACCGAGTTAGCCAGTGTCTTGCGCCAGGATGCGCTTTATCCGCATCCCGAACGGTTGGTTCCGTTTGCCGGCAATCACGATACGACGCGCTTCCTGACTGAAGCGGGCGGCTCTGTGCCGAAGCTCAAGCTGGCTCTGGGACTGGTAACCACTCTGCGCGGTATGCCGCAAATCTATTCCGGAGACGAGATCGGAATGGCTGGCGGAGCGGACCCGGACAACCGCCATGACTTTCCCGGAGGCTTTGCCGGGGACGCGCGGAGCGCCTTTACCAAGGCAGGCCGCACCGCTACAGAGGAAGACGTATTTTCCTGGACCTCGGCCTTGCTGAAGTTGCGCAACACGCATCCTTCGCTGCAAACCGGGATGGAACAGAATCTCTTTGCCGACGAGGATGCCTTCGCTTTTGTACGCACGCCGGAAGAGGCAGGCTGCTCCGCGGAGCATTCGCCTGATCCGAGCAAGGAGCGGTTCCTGATTATTGCGAACAAGGCGGCGCAGAGCAAACTGCTGGAACTGCCGGTGGAAGAGACCGCGCTGGCCGGATGCACGGTGTTTCAAGCAGCGGTGCCTGCCACTGGAACTGTTCCGGTGGTCAGCGGTGGAAAACTGCATATCGAAGAACCGGCTGAGTCAATGACGGTCTTTGCCGTGCGATAAGCAAAAAAACAACTGCAATGCGGCGTCCCGATGCGAATGTGTGGACGCCGCGAAGGAGAGCGGTGATGAAGATTCGCGGGTGGTTAAAGCGTTTCATGGGGGCGCCGCTGTTGTGTGCGGTCGCGGCGCTGATGGCAGGTTGCGGCGGTGGAGGCAGTGGCAGTACATTATCCCAGGCGGCAACGCCAGCCTTTTCCGTAAGCGCAGGCGCGTATTCGACTGCGCAGAGCGTAAAGATTACGGACACAACCGCCGGGGCGACCATTTATTACACAACCGACGGCACCACGCCGACCACGTCTTCGGCGGCGTATTCGACGCCCATCTCCGTGGCCGCCACCACGACCATCGAGGCCATCGCTGTGGCCAACGGCTACACCAACAGCAGCGTAGCCAAGGCCACTTATACCATTAACCTAGCGCAGGCGGCAACGCCGGCATTTTCGGTGAGCGCGGGCACGTACACCTCCTTGCAGAGCGTAGTGATTACGGACGCCACCACCGGGGCGGCCATTTATTACACAACCGACGGCACGACGCCGACCACGTCCTCGTCCACCTACGCTGCGCCGATTCCCGTGGCCACCACGACAACCATCAAGGCGATGGCCGTGTCCAGCGACTACACCAACAGCGATGTCGCCACGGCCACTTATAGCATCAACCTTCCCGCTGCGCCGTCCATTGCCTCGATCTCGGATATCCATCAAGGATTCATCTACCAAATCGTTACCGACCGCTTTTTTGATGGCGACGCGACCAACAACAATCCTTCCGAGAGCACCGGCCTTTATGACGCGCAGGGTTTCACGGATCCTTCCGCGGCTAACTGGAATTATTATTGGGGCGGCGATCTGGCGGGCATTGCTCAAAAGCTAAGTTATCTTCAGTCGATGGGCGTCGCCGGTATCTGGATTTCTCCACCGCTGGCGAACATACGCGTCAATGCCGGCGCAAGCAATGGTTATACCGGCTATCATGGCTACTGGACGCGCGACTATAAGCAAATCGACGAGCACTTCGGCGATGACAGCAACAGTTGGGCAGCTTTTGACGCTTTGGTCGCGGCGGCGCACGCCGATGGCATCCGGGTCTATGTGGACTTTCCCGCCAACGACACCAATCCCACCGGCGCCGGAGAGGATGGATCGCTCTACGACAACGGAACGCTGGTTACCACTTACTCCGCCGATACCGGAACGGTTCCCTATTATCACCACAATGCCAATGTCAGCGACTGGAATGACCGCTATCAGGTGCAGTACTACACGCTGGATGGCCTGGCGGATTTGGACCAGACCAATCCCTGGGTCGATTCGTATCTGAAGGACTCCGTCAAGCTGCTGCTGTCGCACGGCGTCGATGGATTCCGTTTCGATGCTGTCAAGGATGTGAACTGGGGCTGGCAATACAGTTTGGAAAACACCATTGCCAACTGGAGTGGCGCCGCGTCTCCGGCTCGGGCGGCGGGGCAGCCGTTTATCTTTGGCGAGTGGGATGAAGGTTCAGGAGATACTCTGTATCCGGATTCGGTGAAGTTTTCCAATAACAGCGGAATGAACCTGCTGGATTACACTCTCTACTGGCAGTTGGTTGATGTTTTCGCAAGCAATAAAAGCTTCAACGAAATCGATAATGAACTGACTCTGGAAGATTCGGGGTCTTCGTCGGACCAGGCCTTTGCGCAACCCAACGATCTGGTGACATTTTTCGATAACCATGACAATGCGCGCATCCTGTCAAAGGGCGCGGACCAGATGTCGGTCAAGCAGGCGATCAGCTTTCTGCTTACCTGCCGCGGCGTCCCGGTGCTCTATTACGGCGACGAGCAGTATCTCCACAACGACACGAATAGCGGAGATAATCCATATAATCGCAACGGGATGAGCAGCTTCGGCTCGACCGACGCCGTGCTTCTGATTCAGTATCTTGCCGCCCTGCGCGCGTCCAATCCTGCGGTTGCCTACGGAACCATTAAGCAGCGCTGGATCAACGATGACGTGTATATTTACGAGCGCCAGTTAGGAACCAATGTGGTGCTGGTGGCCATCAACAAAAACAAGTCAACGGACCAGGCAATTAGCGGGCTTTACACTTACTTGCCTCCTGGCGCTTATTCCGATTACCTGGCGCAGACCATGGGGGGAACCGGCATGACGGTCACGGGCACGGCAGGCAGCAACAATCCAGCAACAAATTTCACCTTGCCGCATCGCAGCGTCTCCGTCTGGGTTTCGTCTGGCAGCGTGCCGCCGTCGATTGGAAGCATCGTGCCGCGTGTGGCCAATCCTGGAGCTACGGTCACTATCAATGGGGCGGGCTTCGGCACGTCAACTGGGACCGTAAACTTTGTGGTAGGTTCCGCAACCTTGTCCGCAACCGCGACCAACTGGAGCGATGGACAAATCACCGTGGTGGTTCCGGCGCTGGCCGCCGGCGCAGCCAAGGTAACTGTGACGCAAGGTACCGCAACATCGAGCGCGGCGCCTTTTACGGTAAACACCTCGACTCTGATTCCCGTCAACTTCAGCGTAAGTGGGACTCCGGCGCTGGCCAGCACGGATGTCATCCTGCTCACGGGAAATGTGGCCGAACTGGGCAATGGGGCGACGACCTGGAATGGCGCGGTTGGACCGGTGACAATTCCTTCGACAGGCAACGGGTTGCTTACGGTTTCGGCGCCGGCGGGAAGCGCGCTGCAATTCAAATTCTTCGTGCTGCACAGCGACGGGACGATAACTTCGGAAACTGGTTATCACAGTTACAGCGTCCCCGCCAGCGGTGTAGGAACGGAGGCCGTTACTTGGTAAAAATGATTCTTCCACATCAATAGCTTTTCATTGCAGGCACGGCGCGTCTTCACGGCAGCTTATGGACAGGTTTTCGTTCGCTGACGATAAGGCATACGCCGTGCCTGGAGGTGATGCAACCTATCGAAGCACGGGTGTGGAGGAAGCGCCAATTGGGGAACGGATCCAAGCCGCTCCCCAGGCTCGCGCCAAGAGACGGATTAGTGTTCGTCCAAGTCCACGCTATAGAGGTTGACCGTCGAGGTGTGGGCGCTCACGACCGGGAGGTCGCCCGGCGCCAAGCCAATCAAACGGTAGTCGGTTGCGGTAACGGGAAGAAGACTGCTTATGGTGGCCACCTGTTTTGCTTCTCCCGCGGGAACAGAGATGCGATAGATTGGCTTGCCTTCCTCCAGAAAATCCTGAAAAAAGAGAGAACGGCCGTCATGGGACCAGGTCGGATCGCCCACCCCGTGGGTGGTGAGGGTTGTCCACTGCTGTTTTGACCGGTCGAAGAGCAGCAGCGCCTTCTGGTCCAGGCGAATCGCTGCAATGTAGCGGCCATCGGGAGAAAGCCGAGGGCTGAAAAGTCCGATTGAGCCGGGAATCTCGGATACCTGGCGGGTATGCAGATTCAAGAGGTAGATAGCTTTCGGCTGGACGCTGTCCATGCGGTTGGGCGGCCGGCCAAAGACCATCAATTGGCCGTCAGCGGACCAGTCCGGATCAGCTTCGTTACGGTCCTCGTTGAGCAAGGGGGTAGGCTTTCCGCCTTCCGCGGCAATCAGATAAAGTTTCCAGGGCATTCCCGGTTTCTCCGCCATCAAAGCCAGATGCTTGTTGTCCGGGGACCACTTCATCGTGAAGATGCGCAGGGGCGGAGTTGTCAATTCGATGCGCTCGCTGCCGTCGATCCGGCTGCGCCACAAGGAACCATCCGAGGCATTGAGCCAGGCCACCCATTGACCGTCAGAGGAGTATTCAGCCATTTCCGCCGCGCTCAGGCTCTGTTCCAGGCCTGCAAATGCGGAGGATTTGGGCAAGGCGCGCAGTAGTTCAAACTCTGTGTTGACACCGATGAAGTTGATGCGGTGGCCCCCCGGCAAGGTGCTGGGCGCTTCATAGGCGAGCGGCCCGCTGGTGATCTGCCGGGGCTTGCGGCTTCTCAAGTACCATGGCCGTTCCCGCAACGACCATATATCGTTATGGCCATTGTGCCAGGACTGGAAGACGTAATCCTCGCCGTCGGAGGTCCAGCTTCCACAACACTCCGATGCCGGCTGGCTCCAACCGGGCAGCACGGGGTGAGGATTGCCACCATCCGCCGCTACCTCCCACAGTTCGGTGGTTTGGCGCTTGGGATCGCGGAGGGTGAAGCGCAAACGCCGCCCATCTGGCGACCAGCGCAGCCAAAAAGCCAGGCCGGGCGTGCTAACCAGTTTGTGAGGTTCGCTGCCATCGGCTTCCACGATCGTGAGTTCGTTGCTGTTGGCAACAAGCAGGCGGTGGCCGTCGGGCATCCAGGTTGCATCGTGCGCCAGCACGTTGGGCACGCGGCGGGCATCGCCGCCAAGCGTGGGCACAATCCACAGCGGCTGCTCCGGATCCGTCTGCAAATGACTGTGAATCACAAGTTTGGAGCCATCCGGCGCCAGCGAACCGATCAGCGGTGCGCCGATCTCGGGCGGCAGTTGGATGTGGCTGATTTCACCATTGGCCGCCAATGCAACGGCCAGCACCGGGTTGCCATTGTCCATTTGCGAAAAGTAGAGCCGCATACCGTCGCTGACGGTGCTGGAGAAGCTCTCTATATCCATGTCGTCCAGATTGTTGGTCAGAACATGGCCGGAATGGGTGACCTGCTCCACCCGATAGGGCAAGTGGAAGGGCGCGCGGAGGCGAAGGAACAAAGCAATCCCCAGGGCCAGGCAGACACAGGCAAGTCCCAGCACATCCCAGCGCCAGGGAACGCTCCTTGCCGCGAGCGAGGCGGGAGCAGCGGCGGGCAGGGAAGACTTTGCGGATTGCGCGTCCACCATATCTTCGACGGTCTTGACCGGAGCGATAAACCGGTAACCGCGCTTGGCCAGCGTCTCAACAAAGCGAGGATTCTCGGCGTGGTCGCCCAGAGCCTCGCGCAGCTTGTTGACGGCTATGCCCAGGCTATGGTCGAAGTCGACCGTCGTGTCCGAGCCCCATAGGTACTGTTCCAGCGATTCGCGGGAAACCACTTCGCCCGGCGCTTCCAGCAGCGCCGTCAGCAGTTTGAAAGGCTGCTCCTGCAGCCGGACGCGTATGCCGGAACGGCGCAGTTCTCCACTCCTGAGGTCGGCTTCAAAAACACCGAACCGCACCAGCCGGGCTCTATTGTTGTGTGGCTGTTCAGTTGCCATCAATCTTCGGCAATCCTCCGTCCCGTAGTATAGCGAAGATTGCCGATATAAAGCGGACCTATCAACTTCTGCAAATCCATGGGTTTGCTCTTGCCATTTGCCCTCGAATTTAACGTTGCTGTTTCTTTATGGAGTTGCTTCGTCAGCATGGGAACATTTATGCCCTCGCTCTTGTCCTCTGTCAAGCGTCTGCCAGTTGACGGTCGGCTAAAGCCGCAATTCTTTCGGAGATAACTTTCATCATATAGTTGGAAGCAAACGTTTTATCTGGAGAAATTCAAATAACTGTCAATTAGCGTCGCGTGCATTGACCGGCATTGGCCCGCGGGAGTGTCCTCATTATCGGCGACGAGGTGTGGCGCTGGAGCTGCCGCATTCGTACGCCAAGTTATCAACGTCTATCAACGTTGATTTTGGAGGACACATCGTGATGCTTAAGAGAAACACTTCACTGCCTGGCAAACAGTGCCGCTTGCGCCTATTGTTGATGGCGCTTGTGGCCCTGCTTTCCTGTCTGATGATGCCCGGCCTGTTCGCACAGACGGACACGGGAAATATCGTCGGAACAGTGACCGATGCGACTGGCGCAGTCATCCAGGGCGCAGCGGTTACTGCCAAGAATACGGATAACGGACTCAAGCTCACTGCCGTATCCAGCGCCGCGGGCGAATTCAGGATTCTGGCCGTGCCCCGTGGCAACTACACAATCCTGATTGCGGCCAAGGGTTTTCAGTCGCAATCAAAAACAGCAACGATTGTTGTTGCCACTACGCAAAACATACCCTTCCAACTGAACCTCGCCAGCTCATCGGTCACGGTGGAGGTTACCGCCGCGGCGCCCCTGGTTGACGTTTCGGACGCGACCGTTGGAGCGACGATTCAGGGCGCGCAGGTTACCGAACTTCCTCTGAATGGACGCAACTTCAGCCAGCTTGCCCTGCTCACCCCCGGCGTGACACGTGGCGCCTATGGCGACATGGCCAGCGGCGGCGGCAGCAGCAACAACACCGAAACGATGCGCAACAACGAGAGCGGCGCCGCGGCCATCTCGGTCAACGGCCTTCGCCCACAGGCGGACAACTACATTCTGGATGGCGTGGACAACAACGAAAGTTTCGTGAACACTATCCTGTTTTTTCCCAACGTTGATGCGACGCAGGAGTTCAAGGTGAACACCAGTGTTGCTCCAGCCGAATATGGCCGGGCGGGCGGCGCCATCGTCGTCAGCTCCATCAAGTCGGGCACCAACCAGTATCACGGCGCGGTTTTCGAGTTCTACCGCACCAAAGGCTTTGACTCCAACCCGAATTATCGCTTCAACGGTGCTTCGGAGACGCCAGCCGGTTCCTTCAAACGCAACCAGCCCGGCTTCGCCATTGGCGGACCAATCTTCAAGAACAAACTCTTCGCCTTCGGCGACTATCAGGCCTACCGCGAGGATGTCGCTGTTTCTTCGCACTATCTGACGGTCCCCACCGCAAAGATGCGCACGGGAGATTTTTCCGAGTTGCTCGATACCACGATGGAATCGGCGAGCGGTTCCACGACACAGTACCCGCGTTGCTACTACGGCTCGTTTGTTAACCCTGCTACGGGTAAAACGCAGCCGTATGCCGGCTCATCGACATACGCCCCCTCAGGCACCCCTCAAGCCGGATATATCTTCGATCCAACCACCTGCGATCCCAGTGGCGTTAATTTACCCAAGCAGTTCAGCGGGAACATCATTCCGTCGGGCCGCCTCAATCAAGCCGCGGTCAACTACCTCAATGCGTTTCCTACGCCAACACGCACGGATCGATACCACAACAATTATCTGGACAACCAGTCAGAAACAAACAAGTACAACACTTTCGATGTCAGGCTTGACTGGAATGCCAACGCTCGGAATCTCGCATTTGCACGCTTCAGCTATGACAATTCTGTCAACGCCAAGACCTCGGAGTTCGCCAATCTTCCGGCAGGAGGAGGAACCGGCACCAATCCCACCCACGCGCGCGGCTACGCCTTTGGCTACACGCACATCTTTTCACCTGTCATTGTGAACGAAGCGCATATTGCATACAACCGCGACAACTACGCTTATAAGCCGCCGATGTATGGCCAATATGTATCGAAAGATCTTGGCATCGTGAATGCCAACATCAACGAAGAAACCACAGGCGGAGCGCTTATCGGCGGCTGGAAGGGCGATTTGGAGTACACCGGCGACTACGGCCTCTATGCGGTTCCTCAGAACACCTATGAGGCCAACGATTCGTTAAGCTGGTCGCACGGAAATCACACCTTCAAATTCGGCGGTACATTCATTCGCCGCCAGGTGGAGTTCTTCGACCCGTTGGAGGGCAAGGGCTACTTCTGGATCGACAGTGGCACGGTAGACTTTACCGGCTACGAGGTTTCCGAACTGCTAGCCGGTGGCATGGATGACTACCAGATCGGTTCACAGTCTGGATACTTTGCCAATATCGGCCAGGAAGACGGCATTTTCGGGCAGGATGACTGGCGCGTGAACCATCGGCTGACGGTGAACCTTGGCCTGCGCTGGGATTTTCTCTCGCATCCCTATGAGGCACACAACAAGCAGGCCGCTTTCAACATCAGCAACGGCACGGTGATGGAAGCGGGGAAGAACGGAATCCCCGACAGTATTATGAATCAGCACTACCATAACTTCGGACCCCGTGCTGGCTTCGCCTATGACCTGCTTGGTGACGGCAAGACCGTAATCCGCGGCGGATACGGTTTGTTTTACTACCTCGACTCCGGCGGCGGCAGCAATCAACTCGGCGAGCAAGTTCCCTTTGGTGGCAGCAATAGTTATCTGGCAACCAACGGTTACTGCACTACATTTACTGGTCAGCTCTCCTCGGTCTCGCCCATGTCCTCCGATGGCGGTTACAATTGCACGGGGTATACTGGACCGACGGCCGTAACCACCGCTCTTCCGGCTCGCGGTTTTCCGAACTTCGATCCGGATAATCCGCCCTCCGGCACCACCATGATTGCTGTCAACCGGAATAACGATAACAGCATGGTGCAAGAGTGGAACCTGCAGGTAGAGCGGCAGATTGGCGCAAACAACGTCGTGAACATCGCCTATGTCGGAACCAGGGGCAGCCGCTTGTCAACTTACTACCCGTATAACATGAACCAGTTTGTGACCGGCGCTCAGAACTTCCCGAAGATGGGAAGCATCACTTACAACAACTACAACGGTATTTCCAACTATGACAGCCTGCAACTGCACGCCGAGCACCATGCCACCAAAGGGCTGGTTGCCACCTTCTCCTATGCCTGGTCGCACACGCTGGATGACTCGGGAGGAGCTTTCCAGGGTGGGACCTCGGAACTCTATTACAATCCGATGGCGAGCTATGGTAACTCCGCTCAGGACCAGCGCCAGGTCTTCAGCTCATCACTTCTCTATCAATTGCCTTTCGGCCGTGGTCAGCGCTTTGGCGGCAATGTTTCACGTCTCATGGAATGGGTAATTGGCGGCTGGCAGAGCAGTTTGACCGCTCTGGTTCAGTCCGGCACGCCGGTCGATCTTTCCACGGGAGAGGCTGCTCCCAGCAACCGTCCCGACCTGACGGGATCGATCAAGTATCCCAAGAGCATCTCTGGATATTGGTTCAATCCCAACTCATTCTCCAATCCTCCCACCACGACGGGCACCACATCCAACGCCACGACGTATACGCGCCTGGGAACCCTCGGCCGCAACCAGGTCTTCGGGCCGGGATACCGCGTGGTGAATTGGAGCGTTCAAAAGAACATCCATTTGACGGATAAACAGACGCTGGAGCTGCATGGGGATGCCTTTAACCTTCTCAACTCAGCGGAATTTACCAACCCGAATTCCAACCTGACCGGCAGCAACTTTGGCCGGATTGAAGGAACCCAGGTTTACAGCAACCGCGAGATTCAGTTGGCGGCTCGCTTTACCTTCTGATCCTTGCAGGGCGTATTTCTCCTGGCCCGCGGCGGTTTTCTATATACTGCCGCGGGTTATTTTCCTCGACCAATCCTACCTTCGATACACAGTAGCCTGATCATGTCGAATGAAAGAACGTATTCCACTTCATCATTATTGAAATACACAGCAGTCAATCTCCGGGAGGCATATCAATGAAAACATTATCCAATCGCCCATGCACAACCCTTATCCTTCTTGCCCTTGGCGCCGCGCTGTCGGCCCCGCTAACCAGAGCGCAAACCGCGCCCGTAAAGCCTCCAGAGACTACTCATATAAGTCAGTTGCAGAATGGCCTCCAGATATCCGGGAATGGCTTAGTCCTGCGCGTGACAGCCCTGCGCGATGACGTGCTGCGCGTGCGCGCGAGCCAGAATGGAGATTTTACTGTAGACGAGTCCTGGGCTGTGCTGGCTGGGCCTCGCGCGGCCAGTGTTACGGTCACGCCGGAAAACACAGGCTTCCGGACCAAGGCCTTGCGCGTGAGCTTTGACAGCCGTATGCGGCTGACCGTAAGTGATCTGGCCGGCCACGTGCTTCAGCAGGATGATCGCCCGCTTGAGTATCACGGTTCATCCTTCCGGCTTTATAAAACCATGGCCCCGACGGAGCACTTTTTCGGCCTTGGCGACAAGCCCGGTCCGCTCGATCGACGCAACCAGGCATTCACGAATTGGAATACGGACGCCTTTGGCTGGCAGGAGTCGACAGATCCCATCTACAAAAGCATTCCATTCTTTCTCTCGTGGAATCAGGGACGCGTGCTCGGCGTGTTGTTTGACAACACATGGCGCGCTAGCTTCGACTTCGGCAAGGAATCCGCCGGCGCCTATTCCTTTGGCGCACCTGGCGGCCCGGTTGACTACTATCTACTGTACGGGCCTAATCCGAAGCAGGTAGTCGAGGACTACTCCTGGCTAACTGGCCCCACGCCGATTCCGCCCCTCTGGTCTCTCGGCTTTCAGCAATCGCGCTATAGCTACTACCCTGAAGCGAAGGTGCGTGAGATTGCAAATCGTCTACGCGCCGACCGGATTCCCGCCGACGCCATCTATCTCGACATCGACTATCAGCAGAACAATCGGCCTTTCACGGTAAACCGTGAGAGGTTCCCAGCTTTCGAGCAGATGATCAAGGACCTTGCCAAGCAGCACATTCATACCGTCGCCATTACGGATCTCCACATTGCCATGCTGTCGGATGCGGGCTACGCTCCCTATAACTCTGGAATTGCCGGCGATCATTTTGTAAAGAATCCAAACGGTTCGACTTATGTGGCAAAGGTGTGGCCGGGTGATTCCGTCTTTCCTGACTTTACGCGGCAGCAGACGCGCGCATGGTGGGGATCACTTTATAAGGACTTTGTTTCCGATGGCATTGCCGGTTTCTGGAACGACATGAACGAGCCTGCCATCTTCGGCGTGGCAACAAAGACAATGCCGGATGACATTCAGCATCGCATCGATGAGCCAGGCTTTAATAAACGCACTGCCAGCCACCTGGAAATCCACAATGTGTATGGCATGGAAAATTCGCGCGCAACCTATGACGGCCTGCGAACACTTCAGCCCAACGTGCGCCCTTTTGTGCTGACCCGTGCAAGTTATGCGGGCGGCCAGCGCTACGCCGCCACCTGGACCGGCGACAACAGCTCCACCTGGAACCACCTGCGGCTGACCACCCCGATGCTAGAGAATCTCGGCCTGAGCGGCTTCGCGCTGAGCGGAGCTGATGTGGGCGGCTTTGCCGGCTCACCGCAACCGGATCTGCTAACCAAGTGGCTTGAGCTTGCGGCGTTTCAGCCGATCGATAGGGATCACACAGCCACGGGAACTAACGATCAGGAACCATGGGTGAATGGGCCGGAGCAGGAGGCGATCCGCCGCCACTATATCGAAGAGCGCTACAAACTTATGCCGTACCTCTACACCACGGCGGAGGAAATGTCGCGGACGGGGTTGCCAATCGAGCGAACTCTTTTCCTCGAGTTTCCCGATGCGGCGCAGGACTTGCATCCCATTGATTTGGACGCGCCGGGAGAGTTTCTCTTTGGGCCCGACCTTCTGGTTGCTCCTGCGCCGTATCCGGATGAGATGGACAAATATGAGGTGCAACTGCCGCCGGGCATTTGGTACGACTATTGGACAGGTGCGCGAATTGAACGCTCGACCGCCGTGGAGAGCAGCGATGCGGAGCAGAAAAAAGGCGCTGCCGCCTTTCAGCCGCTTATTGTAAAGCCAAGCGTTGCGGTGCTGCCCGTATATGTAAAAGGCGGCTCAATTCTTCCCATTGCGCCCCTGACGCAAAGCACAATGGAAACACCCGCTGGCCCATTGACTCTGCGCGTATACGTGGGCGATAACTGCCGTGGAACGCTCTACCAGGATGATGGCGTGTCTTACAATTTCATGCATGGAGAGTTTCTGCGAATGGAAAATACGTGCTCCGTGGAACACGATACGCTCCACGTGCATTTAGGCCAGCACCAGGGGAGTTACAAGGCTTGGTGGTCGAAGGTAACAATCGAAATATATGGTTGGCAGGCTTCCGCGGGATATGCCAGGCTTGCGGGAAAAACTGTCCGCACGACATGGAACAACTCGATCCATGCCTGGCAGGCAACCCTGCCAGACAGCGGCAACGGGCTGGATCTAACATTCAGTAGATAGTCGATACTGCAATAGCTGGATTCATGTGTATAACCTGCTTCTTTATTAACGTGCAAATTCAACGGTATTGTAGGAAATCTGAAGGATTGGAAGGTGGGCGTAATTCATAGAAAGGCAGGTTGACGATGGTAACTTTCAGCTTGGCTCCGGCTGGAGTTACAGATTACGATCGCGTACTACAGTGTACTGATCCTGTCCAGATGAGTGAGGCCTTTGGTAGAGCAGAACGTCTCAGAGTCATGGAGATGACAGAAGCGCATCGACTTCCGCGAGTTGTGATGAACGAGCGCCGTCGTCGTGCCGTGAAGTTGCGCTTGAGCGGCGCGACCAAAGATGTTGCCTACACCGCATAGGTCGCACTCTTCTGGGCAGGATCAATAACACCAAACCAGTTATGTGTAAGTTCGTCTGGCAAGGCGGGGTGAAACTTTCTGGTTGCTTGGTTGAGTCAGGAAGGGAAGTGTTTATCGATTCTGGCGATCCAATCGTCTGGAAATTGGTGTCATACGAAGATGTAATAAAATGGAGGTATAGGCACCGCCAGGGAATTGCCGTGGTTGCTGACAAATGTGAAGTAAGAGGCATCGGCAATGCGTTTCATCGTATCGGAAGACAAGCGGCGGGTCATTCTGAACGCGGTTGAACTTCCGGCGCGGCGGCGAGCTTCTGCTTGGCCCGCGCCCACAAGGCCTCCAACTCGTCGGCGGAAAGCTCTTCGAGCGGCCGCGCGGAGTCGAGTTCCATCTCGCGGAAGCGCTGCCGGAAGCGCCGGTTGCAGCCGCGTAGAGCCATCTCCGGGTCCACGCGAAGGTGCCGGCCCAGGTTGACCACGGTAAAGAGCAGATCGCCCAACTCGGCCTCGACCGCCGGCTGGCGCGCGGGATCGCCCGAAGCCGCCTCGGCCTCCAACTCCGCCGTCTCCTCGGCCACCTTGGGCAGCAGGCCGCGCCACTCCGGCCAGTCAAAGCCGGATTTGCGCGCCTTGGCGCCTAGCTTGGCGGCCTCGGCCAGGGCCGGCATTGCCCGCTGCACGCTGTCCAGCCGCGACGGCGGTTCGGCCCCGGTGGGAGCTTCGGCGCGCCTTTCCGCCGCCTTGATCTCGTCCCAATTGCGCAGCACTGCCGCCGAGGAGCCGTCCACGTTTGCGTCTACGTCGGCCTGGTTGCCGGCCGCCCGCGAAGCCTCTTCGCCAAAAACGTGCGGATGGCGGCGGACCAGCTTGCGGTTCAGCCCCTCCAGCACCTCGGCGATGGTGAAATGCCCATCGTTGGCCGCGATTTCCGCATAAAACAGCACTTGCAGCAGCAGATCGCCCAGTTCCTCGGTGAGATGCGGCCAGTCGCGGCGTTCGATGGCGTCGAAGACCTCGTAGGTCTCTTCGAGGGTGCATTTGCGGACGGAATCGATGGTTTGCTCGCGGTCCCAGGGGCAGCCATTGGGAGCGCGCAGCCGCGCCATGATTTTGACCGACTGCGCAAACAGAGCCGCCGCCCGCTCCGAATCGGAGGCGAGCGGCGGCACGGAAGCTGGTGCATTGGAGGGTTTAGAAGGCAAGCTCATAGGCCTACAGTTTACCCCGCGCCGTATACTCAAGTTCGTCTATGCTTCGCATTTTGGCAACCCTCTTCGCGGGACTGCTCGGCCTCGCCTTCGGCAGCTTTCTGAATGTGTGCCTGAGCCGCTGGCCGGAGGACGAGAGCGTCGTGCAGCCGCGCTCCCACTGCGGCCAATGCGGCCGGACACTGACGTGGTGGGAAAATGTGCCGCTCGTCAGTTGGCTGGCCTTGCACGGCCGATGCCGCACCTGCCGCGTCTGGATCGGCTGGCGGCATCCGCTGGTGGAGCTGGCGGTGGGAGTGCTTTGGGCGGCTTCCGCCTGGCAGGGGATGAGCGGCCTTTCGGAAACCGAATTCACGACGGCGGCTTTGGCTGGCGCAATGTTTTTGGTGGTTGGAAAGAGCATTGCGCTGTGGCTGCTGGTGGCTCTGGCCGTTCTCGATTTTGAACATTTTTGGCTTCCCAATTGGCTCACGCTACCGGGAACTGTGGCTGGCTTCCTGTTTGTTCTTGCCAGCACGGGCCTGCAAGGGGCTGCCTCCACGGCGCTGGTCGCGTGGCGCGCAATCGGATGGGCTGCGCTCGGCAATCTGATGGGCATACTGGCCGCCGCCGGGCTGATTCTGCTGATTCGCTGGCTCTACTGGCTCGTTCGCCGCCGCGAGGGCATCGGCTTGGGGGACGCCAAGCTGATGGCTCTGCTGGCCGCGTGGCTGGGCTTGCCTGGAGCGCTGCTCGCCTTCGGGCTGGGCGTGACGCTGGCCGCGCTGGTGGCCGTGATTTTGCTGGCCGCGCCTTCGGGCCGGCACGACCTGCGTGCCTGGGCCGCGCAAAAGCTGCCGCTGGGGAGCTTCCTCTGCATCGGCGGCGTGATCAGCAGCCTGTGGGGGCAGCAAATCCTGGCCGCCTATCTGCGCTTGGAAGGCTTCTGAACGCCTGACTGGATTACTCCAGTTAGCGCGTTTGGCGGCGGCTTCCAGCGTATTATTCATTCGTAGCTTTTTCCGCTGAATTTGCCCGCTGAAACTCCGGTGGGGCCTCAATTATGGACAAAGCCATAGGTCGCTAACATAAAGGTAGCCGTAATGTTGAAAAGCTTTCGACACGCAGATAAATACCTACCAAGAACTTATCCGTAAATAGTGGCAATTCTGGTTCTCGATAACAAACGGGATGTATTGAGAGGTGCGCGCTGGGCGAAGATATATTTCAGAACGCCTCAAATTAAATCATGGACTGTGTCGGATGCGCCGCCGCGTTTTTTATCCTCGCCGGGCGCGGGCGGCGGCAGCCAGCTCTTTCAGCAGCGCGTAGGTCTCCGGCCAGTCGATGCAGCCGTCGGTGATGCTCTGGCCGTAGACCAGCGGCTCGCCAATGACCAGCGGCTGCGCGCCGGCCACCAGGTTGCTCTCGATCATCGCGCCCAGAATGCGCTTGTCGCCCCCGGCGATCTGGCCCGAAACATCGTGACAGACAAAGGCCTGGCGGCGGTAATCCTTGCTGCTGTTGGCGTGGGAAAAATCGATCATGATGCGTGGCGGCAAACCGGCTTTTTCCAGCTTAGCCGCCGTCTCGGCCACGCTTTCGGCCGTATAGTTCACCATGTTCTTGCCGCCGCGCAGAATGATGTGGCAGTCGGGATTGCCGGTGGTGACCAGAATCGCCGATTGGCCGGATTTGGTCAGGCCGAGAAAAACGTGCGAGTTGGCGGCGGAGAGAATCGCGTTGATGGCCACCTGCACGTCGCCGGAGGTTCCGTTCTTGAAGCCCACCGGGCAGGAGACGCCGCTGACCAGTTGGCGATGGACCTGGCTCTCGGTGGTGCGCGCGCCGATTGCGCCCCAACTGACCAGCCCCGCAATGTACTGCGGCGAAATCATGTCCAGGAATTCCGTCCCGGTGGGCACGCCCATCTCGGCCAGGTCCAGCAGCAGGTGACGCGCCAGGCGCAGCCCGTCGTTGATCTTGTACGAGTGATCGAGATAGGGGTCGTTGATGAGGCCCTTCCAGCCGATGGTCGTGCGCGGCTTCTCGAAGTAGACCCGCATCACGATGCAGAGGTCTTCGGAAAACTCCTGTATGGCGGCCTTCAGCAGGCCCGCGTATTCGCGCGCGGCCTTGGGGTCGTGAATCGAGCAGGGGCCGGCCAGAATGAGCAGACGCGGGTCGCGCCCGTTCAGAATGGCGGAGATTTGGTCGCGCGTGTCGGCAATGGTGGCCGAGGCGGCTTCGGTAACGGGGCGTTCCTCCTCCAGAAAAACCGGGGGAAGAAGAACTTTCGTCAATTTGATGCGCAGATCGTCAGTTGTGTGGAACATGGCTCGTTTCTTGTGAATCCTATATTAAGAATCTATCAGCCTGGGGTCCGAGGCAGGGGCATTCGGAGGGCAATGTGTATTCCCTCCGCAAAAAACAGGAGCAATGGCTACCGCGCCGCGATACTCTGAAGTCATGCGGACGGCTTACATCGGAATGGGCGGAAACCTTGCCAGTTGGGCGGGAGAGCCGGCTGTGACGCTGGCGGACGCGGTGCTGTGCCTGGAATCGCTGGGGCGTGTGACGCGCCGCTCTTCGCTCTATTCAACCGCTCCAGTGGGCTTTGCCGGCCAGCCACGGTTTGTGAATGCCGCAGTCGAGCTGGAGACAGCGCTCGAGCCGCGGGCGCTGCTGAACACGCTGATGGCAATCGAACATGAATTCGGCCGGGACCGCTCGGCGGGGATCGCCAACGGACCGCGGACGCTCGACCTGGATTTGCTGCTCTTCGGCGATCTGGAGATTAACGAACCGGGGCTGGTGATTCCGCATCCGCGCTTGAGCGAGCGGGCCTTTGTGCTGGTGCCGCTGGTGGAGATTGCGCCGCGGGTGCTGGTTCCCACGCGAGGCGAAACCGTGGAGCAGTTGTTCTCCAAGCTGCTGGCCAGTTCGCCGGACAACGCCGACGCGGTGCTGCCGATGAAAAACGATGCCTGGGCGCCCCGGTAGAATCGTCTTGTGAGCCTTGAATTCAATGTATTGACAACAACCGCTGCCGGCGGGCGGCGGGGGCGGATCAATCTGCCGCACCGGACGGTCGAAACGCCGGTTTTCATGCCGGTGGGCACGGCGGGCACGGTCAAGGCCGTGACGCAGGATGTGCTGGAAGAGTTGGGCGCGGAGATCATCCTCGGCAACACCTATCACCTCTACCTGCGCCCCGGCCACGAGGCCATCCGCCGCATGGGCGGACTGCACAAATTCATCAGTTGGCCGCGGGCGATGCTGACCGACTCGGGCGGCTTTCAGGTCTTCAGCCTGAGTGCGCTGCGCAAGGTCACCGACGAGGGCGTCGAATTCCGCTCGCATCTGGACGGCAGTTCGCATTTTTTTACCCCGGAGCATTCAATCGATATTCAGATCGCCCTGGGTGCGGACATCTGCATGGCCTTTGACGAATGCACGGAGTACCCGGCGGAGCGCAGCCGCGCCGAGGAGAGCCTGCGGCTCACGATGGCCTGGGCGCGGCGCTCGCTGGACCACTTTCGCGCGCACCAGCACGAGGTTCCGTGGTTCAACGAATTCGGTGGGAAGTCACAGAGCCTTTTCGGTATTGTGCAGGGCGGAATGTACAGGGACCTGCGCCGCGAGAGCGCCGAGCGGCTGGTCGGCATGGACTTCGATGGCTACGCCATCGGCGGCCTCAGCGTGGGCGAGCCGCCGGAGATGACGCAGGAGATCATCGCCGAGGTGCTGCCCCTGCTGCCCGCCGACAAGCCCCGCTACGTGATGGGCGTGGGCTACCCGGATCAGATCGAGCGGTATGCGCGCATGGGCGTGGACATGATGGATTGCGTTCTGCCCACGCGCGCCGCGCGCCACGGGCTGCTCTTCACCAGCGAAGGGCGGATGAACATCAAAGGCGCGCGCTACGCCGAGGATCAAAACCCGCCCGATACGGCCTGCAATTGTCCGGTCTGCCGGCGCTATTCGCGCGCCTATCTGCGCCACCTGATGCAGGCCCACGAGGCGCTCAGCGGCACGCTGAACTCGATCCACAATCTGGCGTATTACCTGGGAGTCATGGAGCGGGTGCGCAAGAGCCTTCAGCCGGAAAGCGGAGTTAGCGGTGTTAGCTGAGTTAGCAACCTGCGAACTTGCGGAGTCGCGAACGGCGTTAAGTGCTACGGCCAGCGTAACTACCGCGCTGTGTCACTTGTTATCAGCCAATTACTCCGCCGAGCAACTGCTTCAGCGCCTGGACATACTCGGTGAGCGCCGCGCGGCCGGCTTCGGTCATGCGGTAGAGGCTCTGCGGCTTGCGCTGGACGAATTTCTTTTCGACTGACACGTAGCCGGCTTCTTCCAGCTTCAGCAACTGCGCGCCCAGGTTGCCGTCGGTCGCGCCGGTCTTCTGACGCAGCCAGGTAAACTCCGCCTCCTCGACGCCCGCGAGCAGCGAGAGCAAAGCCAGGCGCAGCTTGCCGTGAACGACAGGATTCAGCTCCGGCAGCTCAGGCATGGACGGCTCCCTGTTGACGCTGGCGGGATTCAGAGATCATGGCGTAGATGCCGAAGACGATCTGGCAGAGGAAGATGGCGGCCAGAAATACGATCAACAGTTGCAACTCGGAGCCAAAGCAGGCCGTCACGGCCGCCACCCACCAGACCACAGCGGTGGCGAACTGCGCCTTCCACTTGAGAATCACGCTGGATGCGGCGTTGGTTGCGCCCAGCATGGCGGCAACCACCGCGATGAAGCTGTGCGGGTCCATTCGGCCGCTGATGCCCAGGGCGGGAAACAGCAGCAGCATCGAGATTCCCATTGCGCTCCAGAGGGCAGCAATGGCGCGGCCGATACTGGTTCCTGGCTGCTTCCTTCCCTTGCGAATGCCAATGAACATCGTAAGAACACAGCCACTGGTCATGGTGACCGGCCAAGCCCAATAGGTATGGCCCAGGGTGGCCCAGAGGATGGCGATGTAATAGGCCACGCCCCACAAAACGAAGACCCAGCCCCAGCTTTCGGTGGTGCGGCGGCCTTCGGCGATCATGCTTTCGATCAAGCTGAGCCGGTCTTTCAGCTCCTGCGCTTCATTGTTTTCGGTCATGGTAATTCTCCTTTGAGGTCTTTGTTCACGATCAGAGAAGTCCTCAATAAGGAGTACTCTACGAAATAGAGCAACAAATGTCAACAATTATTTTCAGATTTTTTACGGGCTTCAGCAATCCATAGAGCGAGAGTTCGCTCCGCCCCTCCAGGGCGGATGATTCTTTTTTTGCCTCTTACCCAGGGCTGCGCCACGCTTGCCCTGGGCTATTCTCGATGGCTCCCTACGGGAGCAGACCAATGGGTTGCTTTTGGGATAGCCGATGTAGATGTCCATTGTTTGTTATTTACGCCGGGATAAGTTCGGAAAACTGAGGTTCCTGCCGCGCCGCGCGGACGATTTGATCCTGCCCGGCCGCGCGCAGCTCGCTCAGCTCGCCGATGACGCGGTCGAGCACGCCTGCCCAGTCGCCGGGCGTGTGCTGGCGGAAGAGCCGGGCGGTCGGGTACCAAGGGGTGGTTTCGATCTCCTGCATCCAGCGCCAGTCGCTCAAGTGCGGCAGCAGAACCCAGACGGGCTTGGCCATCGCGCCGGCCAGATGCACGGAGCAGGTGTCAGTGGTGATGACCAGGTCGAGCGTCGAGATCACGGCGGCGGTTTCGGCCAGATCGCGCTCGCCGCTGCAACCGTCCAGGACATGAACATCCTCGGGCAGCGCGGCCAACTGCTCGGCCGCCGCGCCTTTTTGCAGCGAGACCCAAAGGACGCCGGGCGTACGCAACAGGGGAAGCAGCGTGGACACGTTCGTTGAGCGCTGGCTGTCGGCCCGGTAGCGCGGATTGCCCGCCCAGGCAAAGCCCACGCGCAGCGGCTCACCGGGCGCGCGCCGATGCGGTCGCAGCGCCGGAAACTGCTTGATTTTGTCGGAGACCAAAGCGGGGTCGGCTTCAAGGTAGGCCCCGGACCAGGGAACGGTCTCGATCGTGGTTCCAAAGGCAGCCGGCAGGCTCATCAGCGGGCACTCGACGTCAAAGGCTGGGGGCTCAATGCCCAATGGGGCAACCACCGCCTGCCCGGAGCGCACCACGGCCAGCGACGCCATCAGACGCTGGACCGGCTCGCGCACCTGCAGAATGATCTGGCCGCCGCGCGCCACCACCTGCTCCGTGTAACGGCTAAATTGGATCGCGTCGCCCAGCCCCTGCTCGGCGTAGAGCAGGATGCGGCGGCCTTTGAGCGGTTCGCCCCGCCAACGCGGCTGGCGATAGATCATGTGGGTGGGGTGAACTTCGTGGAAGTCCCAGCGAGCCTCGTACTCCGGCCAGCCCCGCTTCCAGTCACCCAGCCGCAGGCAAGTCAGGGCGAGGTTGTACTTGGCGCCGTTGCCGGCCGGATCGCGTTTGACTGCCAGTTCCTGCGCGCGCAAGGCTTCTTCCATGCGGCCCAAATCCAGCAGGGCGTTGCCGCGGTTGGAGGCGGCGGCCTGATGGCCCAGGGCTTCGGCCTGCTCGAAAATCACAACCGCCTCTTCGAATCGGCGTTCATTGTGCAGCAGGATGCCGTGCATATTCATGGCCTCCAGATTGTCCGGATCGCGGGCAATGGCCCAGCGCAGCCACTCCCAGGCACCGGCCAGGTCACCCTCAGAGGAGCGAAACTGGCACCAGGCCACCATGGTTTCCACCTGCTCCGGATTGAGGGAAAAAGCCTTGCGCAGATCCGCCTCGGCCTTCTCCGAGTTGTGACGCTCGCGATCGAAAATTGCCAGGTTAATCCATCCAGAGATCAGGTCGGGACACAGCTCGACGGCCCGCTGCAGAGCCGCCTCGGCGTAGAACTCGTTTCCCTGCTCGCGCAGCAGGCTGCCCAGATTCATCCATGCGGCGGCAAAGTCGGGGCGTATGCTGAGCGCCAGCCGGTAGCGAGCCACGGCCTGCTTTGGCTTTCCCAGGTGCGAAAGGGCAAAGCCGGCGGCAAAATGGGCTTCGGACAGGCGAGGACGCAGCGCCAGCGCCTGTTCATAACGGCTGAGCGCCTCTTCATAGCGCCGCATCATGGCCAGGGCGTGACCGATGCCCATGTGCGCGGTGGCCAGCGCCGGCTGCTTGCGCAGCGCCAGCTCATATTGCTTTATCGCCTCTTCCGACCGTCCGCAGGCCAGCATCAGCTCGCCCATGCTCATGCGGGCCAGCGCGTTCATGCCATCCAGACTGATGGCCTGCCGGTAGGCTTGTTCGGCTTCCTCACGGCGGCCAGAGGCCTTCAGCGCCTGGCCGAGAGCGAGCCAGGCCGTGTTCATGCGGGGCGCGACGGCTAGCGCGGCACGCGCCATCTTGACGGCGGCCTCCGACTGGCGGCTGGCCAGCGCCACCAGCGTCATGCCCACCAGCGCCTTTGGATCGCACGGATTGTCCTGCAACATACGCTGATAGCCGAGCGCCACCTCGGTCAGGTGGCCGGTCAGCTCTTTGGGAAAAATATTCTCGCTTGTCGGCATCGTCTCCCGGCTCAGGAAAATCGCTTCGGCGGCTGATCCGCGGCAGCGCGCTCTTCCAGGGACATTTGTCCTTATCTTGAACGCTAGGCCGCGAATGGCCATAGCTCAACCGGAAAGCACGCGGGAGTGGCGCATTGTGGCAGAGAAATTCCCGTTTTTCGCCGGGTTCGGATTTGGAATTGTGGCATATTTCCCTGATTTTTCCGCTCCACGCTTTTTCCATGATGATATTTATGACCGTGGATTCTTGAAAGCAAAACGTGTATAGTTACCCGGATAAGACTTTCAGGGAGGCTTTTTGTGCTCAGTAAATTTGCAATACGTACTGGTCTTTCGGTCAGCGCCATGGCCATGGCGATTCTGCTGCAGGCCTCTGCCCCAGGCCAGTCCCGGGTGAAGGTGAGCATCGACACCGGCAAGATTCTGAACCCGCTGACGGCGCGGTCGCTGGGCGTGGGACTGGACGGCTTTGACGGCAGCGCGATCGATCCGCAGACCATGTTGTATCTTCACGTGGCCGGCATCCATACGCTGCGCTATCCGGGGAATGGCGGCACGAGCGGAATCTACCACTGGGCCTCATCAACGGTCATCAATCCCTACAAGGACGGCAAGGCTCCGTTTTTTGCGCCCACAAACAACTTCACCGCTTTGGCGGCTTCTTTTGCCCCGGCCGACAGCATGATTGTGAGCGTGAACTATGGCAGCAATCCAGACGGCAGTGGCGGCGGAGAACCAGCCGAGGCAGCGGCATGGGTGGCATACGCCAACGGCAATCCGGAAAGCACACAGGCTCTGGGCAAGGATTCCACGGGCAACGACTGGAAGACGGTGGGATACTGGGCGGGCTTGCGCGCGGCCTCTCCCGTCAGCCCCGACGATGGCCTCAACGCCCTGCGCATCAGTCATCCGCAGCCGCTGGGAATTCAGTTGTGGCAGATCGGCAACGAGGCGTGGAACAACGGTTTTTACGGTCCCGGCCATGCGGACGAGTTTGACCTGCACTCTGGCCTACTAACCACCAACAAGAAGGACTGGCATCACCAGGGCAACGCGCACGTGGGGCCGACAGCATACGCTGAGGGCGTGGCCGCATTTGCACGGGCAATGAAGGCCGTCGATCCGAAGATTCAGATTGGCGCCTCACTGACCACTCCCGCAATCAATGTGAACTGGATTCACAGCATGGCGACCAGCCAGAACGCCGCCTGGGAACTGAGTTCAGATGCCGCCAACGCCGTCAACTGGGGTGGCGACTGGGACAACGAAGTGCTGAAAGTGGCCTGCGGCCAGATCGACTTTGGCGCGCTGTCTCTGCTGGAAAGCCCCACACTGGCGCCCGACTTCAAGGTGGTGGATGAGGATCAACTGCTGCAATCGGTCAGCAAGGATTATCAGGCGCTGGTGGTCGATCTGCTCGCACGATTCCAGAAGTATTGCCCTGCCGGCCACACTCCACGGCTGGCCTTCACAGACTTCGGCGTTCCCAGCTTTGCAAACATCAAGCATCCCAGCGTGCTAACGCTCTTCACCGCCGATGCGGTATCCACGCTGATTGAGACCGGCGCCGTGAGCATCGACTGGCCCAGCTACCACAACGCGATGTTTCTGGAGCAGAACAGCCAGGGCAACCGGCCGCAGCCGGCTTACCTGGGCTACCAGATGGTCCACGTCCTCGCCTATCAGCCGGGAGACGCCTTCGTGCGGTCGCAATCGACTTCCGACCTTCTGGCGGTACACGCCACCAAGCGGCGGGATGGCGGCTATGGACTGCTGCTGATCAACAAGGATCCCAAGCAGGCGGTGCAGGTGACGGTGCGCTACGCAGGAGACACTCCCGGCAAGAAGGGCAACCGATTCGATTTCAATGAAGATGCTTTCAAGGCCGGCAAGGGACTGATTCACACCCAGCCGGACAATCTTGGAGGCAACTTCACGATCGAGATTCCTGCCTATACGGCTACCGCGATTCTGATTCCCAAGGCGCAATAACGCGGCAGTTTCATGCCACGGAGCGAAGGGGAGGGCGGATGAGCGCCCTCCCCTTTTCGTTGATCCGGCTGGCGGGTCCGTACTATTGATCCGGCAAGAAAACAGTGACATCGCGCCCACCCCCTTCCGCAATAGGCACGGAATGGGTGGGATACACATAATGACCAAGGAAAGCAGATTCCCGCCGAGTCGCCAGTTACACCGTCAAAACGACTCCCGAACATGGAAAATCTACGCAATGGCGACTTCGAGCTACCGATCCGCTGTCAACGAGTGATTTCGCAATTTGGCATCGACTGAAAATTGCACAATCCGTCTTGACAATCAGATATTGTTTGGACTAGGGTCCAATATATGAACGATGGTCCAAAATCGTTGCGTGGCAGGCGGAAGCTGCAAACGCGGTCGGAGATTGTCCGCGCGGCCTTCGAGCTTTTCGGCCAAATGGGCTTCGATCAGGTTTCTGTTGAAGCTATCGCGGCGGCGGTAGGCATTTCGCGCGCCACCTTCTTCAACTACTTCCCGAAAAAAGAGCTTCTTCTCCGTGAGATCGCCTCGGCACGCATGGAGAAGCTCAAGCGCAATCTGGCCGCGTTTGGCGACTCGGAAGCCGCTCCAACCTTCGAGAAAGTTCTGGAGATGGTGCTTGCGCTCTCAGAGGAAAACGCCCGCATCACCCAGCAATCGAAAAAGCTGTTTTTGGAGGCGATCTTGCGCCAGGCCTCGCAAGGCTTGCTGCTGGCGGCGCGGGAGCAGGCCATCGAGGCGCTCGTCGCAGTCATCGGACGGATTCGCCCCCTTCACAATAATCCTCGAACGGTTGCCGAGACCCTCTTTTCGGTCTACATCGGAACCATGCTGGAGTGGCTGATGCGCGAGGACGTTCCACAGAAATGGCTGCAAAAGACCATGCGGGAGCGTCTGCTTCTGCTGCTGGAGGGGGTGGCATGAAGAAACGTTTGATCGGAATCGGTGTGGGCGCGGGGTTGGTGATCGCCTTGGTTTGGATCGTGGTTGCCTATCTCACCCATCGCAGCGGTCTGGAATACTCCGGCACCGTCGAGACACGGGAGATCCAGATCGGCTCCAAGGTCGGCGGACGGGTTACAGCGGTTCCGGTCGAGGAGGGCCAGCAGGTGAATGCTGGCGCATTGCTTGTCCGCTTCGAATGCGATGAGTTGAAGGCCCAGCGCGCACAGGCGGCGGCATCGGTTGAGCAGGCGCAGGCGGATATGGACCGGATGCTGCGCGGCAACCGTCCGGAAGAGATCGAACAGGCCGACGCGGCAGCCAAAGCGCAGAAAGAAGCCTTCGATGCAGCCAGGAATGGCCCGCGCAAAGAGGATCTGGCACAGGCCAAGGCCGACTACGAGGCAACCAAGGCCGAGGCCGTAAACTCCGAGGGCTATTTCCATCGCATGGAGAAGCTGGCCGCAACCGACACCATCTCGCGCCAGCAGTTCGACGATACGCGGGAGAAGCGCGACGCGGCCAAGGAGCGGGCCGAATCGGCGCGGCAGCATCTGGCGGAGCTCGAAGCCGGTACCCGCCCGGAAGATTTGCGAGCAGCCGAGGCGCGCTTCCGGCAGGCGCAGGCCGCGGCGGTCTTGTCGCGCAAGGGCTTTCGCAAGGAGGACATTGAAGCCGCGCATGGCCGTCTGGTTGAGGCCCAGGGCAAGCTGGCCGAATTGGATGTGCGCCTGAAGGAAGCCGAACTTCTCGCCCCGGCCGGTGCGACCGTCGAAGTGGTCAGTGTGCGGCCGGGGGATCTGGTCCCAGCCGGGCAGATCGTGGTCAAGATGCAGGAGTCGTCGCAGATTTGGGTCAAGGTCTACATTCCCGAGACGGAGCTGGCGCGAGTGCGGCTGGGGCAGGCGGCGTCGATTCGCGTCGATGGCGCACAGGGGCGAGTCTTCCGCGGCCACGTGGGACAGATCGCTTCCGAAGCCGAGTTCCTGCCCCGCAATGTGCAGACGCTCAACGACCGCGAGCATCAGGTCTTTGGCGTCAAGATCTTCATCGACAACCCCGGCGGCGTTCTGAAGTCGGGTATGTCGGCGACGGTGCGCCTGCCATGACGGTGGCCATCTCAGCCGAGCACCTGACCATCCGCTTCGGCGCGTTTACAGCGGTCAACGACGTGAGCTTTGAAATCGCCAAGGGCGAGGTCTTCGGCTTCCTGGGTCCGAATGGATCGGGCAAGACGACCATCATCAAGGCGCTGTGCGGGCTGCTGACGCCCAGCTCTGGAACCGGCACAATTCTGGGCATGGACATTCGCAAGGACGCGGCCGAGATCAAACGGCACGTCGGCTATATGTCCCAGCGCTTTGGCCTCTACGAAGATCTGACCGTCGCCGAGAATATCGAGTTTTATGCCGGGGTCTACGGCATCGAAGGCCGCAAGGCTATCGAGCGCAAGCAAGAGGTGCTGGCGCTGACGGCCATTGAGCCTTACATGAATCGCCGCGCCGGGAAGCTTTCTGGCGGCTGGAAGCAGCGGCTGGCCCTGGCCTGCGCCATTATTCATTCTCCGGAAGTGGTCTTTCTCGATGAACCAACGGCCGGCATCGATCCCGTGGCGCGCCGTGCGCTCTGGGATCTTCTGTTCAAGCTCTCCGGACAAGGCGTGACGTTCTTTGTTACGACGCATTACATGGACGAGGCCGAGCGCTGCGGGCGGGTCGGTTACATCTACCTTTCGAAGCTGGTCGCTCTGGGCACAATTGCCGAGTTGCAGCGCCTGCCCGAGGCCAGTCCGCCGGGGACCGAGCGCATTCAGATCGACACGCCGAAAACCGCATCCTTGCTGGAACCGCTGCGCCAGATGGCGGGCGTGCGGGAGGCGACCATCTTCGGACGCTCGATCCACGCGCTGATCGACTCCGATCACCTCGATGCTTTGAAGGCGCAATTGCCCGAAGCGCGCGTGCGGATCATCGAGCCTTCTCTCGAAGACGTCTTTGTCACTCTGACCAACCACATCATGGAGACCTCGCTATGAGGCATCTCTTTCACGGTCTCGTACCCATCTGCCGCAAGGAGTTTCTGCACATTGTGCGCGATCCAGGCACACTGTTCTTCGCGTTGGCGATTCCCATGTTGCAGTTGTTTCTCTTCGGCTTTGCTATCGATACGAACATCCGGCAGGTCGCGACCGTGGTCTTCGACGAATCGCAAACCCAAGACAGCCGCCAGTTGCTTGCCAGTCTGGCCAACTCCGATGTCTTTCAGCTCAAGAGCTATGCCTCGACAAAGGATGAGATGTACGAGGCGATCAAGTCAGGCAAGGCGCGGGTCGGAATCAGGATTCCCTACGACTACGCGCGCCACTTGCAGGACGGATCGACGGCGACGGTGTTGGTGTTGGTCGACGGCTCAGATTCAAACGTGGCCGGGCAGGCGGTGAGCACCTCGACCGGCGTGGTGTTGCAGGAATCACTGGCCAGGGTGATTCCCAACGGCAAAATGCCCATCGAGGTGCGCCCTTCGATCCTCTACAATCCGGCAACGCGTTCGGCGAACTTCTTTATTCCTGGATTGATCGCCATTTTGTTACAGGTGATGGCCATCCTGCTGATCGCTTTGAGTCTGGTGCGCGAGCGGGAACGCGGGACTTTAGAGCAGTTGACCATGACGCCGGTGGCTCCCCTGGGGCTGATGGTGGGCAAGATGATTCCCTACGGCGTCCTGTCGTTTCTGGAACTCTGCGTGATTCTGGGCGTCATGCGTGTAGTCTTTCAGGTGCCGATTCATGGCAACTTTCTGCTCCTGCTGGCGATGTCAGTGCCGTTCCTGCTGACCGTACTGGGGTTGGGGCTGATGATCTCCACCAAAGCGCGGACCCAGGCCGAAGCCTTTCAGTTGGCGATGGGCACGATTCTGCCTTCAGTCTTTCTTTCTGGTTATATCTTCCTGATCGAAAATATGCCGCCGTTCTTCCAGGCTATCGCGCACTTGATTCCAGCCACTTACTATATCCGCATTCTGCGCGGCATCATTTTGCGCGGTGCCGGCATTCGCGAGTTATGGGGCGACGCGGCGGTGCTGACCGCGATGGGCTGCGCGGCGGTTCTATTGGCCGCTTTGCAGTTCGTAAAACGGAAGGCCACTTAGGGAGAACCTTGACTTTGAAAAAGTAGGTCCGGTGGCGGGCCTCGTCGCGCGTGAGCATAAGGTCGACGGCCAGCGGGATGGGAAGACTTCTCTCGGGGGCTATTGGGGGATTCAATGTACGGGCTGAAGCCCGTACCCTTCAAAGCGCCCGCAGGGGCTGAAGCTCTTACCTACCAGTCGTGCCCTGGTACAAGGCCGAGAGCGTGGAGCATTTTACCGATGGCGCCAGAGTGCGGCGTGGACCGGGAGGCCGGCGCTACAGGCTGGCAATTGCAGAATTACGCGGTCTCTGTGCTTGCGGCTTACTGCGGCGCGGGCAGATTGGCTGTCAGCTCGCTGCTTGGCACGGCAACCAGCGCTTCGGCCTCCTCGGAGAAGGGCGCGGGCAGCGGCCCGGTGAGCGCCAGCGGCAGCACTTCATCCATCTGGTCCACAAAATGCAGCTTCATCGACTTCTTGATGTTGTCCGGCAGCTCGGCGATGTCCTTTTCGTTGTCGCGCGGCAGAATCACTTCAAAGATGCCAGCGCGCAGCGCGGCCAGCAGCTTTTCCTTCAGCCCGCCGATGGGCAGCACCTTGCCCCGGAGGGTGATTTCGCCAGTCATGGCAATGTCGCGGCGCACGGGAATCTTGGCCAGAGCGCTGGCCAGGGCCGTCGCCATCGTGATGCCGGCCGAGGGGCCATCCTTGGGAATGGCGCCCTCCGGCACGTGCAGGTGAATGTCCAGATTGCGGTAGAACTCGCGGCTCAGTCCCAACAGATGCGCCTTGCCGCGGATGTAACTGAGCGCGGCCTGCGCCGATTCCTGCATCACGTCGCCAAGCTGGCCGGTGATGGTCAGCTTGCCCTTGCCGTCCAGCACCTGCACTTCCGTGGTCAGGATGCAGCCGCCCACTTCGGTCCAAGCCAGGCCGGTGACCAAGCCGATCTCGCTCTTCTCGTGCATCTCGGAGGCGCGGAAGTGCGCCACGCCCAGAAACTCTCCCACATTCGCCGCCGTGATCTCTTCCTTGTGTTTTGCGCCCTCGCGGACCACGCGGCGGGCCACCTTGCGGCAGACGTTGCCGATCTCGCGCTCCAGGCTGCGCACGCCAGCCTCGCGCGTGTAACCGCGAATAATCTCGGTCAGCGCGTCGTCCTTGAAAACAAGATTCTTCTCACTCAAGCCGGTTTGCTCGCGCTGCTTCTTCACCAGAAACTGGCGGGCAATCTCCAGTTTTTCCTCTTCCGTGTAGCCTTCCAGATGCAGTATTTCCATGCGGTCTTGAAGGGCGGCCGGGATGGTGTGCACCACGTTGGCGGTGGCGACGAAGAGCACCTGCGAAAGGTCGTAATCCACGTCCAAATAGTGGTCCTGGAAGGCCACGTTTTGCTCCGGGTCCAGCACCTCAAGCAGCGCCGAGGCCGGATCGCCGCGGAAGTCCGAGGCCATCTTATCCACTTCGTCCAGCAGGAAGACGGGGTTCTTGGTGCCGGCCCGCTTCATGTGCTGGATAATCTGCCCCGGCATGGCGCCGATGTAGGTGCGGCGGTGGCCGCGAATCTCCGCCTCGTCGCGCACGCCGCCGAGAGAGAGGCGCACGAATTTGCGGCCGGTGGCCTTGGCAATCGACATTCCCAGCGAGGTTTTACCCACGCCCGGAGGTCCGGCAAAACAGAGAATCGAGCCTTTGGGATTCTTGACCAACTGGCGAACGGCGAGAAACTCCAGAATGCGGTCCTTGATCTTTTCCAGGCCGTAGTGGTCCTCGTTCAGCACCTTCTCGGCGAAGTCGATGGAGCGGGTCTCCTTCGAGCGCTTCTTCCACGGCACGGCCAGCAGCCAGTCGATGTAGTTGCGGCTGACGGTCGATTCGGCCGACATGGGCGGCATGGCTTCCAGCTTTTTCAGCTCCTGGATGGACTTGTCGAGCGCCTCCTTGGGCATTCCGGCGGCTTCAATCTTCTTGCGCAGCTCGTCGAACTCGCTCTTTTCGCCGTGGCCCAGCTCTTTCTGGATGGCCTTGATCTTTTCGTTCAGGTAATACTCTTTTTGCGCGCGCTCCATCTGCCGCTTGACGCGGGACTGGATGTTGCGGTCGAGGTCGAGCTTCTCGATCTCGATGTCGAGCACGTCGGCGATGCGCGCCAGGCGCGTGGCGGGGTCGAAGATGCCCAGCAGCTCCTGCTTCTCCTCGATGCCCAGTTGCAGATTGGCGGCGATGGTGTCGCTGAGCTTCGACGGCTCGTCCATGCGCACCGCGGCGATGATGGTTTCGTAGTTGAGCGACTGTTGCAGCTTGACGTACTGCTCAAAGAGGCCGGTGACGCGCTGCATCAACTGCTCGACGGCCGGCGTCATCTCGAAATGGCTTTGGCCGACGCGCACGGTGGCCACGAAGAAGCCATCGCGGTCGCTGATTTCCGAGGACTTGGCGCGTTCCACGCCCTCGACCAAGACCTTGATATTGCCGTCGGGCATCTTGACGCTCTGCACGATGGTGCAGATGGCGCCGACCTGGTAAATTTCCTTGGCTTTGGGCTCGTCCACGCTGGCGTCGTGCTGGGTGGCGAGGAAGATCTTGCGGTCGCCGGTGAGCGCCTCTTCCAGGGCGCGCACGCTCGATTCGCGGCCCACCACGAAGGGCGTCATCATATAGGGAAAGATCACCATGTCCCGGATGGGCATCATGGGCAGCTTGCGCGTTTCGGATTTTTCGCGGGATACGGTCATCATTTCACCTTGAAATTGAACGCGCAAAAGGCAGCCCCGGCGGCGGGCTGGTTACACGGCTCTGTTCGGATTGTACCGCGAAACCGCGTTGCGCCGAGGCATTGGGAGGCGGGCTGACTCTGGTTCCAGGACCGAAATGTACTGCGTCCCGTATCCGAATATTTGGGGTTGGTCAGGCCTGACAATGAGTGGATTTTGAAATCCAGCTTTTTCTGCGCTCTTCCATCGTGGTCAGCGTGTGCATTGGAATACACCTGAATGCGAGAAAAACGGGTACATATCGGCTGATTTTGGCAGTTTAACGAACAAAGAAAAATTGCCCGGTCATGGGCGGTATCCCATTGATAATGGGTCAGATAAGCTGGTTTTTAAGAACTCCCATTCGACTTGGGATTCAGTTTCGGAACGAACATTTACGAATCTCCGACCGACAAGTGGACTCCTTATTTCAGGATGGTGCGAACCCCGGTCTCAGAAGCGAGACCGGGGGCACCCGGCACCCGGCGTTTGCCGGGAGTGATCCTGCCTCCGGCAAGTAAGCCAAGCTGAATGAGCGCAATGGGCTGATCAAACTCATTGAAGCCCCCGTGTTGGAATACAAAAAACTAACTGCTGCTTAGGTCATTGCCCAGACACCTTGACCCGCATAAAGTTAGCTGGGAATGCCTGCTGCGTATAGCGGATAACGGCACTAACGCCTTGTTGAGCGAGAGCCTTCTGAAGAATCTTGGCCTCCTCGATGGAATGATCTTCGGGGGATGCTTTGAGCGAAGAGATTTCTAAGGTGAGATGATCGGGGAAAAACTGCGGGTCGCCCATCTTTAAATTGTTTCCTCCAGCAACCCACTTACCATCCCGAAGCCCTACAACTAACTGGTTTGCAAAGTTTCCTGCTTCATTCGTTCCATCGTTCCATACTGATGCGGAGGAAGGCTCTGTATTGGATAGGCTCAGTCCTAATTTTTCCGCGTCAACAAATCTCTTCCCCAATAGATGCTCATTTGAACCAGGCTTAGTTTTCTCAGGCGGTTTAGGGCGTAGCGCGGGTCGGGTAGGAGGCAAATATGGTTTATTGCTTGCCATCTCCGCGATGCCGTCATGGACAACATTCAACTGGCTAAGTGTCTTGTCCAGTTTTTTTTGAATAGCTGTCAGGCTTATGACCAATGCTTTCTTATCGGTTGTGCTCGCAGCGTCAGAGTTCTTGATTGCTACCACTTCAAACGCAGCAAACGCCGTGAGCACCAGCACCCAAGCGATTTTTTCAGCAAAATGCATCCGTGGGCGCAAACTCACAATGCCTGCCATAAGGGCCAGAAGGCCAATCGACAGGCCCGTAATGGGCTGGTGCCATGCCCAAATGGCCGTAGACATCGCAATGATAACGACGGCCCACGCGACGGGCTTACTATCGTCCCAAAAGCGCTCAATTTTTGATCTAGTGTCTGGTTCGCTGCCCATGCTTGTGCTCGCTTTCACTGGTACCCCCTTTGAGTCAAGGGGATAATCTTCCTCAGCAGTATACATTTGCAGTGAACCGGCCTCGCAATAGGCCGAAAGGATTCTGGAATGATGCAAAATCGCCGATGCGCTCATCGAAAGCCGCGCCATACCGAAAAGTTGACCTTGCGTACGTTTTCCAGCTTCGGGAATTGTTTCGACGGCGGGACTGGCGACTCGGCGGAAATCTGCTTAGCTTGGCGCTTATCAGCCTGTGGTGAAAGCCAAGACAGCCGAAAAACATCCCTCAGGGGCTAAAGCCCGCCGTTTTTTATCTGTGACTTACGGCACGACTAAAGTCGTGCCCTTTCAAAACTCGACTTCCACCATGGGCTGCTATGGGTATCCCACCCATTCCGCAAAAAGCGCGGAATGGATGGGGCACGCGACGGTGACCAGATACGTGCGAGTTTCTTGGGGGCGCGAATCGCAGCTAAGCAGAATAAACGAAAGGTCCGTGGCTAAAGCTATCTTTATTGCCGGTTTTCATTCATGGGATCCACGGCCCATGCTCCCTCCGTTGGCGGGCTTTCGGGGAACTTAAACATCCGGCGATTTTGGGCGAATTGGCGAAGAACATCCCTCAGGGGCTAAAGCCCGCCGTTTTTTATCTGCGACTTACGGCACGACTAAAGTCGTGCCCTTTCAAAAATCGACTTCCACCACGGGCTGCTATGGGGATCCCACCCATTCCGCAAAAAATGCGGAATGGATGGGGCACGCGGCATTTCGGGCAAATTGGCGGAAGCATCCCTCATGGGCTAAAGCCCGCGTTGATTTTGCAGCATTTATGTACGGGCTAAAGCCCGTACCCTTCAGCCGGATGAATTTTTTCGCGTCCTGTAAAACCAATACCGTTCAATTAAGGGCATTTCATGGAGATGCTTTGAGCTAGCTCCCACCCTAGCCGCAAAAGTGTCAAGACGCAGGTTCTTCGACTCCGCTATGCTTCGCTCAGAATGACAGCGGCGAGGGTGGGGCACCTGTGAAGTTTCAAGAGGTTGTCCATTTGATTCAAACCGGAGAAGCTGATTGTGTCGAGCAATTAGTTTTTTTGGAGGGAATCAAATGGACATTCATAAGAATGCACGA
>Ga0224529_1000164_pt1 | contig 51539 bp, 43 predicted proteins | sample CBST50metaG_FD_179893 | JGI IMG/M metagenome (GOLD analysis project Ga0224529, IMG submission 179893) | Peat soil microbial communities from Stordalen Mire, Sweden - C.B.S.T50 | ecosystem: Environmental > Terrestrial > Soil > Wetlands > Peat | place: Sweden: Norrbotten County, Stordalen Mire...
GCCGAGAGCAATCCGGTCGCGGTCTTCGATGCGTCAACTGTCGGCTCTCCGGTTCTGCTGGACAAAGGCTGGCGAGTCGGCGTTTCGTCTGACCTGGCCGCCGCCGCACCGGACTTCGACGACTCCAAATGGGCTGTTCGGGACGCGCAGGGACCCTTCGCCGATCTGCCCGAGACGGACACGCGAATGGAAGGCGGACCCGGACCCGGTCACGACCAGCGCTTTGCCTGGTTCCGGCTCCATCTGAAACTTGCTCCCAACCACGGACCGGTTTCCCTGCTCATCGAGCTGCCCTATACGCAAAACCAGTCGATGGACCCTTCCTCGCACACTCTGGGAATCGACGCGTTCGTCAACGGCAAGCAGATCCAGCCGGAGGGACCGCACCCGACCGACCCCGAGAGATACCAGCAAATCTCCCGCATCTACAATCTGAACGTGCCTCCCGGCCAAACTTCCCTCACCCTGGCCGTGCGGACGGTGTTTGTCCCTTTCGGCTTGACCGCCTACACAAACTTCTTTGCCGACCGCCGATTCCGCCTCGGCCACCCCGACGATTTGGCCCGCGAACTGGAGCTATGGTCGGTCCACAGCCTGTTTGAGCGCCTTCCGCGCCTGGTCGACGCCATCCTGCTGATTGTGCTCTCTCTGTTTCTGGTGACGCTTTACATGACCCAGAAGGGCCATACCGAATACCTGTGGCTCGCGCTGTATGAGGCACTGCAAGCGCCCATCGCGTTTGTCGAGTTGGCCGGAAGTTCCGGTCGGCTGGACACCATCTGGTATGGGGCCGTGATGCTGCAGTTGCTCGCCGCCTCCGCGTATCTTTATTTCGAGTTTCTGGTCGCTTTCCTCGCGCTCCGCAGACGGTGGTACGTCATCATTCCCCGCTACACAGCCATTGTCCTCGCGGGCGTGTGCCCGGCGATCCTGTTCGCCGCGCAATCCAGGACCATGCTCCTGGCGCTGATCGTGATCGCCGTGGGCTCGGTCGTGTGGCTCGCCGGATGGCTGGTCTTTGTCTTGATTACGCTCGTTTCCGCAACCGTGAAGCGCAACTTCGAAGCGGGCCTGCTGCTCATTCCGCTGGCGCTGACCGGAGTGGGACTGGCGGAACTGTTGCTCACCGGGGGAATGATCAGCGCCGGCAACGGGCAGTATCAATCTCCGCTGACCATTCAGCTCGGCCTCATCCCCGTTCACTTTGCCACCATCGCGGACTTCACCGGCCTGTTTGTGATCGTGCTCATCATCTTTGTCCGCTTTCTGCGCATTCAGCACGACCAGGAGCGCGCTTCCAGTGAACTGGCGGCCGCGCGCAGCGTGCAGGAGCTGATGATTCCTCAGGAGCGGTTGAAAACTCCCGGCTTCGAAGTCGACTCCGTTTACACCCCGGCTAACGAAGTGGGCGGCGACTTCTATCACGTGCAAACCACGCCCGATGGCGGCCTGCTGGTGGTCATCGGCGACGTGGCCGGCAAGGGCCTCAAAGCCGCTATGAACGTCTCCATGCTGATGGGTGCCTTGCGCCGCATCCCGGAGCGCAGCCCGGCAAAGATCCTGGAATCGCTCAACCGCGTGCTGGTCGGCAGCGACAGCTTCACTACCTGCCAGGCCGCCTGGCTGGGCGCCAATGGCGAACTGGTGCTGGCCAGCGCCGGCCACTTGTCGCCCTATCTCAACAGCCAGGAAGTCGAGCTCCCCGGCGGCCTGCCCCTGGGCGTTCTGCCCACCGTGAGCTACGAAGAAGTCCACCTCTACCTGCACCCCGGCGACCGCATTCTGTTCCTGTCCGACGGCGTCGTCGAGGCACGCAAACCTTCCGGCGAGTTGTTCGGTTTCGACCGTATTCACAACCTCAGCAGCCAGTCCGCCTTTTACATCGCCGACGCCGCCAAGGAGTTCGGCCAGGAAGACGACATCACGGTGCTCACCGTGCGCCGCCTTGCACAGGCCATGGCCGCGTAAAAGCCCCGCGTTTGCCCTCACCCCCCGCCGCTCTTTATGCTTCTCAGGTGCCCACCACTCTGGTTGAATGCGTTCCCAATTTCTCTGAAGGCCGCGACGCGGCCAAAGTCGATGCCATCGTTGAAGCCATGAAGATCCCCGGCGTTTTTCTTCTCGACCGGGAGATGGACTCCGACCACAACCGCTGCGTCATCACCCTGGTCGGTGACCGGGAAGCCATTCAGGAGGCTGCCATCCGCGGCGTCGGCAAGGCCGCCGAGTTGATCGACCTCACCCGGCACCAGGGCGCGCACCCGCGCATGGGCGCTGCAGACGTGATTCCCTTCATCCCCATCGACGGCGTCACGATTGAAGACTGTGTCGCCATGGCGAAGCATGTGGGAGCGGAAATCGCCCGCCGTTTCGAGATTCCGGTCTATCTCTACGAAGCCGCAGCAGCCACGCCCGAGCGCCAGAATCTCGAGAACATCCGCCGCGGCCAGTTCGAGGGAATTCGTGACGAAATCGCCACCAATCCCGCCCGCAAGCCCGATTTCGGCGAGCCTCGCGTCCATCCCACAGCCGGAGCCACGGTCGTGGGCGCACGCAAGCCTCTCGTCGCCTACAACATTTTCCTGAATACGACCGACGTCGCCATCGCCAAGAAAATCGCCAAGGCTGTGCGCTTTTCGTCGGGCGGCCTGCGCTACGTCAAGGGAGCGGGTTTCCTGGTGCGCGGAATGGCCCAGGTCTCGATGAACCTGACCGACTTTGAGCAAACTCCGATCCATCGCGTGTTCGAGTTCGTGAAGCGCGAAGCTGCGCGCTACGGCGTGGTACCGGTTTCGAGCGAAATCATCGGACTGATTCCGAAGCTGGCTTTGGAGCAGGCCGCCGAGTGGTTCCTGCAAGTGGAGAACTTCGACTCCTCGCTGATTCTCGAAAATCGCCTCGCCGCCGTGATGAGCGGCAAAATGGCTGTGGGCGGCCTGCGCGCCGGAGTGGAACCCTTCATCGAGCAACTGGCCGCCCCTACGGCGACTCCCGGCGGAGGCAGCGCGGCGGCAGCCAGCGGCGCCATGGCAGCCGCCCTGGCCGGCATGGTCGCATCCATGTCCCGCGGCAAAAAGGCCTATGTGCAGTACGAAACCCTGCTCAGCGAAGCCATTGCCCGGCTCACGCCTCTGCGCGAAGAACTGAAGTCCGCCATCGACGCCGACGCCGACTCCTACAACCTGGTCATGAAGGCGTACAAGGCGGCGAAGGAGTCCCCCGACGGCGGGCGCGCGATCAACGACGCACTTCAGCAGGCCACCAGCGTGCCTCTCGGCGTGGCTGAAAAAGCTGTCGAAGTGGCGCAGATCGCCGTTTCGCTCGGCCCCATCACCAACCCCAACATGAAGTCCGATCTGACCACCGCCATCGCCCTCGCAGGCGCCGCTCTCCAGGGCGCGCTGGCGAACGTCGCAGTCAACCTCGATTCAATCAAGCCGGGTTCGACAGACGAGGAAGCCTTCGTGAACGAGACGCGGAAACGCGCGGCGGGGCTGACGGCGCAGGCGTAACTGCGCTCAGCAATTACTCCAAGCTAGCGGGTGTCCGCGCAATTTCCAAACGGCCGGTAAGGCAGTGCATTTGAAGAATAGCTTTACCTGGGCAAGACAGTGCACGTGAAGAATCGCCTCCGCTGTGTGGTATGTGTCAGGGCACGACTTCAGTCGTGCCGTAAAGACGAGGAGAATCGATATGGGCTTTAGCCCCTGCGGGGACAGACCCCCTCTCAGTCTCCCATGGATGGAGCTGTTATTTGTACCAAACGCCTGACCTCAGCGATTCCTCTCTGAAGGCGTGGCCCTGTTTCCAAGATGGCGGTAGGCAAGCCGACTCGGCTCCGGCAAACCGTACACGTCGCTGCTTTCTTCAAAAAGGGAGAACAACTCGACCGGCCCCGCCATCGAGATAGGCTCACTCACCGGCTGAAGCTTCCTTCGCCGAACAGATGCCGAAGAGAAAAGCAGCTCGGGGGAGATGCATATCCGGGCGAAAACGGGGTTCCCGAATTGCGGCTGCCACCTTGGGGCCAGCAGTGCAACGACCGTCTGCGCCAGCACGCACAAGTCGCTCCGCACACCGGCCCGCCGCAGATACTCCTGGGAGATGCGCAGCTTGTCTGGAGTCACCACCGTTTTGAAGTACTCCAATGGGTCGGAAACGAGGGCCAGAATCTGCTCTTCGTAGCGATACTTGAGCGTCGCCGGGTCCGTGAGGCCGGGACGAACCGCCAGCAGCCGGCAATAGTCCCGATTGAACTCCACGGTCAGCTCTGGAATCACCGGGCGCGGGCCCACCAGGCTCATGTCGCCGCACAGCACGTTCCAAAGCTGTGGCAGCTCGTCCAGTTTGAAGCGGCGCAGCCACTTGCCCGCGTGGGTAATGCGCGGATCGGCGCCCAGCGTGATCGACGGACCGGCGCCTTCCGCCATGGTTCTCAATTTCAAAAGTTGGAAGCGCCGGAATCCTCGTCCCATCCGGGTCTGGCGAAAGATCACCGGTCCTGGGGAATCGAGTTTGATGAGGATGGCGGCGAACACGAGGAATGGAATCGAGACGACAAGCAACAATCCGGCCAATGCAAAATCCATGGTGCGCTTGAGCACGTGTCCCTCCACGACCAAAGGAACTGGGTCCCGATGCAAACGTCCACATCAAGGACGCGTCGAGGAAACGCGATGAACGGCGCCAGGAGTTTGTCTCTGTTGAACGTCTGCACCGGAACAACAACCCGGCGCACCCACTCCCATTTTTCCGCTTCAGTCGCTTTCCTTCGTGACAGCGCAAACGGACAGCCTCTCACCTGGCTCTCCGCTGGGGATTAAGCAGATTCAATAGTCTCAGGAAACATCTTTGCGGGTAACAATGTCAAGCAGTTAAATCGCCTTAGGAAAACAGGCGCGAATCTGGTATCGACTTGGTTAACAGGGCAGCACCCAGTTGAGGCAGCGAAATCGGTCCTCCGTTCGCTTTTGTCACCCTATCTGCATGAATACATTGGCAATATTGGCGATCAGCCCTGGAGACAGGCTGGTCTTGGCGAACATCTCCGCCGGCTCTTTTCTACCTTCGCCGAGGACGAATCCTCACAAGGGTATTTTGTCGCACGAGCGGCTATATCTCACGATGCGGGACAGATCGGCGCTTCGCGCCTCGTCCTTAGCCCACCAGCTCCAATGCGCGGATGGTTTCCTTGCGAACGGTAAGCCGGTCGACCAGCTCGGACTTCACTTCGTAGCCGCGCCCCGGCGTATCCGGAATGGCGATCTCGCCCGCCGAAGAAACAGTAATTTCGGGCTCGACAATATCCTCGGCCCAGTAGCGCGACGACGCCGAAACATCGCCCGGCAGCGTGAAGTTTTCGAGCGTCGACAGCGCGATATTATGCGACCGCCCGATGCCCGACTCCAGCATCCCGCCGCACCATACCGGAATGCCCCGCTCCTGCGCCGCGTTGTGCACGGCGATGGCTTCGGAGAAGCCGCCCACGCGCCCCAGTTTCACGTTGATGATCTTGCACGACTCCATCTCGATCGACGCCAGCGCGTCGCGCCGGTTGCGGATCGATTCATCCAGGCAGATGGGCGTCTGCAGGCGCTTCTGCAGCATCGAGTGATAGTAGAAGTCGTCCTGCCACAACGGCTGCTCGATCATCAGCAGGTCAAATGCGTCGAAGCTCACCAGATGATCGGCGTCCCTGAGCCGGTAAGCGGAGTTGGCGTCACAACTGAGCATGATGCCGGGCCAGCGGTCGCGCACCTTCTCAAAAACGCCCACATCCCAGCCCGGTTTGCACTTGAGCTTGATGCGCTGGTAGCCGGCCGCCAGTTCCTTCTCGACCACATCCAGCAACTCCGGAATCGAAGATTGAATCCCGAGAGAGACCCCGCAGGCAATCGTGTCCCGCACTCCGCCGATCAGGTGCGACAGCGAGATCCCTTCGCGCTGCGCTTCCAGATCCCAAATCGCGTTCTCCAGCGCGGCCTTGGCCATGCGGTTGCCACGCACCAAGCGAAAGATCTTCGGACAATCACCGCCATGGTTGGGCGTCTGTGCCGCCAGCATCGGCCCCAGTTCCTGCACGATCACCGCCCAGGCAGTCTCGGTCGACTCCGCAGAAAAAAAAGGGTGCTCGCCTGCCGTACACTCGCCCCAGCCGGTCAGCCCCTCGCTTCGGATCTCCGCCAGCAGAATTCTCCGCTTGCGAGTGACGCCAAAACTGGTTTCAAAGGGACGCACCAGAGGCAGGTGCAGTTCACGCAGAATAATTGCATCGATTCTCATAGGTGAGCGGTATCCTCTTTATTTTCAGTATTCCGGTTTGCGTTGCATCCGTTTTTCTGAAGAGGCCAAACATCAGGAACGCCAGTGAGCATGATGTCACTCTCAATATATCAGCCATCGCAAGCCCCGCTGCCCACTGCCCGGCACCGTTGCTTCTGTTATTGCTCCGGCCCTTGAAGAGTGTTGCGCCTTCCCACCCATTCCGCGATAAAGCCTGCGAAATGGATGGGGCACGGTGCTTCTATTTCGGAGCCAGATCAATTATGCGAGGGCGGGATAAACTTGTTTCAGCAGCGTCGTTTCCCACGAAAAGCAATGCCGTAGACACAGAGCCAAAGGCGGAGAATCGAATTGACGAAGACAGCGAAGCGACAGGAGTCTCTCAGGGACGTCCTCAATATGAAGGAAGACTCCAATGGCTCCGCAGGAACTGTGCGCCGGCCTGGAGAAGACCGCCCGCACATTGGCATTCTGGCAATTCAGGGCGACTATGCCGCCCATGCCGAGGCGCTGAGCGAATCCGGCGCCGAGCCTTCCGAGGTTCGCAAACCAAGCCAGTTGTCTGCCCTTGATGGGCTCATTCTCCCCGGCGGCGAATCCACCACCATGCTCAAATTCCTTGAACGGCATGGCTTTTTTGAGGGGCTAGCGCAGTTCTGCCAGACCCATCCGGTCTTCGGCACCTGCGCCGGAGCCATTCTGCTAGCCCGCGAGGTCCGCAACCCGGCGCAGCGCAGCCTGGCGGTGTTGGACGCTGTGGTGGAACGCAATGCCTACGGCCGCCAGATCGATTCGGCCATCGTCACCACCGAAACGTCACTTGAGGGGGGTGCATTGGAAATGGTTTTCATCCGCGCCCCGCGCATCGTTGAGACCGGCGCGTCCGTCGAAGTGCTGGCACGCCGAGAAGGCTTTCCGGTGCTCGTCCGCCAGGGCCAGATCATGGCTGCCACCTTTCATCCCGAGCTCTCAGGCGACCGGCGCGTTCACAGGTTGTTCGTCGAGATCGCCGCCGCCGGCAAGCATCAACCGGCTGTACACGATTGATCGGAATTGATTTCTACTCTCGCTGGCGATATGGCCTGCCCATCGACCGATTGGGGCAGTGAGGCCATTTTCCCGATTCTGGATGCGTCCAATCCAAAGTGGGAGTAATCTCATCATCACAGGGGCTCCGATGCCGACCACTTTTACTCACACTCCAACCGAGACAGAACGCCGGGAGCCGGGATTCGGCGGCAAGCCGCCGGTTGATCGGCGCCCCACCGGCGGCGGGGGCGGCGGGGGCGACGACGACTGGAAAAATCGCCGCAAGGGCCCGCGCGAACTGCTCCTCCGCATCCGTTTTTTTGTCTTTTCCGCGCTTGCGGCGGACATGATGTTCTTCGCCGTCCTGGTGGCCATTTTCTTTGCGCGCCAGGCGGGAACTCATATGGATCCCCGCACCCACGAACAGATCGGCGACTGGCATCCGGTGCTGCTGCCGCCCATCCTGTACCTCAACACTGCGATTCTGCTGCTGAGCGCCCTCACCATGGAGATCGCCCGGCGAAATATCTTTCGCGAAATTGATGTTCTGGAGGAATGGCTCGGGCTGGGCCGCCCGGCGCTTCGCCGCACCTTGCCCTGGGTCGGTGCCACGCTGGCACTGGGCGCCCTGTTCCTCACCGGACAGGCGATGGCGTGGCGGCAATTATCCGCGCAGGGCTTTGCGTTCGACCGGTTTTCAACGCCAGCCAGCTATTTCTTTTATGTCATAACGGGCCTGCACGCCGCGCATCTGCTCTTCGGCATCGTGGCTCTGATGGTGTGCCTCACCGCCCTGGGCTGGCTCAAGCGCGTCGAATACCGCCAGATCGCCGTGGATGTGACCGCGTGGTACTGGCACACCATGGGCCTGGCGTGGATTCTGCTGCTCACGCTGCTGGCGTTGGGGCAATAAGGGTAGAACGACGCGACTTCGAGAAGAGGCTCCGCGGAAACACTACGCCTGGCTGAAACCCAGCATCGCACGGCACCGCTCGCCCAGCGTCGGCACTTCCGGGCAACTGAAGTACACCTGGCGGTTGACCGCCATCAGCAACTGCACAGCCTGCACCTGTGCGTCGTTTGACGAAAACGATGCACCTTGATGAATGAACTCGTCGGTCAAATATTCAATGGCGTGCCCGAGAATCTCCAGCGCGCGCCCTGATTGCTGGTCGATCCGACGGCGGCGCTTGGCGCCCACACGGGGTACAGATACGGCGGGGACGGATGCGGGAATCGCAAAACCGGATGTCGTGCTGGCAGCCATGCTGTTTATCCTCAACTTGTATTTCGGCACTTTGGCCCCCTTTTTCAGATTACGAAGGTACCGTTCCAAAAAAGAGTGCAAGAAGCATCACTCTCTGCAATCTTGGGAATTTCAGGGGTGCGCACCTTTGTTCAGCTTCCGCAGCGACTATACCAACGCCATCAAGAATGGAGTGTGAATTGATGCCGACAAATTTCGGGACCACCGGATCGACGCCCAGGCACAAGCCCCCCTCCGCTGCCGCACCCATTTCCTCCTCCTCGCTGTTTGGAGCCGATCCCGACAACCTCCTCCCCCGCGCCGGTTGCCTTGACGAGAGGCGGCTGAATACCTAATCTCAAACCAGCATCCCGACGGGAGAAGGCGGTCGGTGCCTTCACTTGTTTTGGGCCAACTTGATTGGATTCTTTTGGATTAGGCGGCAATGACTCCTTATCACTGGCAATATCTTTCCCTGTTGATGCAAATTCTGGCCGCATTCGGGCTTGGCCTGGGGATGGTCGTCGCATCCTGGTTCGTCGGGCGGCATCGCAACACGACCACCAAGCTGGCAGTCTACGAATGCGGAATTGTCGCCGTAGGCGATGCCCGCGCCCGATTCAGCGTGCGCTTCTACATGGTCGCCATGTTGTTCATCCTGTTCGATGTGGAAGCGGTGTTCATGCTTCCTTGGGCGGTCATCTACCGCAAGCTGCCCGCCATTACCGGTCAGCGATTCTTCGGATTCTGGGAGATGCTGGTCTATCTGGGCTTTGTTGGCGTGGGGCTTTACTATATCGTGCGCAAAGGCATCCTCAACTGGAGCCTGGACAAGGCGGACCTCTAGCATGGCCGCAGCGCAGAAGAATTCGATCATTGGAAGAGCAGCGGTGGTCGAGCGCCTTCCCAATCACCCGGCGGTCAAGGCTCTGCTGGCCTGGAACTCCGACGCCTTTGTTGACGCGAAATTCGACCGCGGCGAGTTGACTCTGACCGTCGCCGCCGAGCAGGTTCGCGCCGCCGCGGCCACCGTGCAAGCGGCCGGCTACAACTTCTTTGAGGACGTGACAGCGGTCGACTGGTTCCCCGCCACCCCACGCTTCCAGTTGAGCTATCACATCGTTTCCCACGTCCACAAAGAGCGCATCCGCTTGCGCGTCCTGCTGGACGGCGAAAGTCCGGCAGTGGATTCGATCACTCCAGTCTGGCCGTCGGCCAACTATTACGAGCGCGAGGTTTTCGACCTGTTCGGCATTCGCTTCGAAGGGCATCCTAACCTGCGCCGCATCATGCTGCCCGACGACTGGCAGGGACACCCATTGCGCAAGGACTATCCGGTGGAGGGGTACCGCTAGATGACGGAAACTGTTGGCACGCCCATCCTCGAACTGCCGCCGGCCGAAGGCGCCCGCGACCAGCACATGGTCCTCAACATGGGCCCGCAGCACCCCTCCACGCACGGCGTCCTGCGCCTGGTGCTGGAGATCGACGGCGAAATCATTGTCCGGCTCTACCCGGAGATCGGCTATCTGCACACCGGCATCGAGAAGACCTGCGAGGCCAAGTTTTATCAGCAGGTGGTTCCGCTCACCGACCGCATCGACTACCTGAGCCCCATGGCCAACAATCTCTGCTATTCTCTGGCCGTTGAAAGGCTTCTGGGCTTGGAGATTCCGGAGAAGGCGCAGTGGATGCGCGTTCTGCTATCAGAGCTGACCCGGCTGAATTCCCACCTCGTTTGGCTCGGCACGCACGCCATGGACATTGGCGCGCTCACGGTATTTCTCTACACCTTCCGCGAGCGCGAAGACATTCTCAGAATCTTCGAGGACATCTCAGGCCAGCGCATGATGACCAGCTACATCCGCATTGGCGGGCTGGCCATGGAACCGCCGCTGGACTTCTTCGACCGCGTGCAGGCCTTCATTCGCACTTTTCCCGAGAAGATCGACGAATATTCCAACCTCCTGACCGGCAACCCCATCTTCCGCAGCCGGTTGAAAGGTGTTGGCTATCTGTCGCCGGAAGATGCCATCGCGCTGGGCGTGACCGGGCCGCCGCTGCGCGCCTCTGGCGTGGACTTTGACCTGCGCCGCGATATGCCCTACTCCGGCTACGAGAAGTTTCAATTCAACGTGCCGGTCTCCACCGATGGCGACTGCTGGGCGCGGTACGAAGTCCGGCTCATCGAAATGCGCGAGAGCGTGAAGATGATTCAGCAGGCGCTCGACGGCATGCCTGAAGGTCCCATCAAGGCCGACGCGCCGAAAATCGTTCTGCCCGACCGCGAGAAAATGAAGACCCAGATGGAATCGTTGATCCATCACTTCAAGATCGTGACCGAGGGCTTCGCGGTCCCGGCGGGCGAGGTCTACCAGGGCATCGAAAGTCCTCGAGGACAGATGGGGTACTACATGGTTTCTGATGGAACCGCCAAGCCCTATCGTGTCCACATGCGCAATCCCACCTTCGCCACGTTGCAGGCGCTTGAGACCATGTGCAAGGGGCGAATGCTGGCCGACGTGGTCGCGGTCGTCGGATCCATCGACATTGTGTTAGGAGAGATCGACAGATGAACCCGCGCCAGAGACTAGTGAACGATACATACCTCGCCGGACTGAAGCGCCGTTCGGAACTGGCGTTTGAGTGGTTCGATGCCATCGCCAAGGTCCTTCAGAACGACATCCATGACTTCAGCAGCCAGCCGGAACCGAGCGAGAGCTCCGCGTATGCCAAAGAATCTCTCGACCTTCAAATCGCAGGGGATTTGCCGACCCCCGGCGTCGACACTCCCAAAAAACGGTCCTACGAGTTAACGGTCTCCACCCGATCCGCGAAGATCAGGCTGGTAGCCAACGATCCCACAGGATGGCTCTACATCGAGATATCGAAGAAGTCTCCAGTGTTCGATGGGGTTTTGCATCGCGGCGCGATCGAGGCCGCTCTGGTTCCTCACGGAATTGGCAATCATGAACTCCACTTCGTTGAATGTGATTGGTTCAACGCCGACGGTTCCGACTTTCCCAACACGGCTTCGGCAATCGCAGACAAATTGTGGGACCTTCTCCTTCTGCCGCAGGTGCGGCATCAGTTTGCTGCATCACAGAGGAGCCATGGCCGTTGAGTCTGAACTTCCCACAGACTCTCTCTGGCATGAGTTATGGGTTTCTTTCGCTTCCCTGCTCCGCAGCTACACCGCGGCCCACGGATTAAACAAGAGTCGCCAGGCAACGGTCGAGTTGAGCGAAAATAGAATTCTGGTACGCCACGGCGACGATTGGCTGGATTTTGAGCGCAGCGGCGCCACGGTCAAGTGGAAGCGCACGGACGGCACCAACGGAACGCTGCAATTCACCGTGGCCGGGCAGTTGCGCTCGACTGCCGGCGAGGAAGAAATGGACATGGCTGCAGAAGCGTGGGCACGGGAGTTGATGCTATGAGTCTTGAAACCATGACCGTCTTTTCGCCCCAACTGGCGGCTCGCTTTGACGCGCTGGTCGAGAAGTACCCGGTCCGCCGCTCGGCGTTGATCCCGATGCTGTTGTATGCGCAGGACGAAATCGGCTATCTCTCCGATGCCGTCATTGGCGAAGTAGCCGCGCGCATCGGCATTACCGAACTCGAATTGCGCAACGTGGCCACGTATTACTCCATGCTGCGCTTCAAGCCGGTGGGCAAATACAACGTGCAGGTATGCACCAACATCAGTTGCATGTTGCGCGGAGGCTACGACGTTCTGGAACGCTTCCAGGAGGAGTTGGGCGTGGGCCACAAGGGCGTTACCAAGGACGGCCTCTTTTCCCTCGAAGAAGTCGAGTGCATCGGCGCCTGCTGCTGGGCTCCCGCCATCCAGGTGAACTATCAATTCCACGATGAACTGACTCCCGACCAGGTCCCAGGCATCCTCGAAAGCTATCGAGGCCTGTCTTCGATGGACGGAAAGGCGCCCCATGCCTAGGCTGGTTTCGCATCCCGATGAAGTGAAGATCGTCACGCGGCGCTTTGGCATGGGCGCGGCCAACATTGACCGCTATATCGAACTTGGCGGCTACGAGTCCCTGAAGAAATGCCTCGCCCAGGGTCCGGAATGGACCATCGACGAAATGAAGGCCAGCAACCTGCGCGGACGTGGCGGCGCGGGATTCCCGGCCGGCATGAAGTGGTCGTTCGTACCCAAGCAGTCGGCCAAGCCCAAGTACGTGCTCATCAATGGTGATGAGAGCGAGCCCGGCACCTGCAAGGATCACCTGATCTTCCTGCACGATCCGCACTCGGTCATCGAAGGCACCATCATCGCCGGCCTGGCCATTGGCTCCAAGCTGGGCTTCATCTACCTGCGCGGCGAATATCGCTACCTGCTCGAAATCATGGAAAAGGCCGTCGCCGATGCGTATGCCCGCGGCATTCTCGGCAAAAACATCTGCGGCTCCGAGACCGAGTTTCAGATCATCACGCAGACCGGCGCGGGTGCCTATGAAGTGGGCGAAGAGTCGGCGCTGATGGAGTCGCTTGAAGGCAAACGCGGTGTCCCGCGCATCAAGCCGCCCTTTCCTGCCGTCGTCGGCCTCTACGGCGGTCCCACGGTCATCAACAACGCCGAGACCATCGCCACCGTGCCGCATGTCATCGCCATGGGCGCAGCAGCGTATGCGGCGGTTGGCACGCCGCGCAACGGCGGCACGCGCCTGTTCGGCGTCAGCGGCCATGTGGAGCGGCCTGGCGTCTATGAGCTGCCCATGGGCTACAACCTGAAAAAAATTGTCTACGATGTGGCCGGCGGTGTGCGCGGCGGACGCAAGCTCAAAGCCGTGGTCCCCGGCGGATCATCGACTCCGGTTTTATTGCCCGAAGAAATCGAGAACCTGGGCATGGATTTCGACCAGGTGGGCAAGGCCGGTTCCATGCTGGGCTCGGGCGGCGTCGTGGTTCTCGACGACCAGACGTGCATCGTCGAATTCGCCCTGCGCACCATCAGTTTCTATCAGCATGAAAGCTGCGGCTGGTGCATTCCCTGCCGCGAAGGCACGGACTGGCTCAAGAAGTCGCTCACCCGCTTTCACGCCGGTTTCGGCGAGGCCAAGGACATCGACAACATTCAGTATCTCGCTGAAAACATGCTGGGCCGCACCTTCTGCCCATTGGGCGACGCAGCGGCCATGCCCATCCTTGCCTTTGTGAAAAAATTCCGCAAGGAGTTCGAGGACCACCTGAACGGCAAGCCCTGCCCGTTCGCTAAACATGGCGCACCGGAGTTGACGGTGGTGTAAGAACGCTGCCAGCGCCAGAATATGCACGAGCTTTCCCCATTCACGCGCGGTGAATGGCAGCGATTGCGAGGTGAAGAGCTAATGTTAAGGTTTGCGCATTGGAAGACGATACCACCGATCCCGGGACTTGAAACGGCAGAGGAGTTTATTGTGGATATTCCCGATGGGACGAGCACGGAGAGTTTAACTGCAATGCTAGCGCTCCAATGTGGTGCATCCGTCCAGGATGAGGATGGACGCGGCTTTGAGAGCGAGTGGCCCGAAGCAATCAGGAAAGAGTTTGAGTCGCTTGATGCCAACTCGGAAATCGTCTGGCGATGGGGCGACCTTTAACAGGTGAGACCGCAAGAGCTTGTACGAATTCTCGAAGAGGATGGCTGGTACAGCACGGGTCAGGCCGGAAGTCACCGACATTTCCGCCATGCTTCAAAGCCGGGATTACTGGTTGTCCCGATGCATTCCGGAAAGGAAATCGGAAAAGGGCTGCTTCACAGTATCCTCAAAAAGGCAGGTCTGAAATGACGCGGGAATACCTGGTGGTGTACGAGAAGAGCGCAACGAACTGGAGCGCGTTTTCTCCAGATGTGCCCGGTTGCGGCTCTCTCGGCGATGAGTTGGAAGACACTCGGGCAAACATGCGCGAGGCATTGGAACTCTACCTGAATGAGACGGTCAAAGCCGGCGAAGCCATTCCGTCTCCGGTGACGACAAAGGTCGATTTCGACGAGTTCGATCCCGGGCACGAAACCAAGCAATATTTCATGGAATGGCTCGCGGTATCGCTTCCATTCACGGAAGAGACACAGGCCGCATAGGAAAACATGGCAGACGTAACCTTCACAGTCGATAACAAGAAGCTGACGGCTCCCGCGGGGACGCTGCTCATTGACGCTTGCCGCAAGGCAGGCATCGAGATTCCTGCGTTCTGTTATTACCCCGGCCTCAGCCTGCAGGCGGCCTGCCGCATGTGCGTCGTGCGCCAGGAAAAGGTGCCCAAGCTGCAAACGGCCTGCACCACCACCGTCGCCGAGGGCCAGGTCTTCATCACCGAGTCGCCGGAAATCGCCCAGGCGCGCAAGGCCACCATCGAGCTGCTGCTGGGCAATCATCCGCTCGACTGCCCGGTGTGCGATGCCGGCGGCGAGTGTGAACTGCAGGACATGACCTTCAAGTACGGCGCCGGCGAAAGCCTCTACGCCGAGGCCAAGAGTCATCGCGAAGAGCAGCAGTGGTCGCCGGCCGTCTTCTATGACCGCCCGCGCTGCATCCTCTGCTACCGCTGCATTCGCATGTGCGGCGAAGGCATGGATGTGTGGGCGCTGGGCGTGCAGAACCGCGGCGCAAGTTCCGTGATCGCTCCCAACGGCGGCAACCAGCTCGATTGCGAGCAGTGCGGCATGTGCATCGACGTCTGCCCGGTGGGCGCGTTGACCTCGGGCAGCTATCGCTACAAGACGCGCCCGTGGGAGATGAATCACGTCTCCACCGTCTGCACCCACTGCGCCGATGGCTGCAAGGTGACGCTGGGCGTCCGGCAGAACAACGACGGCTCTGAAATTGTGCGCGCCGACAATCGCGACAAGAGCGGCATCAACGGCGACTTTCTCTGCGCCAAGGGCCGCTTCGGCTTCGATTTTGTCGACAGCCCTGATCGCCTGACCCGACCGCTGGTCCGCAATGCCGAAGGCCATCTTGAGCCTGCCACCTGGGAACACGCGCTGCGCCTGGCCGGCGCCAAGCTCAAGGAAGTGCGCGAGAAACGCGGCGGCGAGGCCATTGCCGTCGTCGGCTCAAACCACACCACTAACGAAGAAAGTTATCTGCTGCAGAAATTTGCGCGGACGGTGCTGCACACCAATAACATCGACCACGAGCGCACCGCGGACTATGCGGCCTTTACGCACGCTCTCGCGGGCAACCATGGCAAGGCCGCCAGCTTGCGCGACGTGGCCACGGCTCCCGCCATTCTGCTCGTCGGCGGAAATCCTACCGAAGAGCACCCGCTGCTGGCCTGGAATCTGCGCACCAACGTGCGTCTCAACCGCGCCCGGCTCTATGTGGCCAACGCCAAGTCAATCAAGCTGGAGCGTCAGGCCAAGGCGACGCTGCGCCTGCCCGCGAACGGCTATCACTTCCTCGCCCCTTATCTTGCCGGCAGCGATGCCGTGCTCGACAACGCCGCCTTCCGCGATGCCGTGTTGGCCGAGGAATCGCTTCTGGTGATCTTCGGACAGGAATATATCGGCCCGCAGGTAGCGGAACTGGTGGCCTGGGGTCTCCAACGCGGCAATGTCCGTTTCGCCTTTCTCGGCGGTCGCGCCAACTCGCGCGGCGCAGCCGATATGGGCCTGCTTCCGGACCTTCTGCCCGGCTACGTGCCGGTCGCCGAACCCGGCGCCTTTACCGAGTATCCGAACCTGCCCGCCACTCCCGGCAAGACGCTCCCCAAGATCTTCGAGGCGGCCGGCAATGGTGAACTGGGAGCATTGCTGATCGTGGGCGCTGATCCGGTGACCAAGCTGAGCGTAGCCCCTGCTGCCTTGCGCCACACTTTCGTCATTGTTCAGGACATCTTCCTTACCGAGACCGCGGCCCTGGCCGACGTGGTCTTCCCCGCCGCCAGTCTCTATGAGAAGACCGGCACGGTGACCAACACCTACGGCGATGTGCAATTGGCCCACAAGGCAGCCGACCGCGCCGGCATCAAGCCGGACTTTGAAATTCTTGTCCGCCTGGCCGGCAGCATGGGCGTGGATGTGAAGGCGCTGGTTCCGTTCGGCAAGGGAGGCGTCACGGCCGACCTTGGCCAGTCGCGCGGAGCGCAGGCCGGCGAGGCCGATCGCCACGCCGTGTGGCTTGAGGCCAACAGCCTCGAACCAAAGCTGAGCCCCTTCGATCCTCTCGCGGTGCTGGATGAAATTGCCCGGCTGGTTCCCGGCTACTCTCTCGACCGCATCAATCTTCTGGGCGGCAACGATGTGCAGACCGAACCCGGCTTTGTGCCAGTTGCGGCATTAACAGGGCGCGGTCTGATTCTTCCCGCACTCGATGGATTGTTTACCTCCGGCACGCTGGGCCACCATAGCCCCGCGCTCCAGGAACTCGAACGGCACCAGGCAAAGGAATTGGCAGAGGCGGTCGGGGACTAGGTCTCTTACCGCAATTGAGGCTTTGAGTTCGTGGCATCCCAGGTCTCAAAATCGAGACCTGGGGCACCCAAAATTTGTACGAGAACAAGGGGTCGAGAATGAGCGGCTCTGGTCTGCGAATTTGTTGAGCTTATTGCAAAGGACCGGCTTTGTGTCAGGGCACGACTTGAGTCGTGCCGAAGAGGTCTAGGAAGCGAGGGGTTTTAACCCCTGAGAATTCCATTCCAAACCTGCTGAGCCGTTTGTGAACACAAGAAAGGCTGAAGTCCAGTGACGATTTTGCAGTATTTTCTTTGGAGCTTGCTCAAGGTAGCCGTCGTCACGGTTGTGATGCTGCTCGGCGTCGCCTACACCGTGCTGCTGGAGCGCAAGTTGGTCGGCCGCATCCAGAATCGCTGGGGACCCAGCCGCGTGGGCCCGTTCGGCCTGCTGCAGCCGCTGGTGGACGGCGCCAAGTCGTTCCTCAAAGAAGACATCATCCCCACTGCGGTTTACCGGCCTCTCTATCTGGTCGCCCCCATCATCGCCTTGGGCTGCGCGCTCATCTCCATCGGTGTGGTCCCCTTCGGCGAACCCGGCGTCGGACCGGGCAAATTCGATCTCTTCGAGATTGCCAACGTCAACATCGGCCTGCTCGTGATTTTGGGCATCACGTCCATCGGCGTGTACGGCATCGCTCTCGCCGGATGGTCGTCGAACAACAAATATTCGCTGCTTGGTTCGCTTCGTTCTGCCGCCCAGTTGATCAGCTACGAGTTGGCTCTCGGCCTCTCGCTGGTGGGCGTGGTGCTGCGCGCTGGTTCGCTCAATCTGAGGGTCATCGTCGAGCAGCAGTCCCGGTTGGGCATCGCGACATGGAACCTTTTTGGCGGCCTGCAGTTTGTCGCCTTCTTCATTTACCTCATGTCGGCCTACGCCGAGACCAACCGCTCGCCCTTCGATCTGCCCGAGGCGGAAAGCGAGCTGACCGGCGGCTATCACACCGAATACAGCTCCATGAAGTTCGCCATGTTTTTCATGGCTGAGTACGCCAACATGATCACCGTGGGCTGCGTGGCCACGCTCATGTTTCTGGGTGGCTGGACCAGCCCTTTCGGCGACCTGATTCCGCAGCCGCAGAACGTTTTTGTGCACGCACTGTTCCCCATCTTCTGGTTCGTGCTCAAGGTATTCAGCTTCCTGTTTCTCTACGTGTGGGTGCGGGGAACGCTACCCCGCTTCCGCTATGACCAACTCATGAATTTCGGATGGCGCTACCTGATGCCGCTGGCCATTCTCAACATTGTGGCCACCAGCCTCTGGCTCGCGTATCAGCCTTGAGCACTCCGAACCCTGGCGCAGGCCATCTGCCAGGTCTCTGAGCGCTTGTTAATGTTCCAATTGCGGGTGCCCCAGGTCCCGATTTTGGGACCTGGGATAACATGAACCCAAAGTACGAAATGATGCGGTCAAAGACGTTGCCTGTCGCTGATTTACAATCGTGAAGGATTTCCGGGGCCGCAAGTGACCTGCCCCGCTGTTCTTTCCTCAACCGTCCGACTTTCACTGGACTGGCTCTCGCCCGCATGGGAATGCACCGATGCACCTGATTCTGTTTATCGTGTTTGCCGGATTCTGCCTGGGTGGAGCGATCAACCTCCTCGTCCAGACCCATCCCATCTCGAGCGCTCTCTCGCTCATCGTGGTGATGACCTCGCTTGCCGTGCTTTACCTGTTGCTGGGCGCTGAGTTTCTGGCCGCGGCGCAGGTGATCGTCTACGCCGGCGCCATCATGGTGCTGTTCACCTTCGTCGTCATGCTGCTCAACGCCGGGCGCGAGGAACGCACGCTGGGCAGCCGCGCAGCGTGGATGTTGGGCTTCCCCTCGGTGGTCGCGATCCTCGCCGTGCTGGCCACGGTGATTCTGCATGCGCAGGGCCTGGGCGTGGCCACACTCGGCGAAGGCCTCACCAACGCCCAAGGCAGCACCAACATTGAAGAACTCAGCACGGTGCTCTTTACCCGCCTGCTGCTGCCTTTTGAAGTCACCTCGGTGCTCATCCTCATCGCCATTTTGGGAGCGGTTGCCCTGGCCCGTCACGGCGACGGAGATCCCAACGGCAAGCCCACCGCTGAGAAGGAACTGGAAAGGACGGCCGCCAAGTGAATTCACTTTTCTCGCAGGAAGTTCCGCTCTCCTGGTACCTGCTGTTGAGCGCGGCCTTGTTTTCGCTCGGCGTCCTGGGTTTCCTCATCAAGCGGAATCTGATCACCGTCTTCATGTCCATTGAGCTGATGCTCAACGGCGTCAATCTTTCCTTTGTCACCTTCGCCCACCAGTGGCACGCGGTGAAGGGCCAGATCTTTGTCTTCTTCGTGATGATGGTAGCCGCGGCCGAAGCTGCCGTGGGTCTGGCCATCATCATCGCCATCTTCCGCGCCCGCGCAACCCTGGCCGTCGACCGCATCGACCTGATGAAACTATGAACGGATACTTCCATCTCTGGCTGATTCCGCTGCTGCCCTTCGCCGGATTCCTCATCAATGGAATCCTTGGCCGTCGGCTGCCAAAGTGGTTTGCGACCACGGTCGCGTTGCTGGCTCCGCTGGCGGCATTCGGCGTGGTGCTCGCTGTCGCGCAGCCCTTCTTCGGAATCGGCAAGGCTTTGAGTTCGCAGCCTTGGGTTGAAACCTGCCCGCAAGCCTGGATCAACGCCGCCGCCCTCCACATCGACTTCAGCTTTGTCCTCGATCAGCTTTCGCTGGTCATGCTGCTGGTCGTCACCGGCGTCGGCTTCCTCATCCATGTCTATTCCGTCGGCTACATGCACGACGACGAAGGTTACGCCCGCTATTTCAGCTACCTGAACCTGTTCCTCTTCTTCATGACCGTCCTGGTCCTGGCCGGCAATGCGCTGGTCATGTTCGTCGGCTGGGAAGGCGTGGGGCTCGCATCGTACTTGCTCATCGGCTTCTGGTACCAGAAGAAATCCGCCGCCGACGCCGGCAAAAAAGCCTTCATTGTCAACCGCATCGGCGACTTCGGCTTCCTGATCGGCATGTTTCTGCTGCTAGCCAACTTTGGCACGCTCACCTTCAGCGAAATCGCCACCAAGCTCGGACAGGACCCCGGCTGGACCGGCGGCGTGGTCACCGTCATCGCGCTTTGTCTCCTGCTGGGCGCAACCGGCAAGAGCGCGCAGCTTCCGCTCTACATCTGGCTTCCCGACGCCATGGAAGGCCCCACGCCGGTCTCCGCCTTGATCCACGCGGCCACCATGGTCACCGCGGGCGTCTACATGATCGCCCGCAACCATGTGTTGTTTGACCACTCGCCCTTCGCGCTCAGCATCGTCGCCATCGTCGGCGCGGCCACGGCCCTCTTCGCCGCCACCATCGGCCTGGTGCAGAACGACATCAAGCGCGTGCTGGCCTACTCCACCATCTCGCAGCTCGGCTACATGTTTCTGGCCTGCGGCGTCGCGGCTTACTCGGCCGGCATCTTCCATCTCCTCACGCACGCCTTCTTCAAGGCTCTGCTCTTCCTCGCCGCGGGTTCGGTGATTCACGGCATGGGCGGCGAACAGGACCTGCGCAAGATGGGCGGTCTATGGAAGAAGCTCCCCGTCACCTTCGCCGTCACCACGGTAGGCGTTCTGGCCATTGCCGGGTTCTTCCCCTTCGCCGGATTCTTCTCCAAAGACGCGATTCTCTACGCGGCGTTTTTGCAAGGCCCCAACGGCAGAATCCTGTGGGTTGTCGGCGTCGTCACGGCCCTGCTGACCTCGTTCTACATGTTCCGCCTCTGGTATCTGGCCTTCCTGGGCACCTCGCGCAGCCCTGAGATTCATCCGCATGAGAGCCCCTGGTCGATGCGCGGTCCACTCGTGATTCTGGCCCTGCTTTCGATCTGCGGCGGCTGGATCGGCATGGAGCGCTTCGGCGGCTTCCTGGCGCCTTCTGTCGGCGTGAGAGCCGCGGAGGGGGGCAGCCCGCATCTGGAACTGATCCTGAGCGGTATCGCCGTCGGCGTCGCGCTGCTCGGCTGGCTTCTGGCCCATCTGTTCTATCGCGAAAAGTCCACGGTCCCTTCCACTCTTGCCACCGCGCTGCCCAGCGGTTACAAGCTGTTGGCCAACAAGTATTACGTGGACCAGATCTACGGCGTCACCATCGTCAAGCCGCTCTTCGCCGTCTCAAGAATCTTCCTCGGATGGGTGGTCGATGTAGGCATCCTGGGCGGCATCGCCTGGCTGCTCGGCGGCATTGCCATGCTCTCCGGCGCAATTTTGCAGCGCTGGCAATCAGGCAATCTGCGTTCCTATGCGGCTTGGCTTGCCCTGGGCGCGACGGCTCTGCTGCTCTTCCTGCTGGTTCCGTGGTCCACGGTGCTGGCCAGTCTTTCTGTACTTCACTTCGGCTTGGCGGGGCATTGAGAGAATGAGCGCAATCAACGAATCAATCCTCACCCTGATCCTTCTCGTTCCGCTGGCCGGAGCGGCGCTGGTGGTCCTTGCTCCCGACCGCGGCAAGCTGTCCAACTGGATCGCCCTCTTCACGGCCCTCGTCACCTTCGGCCTCACGCTGCATCTCCCCGCGCACTTCGTCCTCGGCCAGAATGGATTCCAGTTCGAAACCAGCCGCCTGTGGATTGAGAAGCCCGCCATCTTCTACCACCTGGGCGTGGACGGCCTCAGTCTTTGGCTTGTCGTACTCACCGGCCTGCTCGCCCCCATCGGCGTTGTGGCCAGTTGGAACGCTATCGCCGAACGCCGCAAGGTCTTCTTCGCGCTATTCCTTGTCCAGCAGACAGCCATGTTCGGCGTCTTTCTCTCGCTGGACCTGATGCTCTACTATGGCTTCTGGGAACTGTCGCTGGTGCCCATGGCCATCCTCATTGCCATGTACGGCCGCAAGGACGGACCCAAAGCCGCCCTCAAGTTTTTCCTCTTTACCTTCATTCCCTCGGCGCCCTTGCTGGTGGCGATTCTCTGGCTCTACGTCCAGACGCGCACCTTCGACTTCACCACCCTGCAAATCCTCATCGCCCACGGACAGATTCCCGTCGCCGCGCTCCACTGGGCGGCGCTTGCCTTCCTCTTCGCCTTTGCCGTCAAGGTCCCTGTCTTCCCTCTGCACGGATGGATTGCCGACACCTTCAGTGAAGCTCCGGTCGCCATGGCCATGGTAGTGGCCGGCAAGCTCGGCCTCTACTCCATGCTCCGCTTCCACATTGGTCTCTTCCCGGTGCAATCGCGGGCCGTGGCACCGTGGCTGGTTGGCCTCGCCGTCATCGGCATTCTCTATGGCGCCTGCCTGGCCCTGGTGCAGCGCGACTTCTGGCGTCTGATGGCCTTTGCCGCCCTGAGTCACCTGAGCCTCATCACGCTGGGCATCTACGGCCTCACCATCACCGGCTGGCAGGGTTCGGTTTTTCAGATTCTCTCGCACGGCATCGTCGACGGCGCGCTGTTCCTCTTGCTTGGCGTTCTCTATGACCGCTACGCAACCAGCCAGATTGACGCCTACGGCGGCCTCGCCGCCAAGTTGCCGCGCACGGCCACCTTCTTCGTCTTTGCCTCTCTGGCCATGATGGGCCTGCCCATGCTCAGCGGCTTCATTGGCGAGTTCCTCGTCCTGTCCAGCACCTTCACCGGCGTCAGCAAGGGCTGGGCCGTCGCGGCTGCGCTGGGCGTCATTCTGGGCGCGGCCTACATGCTGTGGCTCGTCCAGCGCCTTTTCTACGGCCCGGAGAGCGCGCTCGCCGAATCGAAGCCCGCCGACGACCTGCACCTGGGGCAACTGGCGATTGTCTGGCCCCTCGCCGTCCTGATGCTGGTTCTGGGCCTCATGCCATCACCCTGGCTCCAGTCGATCCAATCCGGCATTCATCTGCCGCAGGCGTCGGATCGCCACAGCTTCACTCCCAGCGTCCTTTTTGTTCCACCTATCTCGGTTACGTCCCCAGTGGAGGGCCCGCGGTGAATCCTGTTCCCGACATCTACCGCATCCTTCCCGAGGTCATCCTCACCCTGACCGGCGTCGCCGTCATGATGATCGACGCCTCGCTCCCTCCCAACTGGGCGCGCCGTCCCCTGGGCTGGGTCGCCGCCTTCGGAACCGTGCTCGCCCTGTGGACCAGCCTGTGGCAGCTTACTCTGCCCGAGGGAACCGGGTTCTACGCGACCGTCGAAACCAGCGCCTTCACCGTTTTCTTCCACGTCCTCATCTGCGGCATCGTCCTGGTCGCGCTGCTGCTCTCGCTCGACACCCTGCCCGAGGACAGCCATCATCAGGGCGAGTACTATGCGCTGATCGTCTTCGGCGCGGTCGGCATGTGCCTGCTCACCGGCGCGGTCGAGCTGCTGGTGGTTTTCATCGCTCTCGAAATCTCTTCGATTGCCACCTATGTTCTAGCCGGTTACCGCAAGGACACCGCCCGCGGTCCCGAAGCCGCCATCAAGTATTTTCTGCTCGGATCGTTCGCCACCGGCTTCCTGCTCTACGGCGTGGCTCTCATCTTCGGCGCCACCGGCACTACGCAGATCTACGAGATCGCCCACCTTGCGCCCGCCGCCCAAAATCATGCCTTCATCCTGGCCGGCCTGGGCCTGATGCTGGTCGGCATTCTGTTCAAAGTGTCCGCAGCGCCCTTCCACGTCTGGACGCCCGACGTCTACGAAGGCGCGCCCTCGCCCGTCGTTGCGCTGCTGTCCACCGCGCCCAAGGCTGCTGCCTTTGCCCTGCTGCTGCGCGTGATCTACGAAATGCTTCCTTCCCTGCGCTCCGTCTGGTCGCCGATGCTGTGGGTGGTGGCCGTGCTTTCGATGACCGTAGGCAACCTGGCCGCACTGCGCCAGCAGAACGTGAAGCGCATGTTGGCTTACTCCTCCATCGCCCATGCCGGATACCTGCTGGCAGCCTTTGCCGGTCTCGGCTCCACCGGGATTGCCGCTGCCGCCTTCTATACCGCCGCCTACGCCGCCATGAACGTGGGCATCTTTGCCGTGATCACGCTGGCCAGCGGATACGACGAAGAGCTGCCCCTGATCGACGACTTCCGCGGCCTGATCTATCGCTCGCCCTTGCTAGGCAGCCTGCTGATCTTCTTCCTGGTCTCGCTGGTCGGAATCCCCTTCACCGGCGGGTTCTTCGGCAAGTTTTATTCGTTCTCGGCCGCTGTCGACGGCGGGGCAATCTGGCTGGCTATCATCGGCCTGCTCAACTCCGGCCTGGCTGCCGCGTATTATCTGCGCTTGGCTTTGTCCGCCGCCAATCGCCCGGAAGAGTCCAAAGCTCACCGTCCTGCGCCGCAAGTGGGCGTTGCGGTGGGCGCGGCCCTGCTGCTCGCAGTTGCCGCTACCCTGGTTCTGGGCATCGTTCCCAACGAAGTACTGCGCGCGGCTGACGCAGCCGGACACACCCTGCAAGCGCCTCCGCCCGACACGTCCGAACCGGCCAACTCCGTCGATCCGCAACAGCAGCCCTAAATCGGCCCTCAAAATCGAAGCATCGTGCCCCATCCATTTCGCAGGTTTTATCGCGAAATGGGTGGGAAGGCGCAACCCTCTTGAAGCGTCGAATCAATAGTTTCCACGAGTCTAGATCGTACCGTCCGCCTCTTCACCTGCGTTTCTGAGCGCCTCCCGGCCCTCAGAAACCTGCGCCAACAGCCCCTTGTAGAACTCGACGGTCATGCCCAATACCCGACCGTTCCCATAGTGCTCTGTCACCCATGCCCGCGCGGCCCGTCCCATGCGCCGGCGTCGGCCCGGGTCGCGCAGCAATTTCAGTACAGCCTCCGCAATCGCCTCCGGGTAGCCGGGCGGAATCAGCAGCCCCGTCACCTCCGGCACCACGGCATCGCGCGAACCGGTCGACAAGGTCGTCACCACCGGAATCCCCGTCGCCCCCGCCTCCAACACCACGTTCGGAAACCCCTCCCGCCAGGTGGGCAACACCATCACATCCATGGCGCGGTAGTACGGCGCCGTGTCCTCGACAAGTCCGGTCAGATGAATCCGCGGATGGCTTTCAATCCGGGCGCGCTCGTCTGCTCCAAGTGCATCTTCGCTCGCGTCAAACCAGCCCACCAGCAGCAAGCGCGATGTTGGCTCGGCGGCCAAAATGGCATCGAACGCTTCGATCAGTTCCGGCAGCCCCTTGTCGCGGGTCAGACGTCCCACAAACCCGACCACGGGCGCGCCCCGCGCAATGCCCATCCGGGCGCGCACGTCGCTCGTCCCCGGTGCGAACCGCTCAACATCCACGCCGTTGCTGCTGCCGCCGCCCAAAAGGACCAACTTGCTCTCCGGCGCCACGCCCGCTGCCAGCGCCTCCTTGCGCAGACTTTCGCTGTTGCACAGCACAACGTGCGCACACGCAGCAGCCAGCCTCTCCATGGCCAGCAAGATCCGGCGCTTGATCCCGGTCGAAGTCTCGAACTTGAGCCCGCGCAGCATGTAAACCCGCACCGGCACTCCGCGCAGCCAGGCGGCAACCGAACCCAGTAGCCCCGCCTTGGGGGTGCTGAACTCGGTCACATCCGGCCTGAGCCGGCCCAGCAGCCGACCCAACCGAAACAGCGAAACAAGGTCCGCAAGCGGAGCAATGCCCCGCTCCATGGGAACCGATACCGCCTCCACGCCCTCGCTCGCGGCCGTATCCTCAAGAAGATTGCCTGGACCCGCAACCAACGTGACCTGAAATCCCGCCTGACGCAGCGCACGCAAGCGGCCAACCAGCACCAGGCAGGTCTGCGCGCTTGTCACCCCGACAACAATGTGCGGTCTTGAATGTTCGGAATGAAGCGATGGCGCGCCGGGCACTTCAAGCGCTTCGGAGATAAGCATCAATCGGCCTTCACCCCCTCGCAAGGCCCGGAAGCGGTGGATGATCCGTTCCAAAGCTCGCTTCAACGCTGGGGTAAAGGTCGGCCACGGCAGGAGCCATGAGCCAGATTCGAATGAAATCGGCGGGGTTTTAGCCCTCGCGCTTACTTTACGGCTGTTTCTCCCACCGTCCGTTCAGATTCTGACGCAAAGTGAAGCAAATGTACCATTTTCATACACCCCTTCTTATCCGCAGCGCCGCGGCAACACGCCCGAACCGGCCTATACTTTCTTAGCTCATCAATCAAATTGTTGCAGGAACGATGGCTCAGCGACCCAGGGTTCTTTTGCTGATTCCGCATCTCGGTGGTGGCGGAGCGGAGCGTGTCACGGCTCTGCTGGCGCGGAGCTTGTCTCCTGAAAAATACGATGTTCATCTCGGATGGATCACCGGGCCGCCGTCCGCGGCGACGGGTCTTCCCTCTTCTGTTCAAATCCATGCTCTCGGCGCACCCCGGGTCCGCGCCGGAGCCCTGCGGCTGCTCCGGCTGGTTCGCCGCGTCAAACCGGACCTGATTCTCTCCAACATGTTTCACCTGAACTTTCTGGTTCTCCTGCTGCGCCCGTTCTTTCCCCGTGGGACCCGCGTCCTGGTTCGTCAGAACGGCACCGCTTCCTCCGCTCTGGCTTTCAAGGGCCTTTCCGTCTACACCCGCCTACTTTACCGCCTGCTCTATCGCCATGCCGACCGCGTGATCTGCCAGACGAAGGCGATGGCCCAGGACCTGACCCGCCTATTGGGGCTCAAGGAAGATCGACTCGCAGTTTTGCCCAACCCGGTAGACTTCGGAGAGGTTCGCGATTGCCTCGAGCGGGCACCCAATCCATGGAACGGTCCCGGCCCGCATCTGTTGGCCGTGGGAAGACTCTCGCGGGAAAAGGGCTTTGACCTTTTGCTGGAAGCCTTGGCACTCCTGCGCAACCAATTCCCCTCCGCCAGCCTCGTGATTGCCGGAGAAGGCCCTGAAGAAGCCGCGCTGAAGGCCCAATGCCGGCAACTCCAAATCAACAAGGCCGTCTGCTTTGCAGGCCATCTCAACTGTCCATGGCTTTACTTTCCAGGTGCGACGCTCTTCGTTCTCCCATCTCGTCACGAGGGCCTGCCGAACGCACTGCTGGAAGCGGCCGTCGCCGGGCTTCCTCTGGTTGCCTTGCCGGCTTCCACGGGCCTGACGGACTTGCTGATCGGCCAGCCCGGCGTGTGGCTTGCGCCCAGCATTTCCGCCGAAGCGCTTGCCGCTTCCCTGCTCGCCGCTCTTCAATCCCTGCAACCCAGCCAACGCTTCGCCCACCCATTTGTCGAACAGTTCCGCATCGATCGCGCCATCCAGGCATACGAATTCCTGATCGACGAAACCCTCCGCGTCCCCGAGTGATCGCGCCCTTCTCTGCCCGAACTCACGTCCTCCCTTCAAGGACCGGGAAGCTCAGCCTCCGCTCGACCTGTGAAAAGCGCGCCTGCGCCGTTTCCTGGCCCTGGAGAGTTGCGCCCGCCCCAGCGCCCAGGCCTCATAAAGCCGTTCCATCCAGTTGAGGCGGCCGGGCGAGAGTTCAGCCAGCACCCGGCTCACCGAGGTGAACTGCGCACCATGTTCGCGCAGAAACCCATGAAGCCGATCCACCTCGTCGTCTGGCGCGAAGTTGCTGTGCACGCAGATGGTCCATAGCCCCTTCGACCTCTCCACCGGCCCCCACATCTGCTGCGGAATCCAGGTCAGGCCGCCGCGCCTGAAGGGAACCCGCGCAAAACCGTCCGACAGGAGCTGAATCCCCTCCGTTTGCAGAGCGCGGAGCGTGTTGTCATCGAAGCCGTGGCGCGGCGCAACCCACACCGTCGGATTGAGTCCCTGCCCGCGCAGAATTTCCAGGCCCTCCCGAATCCAACTCCGCTGGGTCTCTTCCGGCACTCCCGCGAACTCCGTCCTGGTGTGCAGCGGCAACAGCGCTTGTCCCTGGCTGTTGCAGAGGTGGCGATAGCCATGCAGGGCAATGGTGGCTCCAGCCGCTTCCATGGCCCGCATCCGCTCCCAAAACTTCGGATCAGGAGGAGAGAATCTCATCTCCCTGTCCTGGTTGTCGGGAATCACGGCAAGGATCGGCTGAATGCTGAACTCCTCGATCAACGGCAGGAAGCGTTGCCAATGCGGCAGAGACATCGTGGGACAAAGATCGTCAAAGCGAAGAAGATATTGCGCCGGGTTGGGAATCACGCGACCACCCCCCTTTCTTTTTGCGCCCCTCCGACTTTTGTGCCATCATCCGGGGCTCTCTGCCGGCTCTGTTGCCGCCTCACGAAGAAGCTTCCAGGCCCAATACCACAGGAAGAGGAATGTGCTCACGGTCCACAGCGAAGTAGCCAGCGCAATTCCCGCCACGCCAAACCAGCGCATGAGGACCAGGTTCAGCACCACGTCGAGCGCCAGGTTCAACGCGCCGCAATAGAAAATCAGGTCGGTGCGCCGCATGGCGACAAGAAACCGGTAAAACACCCGGCTGGAAACAAAAAAAGGAATCTGAATCGCATACATGGCCAGGACCGGCGTAACCATCGCAGTATCGCGCGGTCCAAAGACGCCGTGCTGAAATGTGAGGCGAATCAGCAGATGCGAGCCGACGATCAGCGCCAACGCAATGGGCGTCGAAACCAGCGCCGTGAGCCGGACCCAGGTCTTCAGAGTTTGCCGGCAGGCAGTCCAATCGCGGTGGGCGATCATGCGCGAGAAATGCGGCACCACCGCCGCTGAAACCGCCCCGGCGAGCAGCGTAATCACCACGCTCACAAAGCGGTTGGCGTAAGCCAGCGCGGAGACGCTTCCGGCTGGCAGCATGGCCGCCATGGACTGGTCCACCAGCAGGCCGCCCGAAGCCACCACGCCGCTCAGCAACACCGGCCCGTACTGGCGCGCCACTTCGCGCGTCGCCTCCGTCGCTCCGTGCCACATCAGGCGCAGGCGATAGCCATGCCGCTCCATCATCCGGGCCACCACCCCGGCGTGGATCAGGGCGCCCGCCAGGGTGGCGTACACCATGGCCCAGATTCCCAGCCTGCTGCCCATCAGCAACGCGCCCAGAATGATTGCCGCCGGTGTGGCCATCGGCGCCAGCGCGGGAACCGCAAACCGGTCGAAGGTGTTCAGGACAGCGGTGCAATTGGTCGCGATTCCGGTGATCAAAACCACCGGCAGCAGCGCATAGAACAACCGGAGCGACAGGTCGAGTTTCGCTGCCGGAAAATTTGAAGCGATCAGCGGAAAGAATCCGCGCGCGGCCAAGGCCATCGCCGCCGTAGCCGCAGTCAGCAGCAGAAAGACCCAGAACATGGCGCTCGAAAGCAGCTCCTGCGCCTTCTCCCGACCCTCTTGTTCCCTCACCCGGACCAACGTGGGCACCAGCGCCTGGTTCATCGATTCCGAAATCAGGTTGATCAGCAAATTGGGAATCAGAAACGCTGCAAGAAATGCGTCCATCGCGTCGGAGCGGCCATACACTCCGGCGACGGCAAACTCCTTGAACGTGGCGACGAGCTTGACCAGAATCCCCGCCGCCGTCACCGACACGGCAGCGCGCAAGATGCGGCGATTGACGCTGTCGCCTTTGGGCACGTCTGCGCTTTGGGAGTAGGCAAGCATGATTGCGGAATTCGCGGCGCTCCTCCCGCCGCTCTACCGTGCTGTCCCCTGAGCAGTTTGTAATTCGCTCCGCCGGGCGGTCGCAGGAAAATAGTTCGCGATCCCCACCCACTCTTCCACGGCCAGCCGTCCAGCCAGCGCAATCAGCGCCAGCAGCAGCCAGGTGGTGCGATTGTCCTCCACGGTAGCCACCAGCGAGGTGATGAACCACACCACGAGCGCCGTCCCCATCGCCCCTCGCAGCGGCCCACGCGTTTGTGCAATGGCCCATACGGCAGCCGCCAAAATGGCCGCGGCCAAAAACAGCGCAATCACGCCACCGCTGACGCCAATCGAAAGAGCCGTATTGTGCGCCGTATCGACGGGAGACAGTCCCGCCGCGCTGACAAACGAGCCCGCACCGAAGCCGAAAAACGGCCTTCGGACAAACGCCTGCCAGCCTGCCTGCCAGATGTTCGACCGTTGGTTCAAGTCCCCACCCTGAAGTTGCTCAGAGATTGTCGCCAGCCGTTCAAGCGTCTCGCGAGGAACGGTAAACCACACGGCTACGACAATCGGCGGCAAAGATAGGGCGCCGGCTAGCAGTCTGCGCGGGTGGCCATGCATGAGCAGAAAACCGCTGCCCGCCAAGGCCACCATGGCTGCCAAAAACCCACCACGAGAGGCTGTCAGCAGCACAGCAACCAGCCCCACCGGCAGGTAACCCGCGGCCAGCAGGCGTGCAGGCCAGCGGCGTTCACTGGTCACGAGCAGCGCCGCCAGCGGAAATCCCAGGTCAAGAAAGCGGGCTACGTCGTTGGGGTCCTGTCCAGAGGCCGCAAACCGGATTTGGCCCGCAGCAATTGCCTCCGCGCTCGAAAAGTTGACCAGCGTGAGCGCGGCGAGAACCCACGAACCGGCCACGTAGCCGCGCAAGATGGAGCGCATATCAGCCGCGTTGTCGGCCAACTCCCACACCAGCCACACGACCATCATCTCCTGGAAGCCGGCGCGCATCTTGGCGACGGTCTCCATCGGCTCGATGGACCAGAAGTAAGAACAGCAAAGCCAGAGATAGAAGGCCAGGACCAGCGCCTGCATCGGCCCCGGAGTCCGCAAGCTTCCCGCCTGAAAAACCGCCGGGATGGTCGCCATCAGCAGCAGCAACCCGACGATGCGCGCCACGTTGCCCCACGGCTCACCGAGATCGAGCGAGTATTCCCACGGAATGGTGAACACGTACAGCAGCAACAGTCCCCGCGCGGCGTTTCGCATCAAAACCTCTGCGAATAGACCAGCCCGGCGTAGATCGTGACGCCAATCGCCGATTGGATGGCGGACTCCATGGTCCTGTTCCACAGGTTCTTCGCCGTCGAATCGGGGACGAAGAGAATGTCGCGGTCATGCACTGGCTGATCCGGCTCCTCCCCGTGCAACATACGTTTCAGATTGAGGCTGGTCAGCGTACGCCCGCCTTTTTGCTCGCGGATCAGCAGCGCCTTGCCCATGGCGGCGTTCTGCGTCGGCCCCCAGGCCAGCGAAAGCGCCTGCACCACGGTCAGCCCCTGTGCGGGGTCCACCGCAAAACCGCCCGGCCGCTGCACATCGCCGACCACGTACACCAGGCCAGCCCGGCTCACCTGAACCGTGTCGCCAGGCATCAGCTCGGGGTTGTTGTCGGCGGCGGTGTTGGTTCCGCTCGGGTCCAGCACCACCGGATGCGGCGTCTTGGCATCGTCGCGGTGAAAGATGTTCACCAGCCGCCCGGCGCTCGGCGCCAAGCCCGACGCCGCGGAGAGCAGGTCCAGCAATCGGTGATGAAGCGTGTAAGGATAGACGCCCGGATGCACTACCTCACCCAGCACGCTCACATCCTGCCCGGCGTAGGCCGTCACCAGCACCGAAACCTGCGGATGCAGAAGCATTCCCTGCGCCACCAGCGCAGCCTCGATGGCGTGTGCCGCGTCCTGCTCGCTCATCCCGCCAATCTGCACCGCATGGATCATCGGCAAAACGACGGCGCCTGCCGGAGACACGCGCACCGCCGAATGAAACTCCGGAGTGTGAAACTCGCTCACGTCAACAAAGTCGCCGGAACTGATGGGTGCGGGCATGGGAGATGCGGATTGCGTTCCAACCAACGGCGGCAGCCCGGCCTGACCAGCTCCGCCCCACACCGCGGGCGAATCTTTCGGATTGGGCAGACTCCTGTTGTCCTGCGAAGCGGGAATGCGCACCACGCCCGTTGGCAGCCCGGAGGTACTGGGTGTGGGTGCTTGCGCCCGGCCCACGACGTTGGCCAGCAGCACAGCAAGCAGCATCAGCGCACCGCGGGTCAGCGATGCATGAGAGGAGGGATGAATCGACTCCAGCAAGAGCGCGCCTCCAACCGCCAGCCACAGGCCGGCAAACAGCGTAATCGCCATGTAGAGCGTCAAATCCGGCGCCACGGGCCTCACCGGCTGCCGCGCATAATCCACCACTTCGATATTGGAGCCATGAACGCCGGAAGCCAGTCCCGCTTCCTCGGTCTTTTCGAGCACTCGCGTATACAATTCGCGACTGGCGTCGGCCTCCCCGCGCATCCCTGCATACTCGGTGGCCGCTTTATTGGCCTTCATGCCTTCGCCGGTCAACTCTTCAAGACTTTTGCGCACCAGTTGCTCGCGATTCGCGGCCGTTCGCCACGCGCTGCGGAACCGCTCCAGCAGTTTGGTGTCTTCAGCCTTCTTCTGCCGGTCCAGATCCTGCAACTGCCGCCGCACTTCCACCATGCGGGGAAAGTTCGGACCGTGTTCAATGTTGAGTTGCGCCTGTTCCTGCTCCAGTTCGCTCTGCTTGGCGTGAATCTGCTGAAGCAACGCTGTGGCAAAGTTGCCGCTCTCTGCTTGCAAATGGGGATCGGAGGCAATCACCAGCTCCGGATCGCCCTCCTGTGCCGCGCGGTACTCGGCCTCGCGCAGAATCCGGTCCGTCGTGGCTGCCACAAGTTGCCGGCCCAACTCATCAATCTCCAGCAGGGCCGACGTGTGCTGCGTCTCGCTTTGCTGGCCGTTTGCCAAGGTCGCCGGCGTGGTCAGAATGCCGTGCTCCCGCTGAAAAGCCGCCAGCCTCTGATCGTCGGCCTCCACCCGCGCCTTCAGGTCCTTGAGCTGGATTTGCAGCCACTGGGAAGCCTGCGCCGTCGCCTGCTGTCGCGCATCGTCATCCTGCTGGCCGTAGGCCCGGATCAGGTCGTTCACCACGCTGGCTGACAAGGCCGCGTCCTTCGACCGAAAACGAATCTGAATCACCATCGTGCGCGGCAGGGTCTGCACGCGAAGCCGCCGCTGAAACCTCTCCAGCAGATAATCCCTGGCCGCTGCATCGGCAGCGTTGTCCGCTGCCGCATCCGGCCGGAACTTTGGAAAACGGCTTTGAAAGCGCCCCATGAACCCCGGCGCCTGGTAGAGCTTGAGGTCGGTAATGACCTTCCACGCCAGTTGATCGCTTCGAAAGACATTGGCCAGCGTCTCCTGCTGCACCGGCGCGGAGAGAATCGAAGCCGTCTGCAGCGGTTCCTGCGCCTGCAGGTTGAGCGAGGAAGCCGGCGCCGTGCGCAGCGCCACCCGGCCCGTGGCCTCGTATTGATTGGGAGCAATCAGGCAATAGAGAAGGCACGTCAGCAGCAGTCCTGCCACCACGGAGCCAACCAGCCGGCGGCGCCGAACCAGTACCACCCAAAGCCCACGCAGCGATGTCGAGGAAGGAGGTAAGCCGACGCCCACGCTGGACCGCGCTTCCGGCTCGTTGGACGAATCGTGCTGAACGGCGCTTGCTTCCGGCAAGGGTCGGGAACCTCTGTCCCACATGCCCTCCGGCAGGGCTCTCCCTGGGATTCAGATCGAAAAACGGCTGCGGAGGAAATCCCCGCCAGTTTCCTTCATCGCAGCCAATCCGTCAATAGATTCCATCGTCAGGAGAAACTGGATGCGCAACAGCCTCATCCCGCCGCCCAGGATTCAGCCTGCATTTCTCATCGCCGCCCCAAAGGCCGCCGCGCCCGCCCGAAGACCGTAGCGCCGCTCCCCAGAGCGGCTGTCCTGAGGGCGTCCCCGCCCTCAGAAACCTCGCTAGACCCACAGTTCCGCATGATCGCGTCCTCTGTGAGAAATGCCGATCAGTCCGCTCCCCCGCCATTCCGGTACCACTCGACGGTACGGCGCAGCCCTTCGCGGAAATCGACAATCGGTTTATACCCCAGCAGTTTCCCGGCCAGCCCAATGTCGGCCAGCGAATCGCGAATGTCCCCAGCCCGCGGCGCTGCATAGGCAGGCTCACCGCTATAGCCGGTCAACTCGCGGAGAATCCGAAATGTGTCGTTCAGCGTAATCCGGCTGCCGGTCGCCGTGTTCATCATCTGACCGGAGACTTTTTCCGCCGGTGCCGCGGCCGCCAGCAGGTTGGCGTGTACCACGTTGTCGATGTAGGTAAAGTCGCGGCTGTGCTCGCCATCGCCATAAATCGTGGGCTGCTCCCCAGCCAGCATCCGCCGGCAAAACAGCGCCAGCACGCCGGAGTAGGGCGACGTCGGGTCCTGGTGCGGCCCGAAGACGTTGAAGTAGCGCAGCACCACCGTCTCGATCCCGTAAACCCGGGCAAAGGCGCGCATGTACTGCTCCCCGGCCAACTTGGCCACGGCGTAGGGAGAAATCGGGTTGGGCAGCATGTCTTCGCGCTTGGGCAGCGTGGGCGTGTCCCCGTAAGCCGAGGACGACCCGGCGTAGACCACCCGCCGCACTCCAGCGGCCCGCGCCGCCACCAGCACGTTCAGCGTCGCGTCCACGCAGTTCACGTTGGTCGCCACCGGGTCAGCCACCGACCGCGGAACCGAGGCCAGCGCCGCCTCGTGGAAAACCACTTCCACGCCCGCGCATACTTTGGCGCAAACCGCCGGGTCGGCCAGGTCGCCTTCCACGAACTCCATCGCTTCCAGGCCCACAAGATTCGAGCGCTTGCCGGTAATGAAGCTGTCGACACCGCGTACGGTCTCACCCCGCGCCAGCAACGCCGCGGCAATCGAGCGGCCAATAAAGCCCGCCACTCCGGTCACAAGATAAGTTGGCAAAAGAATCCTCGCAAAAACCAGTTTTCAGCGCACGCAAGCTCCGCAGCGCCCAAGGAAAAGAATACTCCGGCGACGCTGCCCGGCCCGTCCGCCACCACCCCCAACAGCCCTAGCCTTTGGCTCTACAATCGAACGTATGACCATTGAAGCAGAGAGCCAGATCGCAGCATTCAAACAGAAGATCGACACCCGTGAAGCCCGCATCGGAATCGTCGGCATGGGCTACGTGGGCCTGCCCCTGGCACTGCTGTTCAGCGACCGCCGGTTCCGCGTCACCGGCTTCGACATCGAGGCCGCCAAGGTCAACACCCTCAATGCAGGCGGGTCTTACATTGTGCGCATCCTCCCCGCCGAAATCCAGGCCGCGCAAAAGGCCGGCTTCCACGCCACGGCCGATTACTCTGAAATCGCCCAGATGGACGCCGTCATCATCTGCGTCCCCACCCCGCTCAACGAGCACCACGAGCCCGACCTCAGCTACGTCACCGGGACAGTCGCCTCCATCGCGCCCCACATCCACGACGGCCAGCTCATCGTCCTCGAAAGCACCACCTATCCTGGCACGACGGAAGAGATCGTCGTCCCGCTGCTCGAAGCCGGCAATCCCCTGGGCCTCAAGGCCGCGCGCGCACACGATGAGCCCGGCGTCCACGTGGCTTTCTCGCCCGAGCGCGAAGATCCCGGCAATGAAACCGTCGCCCGGCACGATATCCCCAAGGTCGTCGGCGGCTGCGGCCCCACGGCCTCTGCATTGGCTTCCGCGCTCTACGGATCGATCTTCCGCCGCGTGGTCCCGGTCAGCAGCCCCTCGGTCGCCGAAATGACCAAGCTGCTTGAAAACATCTACCGCTGCGTCAACATCGCGCTGGTCAACGAGCTCAAACAGCTCTGCATGAGGATGGGCATCGACATTCACGAAGTGATCGACGCCGCCAAAACCAAGCCCTTCGGCTTCCAGGCCTTCTATCCCGGCCCCGGCCTCGGCGGCCACTGCATCCCCATCGACCCCTTTTATCTCTCCTGGAAGGCCCGCGAATTCGACTTCCGCACCCGCTTCATCGAGTTGGCCGGCGCCGTCAACACCGACATGCCCTATTTCGTGATCGAGCAGACCGCCGCCGCCCTCAATGAGCAGTGCAAGTCCGTCAAGGGATCGAAAATCCTGGTCCTCGGCCTGGCCTACAAACGCGACATCGACGACCTGCGCGAGTCCCCCTCGCTCACCATCATCGAACTGCTGCGCGAGAAGGGCGCTCTGGTTTCCTACAACGACCCCTACTTCCCCACCGTGGGCCGCGGCCGCCACTACGACCTGAACATGACCAACACGCCGCTGGATAATCTCGGCCAGTACGACGCCGTCCTCATCGTCACCGACCACACCAGCTACGACTACAAGGCCATCGTTGCTGAGTCGCAGCTTGTGGTCGACACTCGCAACGCCACCAAGGGCATTGACTCGCCCAAGATCGTCCGCTGCTGAGGGAGCCGCCCGCCAACTCGCCAACTCGCGATCCCGCGCAGCGGGGCCAACCCGCCGTATTTGTTCAGTCGAACCGCCTCGGGATCCCGGGTCCAGCGCATTTCGGACCCGGGATCCATCCCACCGCTGTACACTCCGTTCGGATCCCACGACAGCCCGCAGCTCGATCGTGTATCTTTGCCGTGCATCTCCCTTGGTGCGCTCATGTTCACTCTGGCAGGTACCCTCGCTGAGCCGCAGCAATTCTCCCTGGTGGAGAAACTGCTCCTCGTCGTCCTCACCGCCGCCTCGGCCGCCGCCTTCTGGCGTCGCTTCGGCGCGGTCTTCGACAAAATCCTCCACTCCAGGAAGGACGCCAGCTTCCACATCTTCCCCCTCGGCCGCCGCGTCTGGGATTTCTTCTGGGAAGTTCTCTGCCAGGCGAAAGTCATCCGCCAGCGCCCGCTTCCCGGCCTGGCCCACGCCTTTGTCTTCTGGGGATTCTGCGCCTTCGCCCTGGTCACCCTCAACCATTTCGCCAGCGGTCTCGGAATCGGCTTCCTTTCCCCGTCCGGCCCTTTTGGCCGCTTCTACTTCTACCTCGCCGCCGCCTTCGCCCTCACCTGCGCCGCCGGAATCCTCGGCCTGTTCATCCGCCGCTTTCTCGTCCGCCCCCGGTGGCTCGGCCAAAAGCTCTCCTGGGAATCCGGCTTCATCGCGCTGCTCATCTTCGTCCTCATGGCCACCTACCTGGCCGCCTTCTTTGTCGTCGGCGCCAGCCCCGCCGTCCGCATCCTGTGGTGGGCGCACACGCTGGCCATCCTCATCTTTCTGCCCCTCATTCCCCACACCAAGCACCTGCACCTGATCCTCAGCCCGGCCACCGTCTTTCTCTCCCGCGGCGGCTTCAGCCAGATCCCCCCGCTGGTGGGCGACGAAGACTTCGGCCTGGTTGCCGGCACGGACCTCACGCAATTAGTCAGCCTGCAAGCCTATTCTTGCGTTGAATGCGGCCGCTGCACCGAACACTGCCCTGCCGCCAATACCAGCAAGCTGCTCAACCCCAAGGAAATCATCCTCGGCGTCCGCGCCTACCTGAACGACCTCGGCCCCGCCTCCGACCAGCCGCTACTGGGTAAATACAATGCCCAGGAAGCCGTCTTCCAGTGCACCACCTGCGGCGCCTGCGAGTTTCAGTGCCCCGTCGGCATCGAGCATCTGCCTATCCTCATCGGCCTGCGCCGCGGCGCGGTCAACACCGGCGCATGGGAAAACGACTACGGCGCCAAGCTCTTCCTCGCCCTCGAGCGCGGCTCGAATGCGCTCGGAATCAGCCCCACGGAGCGCGACAAATTCATCCAGAAACAATCGCTGCCCCTCTTCGATGGAACGCAAGAGTATTGCCTCTGGCTCGGCTGCATGGGAGGCTACGACCCCAAGGGCCGCGAGATCATCGCCGACTTCGCCCGCGTGATGAACTACCTCGGCACCAGCTACGGCGTTCTGCGCAAGGAGAAGTGCACCGGCGACCCGGTCCGCCGCCTGGGCAACGACCTGCTCTTCCAGCAACTGGCCGAGGCCAACCTCGAAATCCTGGCGCAGAGCAAGGTGAAGAAGATCGTCACCATCTGCCCCCACTGCGTCCGCACCATCCAGGAAGACTGGAAGGACTACGGCACCCCGCCCCCCATCGAGCACCACAGCGAATTCCTCGCCCGCCATCTGAGTCGCCTGCCCTCCATCGCAGCCCAACCGGCTCAGCCAACCGTCCATGAGTCACGCCCTGTAGCCGTCTCTCTCCCCACTCTCGATATCGATCAACTGGGCACTCAACCAGTCGCCAATACAACAGGTCCTGTGTCAGGGCACGACTTCAGTCGTGCCGATACGGCCGCGAATACACCGGGGCCTTTAGGCCCTGCGGCCAATACTCCCAGCCCTGAAACAATCGTCTTCCACGACCCCTGCTACCTGGGCCGCTATCGCAATGTTTATGACCAGCCGCGCGCCGTTGCTGCCCTCGCCGGAACCGTCGTCGAAGCCCCGCGCAACCACGAGCGCAGCTTCTGCTGCGGAGCCGGCGGCGGCCTCACCTTCTTAGGCGAAGAAACCGGCGAGCGAGTCAGTCACGTCCGCGCCGCCGAGTTAGTCGCCACCGGCGCAACCACCGTAGGAACCGCCTGCCCTTTTTGCAACTCCATGTTCCGCGACGCCCTCGCCGCATCCGGTGATGCCGCGCCACAGTTACTCGACATTGCGCAGCTAACCGCAAGAGGGATTCCGGAAGGTGAATCAAGCTAGGAGCTATGCTTCCAAGGTCCCATAATCTAGTCCGCAGCGAAAGACCTGATGCTATCCTCATAGCTTCTGCAATAATCTCTGAGTTGCTCCAAAATCCTCCGGGCAAGCCCCTCCCTCGAAAACTCCACTCCATCCAAGTGATCTACGGACCATACGAATCGGTCACCCTTCGCCCTGCACTGCAATAGCCAAATCAATTTATCGGGCGCGTCAGCGACGTTTGTTGCAGGGTCACACTGTCGACAGAAGGAAACTCGGCTCTTATGGAATTGTGCAGCGCAGGAGCGCAGACAAACTGCTTCGGCTGCACTACCGGAGGGAGGCGAATACAAGAATCCACCGTTCTCGCTTTCGACTATTGACCGGATGAGTTTCAGAAGATCTGACCGTTCCTTTTCAGACATGATTTTTCTCCTTTTGCATATCAAGGAGTCAATGCGGAGTGGGAATGCTGTTCTCTGGAATCAAATAACTTCAAATTGGTTCTTCTATGCGAGTATCTAACTTCATTTTCCCTACTCTGTAGCTGCTTCAGCCCGACTGACACCAAAATATGAATTATACTTCATATCCAACTGAAGCATAAGACCGCGGATTTGTCAAGCGACAAAATCCATACGGGCAATCGGGCGGCCCCTGGCGCCCGAGCCTCACCTAGATATGTAAATCTTCGTTCTCGCTTGGGTCGCAGTTTGCATCACAACGTAGGTTAGGATGTACGGGAGCCTTTCCTCATGAAAATCATCGTCGCCATCAAACAAGTGCCGGAGCGCGATGCGCAGGTCCGCATCGACGCTGCGGCCAAATGGATTGAAGCGTCCGACCTCCAGTACGCGCTCAACGAGTCCGACGCTTACGCCCTCGAAGAGGCCCTGCAGCTCAAGGAGAAACACGGCGGCGAAGTCATCGTGGTCACCGCCGGCCCGGAGCGCGTAGGCCAGACCATCCGCGAAGCCCTCGCCAAGGGCGCCGACCGCGGCATTCATATCGACTGCGACGATCTTGAGTCGCGCGATGCCCTCGGCGTCGCCCGTCTGCTCGCCGCCGCCGTCAAGCCCGAAAACGCCGACCTGCTGCTTACCGGCCTGCAGTCCGAAGACCTGGGCCAGGGCCAGACCGGCGTCATTCTCGCCGAACTTCTCGGCCTGCCCCACGCCTCGCTCATCCTGCACGTCGAAAAGACCGACTCCGGCCTGACGGTCAAGCGCGAACTCGAAGAGGGCTGGTTCCAGTCGATCGAACTGCCCACCCCCGCCGTGCTCACCATCCAGTCCGGCGGCGCCAAGCTGCGCTACGCAACATTGATGGGCATCAAGCGCGCCAAGACCAAGGAAGTGCGCCGCGCGACCGCCGCTGAATTGGCCGTCGACGCCACTCCAGTTGCCGTTCTTGAGCGCGTCTCCCTCCCGCAAAAACAAAAATCCACCCAGATTCTGCCCGGCAGTCCCAAGGAAGCCGCCGCAGCCCTGGTCGAAAAACTCAAGTTCGAGGTGCGCGTGCTATGAGCGGAATCTGGATCGTCATCGAAGAGCGAGACGGCCGCGTCGGCCGCATCAGTTGGGAAGCCCTGGCTGCAGGACAGCAGTTGGCCCAGCAAACCGGACTCCCCATCAGCGCCATTGTCGTCGGCGCGCAAACCGAGTCACTGGCCTCCGAGGTCGCCACTAAACCCATCGCCAAAGTGGTCCGCGTGGAGCACCCGCTGCTGGCCGCCTACACGCCGGACGGATTTTCGATCGCCCTGCGCCAGTTCATTCAGTCCGAAACTCCAGCCTACGTAGTCTTCCCGCACACCTACCAGGTTCGCGACTACGCTCCGGCGTTGGCCGCCAGTCTTGGCGAGGTGCTCATTGGCGATGTAACCGCCATCGGCGACGGCCCTACCTTCACCCGCCAGCTCCTGCAAGGCCGTCTCAACGGCACTTATCGTCACCCCGGCAGCGGACCTTGTTTTGTGTCTGTCCAGGCCGGTGCCTTTCGCGCCAAGGAAGCGGATGCCTCCGCGCCTTCCGCAGCCGAAATCGTCGTCTTCACGCCCACCATCGAGCCCGCGCAGATTCGCACCAAGCCCGGCGCGCCTTTCCGCGGCTCCGCACAAACCGTCGACCTCGGTTCCGCGCCACTCATCGTGAGCGTCGGCCGCGGCATCAAGGAAGCCGACAACATTCCCCTGGTTCAGGACCTCGCGACAGCTCTCGGCGCGGAACTGGCCGCCTCCCGGCCCATCTGCGACGCGGGCTGGCTGCCCCTGGAGCGCCAGGTCGGCAGCTCCGGCCAAACCGTCTCGCCCAAGCTCTATCTCGCCGTCGGCATCTCTGGAGCCATCCAGCACCTGGTCGGCATGAAGGGCTCGCAGTGCATCGTCGCCATCAACAAGGACGCCGACGCCCCGATCTTTGAAGTCGCCGATTACGGCATTGTCGGTGATCTATTTGAAGTCGTCCCCGCTCTCACGGAAGCCATCAAGGCCGCGAAGGAATGAGGCCCTTGAATTGCAGGTAGAAAATGGGCAGGGTCCGGTGACTGACGATGCGATTCTCCTTCATCACCGGCAAGCCAGGGAAATCGCGAAAACCCAACTCCCCTGCCCTTTACCGAACGCGAGTTCCCGCGCCCGATTTCAATTCGCATGAACTCCGCGAGTCGTACCGTAGCTGCGATCGCGCCATGTGCAGTGACTGCGCTTAGGATGAGGCCGAAGTCGAGTGCTTCTCCGGCTTCACTTCAAGCTCATTCACAACCTGTTGGACATTGGGAACCTGCTTGGCAAGGGCAGCGGCTTCCTTCTTCTGCGCCGCAGTCTTCACCGTCCCCTTCAAAACCAGCGTGCCGTTCTTTGCGGAAACGCTGATGCTCTGATCGTCGAGGGCCTTGTGCGCTTTGATGGCAGCCTTGAAGTTATCTTCAATGGCGCTATCCAGTTTCGACGCGACCGAGCCCGCCTGTCCTTCGGCTCCCGGAGGACGCACACCGATCTCGTCGGCGATGGTATAGTCCGGAGCGGCCTGCTTGGCAAGCGTTTCAGCCTGCGTCTTCTGATCGTCCGAAGCCACATTACCGGTCAGCGTCATCACGCCCTTGTCCCGGTCTTGCGAGACGCTGACGTCGTTCAGACTGCTGCCGTTGAGTGAGTTGGTTACTGCCGATTTTTCATCCGGGTGAGCGGGCTGGTTATGGCAGCCTGCAATGGCCAGCGTCGCAATCAGGACGACCGCCAAGCCCGGCAGAGAGGTACGAGGGGAAGCGAATTTTCTCATTTTAGATCTCCCAAACGTGCGTGAAATTACCACGGCAATTCGGATGCGATCAGTCCACATGCGGTTGTTTTCGCAGTTTCAACAACGCAGCCGAACCACGGCCGCAGTGCCCCGTTAATCGCGCAATCCAAACCAATTGATCGTTCCGTCTCGGGACGATTTTGTTTTGTAGCGCCGGTCTCCGGACCGGCTGTCGTGCGGGCGTCCACGCCCGCATCTGCTCTCGACGGATGAGCGAAGACCATTCGATCGCAAACCTGCGGCACGACAACGCGAAACGCGCCTTTGCGCAAATTGAAAAGGCGCTTCATTTGCTTCTACCTGGCCTCAGGCTCTATGGTTTCTAGTCGGCCGCGCATCCTCTGGCGCACGAACGAGGGCAACCTGAATGTTTCTTCCTGCAACCTATGAAGCCGCACTTCTACTGATGATTCTGACCATGCTGTGCTGGGGTTCATGGGCCAACACGCTCAAGCTCTGTCCCGGCTATCGCTTCCAGCTTTTCTATTGGGACTATGCCTTCGGCCTGGCCGCGGGCGCCATCGTGCTCGGTCTCACCGCCGGCAGCCTGGGCCATAGCGGCCCCACATTTTTTGCCGACCTCGCAAACACGCCGCACGGCCCCATCCTCTATGCGCTCGCCGGCGGCATCGCCTTCAACATCGCCAACCTGCTGATCGTCGCCGCCATCGACGTAGCCGGCCTGGCCGTCGCGTTTCCGGTGGGCATCGGCCTGGCCCTCATCGTGGGCGCCATTTCCAGCTACCTGATCAATCCGGCCGGCAATCCCCTTCTGCTTTTTGGCGGAGTGGCCCTGGTCACCGTGGCCATCATCCTCGATGCTTCGGCCTATCGCCAGCGCGAGAGTTCTGCGAAAGCCGCAACCACACGCGGCATCGTGCTCAGCCTGGTGGGCGGCGTGCTCATGGGCTGCTGGTATCCCATCGCCACGCACGACCTGGGCTCTGCCGCCAAGCCCGGCCCCGGCCCTTACGCCATCGCTCTCTTCTTTGCCCTCGGCGTGCTGCTCTCCACCGTCCCTGCCAACCTGCTGCTGATGGCCCGGCCTCTCGACGGCAAACCTCCCGTCGGCGGCTCCGGCTACTGGAAAGCTCCCCTCGGCTGGCATCTCGCCGGCCTGTTCGGCGGAGCCGTCTGGTGCCTCGGCACGGTGTCCAACTTTGTGGCCTCGGTGGCACATCTCGCGAAACCCGTCGGCCCGGCCGTCTCCTACTCCATCGGACAGGGCGCCACCATGATCTCCGCCTGCTGGGGCGTCTTTGTCTGGCGCGAATTCGCCGGTGCCCCTCGTTCAGCCAGGATTCTGCTGCTCTTCATGTTCATCTTCTTCGCACTTGGACTGTTCTCCGTCGCCCTTGCTCCGCTTTATTAACCTGCACTTCTCACCGCCGTAAAAAAGTAGCGCCGGTCACCAGACCGGCTGTACTGAGGGCGTCCCCGCCCTCAGAAGCCGCCCTCAGAAACCGCCCTCAGCGAGAGCCGTTGCCGTTCCCGCTGCGTCAACGCAAACGAGCCGGCAGGACTCAAATGAACACAAGGGCGAACGACTGATTGCAGTCGTTCGCCCTTGCTTTTTCACCGTTCAATCTCCGTATAGCTTAAAAACCTACCACCATTCCATCAGGCGGCCGGACTTGACCTTGACGCTGCTCACCGGCTTTTCCGTGCGCACCAGCAGCAGTGGAATGTGCACCAGGCGCACCAGCTTCTCCGCAATCGAGCCAAACACCAGCGGATGCCAGCCGGTCGTTCCGTGTGTTGAAACCACAATCATGTCGATCTTCTCGCGATCGATCACGTCCAGGATGCATCCTGCCACGTCCTCCTCGGTTTCCACCTTGGAGGTCGCCTTGATTCCCTTGGCCGTCAGTCCGGCCACGGAAACGGCGAAGCGTTCTTCCGCCTCTTTCTTCGCTTCAACCGGATTGGCACCGTCCGAAACGACATGGACAAGAAAAAGCTCGGCGTGAAAGTGCTGCGCAAGCACCGTAGCCTGCTCCAGGGCCAGGTGAGAGGAAGGGCTGAAGTCGATGGGCAAAAGGATTTTGGCGGGGATGGTGCTGAAGGCATACACTTCGGGCATTCGGGTCTCCTTGCCAGACACCGCAAGTGGCTGGCCTTATTTTTCGACCACAATCATAGCAAGGCCGGACGCATACCGAGACGTGATACGCGACACACCTATGCCGGGTCCATAAGGCTCTATGCGATCCCCTGTGAGAACGCCCCCGGGCGCGCCACCCCAGGCATCAAGCCTCCGTGCCCCCTCCTTTTCGCGCCTTTGGCGAAAAGGGTGGGAGAACAAACACTCCCCCGCGCCCATCCCAAACCATCCCTCGCTCACCGCGCCACTTCTCTCCCGCTGACAAAAACCCTTGGCCTCGCCGGCGCGGCGATGAAATAAGCCAGTTCGCGGTAATCCTCGCCCTCGTGAATCAGAAAATCCGCCTGCTTCCCCGTTTCCAGCGACCCCACCCGGTTCCCCATGTCCAGGCTCCATGCCGCGTTGATCGTCCCCGCCGTCAGCGCCTCGGCAGGTGAGAGCCCCATTTGCAGGCACGCCAGCGACATCACGAACGGCATCGACGCAATCGGCGAAGACCCGGGATTGAAGTCCGTGGCCAGCACAACCGCCAACCCCAGCTCCACCATCGCTCGCGCCGGCGGATACTTGGTCCGCCCCAGCGCAAACACCGACCCCGGCAGCAGCACCGGCTGCACTCCGGCCGTCCGCAGCCGCTGCAGCGTCTCTTCGGTCACGGTCTCCAGGTGGTCAGCCGTCGCCGCGCCCAACTCCGCAGCCAATGCCGCGCCCGTTCCCGGCCGAAACTGCTCGGCGTGCACCCGCAGCCGCATTCCATGCCACCGCGCCGCCGTCAGCACGGTGCGCGTTTCGTCCTCGGTAAATGCGTGATCGTCGCAAAACGCATCGCAGAACCGCGCCAGCCCCGTCGCCGCGACCTCGGGAATCAGCGCCTCCGCAATCCAGCGCACATACGCCTCGCGCCGCCCGGCAAACTCCTTTGGCACCGTGTGCACAGCCAGCAGCGTGGGCACAATCCGCGCCGGCCCCTCTTCGTCCAGCCGCGCCAGCACGCGCAGCATCTTCAACTCCGTCTCGCGGTCCAGCCCATAACCGGACTTGGCCTCAATCGTGGTCGTCCCCGCCCGCAGCATCCAGTCACGATGCTTGCGCGCTACGGCCAGCAAATCGTCTTCGCTGGCCGCCCGGGTCAGTTCCACCGTGCGCAGAATCCCGCCGCCCGAAGCCGCAATCTCCTGATAGGTCGCCCCATCGATTCGCTGCTCAAACTCCGCCGCGCGATTCCCGGCAAACACCAGGTGCGTATGCGCATCCACAAACCCCGGCGTGACGCATCGCCCTTCGGCGTCAATAATCGTGGCATCCGGCGGGATTTTGGCGCGCAGCTCGGCATACGACCCCACCGCCGCAATACACCCCTCCCACGCAATGAGCGCGCCGTCGCCAATCGCGCCCAGCTCGCGCAACTCCGCACCCACCCGCGGACGCCCCGGCCCTGCCAGCGTCACAAGCTGGCCGATATTCACCACTGCTACGACTTCGGCCACGGCTACTTCCCCGCCATCGGTATATGAATGCCCCGCTCCCGCGCGGTCCGCTGCGCCAGTTCATACCCGGCATCCGCGTGCCGCACCACGCCCAGCCCCGGATCGTTGTTCAACACCCGCTCCAGCCGCCGCGCCGCGCTCTCCGTCCCGTCGGCCACCGTCACCTGTCCAGCGTGCAGCGAGTAGCCCATCCCCACGCCGCCGCCATGGTGAAAGCTCACCCAGGTCGCCCCGGAAGCCGTGTTCAGCAGCGCATTCAGGATCGGCCAGTCGGCCACCGCGTCTGACCCGTCCAGCATCTTCTCCGTCTCGCGGTAAGGGCTGGCCACGGAACCCGTATCCAGATGGTCGCGTCCAATCGCAATCGGCGCGGAGATCTCGCCCTTGCGCACCAACTCGTTAATCGCCAGGCCCATCCGCGCCCGCTCGCCGTACCCCAGCCAGCAGATGCGCGCCGGCAGCCCCTGAAACGCAAACCGCCCCCGCGCCAGCTTCAGCCAGCGGGTCAAAATCTCGTTCTCCGGAAACAGTTCCAGCGCCAGTTCGTCCGTGCGGTCAATGTCCTTCGGATCGCCCGACAGCGCCACCCACCGAAACGGCCCCGTCCCGGTGCAGAACAGCGGACGAATGTACTCCGGCACAAACCCCGGAATCAGAAACGCATCCGAGCAGCCCGCATCGAACGCGAACCGCCGAATGTTGTTTCCGTAGTCGAACACGATAGCGCCCGCCCGCTGCAACGCCAGCATCGCGTCCACGTGCACCACCATGGTCGCCGTGGACCGCCGCACATACTCCCCGGGATCCTGCTCGCGCAACTCCGTGGCTTCGGCCAGCGTTAGCCCTTGCGGAACATATCCGTTTAAAGGGTCGTGCGCGCTGGTCTGGTCCGTCACCACGTCCACCTGCACGCCGCGCCGCACAATCTCCGGCAGCACATCGCCGCAGTTGCCCACCAGGCCCACACTCAGAGCGCGCCCCTCGCGCCGCGCCGCCTCGCACAACTTGAGCGCTTCATCCAGATCCTCGGTCACCCTATCGCAATAGCGCGTGGCCACACGCCGTTCGATGCGCGAACGGTCCACGTCCACGGCCAGCACCACGCCGCCGTTCAGCGTGACAGAAAGCGGCTGCGCTCCGCCCATGCCGCCCACGCCGCCCGTCACCACCAGCTTGCCCTGCAGCGGTCCGCCCGGTCCGCCCTGCCCGGCAAAGTGCCGCTCCGCCAGCGCCGCAAAGGTCTGGAAAGTCCCCTGCAAAATTCCCTGCGTGCCGATATAAATCCAGCTCCCCGCCGTCATCTGCCCATACATCATCAGGCCCTTGCGGTCGAGCTCGTTGAAGTGCTCCCAGTTGGCCCACTTGCCCACCAGGTTGGAGTTCGCAATGATCACCCGTGGCGCCATCTCGTGCGTCGGAAACACGGCCACCGGTTTTCCGGACTGCACCAGCAGCGTCTCCTCATTGCCCAGATTTTCGAGCTCGTGGACAATGGCGCGATAGCACCCCCAGTTCCGCGCAGCCTTGCCGATGCCGCCATACACCACCAGATCCTGCGGCCGCTCGGCCACCTCCGGATCGAGGTTGTTCATCAGGCAGCGCAGCGCCGCCTCCTGCTGCCATCCCTTGCAGCGCAACTGGCTGCCGCGTGGCGAGCGAATCGCCGGAACCGTACCCGTTGTCATCGTTTTTCTCCTGCCCGGCAGAGCCGCAACCTGCCCCAAACACAGTCCTCAAAGCCGATAAACAGAATACTACCCGCGCTCCCGCACTGCCCGCTGCCCCGGTCCGAGGAGCAGCCAGGGCGGACGAATGTACCGGTCAAAGTAGCTCAGTATCCGTGGGGGAGAAGCTGAAAAAATCGTTTCAGGAAAAGCACCCCCTACCTGGTGATTGGAGTTGAGCGCCATGCCCGAGACCGCAACAATCCGGATTCTGGTGGTTGACGACGACGATGATCTGCGCGAAGTCACCAGTGCAACTCTTGAAGAAGGTGGTTTTGAGGTGACAGGCGCTGCCAGCGTCAACGACGCGCTGAAACTGCTTGCCGTTCAGGCCTTCGATATCCTCGTCACTGACTTGCACATGCCCGAGGTTGGCGACGGATTGACGGTGGTCAGCGCCATGCGTCATTTCAATCCCCAGGCCATCACGCTCATCCTCAGCGGCTTCCCGGAGATGGAGAAGGCTGCCGCGGCGCTCCTGGCGCAGGCGGATGACATTCTGGTAAAGCCCGCCGGCTTGACCGGCCTGGTCAACACGATCCGCGAACGCTTGACGAAAGTGGCATCTCCCGCGCGCCTTGTAAGCACCGTCGCCACGATTCTTGAAGACGAAACCCAATCCACAATTCAAGATTGGCTCTCAAGGGTTCACGCCGCCCCGCACCTTCTCACGATAAAAATGGACGATCGGAAGCGTTCCGCGCATTTGCCCCAACTGTTCCACGACCTGGTTACCCGGCTTCGCACACCTCTCCCGCTGGGGCATCAAGCTTTACCATCGCCCACAGCCGCCGAGCACGGAACCTTGCGGCGAGAGCAGGGTTACACCGCGGCGATGATGGTGGAAGAGTCTCGAATGCTCCAGGTGAGCATCTTTCAGACGTTACAAAGCAACCTGTACCGGGTGAACTTCAGTCAAGTTCTGGAGTCCGTTATGGCGATTGCCGATGAGGTGGATTCGCAGCTGGCGCAGGCCATGTCCTGCTACGTTGCCGAGTCCAAAGTGGATGCTTTGCCCACGGTAGCCTAGCTCGAAATGCCCGTCGAGAATGGGAAAATGAATGTACAGGCATCCCGTTCTTCTCTAGCCAAGTTATATTTACGGGATAACGAGCTGAGTTCCCTGAATCTCTCTGCAAAGCAATCTGAGAAGACAACTGGGGCAAGCGCCGAGTGATACCTCGGTGCCCGCGGTACGCGAACGGTAAATTAGACTAAAGTAATCGCCACTCTCGCATCTTCGTAAGGACAAAAGGAAAACGAGAGTATGCTTGCCTTCAATGGGAGCAGAATTGGCACCCTTGCCCGCCGTGTTGCTCAGCGCTTCTCAGTTCTTTCTGGGCCAGACGTTGAAGCATTCGAGAACCTAGCCAGCGGTGATCTTGCCACGCCCCTTGTTGCCGACACACAGGATAATGTTGGGGAGCATGGTGGCAGGCCTAACACAAGTTGACTTATTATTTCCCGCCGATCTCAAGATAGATCGTGAAGGAGAACCTTTTGAATGACCCCGCCGCTGCCCTTCTAGAATGGGACCCCCGATACACAGTACACGTCGCAGACATTGATAGGGAGCATCAGGCCTGGTTTGCCTTAATCAATGGAGTTCACAAGGCGGTGATCAATGGAACCGGCCATGACATATTAAGAACGGTACTCGCGGAGACAACGCAATATACCTTCTCTCACTTTGCCCATGAAGAAGCACTGATGAGTGAACTTAATTATCCGGAATCGGAGGATCACATCCTGGCGCATCAAGATCTTTCGCGGCGTGCGCGCGAGTTCACGGATAGGCTTGAAAACGGGCAATCTGCCACGATGCTCGAATTCTTGGTGTTCCTCTCGGAGTGGGCAAAACATCACACGACGACGATCGATCGCAAGCTGGGGGCTTATGTGCAGGCGCACCAGTTGGAAGCCTCTGGCTTGCTTCCCGCAGAACCGACGAGTCTTCCTGTATAGAGCCGGGTGACCGAGGTCCCGCGCTTGGGACCTCAGAAGACGCTTGTGAATTCAGTCCCGAGAATTTCCTACCCAAACGCACAAAAGCCCCTTCCTTTTTGGAAGAGGCTTTTGTGGCTGCTTTTGCCGACCAGCGGGAGGCGTTTGGCCCCACCGCAGGTGGCTCAGTCGTAGTATTCGAGTCCGAGGTGCGTGATCAGGTCTGCGCCCATGATGTGGCGCAGCGTGTTCTTGAGCTTCATCGACTGGATGAACAGATCGTGCTCGGGGTAAAGACCGGGCGCGCTCTGTGGCGCCTTCAGATAGAAGCTCAGCCACTCCTGAATGCCGATCGAACGCAGCGACGGCGTGCGCTTGGCAAGGTCCATGAACAGCACCAGGTCGAGCGCAATCGGAGCGGCCAGAATCGAATCCCGGCACAGGAAGTTCACCTTGATCTGCATCGGGTAGCCGAGCCAGCCGAAGATGTCGATGTTGTCCCAGGCTTCCTTCTGATCGCCGCGCGGAGGATAGTAGTTGATGCGGATCTTGTGGTAGAGATCCTTGTAGAGGTCGGGGTAGAGCTCCGGCTGGAAAATGTAGTCGAGCGAACCCAGCTTGGACTCTTCCTTGGTCTTGAACGACTCAGGATCGTCCAGCACTTCGCCATCGCGGTTGCCCAGGATGTTGGTCGAGAACCAGCCCGAGACGCCCAGCATGCGCGCCTTGAAGGCCGGCGCCAGAACCGTCTTCATCATGGTTTGCCCGGTCTTGAAGTCCTTGCCGCAGATGGGAGCCGCATTCTTTTTGGAGAGCTCGACCATGGCCGGCGTGTCCACCGTCAGGTTCGGCGCTCCATTGGCAAACGGCACGCCCTCGCTCAACGCCGCGTAAGCATAAATCTGCGACGGCGAAATGCCGATGTCGTTGTTGTCCAGGCCCTTTTCGAACGCCTCGATGGACTGATGCACGGCCGACGGGGTAATGAAGATCTCAGTCGACGCGCACCAGATGATCACCACGCGGTCCACGGTCTTCTTGAATGCCTGAATGTCGGCGATCACCTGGTTGGCCAGATCGCGCTTGTTCTTGCCTGTCTTGACGTGGGTGCCGTGTAGGCGCTTCACGTAGTACTGGTCGAAGACCGCCGGCAGAGGCTTGATGGTCTCCAGGTAGGGCTTCAGTTGGTCCAGCAAGCCCTTTTCCAGCACCTGGGCATGGGCGGCGGACTCGTAGACGTTGTCCTCGAAGAGATCCCAGCCGGTGAAGACGATGTCCTTCAGGTCTGCCAGGGGCACAAAGTCCTTGATCAGCGGAGACTGGTTGTCCGTACGTTTGCCCAGACGGATAGTGCCCATCTGCGTGAGTGAGCCAATCGGCTTGGCCAGTCCGCGACGGACGGCTTCGACTCCGGCGATAAAGGTGGTGGCCACGGCACCCAGGCCGACCACCATCACTCCCAGTTTGCCCGTTGCGGGCGCAACCGTATTGGCTCCGGCGGTCTTCTGGCCGCCTTGCGCTTCAATTCCCATTGTTTCTCCTAACCTTCCTTTGGCTGCTACTGTTTCCAATCGAAAAACTCTTGAGGCGAACCGACCAGTGTACGCTCCGGCGCGGCTCTCTCTCTCAACCAAGGCCAGTGCGCCGGCTCTAGGCCGCGTCCGCCTGCCTTATGCGGCTCACGTGCGACCACACAAACCAGACAATCGCGGCCACCAGCGCCAACTCGACGACCAGGTGGAAGCGGTGATAAACAGCGTAAAAACGGGGGTCCGTATGCCACTTCTCTCCCAGCTTCATGCCCGCGAAAGCCAGCGCGTAGCACCACGGCCAGGAGCCGGCGAACGTGTAGATGTGAAAACGAAGCCTGGGCATCTTGGCGATGCCCGCCGGGAACGCAATAAACGTGCGCACCACCGGCAGCAGCCGCGCCAGCAACACCGTGATGGAGCCGTATTTGTTGAAGAACTCCGTCATCCGGTCCAGGTCGTGGTGGCTCATCAGCACCCACTTCCCGTAGCGCTCGACCAGCGGCCGTCCGCCCTTGGCGCCAATCCAGTAGGCAAGCACCGAGCCCAGGTTGCAGCCCACCGCTCCCACGGTTGCCACCCAGAACAGGTTGAACTGGCCTTTGTAAACCAGGTAGCCGGCAAACGTCATGATGATTTCGGAGGGCAGCGGAATGCAGGCTGATTCGATTCCCATCAGCGCAACAACGCCAGCGTAGCCGCCAAGGGAGATGACATGGATTACGAAATCCACTACAAGGGTCAGAATTGTTTCGCTCATGGGCGCTTTCAGTATATAAGGCCGCACCGGGCCTGCACCGGACCTTGCGACTGGCGCACGCCGGCTAACCGCGCCAAGGCCTTCTGTGGGCTCATTTTGTTAGGATGAGAGGTGTTTCAAGGAAGATCCGAGGTGTCCCCGTTGTCCGACTTTCCTCCTGTACCGCTGACACTTGAAGGCTCCAGCCTGCTGCACCAATTCTTCCGTTTCGACTGGAAGGCCTGGCGCGCCACCCCCACTGCAGATCGCGAGCGCATTGCTGCCCAAGCCGAGCAGGTATTGCAGCGTTTGGAACGTACATCCCCGGATGCGCCCATCCAGACCGGCCTCTTTTCCCAGCTCGGCCACAAAGGCGACCTGATCCTGGTCCACTTTCGCGATTCGCTCGAAAC